>Ga0114931_10000364_pt1 | contig 53982 bp, 41 predicted proteins | sample 2SBtaG_FD_89579 | JGI IMG/M metagenome (GOLD analysis project Ga0114931, IMG submission 89579) | Deep subsurface microbial communities from Kolumbo volcano to uncover new lineages of life (NeLLi) - 2SBTROV14_V59a metaG | ecosystem: Environmental > Aquatic > Marine > Volcanic | place: Kolumbo... | reverse complement strand
CGCCATACCCTCGATCAGATGAGCTTTGTACAACGCCGTATTTTATCTGAAACTTCTTTACCGCTCGTAAAGTAAGTGGGCCGAAGAAGCCGCTCACAATTCCTTCAGGGTATATATTCTTATCTGTGGATAGCCAGGACTGCAATGTTTTTACATCATTATTTGTCTGTCCGTACACCAAAACTTGTTGTAACCCTTTCTTTGAAATAGATGGATTCTGAATCTCTGAGACACCTGACATTGCCGATGCTGTGCCCGTCTTATGAGAAAGGTAAAAATCATACAGTTTTGCTCGGGTCGCGGGACCAACAACGCCATACCCTCGATCAGATGAGCTTTGTACAACGCCGTATTTTATCTGAAACTTCTTTACCGCTCGTAAAGTAAGTGGGCCGAAGAAGCCGCTCGTTATGGCTGCTGGATATACATCTGTGTCTAATGCAAGCCACTGTTGAACCGTCTTTACCTCAGCTGAGGTCATTCCAGAGATCAGTTGTTTGGTGAGCGGGTTTTTTGTTTGAGGTGCGATAAACAATTCCGGTCTTGCCCATGCCCATTCCGCTAGACGCTTCGCTGATTCAAATGAACCTGTTTTTGTAGGTGCTCCAAGCACAACCACAATCACTTCCTGTTTTGGATCGTGTACACCATTCTTATAAGGCTGTAATCTTGATATCAAATTATATTTACTTTCGACCAAATATCCTGTCTTTCCTCCCGTGACCCATACATCATCATCCGTCAAGAATGGAAGATTGGTACTTTTAATCGTATGAATGTCCCCGGTATTGAGAATATGAACTCGATAACTGCCGACGGTAGCAGCACTTCGCATAATCGCCTGATCGAAAGCCACATCAGCAATGCGCGCCATATCGTGGGCCGTTGTCATATTTCTTTCATCCATACCGGACGCGTCATGAACCACTGTATTATTTGCCCCAAGTTTCGCTGCCATGGCATTCATCCTCGTAACGAACGCTTCCCGGCTCATCCCAGCTACTCTTCCTAAAGCCATAGCTGCATTATTCGCGCTTGCAGTAATCGCTGAATAGAGAAGATCTCGCATCGTCACCATGGAACCGGTTGCCACCCGAAGTCTTCCCCCGCCTACTTCATCCTCCGCCTCAATGCTCACAACTTTATTCCATGAAGGCTTTAACTGAATAGTGACCAGCGCCGTTAATAATTTCGTGAGACTTGCCGCTACATGTGGCTTATCTGGATGATAGGCATACAGCACTCTTCCGCTTTGGGGCTGCATGATAATTGCCGACTCGAATTCATTAGGCGCTGGGCTGTACTCTGCTGCGTTTACTCCAAATGGAAACAAGAGCAGCATAATGAAGATGGAGAGAAAATATCTCATAGCTACGAACCAATTAGGAATATGCCAATCATCACGGCAAGCGCGATGCGGTAGAAAACAAAGATATCGTACTTCTGCTTCTTAAGAAACGAAAGAAGGAAATGGATGGCAAAAATGCCAAAAAGAGTTGCTGAAAGAAATCCGGTAATATGCGCCAAAGCTGAGTACGAAGATGGTTCACTCATAGATTTCCAGAGTCCATATATACCGGCGAGCCCCGTAACAGGCATAGCAAGAAAGAAGGAGAATTGCGCCGCAGCTCTTCTACTCAATCCCGCAAAGAGCCCCGCTGTAATCGTAATACCTGAGCGACTCGTGCCAGGAATAAGCGCGATTGGTTGTGCGAATCCGATAATAAGCGCCTGCTTCCATGAAATGTGCTGATAAGCATCCAGATGTTCCTTTTGTCTTCCAGACCATCGATCTGCCATAAAAAGAACCAATGCCCAGACAATTAAACTTACCATTACCACAATAGCCAGACGCGCATATTGCTCAATAAAATCTTTCAATAAAAGTGCGAGAATAAGCGCAGGAACTGTCGCAGCCCCAACACGTAAAACAAAATTCATTGCTTCTTTATTCTTAGCCAGCACATCATGAAAGAGCTTGAGTAAATCTTTACGATAATACCAAACCAAGGCGACGAATGTTCCAAGGTGCACCAAGGCATCAAAGGCAACTCCTTGATCCTGCCAACCGAATAACTGAGGAAAAAGAATGAGGTGACCACTTGAGGAAACCGGCAAAAACTCTGTTAATCCCTGCACGGCACCAAGCACAACTGCCTGAAAAATATCCATCATACTCATGCGTTTAACCTTAATTTATCCGCAACCCAGCCAGCGATATAGCCCGGTAAATTTTGATCTTGCTGAAATATATTTGTGCCATGTCCAGCTGAGGTATAGGCTTTGAATTCTTTGTTCTGACTCGGCGCTTTTTCAACAATGATACGCGCTGCATCATAGCTTCTTTGATCGTCCCCAGCGGAACCAGCTGTGAGAATGGCCTGCTCCGGACGGAGCTCACTTGCTGCAGTATATGTTTCTACCCCACGGAAATTTTCTCCCGGAGAAAGCAAAACAATGACCGGCATCGCTGGATTCTGAACAGCTGTTTGCAAAGCAAGATTTGCCCCGAATGAGGCACCGATCACAATAATATGCTCCATCTTAAAACCTTTTTTCCGCAAAAACTGAAGACTTGCTTCAATATCTAGACTTGTATCCTGATGTTCAAAATCTGAAAATTGCTTGTAATCGATAACCTCAGTACCTTTTTTCACACTTTTCCCATGTCCGCGCATATCAATGGCGAGCGAAGCGATTCCCTGACCCGATAACACATCCTGTAAAACACGCCAACTCGTTTTATCTGCCGGCATCATATGTAAAAGCAAAGCTGCTGCCTTTGGGTGTTCCGGATGTACCCAGTTCCCAAAAATCATAACTTTGTCTTTTGTTTGAAATAATACTTCTTCTGTCATAGGTCTTTGTTAAAATTGCACGCGTTCACCCGGTTCTACGCGCTTCGTGCCCCCCGCCGTATGCCCATTGCCTGTCGGCGCCGTCCCGCTCTGCGTGACTGATGCTTCATCACGACGGGTACGCTGTGTCGTTCCTTGCTTTTTCTTATCCGAGGTTGACTTTTGACGCCGGCGCTTTCTTTTTTTCTTTTTTGGCGCCCCCTGCTTCGTTTCAACCGAAGCTTTATCTCCATCTCGAGACTCCGTTACTGCACGCTTTTCCAGCGTTTTTTTATTTAATTCAACCGGCCCCTTCTTTTTTTTGAGTAACGATGACAAGAGATCATCTTCATCCTCTTCATCTGAAATCAAATCACGAATAGGTGGAAATGCGTCGCGTCCAATCACACGAGGTGTGTGCGTCTGCTTATGTCGTTCGCTCGGCACCTGATCGAGCGATGCCAATGAACTTTCTTCCAGATCCTGCCCCCCTCCTTCCGGCGGTGGAGAAGTGCGCTTGAATTTCTTTATGGACTTACTCTTATGTTTCCGTTCTTCTAAAACAATTGGACGACATTCCGGACAGTACATGGGGCGTGTCGGGTCTAGTTTAATTGCGAGATCCCAAGTCTTTGAACAACGTGAACAGGTATGAACAAATTTTGGCTTATTACTCTTTTTAGTTTTTACCGAGTGTTGAATCGCTGCGAGACGTTCTGGACGGATACGGAGATACTCTCCTTCAGTGTCCTCAAGTAAAGCGCGATCTTCATTTAATGTGACAGGTTCTTGTCCTTGGGAAGCTCCCTCTGGTGCCAGAACAGAAGCTTTGGGCGCAGGCTCCGTTGCCTCCTCTTTAGTATCCGTTGCGTCCGATTCCATAATGGACTGTAACGCCTTTGCTGTTTCATCCACCGATGACTCCGGACGAACCGCCTTAGGTAAATTTACCGCCTCTGGTTCTGCAACAACCTCACTCGCGACCTCCCAGCCTTCTTTTGCCGCCCCTTTCACTTCTTTAGATGCGATTGGCGGCGCCGCCTCCATACCGCTCCATCTCAAGACCTTTTCCTCAATCAAGGCGCGTGGCTCCGCATAACGCTCTCTACTCACGGCTATCACTTTTTCAAGATTGCCTGTCTTTTGAGAAATAGGGGGTAACGAGTCCGCTGAGAATGGTGGCGTTGCAACACCATCCACCATAAGCTTCAAATACATTTGATATTTTGCGAGATTCAACAAGTCTTCTTGAAGAAATCTCGGAGTAAATTCTGGTTCGAGCACTTCTGCATCTGCCGCCCCGACGCGCATAGCGATAATCGTTCCGACATTCCCAAAAATAGCGGCTGTGACTTGCTCATCTAATTGTTCAATGTACTGATGAGCTACAATCAGATTTAAGCGAAATTTTCTTGCCTCAGACAAAATACTCGCAAAAGATTCATTCGCAAAATTTTGAAATTCATCAACAAATAAATAGAAGTCGCGCCGTTCCTCCATGGGCATACTTTGCCGCTCCTGCGCGGCAAGCTGCATCTTGGTAATCAACATACCGCCCAAAAGCCGCATGTTATCTTCACCAATACGCCCCTTCGAAAGATTCACGACAAGAATCTTGCCATCATCCATAATGCGACGAAGATTCACGGTCGACTTCACCTGCGCGACGATATTTCGAATAATGGAAGAGGATAAAAATTGCCCCACCTTATTTTGCACCGGAGCAATCGCTTCCGTAGCATATCTTTCGGACCAGCCGGCAAATTCCGCCACCCAAAAGGTTTTGACAATAGGATCCCGGATTTTTGTAATAACGCGTTCTCGATACTCCTTGTCGACAAGGAGGCGATTGATACCAAGTAAGGTCGCCCCAGGGTAATCCAAAAGCGCTAAAACACAATTCATTAAAATATACTCCATGCGCGCGCTCCACACATCTGGCCAAATCTTTTTAAACACTCCCATGAGCCCGGAAGCGATAAGCGGCTTTTCCCCCTCTGATGCCGTTTCTAAAATATTAAATCCGACAGGAAAATCTACATCCGCTGGATTAAAGTAAACCACATCATTTACTCGCTCTGAAGGAATGAACTCCAAGAGACCTTCCGCTGTGTCTCCGTGTGGATCTACATAACAACAGCCATGTCCCGCAATAACATCTTGAAGAATCAAATTCTCCAAAAGGGTTGTTTTTCCCATGCCGGTCTTTCCAATAACATACATGTGCCGACGACGATCATCTGTTTTAATACCAAAACGCCGCCGTTCGTTTCGGAAATTCGTCTCCCCGAAAAGCGTTATTTCGTTTTCATGGTCATGATTGTATTGAATTGGCATAGAGAAACGCATCCCAATGGCTTGAGTCTACGTTATAAAGGGCGATCAAAACGGGCGATTCGGCACGAACAAATTCGGCTACGCATCGCCTCTATCTTACCTAAAAAATCACACAAATGGAATGTTTGCCGGTGGCTCAGATTTCTTTGCGTCAATACGACGTAATTTTGGCGCTTTGATCTGCAAAAGGATTGGAAAGTGCCACAAGGTAGCTAATTCTTCCGCATCCATATGAAAGCTCGGTAATCCGCTCCAATTAGAGCGATTGCGATAGGCCATCATTAATTTATTTTTACGCAAATTATTTCTCTCAGATTTAAACCACCAGAGATTACTTGAATTACCTACGCGCTTCATTTCAGGCTTTAATGCCTGCATATTAAATGTATTTGTTTGCTTGATCGCCCCAATAAATGGGTTGGCCGCTTTTGCTTTATTCATCACTTCTTTTTTAGCGACATAAAGAAAGCGAATTTTACATTCAAAGCCTATCTTGGATTGTTTGCGTTCAATCGCCTCCAAAATATATCTTTCTCCTGGAGACAATGTTAGCATCTTCGACGTCTCATGTTTCTTTTCAGGTGGTTTCGAGCTTCCTGCAGAACTTCCAAGCGCTACACTCATAATGTCGGAAGCAACCCCTACAGGAATGTCTATCGCATGGTCTAAAACCGTTTTCTTTTTCTTTTCTTCCACTCCCTTGAGCTTATTGATAAGCTTCTCGGCTCTTCCACGAAAAGCTTTTTGATCTGTTGGGGTAAGCACAATTTGATACCAAGCTTGCTCACCTGGTCCAAAACGCGAAAAGGCTTCCAATAAATTTGCCATTGGATCTTTAAACTCCCCAGAGATTTTATCTTCAAATTCTGGGTAGGTTTTGAGTGGATATGGATCTGGCATGACATTGGTCATTTCTACTCCCCAAACGTCCCATTCATCATGCGGATAATGCGTTGGCACTTGTTTTGTATAATCTTCTATTTCTTCAATTTCTGCATCCGGATATTGTGCGTAAATTGAAGCTTCAATCAAATCACGTAATTTTTTGAGCGTATACACATAGTAACCAACCTCTCCATTAATTGAAGCGATCTCGATAGAAATTACCTGCTGAGAGACGCCATGTATCCATTTATCCGTCCAACCGACGGATGAATGCGCACCCGCAAAATTGGCAAATATATTTTCAACCGCTTTTGGTGTTTGTTCAGTGGCCGTAGGTACGCTGATGCGCAAGGTGACCCATTCAAGCTTTTTTATAAATTTCGTCTGTCTGGACACGAGCCACATCGTTCGCAAAACCCAAAGAAGGAAGATCACTAAAATGATCCACCCTCCATTAATCAAGAGAATCGCCATGGCCGCAAAAGGATTATTCCCCGCGACATTTAAAAAGGCGTCGAGATTAAAATAAAACGGATATAGCGAGAAAAAGTCTTGCATTGTCCACAGTATACAGTGAAGCGCCCTTGGTGAACAGGACGCTTCTCTGGGATTACTTTCTTCGTTTTGCTTTCCACCGCTCGAGAGTCACAAGGAGTGGAGAGGCGATGAATATGGAGGAATAGGTTCCAACCGAGATCCCGATAATCAAGGTTAACGTAAATTCTTTTAATGACTCGCCTCCAAACAAATAAATAGCGAAGAGTGCGAGCAAGGTTGTGAATGAGGTATTGAATGATCGAAAAAAGGTTTGCTCAACTGATGCTTGTACGATATCTGCGAAAGAAGCACTTTTCTTCAATAGATTTTCACGCACACGATCCATCACCACAATTGTATCTGTAATGGAATATCCAAGAATGGTTAATAAGGCCGCGATAAATGGCGTGCCGATTTCAACGCCCGCAAACTGTCCTAAATAGGCGAAAACCCCAAGGGGGATCACAATATCGTGAAAGGCCGCCAAAATCGTAATCAAACCATATTTCCAAGATTGCACAGGCGCGGACACCTTTCGGAACGCGTAGGCGACGTATAAGAGAATGGCGAGTAAGACAATTAAGAGTCCTTTAATGGATTTACTGCGTAATTCTTGACCAATGACCGGACCAATAGAGTCATAACGCAATTCTTCTACTGTGCCGAAATCTTCCTTAAAACGAGAGAGGATGGACTGATGTACCTCTTCTGAGATTGGTTGTAGACGAATTTGTGCGTCTTTATCTCCGGAAAGCTGTACAATCGCGGTTCCTATATCTCCTTCAGTATGAGAAAGAGACGTTTGTAATTCAGCAACACTTGGCTGTTCGTCAAATTGAACCGCCATCAAGGTTCCTCCCGTGAACTCAATCCCCTGCTTCAGTCCCCACATCGACAAAAAAATGACAGAAGCGACGAGCGCGGCGCCGGAGATGAGGTACCAAAGTTTTCGATATTTAACGACTGGAATATTCATAGATAAGCTTCGTTATTGGTACTAAGAATCAGAAGGATCAGCAGATGAATCTTTCGGCTTGAAATACAAGAAGTTGTACTCCGCAAGCTTTGTTCGCAGTAAGTAACGCAAGATTGTTCTTGTCGTCACAACCGCTGTGAACAATGAGAGCAAGGTTCCAATACCAAGGGTAAGGGCAAATCCTTTAATAATAGATGAGGTGAACCAGAAGAGCACCGCAGAAGAGATGAGCACCGTCGCGTGACCGTCACGAATAGAGGGCCAAGCGCGTTGAAAGGCATCTTCTAATGCCTGTGATGTTCCTCGACCATCTCGCAATTCCTCCTTTAACCTTTCAAATACAAGCACATTCGCATCCACCGCAATTCCAATAGACAGAATGAATCCAGCGACACCTGAAAGGGTTAAGGTCACCGGAATTAACTTGAATATAGCGGAAATGATCGCCGCATACAGGAAGAGAGAAATAATTGCTGAAAAGCCAGGCAATCGATAAATGATCAGCATGTACAAAGCGACCAAAAGGAATCCGATTAAGCCAGCGACCAATGATTTAGCGAGTGATGCGGCTCCAAGAGAAGGACCGACGGTATTTTGTGCAATCAACTCAATAGGAATTGGTAATGCACCGGCTTGCAATCTTCGTGAAAGCGTTTTTGCTTCATCAATACTGAAGTTCCCAGAAATCACCGCTTGTCCACCGAGAATTTCTGCTTGAACCACCGGAGCGGAGATCACTTCTCCGTCCAAGAAAATAGCAATCTGTTTTCCAATATTGCGTTTTGTGAGATCCGCGAACAAGTCTGCCCCTTCTTTATCGAATTGGAGACTCACTTGCACGCCCCCTGTACGCTGTTGAAATTCCACTGCCGCAGATTGAAGTTGTTTACCGGTTAAGCCAGTACTCTTCCACTGGTCTTGTGGGACGATATCGCTTTCTTGCGTTTTATTTATCTCAATGATGCGCAAGTGCATGTCCTTCGCTGGTCGTTCCTCAAGTTTCTGAATCAGATGAAATCCATAGGCTGTTTCCACCACATCTGAAATAGTCCCAACTTTCTGAGGAAACACTGCCTCTTCAAATTCTGGCAACATGACGCCTTTCCCAAAATAACCAAGATCACCGCCGCTCTGCTTCGCTCCTGGGTCTTCAGAATTATCGCGTACGAGTTGTTCAAAATTATCCGATGTTGCTTGCGCACGAAGTTTCTCAATCAACGTCTTTGCTTCTTCTTTAGTTCTTGTTGCGGTCTTCGAAGCGGATCCATCGAATCCGAGCAAAAGGTGTCTCGCGTGCACTTCCGTACTGGTTGTTGTTTGAACATCCTCCACTTTTACAACAGCAAAACTACGTCCCATGTCTACAATGCTATCGAATACCGTTCCGGCTGGGACGTCATATACACGATCAGCAACGGCTCTAAATTCCGACGTGGCATTTACCACACCAACATCTCCTCCTTTGTCTTTATAAGCCTTATTTTCAGTATTTTCTTTTGCGAGGGTCGCGAAATCTTCTCCCGCTAATGCTCGGTCTCTCAAAGCTTCGGCCCGTGATTTTGCATCCGCGTTCGCGGCATCCATTTGCGCTCGCTCCTCATCCGTTAATGGTCTCGCTGCTTCTGTATTAGGCTCTTTGAACTCCAAAATAGGAGTTTCACCAATCAAATTAATGGCGTCATTCACATTATTGATACCGGCAAGCTCCACGGTGACACGCCACGAATCTCCCGCTTGCGTTGTCTGAATCAATGGTTCACTGACCCCAAGGGTATTAATACGACGTTCAATCACGTCACGCACGCCATCGAGTGCGTCTGTTCGATCTGCGGGCGCCACTTTGGAAACATCTGCTTCGTATTCCAGATGTGTTCCCCCTTGTAAATCAAGACCGAGGACAAAAGGCTTGTCGATCTGCGGGATCTTGGTTCCAATAACACTCGAGGCCTTTTCAAGGACCCAATTCGCTGGAGCGCTATAGGCGATTGATCCACTTACGACAAAAAGGAGGGCGAGCCATCCAAGCCTCGTATAGATGGATTTCTTTGTAACTGACTTCCGTTTTTCTGGTTTCATAATAACCGCAAGACTTTAGCTGTTTAGCACCAAGGCTGCAAGACCTCAGTTTTCTTGATGATGAGAGCTTGATTCAGGGCTTTCCTGCAACTGTGGTTCGAGGCGAGGCGGCAGACGCTTCATCACAACCCATTGCTGAATCAGAGTCAAGAGACTCATCACAAGCCAGTAAAGCGTCAGTCCACCAGGTAAAGAAAATCCGATCACCACCGTCACAACTGGCATGACATAGGTCATCTGTTTATTCATCATCGCCGCCATTCCTTCATCCTTCGCCCCCTTCGAGTCACGAACCTCCTTCGGTGGTTGTGCGACCGTCGCTGCTGGCGGTTTCAAAATATTTCTCGTTTGGAAAAACTGTACCGCTCCGGCCAAAATCGCGAGGACGTAATTCGGTTGAATCAAATCGAATAAGCCCAAAAAGACTGAATTAATATGTCCTGGGTTTGCGACAAATGGGTAGAGTAAATCAAGACTTTGAGAGTTCAATCCAATGGAAAGTGCTCGATATAATCCAATAAAGACAGGAAGCTGGAACAATAATGGCAAGCAAGAAGAAGCAGGGTTCACTTTCTCCTTCTTATATAGCTCCATCAATTCCTTTGATTGTGCCTCCTTATCATCTTTTAAACGCTTACGTATTTCTTCAATCTTCGGTTGAAGTTCTTGCATCGCACGCTGCTGCTTAATCTGAAGATGCGTGAGTGGATACAAAATAAGTTTAATAACAACGGTCAGCAAGATAATAGCGATACCGATATCTTGCCCTGGAATCACGAGATACAGCCACACCAATAGGTTTAAAATGGGCTGAAGGAATATTGTATTGAACAAACTACCAATCATAGAAAATGAGCTTTGTATAGAGAGTTAACTAGTCGGCCTCTGGCGTATCTGCCTTGTCGTTTTTAGGTGCTTCGAGCGCTTCATCCGTTGCCTTCGTTTCCTTTGCTGGTTTGTTTGTCTTGGCTTCTGGCGCGTCTTCCTCTGGGGCTTTCGCCTCAACTTCTTGCTCCAACGCCTTTACCGCCGCTTCCGCCGCGCCCTCAATGGGCGCATCCGCTTTTTCTTCGGCCTTTTTATCAGCTTCTTCGGCAGACTCTGGAACATCTTCTTCTCCGCTTACTGCTGCCGGTAGATTGAATTCCCCTGTCTCAGAATCACCGATCACTTCTCCCCCCTCTTCTTTTACGGTGATTTTCCATCCGGTGAGCTTCGCAGCTAAACGAACGTTCTGTCCGCCTTTCCCAATTGCGAGAGAGAGTTGATCTCCTGGGACTGACACAATGGCGAGGCGTTCATCGTTCTTCAACTCCACGTGCTCCGCCTTTGCCGGTGCGAGCGCGGCCTTAATATATTCTTCCGGATTCTCGCTCCATTCAATCACGTCTACTTTTTCTCCTCCTAACTCACGAATAATCGTTTGGATTCTTGTTCCGCGCTGACCAATACAAGATCCAATGGGATCAATCGCTTCATCATTTGTGGAGACCGCTACCTTGGCACGGCTCCCCGGTTCACGAGAAATATTCTTTATTTCCACAATGCCATTCAAAATTTCCGGGATTTCCTGTGCAAATAAAGCACGAAGTAATTCAGGTGATGATCGTGAAAGTCGAATTTCTGGTCCACGGGAAGTCATCTCAACCTGACGCAAAATTGCCTTTAATCGCGTCCCTGGATAATAGCGTTCAGTTTCAATTTGATCTTCTGGAAGGATCACCCCCGTTGCGCGACCTAGATCAATCAAGACGATTCTCCCCTCTCGGCGTTGTACCGTGACATTCATGAGTTCGCCCTCGCGTCCTTTAAAGTCTTCAAAGATAACGCCACGTTCCGCTTCACGAAGTTTTTGTAAAATGACTTGTTTCGCGGTTTGTGCCGCCATGCGACCAAAGGCATCTGGAACGTTCAATTCTACGCGAATCTCTTCTTCAAGCGCCGCATCGGGCTTAATGTCACGCGCGTCCGCAAGCATAATCATGGTCTTTGGATTAAATCGAAAGCTTTCCTCGTCAGCCACTGCTTCTTCCGCCGTCATGTTTTCAGGCGTAATTATTTCTCCATTTTCATCAATCGGTAAACCCGTTTCCGGATCGACATCCATATCCTCCACGACCGTCTTTACGTCAAATACACGAATACCGCCGGTCATACCGTCGTATTTCTCGGGATCAAACTCCACACGGATGTTTTGATTTTTATTGCCGAAATCTTTGCGATAGGCCGCCGCGAGGGCCGTTTCCACGGTTTCAAGGACGGATTCGAAAGCGATATTCTTTTCGTCGGCGATTTGTTTCATCGCCTGTGTAATAGGACTTGCCATAGATTCTTTGATTGTTCTTTACTTGTGATTTTCTTAAAAAATAAGCCCGTTCTTCCAGAACGAGACAGTAGGAAGAGTATGCTCGCTCTTTGAGAGCGTGTCAAGATAAGACGAGGCGAATAGACGCAGGGATAAGGCCTTAATATTGACAATACCAGCAAAATCCGTTAGATTGAGTCGTCGCCCTAAAAAGGCGTCTTTCGTTCCCATACAACCAAAGGAGTCCGTTCAGGTGAAACTTCTCAGTACGGTCAAAGAGGCAGACCTTCCATACAATCTCCCCTCTCCAGCGATCTGGGTCCCCTCGGGACACGCCCGACCTTCGTTCGAACAGATCAAGCGGTCGCTCACGGGACAAGTGAACCGGCCGACCATCCTTCAGGTGGCTCGGGGTGACCGCTACGAGCTGCGGTATCGCTTCGCGCGCATGGCCGAAGAGGCTCGGCTCGGTCAGATCCGATTCGCTGAAGATGCTCGCGAGATCGATCGCGTGTTCGCCGATACCCAGCCCGATCCGACGGTCGTGCTTGATGGGGATCACTTCTCGATCGAGCACCAGCGACGCTTCGAGCGATTGATGCGGACGCCGGATCTGGCTCCTCGCCTCATCATGCTCACGGAGATCGACCCCGGTGAGCTGTTCCAGCAAGGCTGCTGGCGCAAGAAGTTCCGGAGTCTGTTTCAGACCTACCGCTGGCCAGTCCTTCAGGACCGTGACCCCGCGGACATCGAGAAGATCATCCTCGCGTTCATGCTCGCCATCCGGGAAGAGCTGAAGCGCGAACACGATATCGATTTCACCATGCGCAAGGGAGGCGTGGAGCTGTTCGCAAAGCTCCTCATCCCCCTCAAGCCGGAGACGGTCCACCGGCTGTGGAACGCTTCGAGAAAGCTCATCGATGAGCTGATCGAAGCCGATGTCACCGAACTGTCGGGCACGACCATGCGAGACGCGGTCTTCAGCCAAGGCTGGCAGGACCTCACCGCTCCGGCCCCGTTGCCCGAGCCGACGCAGACGCAAGACGTCATCGCCTCGGCCTGACCGACGACTCCCGCTCTTTTCTTCTTCCACCCGCCACACGTAAAAACACTCTTTTGCCTGTGGCGGGTTTTATATTCCTTGCTTTTTCGCGTCCGCAATAAAGATTTTCTTCCCCTCCTTGGTTATCAGTCAAAGCCTCCATCCTAGAAAAGATGGAATCAGTCCCTAGATACTTCATGGAGCAAGTGGTCTCTTTTTAGATAAAAACCCAATAAATAGCCCCTCTTTGAGGCTTCCCCCATTGACAAACGGCCTGAATTGTGCTTATTTCTTATTACTTGTTAAACTGGTTGTAAGGCGGTTCTCGGTAATAGTGCCAAAGAGAATCAACCTCTGCACCTTAGAACAAACACAAAGAAGGAGCTTGCCATGATGCATGGAAGCAATCTCGGTCAGAACATGGCCGCCATCATGGTGGCAATCACCCTCTTCGGCTGCAGCGGAGGAGGACAACACTGCGTCCAGGCGCGGGACACCTCCTGCGACGGTGGCCTCGATTCGGGCACCGACCTGGATAGCTCCGTCGCGATGGACGGCGATCTGCCGGACGCGAGGAGGTGTATCCCGGCGCGGAATCCCTCCTGTGATGCCGGCCCTCCTGACACGGGCGTCGGTGACTCATCGGTCATGGCCGATGGAGGAGCTTGCACGCCTTCTCAGGACAACCCGACCTGCGCCGGAGCGGAGAGCTGCACCTGTGAGCTTTCCTATCTCGACTGCGACATGTACCCAGAAGACTGCATTGGGCCAGCTGGGTCCAATGTATGCACGCCCGGTGGCGACAACCTTTGCGGGTTCGATACGCCGGAGCCGTACAATATGGTCGGATGGCGCACCGAGTGTGAGCCCTATATCGACTTCCAGCCTTGGTTCGATGGTGGGGGCACTGCTCCCGTGTCCATCGAGTGGCATAATGGACAGTTGATCATGATCAACCGTGCCAGCAGTCACCACACCAGGTTCGTCTGTGGACCGCAGGGCAAGTGCTGGGCCAATTGGGCCAGAAGGAACCTCCCAAGTCCGGAAGGTGACCACAGTATCCTGGAATTCGGTCCGGGGCTCGAAGGCTGTCAGGTGATGCACGAAACCCTCTATCACGGAGGGGAAACGACGTCGTATGGTGAGGACGCTTATGTCTTCTCCGGCTGACCACTAGCCCTTCTTCACGACGAAAGCTCGAAAGAGCGGAAGTCCCTCCCACAAGACCCCAAGGAGCATTGCTCCCTGGGGTCTTTATATTTTTCATGGATTACATGACTAAACATCAATCCACGCGAAAGAAAGAGGCGTTTACGGAATAATGGCTTCTCCGCTATAGCGGATTTCAATTGAACCAGGATAGGTAATCCAAGGACGAAGTTTCATCTGATTCGTTAATGCGGAAGATGAAAGGACGGTCGTTGAGCCTACTGGCAAGTTCGTCGAACACTCTCCATTGCCATTAAGAAGACTTGAATCCCCGACCACATAATGAAGAGTATCACGCCCGGTAGACTCAGAGGCGCTTTGATCACTCCTTGTATTGAAGCGAATATTTGAATCTTTTACATTTCTCCCTAATACCGCTCCGGAATAACATCCGCCATAGGTATGTCTCACGGAAGCATCGGCCGCATCGGTTGGGCTCCCAGCGAGTTCGCTTAGGCTACATTCCCCTGTACACCAGCCCCAATTATCTTCCAGCATGAGTTTTGGCGTAAAGCGACAGGAATTGCTCGCTGTGTCGAAACAGCCATTTGTTGGAGCAAGTCCCGGTAAACATTCATCCCCAATAGGACAATTTGCATTTGTGTCACAGACGAGCTCAGGATTGCCCGAACAGCGGTTCTGTTCCGGCGTGCCCGCGGAGCAGTCCGGCAATGCGGCACGTTCAATGGCTCCACAACTATAGATATGCGTAAAGTCGAAATAATCCGCTTGGCAGGCTTCTCCGCTATTGCCAAACATGGTGCGGATACGGCAAGTATCTTCTACGCCACCAGTGGAGCAATCCGCGTCACGACGACAGGTTCTCGCCGGATTCGCATTACAGGTCCCGAGCGGTAAACATTGACCGGCTCCCGGTGGACAATCTGAGTCTGTTTCACAGGTAAGTCCTTCGCCCTTAATCGGATCTGAACATTCTCTCAGAACGGAACAGAAGGGTTTTCTATTTTTCAATTTCGCATCATCAATACGCACGATTGCCTTATCTCCCCAGTCGATTAAGAGCTGTCTCAGCGGCATTTGATTATGCTCCGCCCATGCGTAGAAACGTAAGCTTGATTTTTGTTGTCCGCCTCCGGCATGAATCACCCCTTCTCCCTGACCATTAAAGGTAAAGGCATCGAGTTTAGAAATAGGACATTGACCCGGTACCGGACAATTACGTGTATCCGGAGCCGCAACGCGTGGCGGTCTCGGATTATAGTATGAGAGATAGCTAAAGAGATTTGGATCGGAAGAGCCCGTCCATCCGGCGAAATATGGCGTAAAGTGCCCCATGGTGACATCGGTTGGTGCGGGATAATGCCCATGTGGATCAAGAGATTCCTGGCTCAACCCTCCCGAAACTTTATAGGCGATTAATCCACAGTATTCATCGGCCGGATTTGGACAAAGATCTAATCGCGGCACATAGCCAATGCTATTTGTACAAATATTATTATCTTCATCCGGATTCGTAGAAGCTCGCGCGCTTGTATCCGGAGAGATACATCTTGATACAGGATCGCCGGAGGCCGTTGAAACGGGACCACAAGAATCTTCAAACGCGGTTTCATTCGCCATATCCACCCCACACCCTAAGTAACTCCCATCACCAAAGGTTTTCGTGCGACAGAGGGCATTTTCACGAATCCCGCCACGACAACGCCCGAATCCGTCCGGACCGGTTATCCCAGGCAACTCTGCTCCAAGCACACACTGTGACTTTTGATCATCCGAGCCACTATAGTTATTTGCGGTAAATCGACAATCAGCATCGGTCGTACAAGAAATAATGTCCCACCGACAAGGGTTGGTGCACCAAAATCGATACCACTCGCCACAAACGCGCTTTGATCTTTGGAATCATTAAATTCACAGATACGACCTCCACTCCCATCGGTTCCGGAACAGTCTCCATGAATATCTACCGGACATTCCTCACTGTTTTCTGCTAAGAATGAGCAGGTTGGTTGAACCGTAAGTGTATCATTGCCTCTATGCCCAATATTCCAGCCCTTTGTTGTGCCACAGTAAAAATCCCCAGCACTCGCCGGATCCTCTACACAATCATTGCGAAGGCTTGTGACTTTCCCTGTATAGGCATCCGCAAAAGATGGTGCTTGACACACGGTACTGTTCGTTCCGCACAGAATATTATGGTTGACACTGCGATTACAAACGCGGATATCAAATTGATCCGTTGCGGAAAGCAAGGCGGCATCACATTGACCATCCACCGCACAGCGAGCAGATGAACCGTCTCCGTCGGGCCCGATGCTACTCCCGTCATCCAAGGTGCAAGCTATGCCTTTGAATGGTCCTTCAAGACAGGCTGTCCCGTCACTTAAAACCGGCTGGAGATGGAAACGATAGACTCGATAAATACGCGCGAAAAGATTCGTTAAATATTGATATTTATCATTTGGTACAGGGCGATCACGATAGAATGTCTGATCCCCCGCCTGCAAGAAGGTTGGCGGATTCAATGGAGAGAATCCTGCCAGCTCAAACCCCGCTTGGAAGAGTGGATCTTTTCCTGCCGGACCAGTATTCAGCGCGCTCGAAAATGGTGATGATCTGGCTGAATATTGGATGCCTGTCCCTGGTTCTCGGAAGCCGCTATTTTGCCAAATGCGATCCGTGAAAGCAGCATCGGTATTAGACGCCGCACTCTTTACCTCGGCAAGCTGATTACAAACGCTCACGGATCCCATTTCAATATTCATGTAGATATAGCGCAGATCTCCACCCGTATCACCGCCACAAGCACTCACCCAAAATCCAACGAATTGCCATGGGCCAGTTGGTTCTACTGTGGGATCGTCAGCCGCCGGCGTTTGGAAGACCGCGCGAATGCTGAAATACGGCTTGCTATCGTCACAGGTACCAATAATTGGCGTTTCTCGGATATTCATAAATGAACGCGTCGTCGCGGTACGAGTTGTGTCGTTAAAAATACCGTAGAATTGTTTATCTTTTCCGGCGGAGCGATAATCCGTTTCCCATGTCTTGAAATTACATTGCGTAGAGGTCGGTGTATCCGATACACATCGTGTAGCCGCGGGACTCCCATCCGCTAGCTCGAGAACAGCCTCATTTCCACGCGTCATATATGGATTATAATTACGGAAAAATTCTTGACGCCAGAAACGTTCTCCGGTTTTCAGCGAATCTTTATTGCCGTAATCCGTTGAAGGCATATTATCTACCCATTCTTCCTGATAGCCACAAGCTAAATGCCCCGCTTCTCCATTTTCAATCGGATTGATTTTGAAATAACTAATCGTATTGTCATTTAAGCGATTCACCCTATCAATGGTACCAGTGGCTCCTAATAACGTTGACATTTTGTCATCATTGATACGATAGAAGGTTTCTGAATAACCTTTCCCCGCATCCACAAGACGTACAGCGGAAAGATCACGCGTACTCTTATCCGCTTTTTCGCAACGCTTAGCTGTAACACCTTTATCGCGCGCGGCGCTATGTCCAATGATTGAAGGAGAAACGAGATTACATTCTTTTGGCCAACATCGATTTCCCGTTGAAACCCATTGTTCATCAAAGTCCATGCGCGTCATCTTGCCGACATAGTAGGCTGGCGGGTCATTCTGGATACGAAATTGATTTTCCCAATCATGATAGCTATCTGTATAGCTGAATAATGGTCCGCCAAAAAGCACCGAAAAACCGGCAGACGCTCCTGCATCAAGACTGCTACTAAAGCTATCGAGCGACGCCGGGTCGTCGGCCGGGACACTCCCATTGAAGCGTTTAAACTCTTCCGGAGTTATAACGTATGAAGCGGGCTTCTTTACGGCACTCGCGCAGTAGTATTGCCCCGAGTTTTGCGGAGACAGATACCCAGCCGTGGGTTGATAGTGAAATGGATCTTTGTTGCCAAATAAAATTGGGGTTGGGTTCCATGTTAGACAGGGCTGTGAACTAAGATCAGCGCCAAGCATACGCGTGGTATCACGCTCAAGACATTGACCGAAGACGCCACGGACGATTTCAAGTTTTGAGAACGCGATACATGTACCTCCGGAAAGCGGTGGCCCACAGGTTTGTGACGCATTCGCAGACAGAACCCCGTTCACCAAGGTCTCTGAAGCGGGGCTAGTGAGTCCGTTTGAAGTCCCAATATCAAAGATGGCAGATGGAAGACAGGACTGTCCCGCACGTGGACCGCCAACGCAAATCCCTGGTGGAACATTTTGTGAGAGGGTGCTAAAGAATTTGCTATCTACCCCCTGATAGTCCGCTCGCTTATAGGTGCAAGCACAGTCTTCGCCAAATTCGCAGGTATTTGCTGAAGCAAATCCTTCTGCAATCTTTAATGGCTTTGGTGGAACGGTAGTGAAGTCCCATTCTGTGACAAGGCTTCCGGCATATGGAGAGTCTGCCTCAGGATATGCACGACATTCCGGCACAGGAAAGGCATTTGAAAGAATACGGTCTGTTTTGGGATCATCGAGGCTGAACTTTTGTGAAAGCTCTTGAAAATTCACATCACCGATATCATTTCTCACCGGAAGATAACAAGGGAATGTCTGGGGAGCTGCCTCCGAGAGACTGGCTGCACGAGAAGCTATGTCTCTTTCACTTTGGACATAATATCCCACAAGGCCCGTGCCTTTATTTTGACAAAGCTTTAAGCGTGGGTTTGCTAAACCGATCGCTTGCGCATCAAGAACATAGGCTTGATTGTCCAGTACGTCGCCAGTAGTCGAAGCGACACCAGGAATAGCGCCTGGCGTCACCGGGATCATCACCTCAGCGGCGAGACGATAGTCCTGCGCGTAGCGGAAGGTATTGTTCGCCACGTCATTCGCTCCATCTGCTCCAACACGCGTACTGACAAGATCTGAAATTTGGAACGCATTTGGAATGGCGTATCCGGAGTAATCGGATGCTCCCAAACCGACAGGACGTGACGTATAGGCATGAATGTCGAAGAATTTCCCCTGAGACATAATCGGTTCCGTGCCCGATTGCCTATCCACATAATGCGCGCAGAAAATATCTCCCGGAATTTGCGTGGATTTGTCACATAAGGCGAGATCCGTGCAAATATCTTTAAATTTACGCGTAGCTGGGTCATAGACCGACTCTGCACTCTTACATCCGAGCCATTGAGAACAGTCGCGATCTATTTTGACTTTCAAAAGCACATTCGCATCCGTACTCGTCGAGCCTACCGCCATACAGGCCTCCGATGAAGGCGTCTCTGCACAATTCACTGCTGGCGTTGGATTGAAATCATTTTGTTCGTACGCACGATAGGAGGCTGCCACCGAATAATTAAGCGATGTATTGCTTTGATCGCGCAATAAGATACAGCCCTCACCAACATTTACATTTCCCGCACAACTCGTTTGATCGAGTTTATCATTTTGCAAGAAGAAATAAGGTCGACCGCTTGCTCGATAGAGTGGATCACTGGTGTCATTCGGATCTCGGAATTCCGTACACTCTCCCTGTTCTTGCGGACACATTCCGACCCAAGCGGAGTAATTCGTATCGCCACGTCTTGAAAGATTGAAAAAGGTGCCTCCTTCAAGATTTTCTGGATAACAAGGATAGTCAGATCCATCAGCTGTTTTACGGAACCAACCGGAATAAATAATTTCTTCCGCGGGAAGCGCCGCCAAAGGATCAGGCGCCGTGAAACTCGTTCCAGATAATCTGACTGAACTCTTATACTCACAGACGTGATCATCCGGATTACGGAAATAATTCGGCGAGCCATTATAGGAAAAGGCGTCGCAGAATTCTTCGGACGGTCGGCAAAGCATATCGCCGTATTTTGTCACATCATCCTTCAAATAAACCGTTTCAAAACTGTCCACTCCTGATCGGTCCACGCTGTATGTTGGTTTACCGAATGCACGACAGGAAGCCTCCTCGGGCTGACAGAGCTTGGACTGGTCATAAATCATGTACAGCATGCGGTCCGCCAGACGCACCGTCGTATTGGAAGCATAGGTTGTACTCGCATCATTAAATACCGGTACAGGCGTTGCGTCCCCCATGACAAAGGTCTCAGAACCGACAGCATCGGAATTTCGTGTATCTACAAATGCCCGACAGCCAATCGCCTTTTCACGGCAGAGATTCGTAAATCGGAATGCATTCACGGTATTCGAGAATCGATCGTGATATTGCTGACATCCAAGCATGGCTTGCGGTTCTGGCACGCCGGCATTGGATTGATCACATTCCGCCGGTGTATTCCAACTGTCTTTTACGACATATGCGACATCAGTCACACGACTCACAAATACTTCATCAAAAAATACCCTTGGCGCAGCTCCAGCATCAGAAGTAAATGTCCATATAATTCTCGTGTTTGATGCCCCCGTTGCCGGACGAAAGGTTCCCACGTCAAGACGTTGCCAGTCGGTTCCAATACGCACAGAACCGACGGCGCTAGGGGTTGCTCCTGCGGTATCTGGATCCAGGGTAGAAATCGTCGCCACCACATCCGTTCTTCCCGGCGCTTTCGCCCAGAAGGAAGTACGTAATAATTGATCATCAACGGTATCAGGAATCACAACCGATGTTTCTGTCACGCCAGCCCCAGTAGGATCGACACGTAATGACGAATCACCGACAAGTAAGGATTCTGGTGATTGCGTTCCGCTTTCAAATGGAGCTACAGCGCTACGGAAATCCTGATGTAATACCGTAAGGATATTTCCTGATGAAGAACCGTTATAGGCTCGGCAACCCGCAAATTCAGCGCGACATGTTTGACTACTTGGGATATTCGCTAAATAGACACACTCTCCCGTCCCAGTATTGAATGCTCCACCCGTTTTCGTACAATCATCACTCGTCGTATGCGGTAAACGCCACGAAGTACAGTCTTCGGTTGAAAGTACGGTTTGTGAGAAATAACGATAGAATACGGTACCAGCACCATTGTAAACCTGACGACAATCCGGATCGAGTCCTGAGCGCCAGAGCTCCTCATTACAGGTTGTCGGCTCTTTAAATGAACCATCCGGACTACGTTTAGCAAGAATACGCGGAGCTGTTCCAGGGCCGCCTTCGCTCATCAAGCTCCATGTGCGCAATTGAAAACCACCATCTTCTGAACCTTCCCAGGTAAAATAGGTTTCGGAATGATCGTTAGGCAGTTGACAGCTACGCAGATAATTAAAGGCTGAACTTGTCTCACCACCACCAGCCGCTCCCTCAATACTTGTGAATACTTCACAGCCAACATCCTGCTGTGAGCACTGTTTACCCGTGGCAGCAATGAAGTAATCCGGTGCTGTGTCGCTATCGTCACTAAAGCGTGGATCCGCGTCTGCCACCAAATCAAAGGCACTCGCTCCTTTACGATATTCCGTATAGCCAACACAAGACGCAGGACAAAGATCATTCGTCGATAAAATCGCTGGCGCTTCCGGTCCGCCGTTCACATTTGTATACCCCTGACAACCGGCGTCAATTTGTCGACACATCTGCGCAAAATTCGCACAGGCAGGATTATCCGTGTCAGCGCCCGTACAAGCATATTCGTCCGGTGCCACCTTCATCGTTAGGGTTGGTAGACGGCTATTCAGGCCATTTACAAAATTTGTCGCAAATTGAGACTCTTCAAGTTGCACCGCATCAACCAATGCATCTCCACCTCCAGAGGTTTGTCGCACTTCTATCACCCCAGAAGCGGTGGATGTTGCCGCGAGGAAGGAACACTGTGATCGCTCCCAACTTTGCGTGAGCTCATCAGAGGTTGCCCCACCGGAAGCAATACCGATATCACAGCCACTACTCCTAAAGTTTCTACCGAGCTCCACAGCAGGCACCGGTGTTCCGTCGGCACGGTATTCCCTCACTCTGACGCGCGCGCGATTGTCGACATCAACCGCATTTCCCATGCGCGCGTAAAAGGAAATTGTGTAAATACGTCCCGGAACAAGGGTCACAGTTTGGGTATATTCTGTTCCTTGGCGCTTTCATGGAAGCGGTTCCATCTTCGCCTGAGCTTCCTACGTCTACAGTACTCACGACACCCACGGGCGGTGACCAGCTTTGCGCTGTTTCTCCCGCGCCTTCCACAATTTCAAAGGAAGGATTTAAGGCCAGATTCAGCGATGATTGACCGACTTCCGCCGCGAGCAATTTCGTACAGCCTTCTCCGCTCGCCGCGCAGGGCGTGACGCCCGCGTCCAAATAGATACGTTTCCCTCCATCAATCCAAGTTCCATCACTCGCTCGATCCGTCGCATAGGCACGACAACCAACATTGTCGGCGCTACATATCGCTTGATCAACTGTATTACGCAAATAAGAAACGGTTTCTCCGGCTCTGCTTACAAAATTTCTACAACTAGCATATTGCGCCGGACATTCATCCGCATTAAATCGGTAGACATTCTTTTCCGCGACACAATATCCATACCCTCCGACACACTCTCCTTTATCGTTGCGCTGCAAACAGGTTTGCACATCACGACACTCTTCCACGCGCTGTGGCAAGCTATTCGTTAATAAGGTTTCTCCGTAGCCCGTCAGCTGACATTGTTGAGCAAAGGATGTGACAACCCAGTTTGGATCGATAAGTTTACACCAAGGATGCGTCGCGTCACGGTCACCAGTAGCATTGCAATCTGAGAATCCTCGCACCACCTCGTCCAAGGTGACGCAACCATTCACGTCACCGCAACGATTAATATTTGCTTCGGAATTCGCTGCCAATTCAAATCCTACAGGGAAAATACGAAGGGCGCGGAGTTTTCGGAGATTCCCAGAGCAATACGCATAAGTATAACATTGTGGATCAAGATTTTTGCGCGCGAATGTTTTTGGTAAAAGATGCCAGTCGCCATGCAGCATACCTTCAGCGAGCGCTTGTTTGATCGTTAAATTCCCTTGATCCGATTGTGTTTGAATGGCCTTTGCCAGACCCGCATCTGCCGCGCAATTCCATGTTCCACGGTTCGTCGGACAAGCGATTAATTCTGAAATAAGTTCAATGTCAGATGTTTGCACCAGCTGGACATCTCGCAAATCAACATTTGCTTTTCGTGCGTCTGTTTTTCCCGCTACAGCAATAGCATCCGGTCTCGTTAATCCGCTGCTAATATTTAGATTTCCCACCAGGCCCTGCGAGAAGACACGCTCCATGAGCTTATTGACCAATGTATTCAAAAATATTGAGGCCGTATAGACCGCGAGCTGAATCGCCCCCTCCTGAAAGGCATTTTGTAAAATCGTTTCACGTGTTCGACTCTGGTCTTGGGCTGGTTGCTCAACTAAAGAGGTTTTTGTCTGTTGTTCAACTAAAGAAGCTGGTGTTTTAAGAAAGCCGGAGACTTTTCCTTCTACATTTTTAAATGCTCCCGTTTCCGCTCGATCCAGTTGCTTTTTTGCCGCTTCACCAGAAATCTTTCCAATCCCACGACCAAAGATACTTGCTGAAACTGAAAGGTCACTGCCCCCTGGTTGAAAATTTGCGCTCACAAAATCCGTCACTTCAGAATTTGAAAGCGTGGTATAAAGCTGTTCGTAATTGTTTACGATATCTTTAAAGTCACAGCGTGGACGTGGACGTTCTACCCCGCCTCCCATTCCTGGGGCTGATGGCATCGCTGCGCCAAAATTCAATTGAATATGTAAAAGTTTGTCTGCGCTTGGCGCACATAAATCGACCCCAAGCCCTTGAAAAAAGGAGTCATCGGACAATGAACCGATAAAGGACCCGGCCGCATCCCCCGCAACACCAGCCATATAATCCCCAAATCCTTTTTCATAGACTAACGCGCCCTGCCCTTTTCCACCGGAAGCCAGTGCCGTGGCCGCGTCGTAAGCAAGCTGTCCAAAGAAGACTTGCGCAGCATTAAAGAAGGCTACGACTCCCGCGCGCGTTAAAGCAGTGAGGATCCCATCAAGAGCACTCCCTACTTGATCCGGAACGTTTCCCGTCACCATAACCGGCAGCCCTCCGCCACCGCTTGACCTCGCTGCAGCGACAATAGGGTCTTCTGTGGCCAGCGCTTTACGCGCGAATAGCGGTCCACCTGCTACGCTCACAGAAACAACCATAACAATAAGGGTCGTGATGATATGTGATCGTAGCGAGCGTTTTTTCATAAAGGGCTAAGGCGTTGGGATAGGAGTTGTTTGCTGTAACGTTGCGGTACTTGTGCCATTCTGCTGACCTGTCGCCGCCGCTTGAGCTTTTGCTTCATTAATACGCATAACTTGATTATAAGCCGCTGAATATAAACGTGTAACTTCATCGTCTGTCATTCCGGAAACGGTATCTGCTGGTACAAGGTTATTCTCTGTTAAATAGGTTCGAATTTCATCGATCGTCATTTCACTTGGCGCCTTAGGATCTGCTAAGAACGTTTGTGCACCGATCACCGAAGGATCTTTCGCGCCAAGCAGAACTTCTTCTGCGGTTGGTACCTTGGTTGTATCCAAGAGATTCGCGAAGGTGCTCGTTGTTGTCCCACTTGGTTGACTGTTCACGAGCTGGAGACAATTCGTTCCTTCAGGACAATTTGGATTTGTTCCTTGAGCGATCTCGATGGCATCAGTAACCCCATCCGAATCAGTGTCTGGTAAATAAGCTGACGTCTTATATAAGTAGATTTCTGCATAGTCGCTTAAACCATCCTGATCCGTGTCTTTCTTTTGCAGCGCTTCCAAGGCGTGGGCATTTGCTTCTTGCTTTTGGAATACGGCTTGAGAAAGTTGCAGAGTCGCGTTTGGCACAAGAAATGGCGAAGTTAAACTTGCATGAAGATACGCCAAAGAGAGGCCCAGAGTCAGAGTACCACAAATACCAAAAACGCTCAGCGAAAATCGTTGATCTCCGGAAAGCCCGTCCCACCATCTTCTAAAGCCTAATCTTAGAGGGTTGTCGACCATAAATTACTTTCTTATTGTACCAATAAAACTGAGTTTGTGGGAGAGTGAAAAATGTGGATGGGTTCGTGAGCTTTTTCTCTTTTTTAGGATTGAGTTTTTCGCCCAAATAAGATAAAATCTCATCAATTCCTATGTCGCTATTTAAGAAAAAAGCCCGCCCCCCTGCTCCCGTGGTTTCTCCGACGGATGAAAGCTGGTTCCAACAGACAGAAGAAGGCCAACTATCCGTAGACGTGTTTCGTCAAGGAAAGTATCTAATCGTGCGAAGCACCATGGCCGGCGTTTCTCCCGCCGAACTCGATATCGCTATCAATGGCGACATGCTCACCATTCGCGGACATCGAGAATCAACGCATGAAATCAAAGAAGATGAATGGTTCCATCAAGAATGCTACTGGGGTACCTTTAGCTGAACCGTGATCCTTCCTATGGATGTTGAAGCAGATAAAGCGGAAGCCTCACTGATCCACGGTCTTCTGGAAATCCGTATTCCCCTTCGTGGTACCGAACATACAATAAAGATTAAAAAAATAGAGGGTTAATTATGAAAGCAACTGTTCAAGAACGTAAAGACGGATTTGTGACCCTACAGCTTGAAGATGGTCAGAGTGTGCGCCTACCAGATACATCCGTTCATGCCGACCCAAACGAGCAGGAGGTTATTCTTGTTGCTGTTTCAAAAGCGTGCGCCAAAGATGACGGAGCTCTTGCCCGTGCCATGATCAACGAATTCCTCACCTAATCTATGGCATTTCTCACGCAGGACCAAAAAGACACGCTCCTTCTCGTTTTTTCGTGGTTTGGCATCGCTATCGGTTCTATGATTGTTATTGTGCTTTTAATCGGAGGCACGGTCTATGCTTACGATAATGCTTATAGCAATAAGTTCTTCCGCGGGGTGCAAGTCGCCCACGTCTCTCTTGACGGCCTCACAAAAGACGAAGCTCGCACAAAATTGGAACAAAAGCTTGCTGAAATATATGGAGATGGCTATGTCTTCGTCTTTGCAAAAAAGACCGCGTCTTTGTCTGCGGTTCAAGTTTCCTTAAATGACCCAGATTTGTCACAAGAATTAATTCAATATGATTTGGACGAGACCCTGAATACCGCCTTCGCCATAGGCCGAAAAGGCGACATCTTTACACAAAATATTGAGCGTTTACAACTATTGTTGCACAACAAGAGCCTTCCTGTTGCCCACCTGATCCAAAAGGATATCATTACACAATCCTTAAACGCGGCTTTCGAACAACAAATTACCCTTGCGAAAGATGCGCGGATTGAATTTCAAACAACGAGTACAGAAGCCGGTTTTGATATCCATATCAGTCCAGATGCCGTTGGCGTCACATTTGATGACGCTACAGCATTAAAAATCCTCTCAAAACAAGCCGATCAATTAACCTTCTCCCCTATCCATCTTGATACGATCCGGATTAAGCCCCAGATTCGCCAAGGAGAACTTGAGCCATTAAAAGATCAAGCGCCAGCAATCCTTGCCCATGCGCCTTTTAGAGTCAGGTATATCCGATCTACCTGGCTTATTTCGAAAGACACCCTCGCTACTTGGCTCGGAGCTGTTCCAAATGGTGACGGATTTACCCTCGGTATTGTTCCTGAAAAAATGACCCATACTTTGACGGAACTTGGATCAAACCTCATTCGTTCACCGCAAGACGGTAAGCTGATTGTAGATGCTAATGATGCGGTAAAGAAATTTGTTGAACCGGTCGCCGGTCAAGCGATTGATGCGGAAAAAACCATCGAACATATTTATACCCTTTGGGAGAATGGCTCCTCAGGCACAGCTGACTTAGCCCTCCAAACCATCGAGCCAACGATTCAAGGGCAAGATGCTGAAAGACTTGGCATCCGCGAAGTGCTTGGTATCGGGCGTTCTGATTTTTCAGGCTCACCGTCAAATCGTCGTTACAATATCAACTATGGCGCTCAAAAAATGAATGGCACCCTTATTGCGCCGGGCGGAGAGTTCCCTCAACTCAAAGCCCTGGGACCCATCAATGGGTCAACTGGTTGGCTTCCTGAGTTGGTCATTAAAGGGAATGAAACGCTCCCTGAATACGGAGGTGGGCTCTGCCAAATTGGTACCACTTCATTCCGTGCCGCTCTCGCTTCTGGGCTTGAAATCACCGAACGAAGAAATCATAGCTACCGTGTTTCTTATTATGAACCAGCGGGTACAGATGCCACGATTTATGAACCAGCACCGGACTTTCGTTTTAGAAACAATACCGCCCACTATATTTTAGTCACCTCCAGAACCGAAGGAAATGAAGTGGTAACCACGATCTGGGGAACGCGTGATGGACGCGTCGCCGAGCAAACTAAGCCAGTCGTCTTCAATATTACCGCTCCCCCGCCAGCTAAACTGATCGAAACCACAAAACTCGCTCCAGGGGTCAAAAAATGTACGGAATCCGCTCATGCCGGTGCGAGCGCAAAATTTGACTATACCGTCACTTATGCGGACGGAACAAAGAGCAAAGAAACCTTTAATAGCTATTATCGCCCATGGCAAGCCGTCTGCTTAATCGGTGTCGATAGTCCTACCGATACGTCATCGTCTACCAATATGAGTACATCGCCCGCTTCCAGCGCCGATATCCCACTCTCCCCGTAAACATTGACATAAATGCTAATTTAGCTTAGCGTTTATCATCGTCCCTTCCACAAATAAACCCTAGGAGCTCCCATGAAGAAGCCTGTGCTGAATTTAGAACGAAGCTCGCGTTACAATACGATGAGCCTTCCCCCACCAGCGCTCAAACAAATCATTACTCTCTTGCGTAAACAAGCAAGAAAGCTTGGCGGATCCATCCCATCTGGAGGACATATCGTTCGCGGCCTTATCCAAAAAACGGATAAAGACGCCTATCAGGGTCGTGGCCCTGCAGATGATGCATATCGCTTTCTGCGAAATCAGGGCATTCTCGTGGAAGATGAAGAGGAAGGCCGGTTCTACATTGATGAGGATCAAGCGGAAGCTGTTCGCCTTGCCTGTGACAATCACACCGAGGCACCCAAGGTCCCTGATCCAATGAAGCGCCTCAAGATACTCATGTCTCGCCAGGCTTCCGAACCGACACGTACGAGTAGCATCGAGGTGCTCGCTCAGGCTTCGCGTGAGACTCCAACTCCTGAACCACCGTCAAAAGCCCCCAAAGAAGGCTCTGTGGCCGTGCGTGAAACAGCTGAGAGCGAGCCAGCTCTAGAGGCGCCCGCAACTTCGTTTGAGCCTCAAATCACTGAGCTGCTCACGGACAAACAATTTCTCGACCTCACTATAGAGGCCGCTCGTGTCTATCTTGATGGGCTGAAGACACATCTTGCTGCTTGCGAAGAGCTCTTCCAGAAGCTCGAACGCCTAGGTGAGCTGAAACGCAAACAAGAAGAGCTGGTGCATGCACTCGAAATGACCCAGCAAAACATCACTGAGCTCATGGCCTTATAAAGCCGCCCTCCTCCTAGTGCTTCGCCGCCTCGCCCCTCCCCAAGGGCAAGGCGGTTTTTTATTTTTCTTAAGCAAATACAAGGTTTTTTAGGGGGAGGCTTGACAAAGATCCCTATGTCTGATATAAACACAGGGTAGCCCTTTTAAGAAAAAGCGGGTTTATTGTTTCCAGTTGAGTGTCAATACATTGACACTTTTATATTCTCCGATGAACAAAGCTCGATATACAAACGCTTAAGCAATCCGCGTCCACGACAAGCATGGAATTTTTGCTGAGGGTTTCGCAGGTCTTCGGACTCGCTCTCCCCTCGAGAAAAATTTCTTGGATGCGGATTGCTTAAGCGCTGGTAGGAACAAATCAACAATAAAAAACTCCGGTCATGACCGGAGTTTTTTATTTATGCTTCCATACTGCTCAAGTATCTCTCTGCATCCAGAGCTGCCATACATCCAGAGCCAGCAGCTGTCACGGCCTGGCGATAAATCGCATCTTGTACATCCCCACAAGCAAAGAGCCCTGGAACATTCGTTCTTGATGAACCCGGAATCGTCTTGATGTACTTCTTCTCGTCTAAGTCTAAAAGACCCTCCACGAGATCCGTATTCGGCACATGTCCAATAGCGGCAAATACCCCATCAATGCTCTTCTTACGTGTCTCTCCGGTTTTTGTATCCTTCAATACAACTCCTGTCACCTTATCTTCTTCCACGCCAAGAATCTCCACGACTTCAGTACTTAGAATAAGCTCAATCTTTGGATTGTTCGTGGCGCGTTCCCGCATAATCTTGGATGCGCGAAGTTCTTCTCGTCGATGCACGATATATACTTTTGTCGCAAATTTCGTCAGAAAATTTGCCTCCTCCATAGCACTATCCCCTCCACCAACCACAATAACTTCTTTGTCTTTAAAGAAAAAACCGTCACACGTTGCACAAGCGGAGACACCTTTACCGTATAATTTTTTTTCTGATTCCAAGCCCAAACGACGTGCTGATGCACCGGTCGAAATAATCACCGCCTTCGCTTGGTACGTTTCCACATCTGTCTTCACCTCAAACCCTCCCTCGATTTTTTTCAAATTCAAAACATGCTTTGAGATCACCTCGGTTTGAAAACGCTGTGCCTGTCGTTTCATCGTTTCCATGAGCTCGGGGCCTTGAACCCCTTCCGCAAAACCAGGGAAATTTTCAACTTCAGTTGTTGTCGTTAATTGCCCGCCTGGTTCTTCTCCTTCAAATAATACAGGTTTCAAATTCGCTCGCGCCGTATAAATCGCCGCCGTCCAACCGGCAGGACCAGAACCAATAATCAAGACGTCCCGCATACAAGATTAGATGTGCGGAGCTATTTTCTTCATGAGCTCTTCTTTGGTCATGCCCCCTACAAAACGCTCAACGGATTCTCCGCCCTTGAAAAGCATAAAGGTTGGAATGGACATCACTGCGTATTTTCCTGGCGTAGCAGCATTCTCATCAACATTCATTTTTCCCACTTTCACTTTTCCTTCTAAATCCCCTGCCAGTTCTTCAATGATCGGCCCCATCATTCTGCATGTACCGCACCAAGGCGCCCAAAAATCAACAAAAACGGGAGTATCGGATTTTAACACATCGGTCTCAAAATTCGCATCAGTAAAGGTATGTTCCATATGAATAGATATTTACTTTTTAAACGACTCAATTTTACGAGCTTTGGATTCTTCTGTATAGGCCTCCAAGATATCCCCGACTTCCAGCTTGAATTTTCCAGAGAAGGCAAGCCCACATTCTTGGCCAGCGGGCACCTCTTTAACATTCGTCTTACCTGACTGCAAAGCGCTAATCGCTCCTTCATCTACAATTTCTCCACCTCGCCAAATACGAAGCTTCGCTTCAGAAATCAGTTTTCCTTCTTTTACTTTTACCCCCACAATCATCTTGTCGGATTCCGTTCTAAAAATGGCTGCAACTTCTGCTTTACCCAGTTCCGTTACAACGGTCTCCTGCGGCAAGAGCCCATTTAACCGTGTCACAATATCATTGAAGAGATCATAGATCACGCTAAAGGTGAGCACATCCACCCCTTTTTCACGTGCGTCTATTTCTATGGCACGCGGCACATGCATATTAAACCCATACACAACTGATGGACGAGATGTTTCTGCACGTTCCAAGTCTGTTTCTGTAATATTTCCAAGGCCTTTTTGCACCACTTTTACGCCAACAAGATCATGCTCTATATTTTCAATCATACCGAGCAAAGCTTCAAGACTACCGAGCACATCCGCTTTCAGCACGATATGTAAGAACTGCTTGTCGGACTTGTCATCCTCTTCTTGTTTCAAGTTTTTTGTCGCTGTGAATGACTCCGCGACTTGACGCGATGATTTGGTTTTTCTCTGTTCAAGCTTCTTAGCGTCCTTTGGGGCTTGCACAATATCTCCTACGGCTGGGGCTGTTTTAAATCCGATGATTTTTACCGGCATCCCCGGACCTGCCGCCTTAACGAGTTCTTCCTTCCAGTTTCTCATGGCACGTACGCGTCCATAAGCAGCTCCATCAATCCCGAGATATTCATTGGTTTTTAGTGTGCCGTTTTGCACAATAACCGTCGCGACTGGACCTTCGCCCTTGTCGACATGTGCTTCAATGACGGTTCCTACGGCTTCCGCGTTCGGATTTGCACGAATTTGCTCTTTTTCCATTTCAGCAACAAGAAGGACCACATCGAGTAACGCGTCTATTCCTTCCCCTGTGAGAGCGGAGATTTTGACCATTGGGACCTCCCCTCCCCATTCTTCCACGGTAACCTTCATCTCAGCGAGTTGCCCCATGACACGGTTCGGATCTGCCTCTGCTTTGTCCATTTTATTCATTGCCACAATAAAAGGTAGGTTGGCGGCCTTGATAATATCAATCGCTTCTTTCGTTTGAGGCTGAACTCCATCATCCGCAGCGACAACCAAGATCGCGATATCGGCAACCTTTGCTCCACGTGAGCGCATAACGGTAAAAGCCTCGTGACCCGGTGTATCAATAAACGTTATGTTCTCTCCTTTTTTCTCGACTTGATAGGCTCCAATATGCTGTGTAATGCCGCCGCTTTCTTTATCGACAATATTTGTCGCACGAATCGCGTCGAGTGTTTTTGTTTTCCCATGATCTACATGCCCCATCACGACAACCACCGGCGGACGCTTTTCAAGATCCTCCGTTTTTTCTTTTGACAAAATACCCTTTAATTTATTTTCTCCCTCATCAAACTTCTCCATCTCCTTCTCGTCTTCCGACTCGGCAGAGGCTTCGTATCCCAATTCTTCAGCGATGATGGCGGCCGTAGTGAAATCAATACGTTCGTTCTGGGACGCGAGAATACCTGCTCGCATCAGCTGCTGAATAACTCCCGTCACCGGCAATCCAAGCTTGCCAGCGAACTCTCTAACCGTAATGACCGGTGGTAATACAACCGTTTTCTTTTCTGCTCCAACATCCTTCTCATTGGTCGCAGCGCCAGATCTTTGAACAAGCTGTGCGCGTAGCCGCTCCTTGCGTGAATGTTCAAGCCATTTCTTGTAAATTTTGTCTGCAACACGATTATCTACTTTGATCGCGCGTGCGCCGATATCAAAACCGAGCTCCGGCAATTTTGCGAGGAGCTCCTGTGGGGTAACGCGTAGTCTACGGGCTAATTCAGTGACGTTCATGCTCGCTAAATTAAGCTAAAAATGGACTTTGGTCAAGCTGACAACCTTGTGCAGATTGAATGAAATTGGCATGCTACCCTTTATGGAAGGATTCCTCTTGATAGACAAGCCCGTTGGCCTCACCTCGCATGACGTGATTGACCGTATTCGAAAAATCACCGGTATCAGAAAAGTTGGCCATGCGGGGACCCTCGATCCATTCGCTTCGGGGCTTCTTTTTATTGCTATCGGCCCCTATACAAAAAAACTACAAAGGTTTGTTGGTTTATCCAAAACCTATGCCGCGCGCATGCATCTGGGGGCGACGAGTGAAACCTATGATCCAGAAGGCCCTATCATGGAATCGATCCACGAAAAACCGGAGAGGTTTGACCAATCTACTATTGAGCAAGCGCTTGAAAAATTTCGTGGTGGATATCTTCAAAAAGCCCCTCTCTTTAGTGCAAAAAAAGTACAAGGCAAAAGACTCTATGAACTCGCGCGAAAAGGGCAAGCTGATCTCTCTATGCGACCGGAAAAGCAAGTAGACATCAGTCATTTACAATTATTGTCCTTCGACTGGCCCTATGCAGATATACTTGTCTCTTGTGGCAGCGGAACCTATATCCGATCTCTTGTTCATGATATCGGAGAAGCCCTCGGTACTGGTGCCTACGCGGAAATGCTACGACGTACCCAAATCGGTGAATTTTCGGTCGCAGATGCCCTTCCTCTCGACGATCTCACTCGTGAAAAAGTTGCCCAGGCGCTCATGCTAGACACGGTTAGCAACTACTGATACTCTGGATATACCGACCTAATTATTGATTGACCCGGATGCATTACTGGCCTTTTCTGGTCGAAAACTCTGAAGATTCCTGAGAAACATTCCGCACTACTAACATTCATGAGATTTCTCACCACAAAAGAATAAGCGCTCACACGATCTGCCCGTCTCTTCGCAGAGACATCGCATTTCTCCATGCCTGTAATGCTTCGGCTATAAACTATGCCGACGTCATTGACTATTATTTTTGCCATCGCCGTAGGGGCGGGTATTGGTATTTTTTTGGGACTCTATTTAAAGAATCTCCGCCATAAGCAAACGCTTTCGGATGCGGATACTGAAGCCAAGCGCATGATTGGTGAGGCTGAAATGAAGCAGACCCAGGTTCTGCAGAAAGCAAAAGAAAAAGCCATTTCCATTCTTGAAGAAGCACGAAAAGAAGAAAAGCAGGCGATGGAAGAGCTGAAGGCACAACAACGTGAGCTCCTTGATCGTGAAAAAAACTTTCAGGAAAAGCTCTTAGCGATTGATGCGACGAAGTCAGAAGTCGAGCAAGCTCGAGCGGATTTGGAAGCGGCAAGAGCCAAGACAGATGAAGCTCGTGAGCAAGCTATTGTGGAACTCGAAAAAGCGGCGGCCATGAATAAAGATGAGGCCCTTGAAAAGCTCCTCTCCATGGTTGAAATGCAACAAAAAGAAGTCCTCTTACAAAGAATGCGTAAGATGGATGAAGTCACAGAAACGGAACTCTCTGAAAAAGCCCGCAATGTGTTAGCCGTTGCGATTCAACGCCAAGCCTCTTCGCATGTCGGTGAAACCACCACGACCTATGTTGAGCTTCCTACAGAAGAAATGAAGGGACGTATTATTGGACGTGAAGGGAGAAATATTAAAGCGATTGAACTATTAACGGGCTGTGAACTTATCATTGATGAAACACCAAACACGGTGACCATCTCCGGCTTCTCCCCCATTCGTCGACAAGTCGCGAAACGTGCCTTACAAAAACTTATCGCGGATGGGCGCATTCATCCTGGTCGCATTGAAGAAACCATTGATGAAGCGAAGCGCGAACTTGTGCTCGATATCAAAGCTGCTGGTGAAGATGCCTTACAAGAACTTGGCATCCCCGTCTCAAGTCTCGATCCAAAGCTTATTCAGATTCTGGGCCGTCTAAAATATCGCACAAGTTATGGACAGAACGCACTCTTGCATTCGCTTGAAGTTGCAAAGCTCTCCGCCTTAATTGCCGAGGAGCTTGGCGCAGATGTGTCTGTTGCTCGCAAAGGTGGATTGTTACACGACATTGGGAAAGCGGTTGACCATGACATGCAAGGCAGTCATCCAGAACTTGGGTATAAGATCATGAAAAAGTTCGGACTTCCCGAAGAGATTTGCTATCAATCTATTGGTCATCATGAAGATAAACCGAAAACCGTTGAAGCGATCATCGTCAAAGCGGCTGATGCGATTTCTGGAGCGCGACCTGGTGCAAGAAAAGATTCGCTTGAGCTTTATATTAAGCGATTGGAAGAACTTGAGCGCGTCGCTTCTGATTATAAAGGCGTGGAGAAAGTCTATGCCATTCAAGCCGGCCGTGAAATTCGTGTTTTCGTGAACCCAAGACAGGTAGACGATTATCGCGCTGAGAAAATGGCAAAAGATATCGCCCAAAGAATCGAAAGTGAATTGAAATATCCAGGAGAGATTCGCGTAACTCTGATTCGAGAAAAGCGCGTCACAGAACACGCGAGATAATATTGGTTACCTATGTGTTTTGCTGACTTGAGCCAAAAATGATAGGGTCAAAGTATATGAATAAAGCTGAACTTATTAACGTCATCGCTCAACGTTGTTCTGACGTTTCCAAAAAACAAGCAGAAGACATGGTCCATGCTTTTGTTGATATTGTGACGGAAACACTGAATAAAGGCGAAGAAGTCACGATTGCCGGTTTTGGGGCTTGGAGTGCGAAAACACGCGCTGCGCGCATGGGAGTTAATCCACAAAAGCCAACGGAAAAAATCCACATTCCTGAAGTGATTGTGCCAAAATTTAAAGCTGGGAAGGGTTTAAAAGATGCTCTCAAAGGCAAGCGAGCAACTATTTCAGACACCAGCTCCTCAGAAGCTGTGCACGCGCCAGAGCCCGCGCAAGCACCAGAAGTAGTGGCTCCGCCTCAGCAACAAGATAGCCCCTCAGAACCAGCATCGCCCGAGCAGCCTTCAAACATATAATACAAAAAGTCCCTTGCGGGACTTTTTTGATTGCACGCTTTTATTTCTTAAGGAAGGCTTGAATCTCTTCTACCACATCCCCCAACTCAACAAGTCGGATCTCGTCCTCCCAACGCAGTTTCCATTCTACGGCGTTTTCCGCCATAGTTTTTTCTGAAATGACTATACGAAGCGGCATGCCTAAAAGATCTGCGTTTCCTAATTTCTCTCCGGGACCTGTTTTGGTATCGTCCCAAAGAACTTCAATACCTTCATCTTGTAACGCCTGATAGAGCTCTTCGGCCGATCGCTTGATCCTCGCGTTAACTTCTTTATCCTTACTTTGCAGGTCTACAATATGCACCATGCATGGAGCGACATTCATCGTCCATTTAATGCCCCGAGCATCGTGATGCGCTTCCACAATTGCCCCCATGAGTCTTGATGGCCCAATCCCATAGGAACACATATAGACCGGCTGTTTTTTACCTTTCTCATCCATATACGTAAATCCAATCGGCTCCGTGAATTTTGTCCCCAGCTTAAAAATATTCCCCACTTCAATCGCCTTTATTTCCTTCACGGGTCCGCTACCATCCGGCGCGTCACTACCATCTTTTAAGTCCGGTGCGATTTCCTTATTCCAAGCATAATCCCCTGCTTGATTCACAAAAATAGTATCCTCTCCGGCTTCTGTTGGCATTTGAAATTCATGACTGCGCGGAGAAAAATCCCCTCCTGAAGCTTCCGTAATAATGGCTTTCACGCCACAACGTTGAAATACACGCACGTAGGCTTCTTTTACAACTTCATAGTAACGATCCATATCCTCAATAGATGTATGAAAGCTGTACAGATCTTTCATATTAAACTCACGCCCACGTAAAATCCCACTTTTCGCACGAAGTTCATTTCTAAATTTATCTTGGATTTGATAGACCGCTACAGGTAAATCCTTATATGAATTAACATATTGTTTCATGAGCGGAGCAATGATCTCTTCATGCGTCCAGCCAAGACCCATATCACGATCGCCCGCTCCTTTAAATTGAAACATGATTTCTGGTCCCGGATTATCCCATCGTCCCGTCGCAGCCCAAGGTTCTTTTGGCTGCAGAGCTGGTAATAACACCTCCTGCCCACCAATCGCATCCATCTCATCACGGATGATATTTTGTATACGCTTCAATACACGCAACCCCAAAGGTAAATATGAGTAAGCACCGGCCATGAGCTGATTAATAAAACCACCCTGTTGCAACAACTTGGCATTTGCCGAGTCCGCTTCATGCGGGGCTTCTTTCTGTGTTTTTGCAAATAATGAAGAGTATTTCATACGACGGAGCATAACGATTCCGCCGCAAAACGTCCAGATATAGAAGAAGGCCAAGGAGTATCTCCTTGACCTTCAAGAGGGTTAGTCGCTGCGCATGATCTTCTTGAACACGCATTTTGGCTCACCCTTTTCTAGAGCCTCATCCTCGAGCCGCCGCCGACAGGGGCTGCAGTAGGGATAGCCCATTCTCAAGGTGCTTTGACTTAGTGTACAGCCACACTTCAGGCATTTCGCCCGTGGCCGATCTTTCTCGATAAGAGGCTCTTCTTCCTCTTCTTCGTCTGCCACGGTGGTGGCATCCATGTGATGATGTTCCACCTCACCTCCGATCAATGAACCTAGCTCCGTGACACAATCACGAATCCGATTCAAAGCTTTTTATTGCTCCCGTAACCAAGCCTGGCTTCAGGAGGACGAAGCGATGGCTTCGGCCAACCTCTGTTCCAGACGTTCGTCTCGAGCACGGGCCTCACAGGGCTCACGCGAGAAGCACATCCCCGAGCGGTTGTAGGAGCTCAGGACTCCTCCGCACGTTCGACAATACTGCTTCTCCCTTCTGTATTTGACGGGACTTCCACCCGCGTCCCGAAGACCACTTGTCGTAAATCCGATCGGTTGGTCCATTGCTACTCCCTCCTTATGGAAGAGCTTTTAAAGTGAATGATTATTTCCCTTTTGTCAAGTATCCCTATAGCGCACCACTATATTCCTCCCTTTTCTCCTCCATCCGAACTAAATGGTTCCCTCGCAATACCCATAACTCATAGAAATCTCTTGACGAAATGCGTGAGAATTCCTATATTATCGCCGCACCGATAGCTCAATTGGTTAGAGCAGGGGCCTCTTAAGCCCAAGGTTCCGGGTTCGATTCCCGGTCGGTGCACCAACAAAAATACTCGGTTATCCACCGAGTGTTTTTGTTTGGAGATTGATCTTATTATTTTTTCTCCACGGCAATCTTTATTCTTTCTCCGGCAATCTTTACCTCCTTGCCCTCAACCTCATCCACAAACTCAAGCATTGCTGCGCGTAAACTTTTCATAAGCTCCTCTTTACCCTCTTCGATCGCTTGCTTCAACTCCTCATTTGCTCCGGCGACTCTCACTTGAATATCATCCTGCGGTGTCATGCCCGTATTTTTGCGTGCATTCATCACATGACGCATGAATTCTCGACGCATTCCTTTTCGTTTTAATGCTGGAGTAATCTCAGTATCTAATAGCGTCGACCATTCCTGTTCGATAGACACATCCGTCCCTACATCAATGTCTTCGATATTCACTTCATCACACAAGATCGTGAGCAGATCCGTTTGTCTGGCCATACGGTTCGCTATGTCCTCACTCTTGAAGGTTACCGTTAATTTTGCCAATGCTTGGCGCACAGGTACTTTTGCCGTCGCACGCGCCTCGTGCGCGCTGGAAGCGATTTCACGTATCAATTGCATATCTCCCAAAAGTTGTTCGTCTATCAATCTCGCATCAGGCTTTGACCATTTTTCTAAATGTACAGAAGCCTTCATCCCTCCCAAATCAAGATAGATGCGCTCGCTAATAAATGGCATGAATGGCGCCACCATTTTTGAAAACTCTATTAAGATTTCTCGCAAGGTTCGCAAGGCATCAAGTTTTTCAAAGGCATTGTCGGACTTCATACGGTCTCGTGAACGTCGAAGCCACCAAGTAGACAGATCGTCAATAAATTCACGAAATGGACGAGAAGCTTTTGCGAGCTCGTACTGATTCATATGTTCGGTGACCTCGCCAAGTAATTTGTGGAACCGAGCATATACCCAGCGATCCATGATATGCGCCGAAAGCGGCTTTTCCGTTCTTACATCCAACCCTTCTGAATACGTCTCGTAAAATTTCTTTACATTCCAAAGCAAATTCAAAACGCCACGTACAATATTCTGTAGATCACGTTCTGAAAAATTCAATGCAGAGGCTTCCATAACTGGCGAACTCAAAAGATAATAACGAAGAGCGTCGGAACCGTATTCCGTCATCACATCCCAGGGATCAGGATAATTCTTGAGACTTTTCGACATCTTTTTTCCATCCTCCGCGAGAATGATGCCGGTCGCGATCACATTCTTGTACGCAGGTTTTTTGAATAGCGCGGAAGAGAGCACGTGCATCACGTAAAACCAACCACGCGTCTGATCTTGTGCTTCACCGATAAAATCTGCTGGAAAGTTATCTTCGAAGGTTTTTTTATTCTCGAATGGATAGTGCAGCGCAGCATATGGCATAGAGCCAGAATCAAACCACACATCGAATACTTCCGAGATACGATGAGCTTCTTTGCCGGAATCGGTCATCACGATCACGTCATCAATCATCGGGCGGTGCAAATCCAAATTCTCCGGCATCGTCCCTTCTTTTGCACGTTTTTTTAATTCCTCAACGGAACTCACAACCACCGTTTCTCCCGTTTCCTCACATCGCCATACCGGGATTGGCGCTCCCCAAAAACGCGTACGTGAAAAATTCCAATCCGGGGCTCCCGCAATGCCTTTTCCAAATCGTCCTTCCTTGAAATGCTCTGGATGCCAATTGATTTTTTCAGCCGCTTTTTGCATCTGTGGCTTGATTGTTTGTATGTTTACAAACCAAGCCGGCTGCGCCTTATACAAGAGCAAGGTGTGACAACGCCAGCATTCCGGCACGCTATGCGTAACTTCTTCCTCACGATACAACAGGTTTCGTTTCTCTAAATCCTCGATAATTGGTCGATTTGCCTCTCGGATTTTCATGCCAGCGAAGGTTCCCATGCTATCGATCATGCTCCCTTCTTCATCCACCGTATCAAGCAATGGAAGATCGTGTTGCTTCATCATGTCGAAATCTTCTTCTCCAAATGCCGGTGCAGTATGCACGATGCCCGTTCCGCTATCCGCTGTGACGTGATCCCCTAATACAACGCGGTACGCATCCCCATCTGGAGCAACGAAATTAAATAGCGGATCATAGCGCATTCCTTCAAGTTCACTCCCCTTCCATCGACCGGTAATTTCAAATTCCACCCCACCCGATTTCAACGGATAATATTGCTTAAGCACCTCAGACTGAAGCGCTTCCGCAAAGATCAAGGTCTCCCCAGTTTCTTCAAGCTCCGCCGCGACATACATCAAGTCGGGATTCACCGCGAGCCCGGTATTGGCCGGTAAGGTCCAAGGGGTTGTTGTCCAAGCGAGAAAGAAAGTATTTTTTTTGCCCACCACTGGAAATTTTACGATCACTGCCGGATCCGTTGTTTCAATATAAGAGTTTCCCATGGCGATCTCCTGATTGGAGAGCGATGTGGAACAACGTGGACAAAATAAAGATACGCGGACGCCTTCATACACCAAATCCTTTTTATATAATTCCGCAAATACCCACCAGACCGATTCAACATAGGTATTGTCCATCGTTTTATAGGAATGCTCAAAATCTACCCAGCGACCAAGGCGCTCGATGTATTTCCCCCATTCTTTTTCGTATGTATGCGTCGCTTCACGACAGGCAGCATTAAATTTACCGATACCGTACGCTTCAATTTCTTTTTTTGATCCAAGCTGCAATTCTTTTTCAATGAGGTTTTCGATCGGTAGCCCGTGACAATCCCACCCCCAACGGCGCGGAATGCGATATCCGTTCATGGTCCAATATCTTGGCACCGCGTCCTTAATGGCAGATTGTAATAGATGACCATGGTGTGGCATCCCAGTAGCAAATGGTGGCCCATCATAAAACACATAGGTTTTATTTTCTGGACGCTCTTCAATAGATCGTTCAAAAATCCGGTGTTTCTTCCAATACGCTGTGATGCGCTCTTCCATATCTGGAAAACTTGAGCGCCCTGTTTTTGGTTTATCTCCCTTTTGCATATAATATATAGAGGTCAGTCGACAAGGGTCGTTTCTCCGACAAAGAATCATTTTGTTCAAAATCATTTCTTTGCTGGACAACGACACCGATAGCGATAGACTTTATCAAGCATGCGGATTATTCCGCATTCGGTCAAGTTTTCCCCAAATCATCACAAAAAACACCATGAGCGTCAAAAAGATACAGTCAAAGCAACAGATATTTATCGGAGCGGATCACGCCGGCTTCCCTCTTAAAGAGACCCTGCGCCTCATGCTTGAGAAAGATGGCTATGACGTGGAAGATATTTCCCCTGTCTATACTCCACATGATGATTATCCTCTTTCCGCAAAACGAGTAGCGAAAGCGCTTCAAAAAAAGAATGGGGCTCTGGGACTCCTTGTCTGCGGCACGGGTCACGGCATGGAGATGGCGGCAAATCGTTTTAAAGGCATTCGTGCTTTTGTTGCACGCGCAGAACAAGACGCTATCCTCGCGCGACAGCATAATCATGCAAATGTGATCGTTTTTGGTGGATGGGTGACAAAACCGGCTCTAGCAAAAAAGATGTTGTGTGACTGGCTAAAAGCAAAACCGAGTCACGCAATGCGTCATCTTAGACGCATCAAGCAATTAGATACATGAAGCGCGAACTCATTCCCGCCATCCTCGCTGAAAAGGCCTCGGACGCGCGGCAAAAATTTACTTTATGCCATGGATTGGTTCGGTGGATACAGCTAGATGTCATGGATAGCCAATTCGTGAAACATAAAACATGGTCTAGCGCCGCTCAATTCAATGCGTGGAATATTGATGTCTCACTCGAGCTACATCTCATGGTGAAGCGTCCACTGACGATCATGAAGCGCTGGGCAGCGACCAAACAATTCAAGCGCGCGATATGGCATATTGAAGCCAATGTCGATCATGGACAAATACTCGATTGGTGCTTAGAACATCACATTCAAGGTGGCCTCGCCCTCTCCCCTGAAACACCTCTTGCGGCGATTACGCCCTATTTGCATCACAAGGCTTTCGCGCGTGCACTTATTCTTGGCGTCAGCCCCGGCTGGAGTGGGCAAAAAGTACAACCAAATACGTATAAAAAAGTTCGTGCGCTTCGTGGACTTATGCCGACGCTCCCCATTGCTTTTGACGGTGGTATTAAAAAAGCAAATATTCCCGTCCTGGCAAAGCACGGTGTAACGAGCTTCTGCATCGCTAGCACTATTTTTCATTCCCCTGATCCGAGACAGACCATCAAAGAACTAAAGGGCCTTATACGCAACCTTCCATAAATGCTAAACTATCCACATATGAAACGCATCGTCTCCATTCTCTCCATGCTTGGATTTCTTTCCTTTCCACTGCTGTCCTTTGCCGCGACCACACCAGCGCCAAATACATTGATCAAAGGAAGTGGGCCCGCTGTCTACTACCTTGCCGTCGATGGTAAACGCTACGTCTTCCCAACCGAGCAAACGTATTTCACTTGGTACGATAATTTCGACTCTGTCGTGACCGTGAGCGACACTGAGCTCGCCGCTCTCCCGCTTGGCGCGAATGTGACCTATCGCCCTGGAACACGTATGATGAAAATTGAGAGCGATCCAAAAGTATATACCGTCGCGCAAAATGGTTCTTTACGCTGGGTTGAAACTGAAGCGCTCGCTGAAAGTCTCTATGGACCGAACTGGGCAACATATATCGATGACATCCCCGTTGGATTTTTTACGAGTTATACACTAGGAGCTTCTATCACCTCAGCACAGGAATATCAGCCAACTGAAGTAAAGAATGCCGCTCTTACCATTCAGGACGATTTAGGCATCACTCCTCCCGAACCCGTTCCCTCTGTGCCCGCCCCCGAACCACCAACCTCAACGGTTATGGGCACGCTTACCGCATCCAAGGACACAGGAGACATTGGGGAAATGATCGATGTCATGGCCACCGCCACACCTTCCGCGAGTATTGAGACCGTGTATATCTATCTAGATGATCTTGAGATCGGTTACTGCACGTACAGCCCATGCGGGACGAGTTTTCAAACACCTCCAACAAAACCAGAATTTTCCATCCGTGCTGAATTCAAATGGATTACCGGTGAGACTTTAACCAAAACCATTCCCTTTTATGTAAATGCTTCTTCTGGTCAAGGGATAGCGCTTTCCGTCACGAATCCTGAGATTAAACCAGGTGGCACCCTTGAGGCTATCGCCTCAGTCAAAAGCGGCTTATTGTATAGCGCCGGTATTGGTATTTATGTTAATGGAAATCTCAAAAAAATCTGCACTGCTACACAAGAATGTCGCTATTTCATGTCAGTATCTCAAACGGTTGGAGACACCTATTCCGTATTCGCTCAAGCCATGAACTTAGGGGCTACAATCATTTCATCTAATATTCTTAGCGCCGTCGTCGTAAGTAATGATCACCCACAAATAACTCTGCAACTTGGTAAAGAATATATCTTTGCTGGAGAAACGATTGATGCCACCATTCAAGCTTCCGACACAGATGGCATCGCCTCAACTGAGCTCTGGGTTGGCGACGCCCTTGTAAAACATTGCGATATCAGTATTTGTACCGCTGTCCTCGGTCCATTTTCAACAACCGGCACACAAGCTATCACCGCCAAAGCGACAGATACACAAGTACTAGAACAAACGTCTACTGCAAACTTTGACGTTCGCTGATTGACGAAGTACTCACTTCTTGGCATTCTTAAAGACATAATTCATTCATCTACTTTCACTTCATTGTATTTATGAAAGCATTCTTTTATCGGCTCGTGACGATCTTGAGTTCTATTGCGATGCTCGTAGCACCGCTTACCTCTCATGCTGCAGTCACAGAATCCTTTAACCCAGGCGACCTTATCAAGGGCCAGTCTTTTTCGTCCGTATACTACTTCGCTCCAGATGGAAAACGTTATGTCTTTCCAAATGAAAAAACCTACTTTACATGGTTCACGAATTTTGACGGTGTCAAAACGATTTCTGACGCATCTTTAGGAGCCATTCCTATTGGAGGGAATGTCACCTATCGTCCAGGTGTAAAAATGGTCAAAATTACGACCGACCCACAAGTATATGTTGTAGACCAGGGAGGTGTCCTTCGACATGTAGACTCTGAGCAACTTGCTCAAACGCTCTATGGATTGAATTGGAACAATCAAATTGATGATATTCCTGATCCATTCTTCATCAACTACAAAAGAGGTGCAGCTTTGACCCTCGCTTCGGATTTCGTTCCAAGTGATGTCACCACACAAACAACAACCATTGGCGAAGACAAGCAAATGACCTTTCAAGATGCTTCTATCACCATTAGCAGCACAGAGAATGGCTTTGTTCCTAAGAATATGACCATTAAGAAGGGAACGACCGTCACATGGACCAATCGTGACAATCATACACATGATGTTTCTTCTGATGCATTCAACTCCGGTGAACTCGCAGGAAGTGCGACGTACCAACGAACATTCAATAGCGTTGGCTCATTCACCTATCATGACTCCGTTCATCCAAGTATGACGGCAACCATCAACGTGGTGAACTAGTTTCATTTCAGTCCTAAATAAAAATGCCCTTTGTGGGGTGTTTTTATTTATCCTCCATTCTCGGTACAATATAGGTATATGAAAATCAATCCAACCTGGAAACCTCTCGGTATTATTGTCGTGATCGTTGTTGTTCTCTATGTCGTCGTTGGCAGCCTCAATCTCTTCCGCGCATCCGTTCAGCGCTCATCGGGAAGCGTTACGCTTGGGATGCCAATGATGGGCGACGAGAACCTTACTGAATCGGGACCCGCCGACAGCTCTATCACGGACATGCCCATGATAGGAGAAGGTATTGCTGTTTCTGAAAAAGGCTCTTCCGCGCCATCTCCAATGGCTCCCGATAGAACGATAATGCCACTTCCACCGGACATCGCCCCAAGCGGAGCAACACAAGATGAACGCATGATGCTAGGCGCACGCATTATTCAAACGGGAAGCATCTCTATGCGAGTCGATGACGCGGTACAGCGTCTAAACAAGATTCGAGAACTCGTTGAATCTGCGAATGGGTTTATTGCAGACTCTTCCGTTACAGAACAGTCGGGAGTGAAAACAGCAAATGTCACCGTTCGCGTTCCCGTGGATGCTTATCAAGATATTCGTGCAAAAATTCGTGCCCTCGGTTCCACGATTTTTAATGAAACAGGTCATGCTGATGATGTCACAGATCAATTTGTAGACCTGAATGCGCGTCTCGCTGCCGCCAAAGCAGAAGAAGCGCAATACTTAGACATCCTTACTCGCGCTACCACGATTGAAGACACTCTGCGTGTCACGAATCAACTTTCGCAAGTCCGTGCACGTATCGAGCAAATGCAGGGCCAAATGCGCTATCTACAGGATCGTACGGAATTTGCCACGCTCAGCGTACATATGACGGAAGAGACGCACGTTACTGTTCCAACGGATGAGTGGCGTCCCGGTGAAGTGTTGCGTAGCGCCCTTCGTGACCTTGTGATTGTCTCTCAAAGTGTTATCAACTTCACGATTACCGCATTAACCTTCATCATCGGCCTCCTTCTCCCACTCGGTTTGATTATTTGGTTCTTTGTCTGGGTTGGAAAACGTCTTGTGAGCAAACGAAGAAAAAATAAAAAATGACTTTGTAAGCAAAAAGCGGTAGAATAGCGGCATGTCGTACAGTCACATTCAAGAGAAAAAAATCGAGTCGCTAGAAATGACAGCAAATACCCTGCGACAACATGTCATTAAAATGATTGCGCAGGCCGGGAGTGGTCATCAAGGCGGCTCTCTTGGCATGGCGGATGTTTTTACCGCATTGTATTTTTACGCGCTTCACCATGATCCGAAGAATCCGGACTGGGAAGATCGCGATCGACTTATTCTCTCTAATGGACATATTTGCCCTATCCGATACGCCGCCATGGCGGAAGCGGGCTATTTCCCTAAAAAAGAATTACTCACCTTGCGGCAACTGGGCTCGCGCCTTCAGGGTCATCCGGAGCGCGTAAAGCTTCCCGGACTTGAATCAACCTCGGGACCACTTGGCGCCGGACTTGCGCAGGCGGCTGGCATTGCGTATGCGGCGAAAATGGATCAAAAAACCTATCATGTCTATTGTGCGACTTCCGATGGCGAACATGAAGCGGGACTCCATTGGGAAGCGGTGATGTTCACTGGGAAAAATCGCCTCGACAATGTGATTCAAATTCTAGACAGAAATAATATTCAGATTGATGGCGACACGGAAGATATTATGCCCCTTGAACCACTTCGTAAAAAATATGAGGCCTTTCACTGGCACGTTATTGAATGCGATGGAAATGACATGGCCGATATTCTACGCGCGATTGATGAAGCAAAAGTGATAAGACAAATGCCTATTCTGATTGTGGCCCATACGGTTCCAGGACGTGGCGTGTCTTTCATGGAAAATAATTTTAAATGGCATAGCCAGCCCTTCCGTGATGATGAAGCGGACATGGCCCTCAAAGAACTACGCTATATCGCAAGACAATTAAAGGCAGAGCATGCCGGTAAAAAGTAATATGACATATCCAGATGCACGTTTAATTGAAAACCTCTTTGCAAAAGACATCGACATGGCGCCTACGAGAAATGGGTATGGTGAAGGCGTCGTTGAAGCGGCGGCGAAAAATACCAATATCGTTGTTGTCTGCGCTGACCTCACCGACTCCACACGTAATGCGGAATTTAAAAAACTCTTTCCAGAACGTTTTGTGCAAGTAGGCGTCCAAGAACAGCTTCTCGCCTCCATGGGTGCTGGTCTGGCTTTAGGTGGAAAAATTCCTTATATCACCAGTTACGCTATGTTCTGTCCGGGACGCGCTTGGGAACAAATCCGCACAAATATCTGTTTGAATGATACGAATGTCAAAATCATTGGTAGCCACGCTGGCGTTTCTGTGGGACCTGACGGAGCGACACATCAGGCCATTGAAGACATGGCCATTTTGCGACCTATTCCAAATATCACCATTATCGCCCCTTGTGATGTCCATGAAGCACGCAAAGCAACGGTCGCCATCTCGAGAGTACATGGGCCTTGCTATGTACGATACGCCCGCGAAAAGACCCCTGTATTTACCACGAATGCTTCCCCTTTCAAGATTGGAAAAGCGAATGTTTTAACTGAAGGAAAGGATGTAGCGATCATCGCTTGCGGTCCGCTTGTTTATAATGCCCTTAAAGCGGCGCATGAACTAAAGAAAAACAAAATACATTGTACCGTCATTAATTCACATACCATCAAGCCGCTTGATGAAAAAACCATTTTAGCCATAACAAAGAAGTGTAAGGCTGTGGTGACCGTAGAAGAACATCAAGTAACAGGAGGTTTAGGTGGGGCGGTTGCAGAGTTTCTTGCAAAAAAATTCCCGGTACCTATGGAGTTCATTGGTGTGCAAAATCGATTTGGAGAATCAGGTAAGCCTATGGAGCTTATCGAACATTTTGGCATGGGGGTCTCACATATCAAATCCGCTGTGAGAAAAGTTTTGAAACGAAAAAAGTAGCATATAAAAAGCGCTCGAGCCGTGTAACTCGAGCGCAGGCCCGTTCCTTGTTGATTGGGTAAAAACGAGGAGGCGAGCGACCCCTCAGACCGCAAGAACGGCACACGCACCGCTTGATCGGGTCGACTTTCGTCGAGCAGAGCAACGCATCTGAGATCGTTTTACATGTAACACACACCGCCTCAACCGTCAACCATCCCTCCTTCGAATCACTTCCTTCTCTTTGTTTGTTTGAATTTTATATAGATATAAATCACCCCCGGCACGCTTTTTGCTTTATTGCGTGCCGGGGGTAGAAGTGGTGGCGAGAGAACCTAGTACAATCTCTCTTGTTTTTTCCTCACGCTAGGAAGTGAGTTCCTGAGCTCTCACGCGTTCCAAGTCACGAACGGGTCTTACTAGAGTTGGCCAGATGCCCCGGGCTGGTCATGAGGAGCTACCCTCTTCCGGTCCCGCACCAACTCGTTCTTTCCTATTCGCGACTCTTCTCATTCGTGAGGCCCACGACGGGAGCGTCGCGGTGACCTCAGCGGGCACTGAGGCTGCGTGCGCGCATGTCGTGGTCCTGCGAGATCAAGGAGCAATGTATGATGTGTCCCACCACGGAACACGGCAGACGGAACAGAATGTCCATCGCGAAAAAGGCTAGCAGATTTTTCGTCATTTGTCAATAGCCTGTCCCTGCCCGTTTTGTTAAGTAAGCTTGACAAATGAATGATTTTGTGCTATAGTGAAAGAGTGTAGCTGCTTTTATTTTATTGAGTGATTTTGGCTAAATTAAGCCAAATTGAAACCCCCGAGACCTATTACGGCTCGGGGGTCTTTTGTAGCATAGCGTCTTTATGCGAGAGATCGCATGGAAAGGGCTAAAAGCTTCCTCCCCCGCCGCCATCTTCACGCATGCACAATGAGCGACGACGTAGCCCGCCTTCCTAGCGGATACAGGAGCCCGTCTGGAACGTGCCCGTCCAATACGCAACCCAGCATGGATGCTGCTGTCATGAAGTTCGTGACATTCCAGCCAGCGACCTCTTCGAGACTCCGCTGGAGCTGTCTTTGCATGCACTCGTCATACAGCGCGGTATAGAACGCCTACGCCGTTCTAATATTCATCGCGATCAAGATTTGAAAGATTTCTGGCGGGAGCCTCAAGCGATGTGGCCTACCCTGTGAGACACATGCATTGAAATTTCCCGGTTCACTGGCCAGATGACTATTTTTAGAAAGATCCATCTTTTACCTCCGCAAAGCAATATGATGGTAAACAAGCGACCTGTCAAGACTCCGTATTTGATATTGCATCATCTATATCCACCTATTCAACGAGCGTTTTTATTCCGGAAGCTTAAACTCCCATTGCTCCAATATCAACTCTGAATTATAAGATAATACTATTCTGGCCTTTTTTACTCCCTATCCGAATCCCCTATGACGTTCGTGCCTCATGAAAAACAGGATACCGATTTGGTATCCTGTTTTTCATGGCGGACGCGAAGGGATTCGAACCCTCGATCTTCTCCGTGACAGGGAGACGTGTTAACCGGGCTACACCACGCGTCCAAACGTTCAGTAATCACTTGACTTCTCCCCGTAATAGCGAGACGATAATAAGTGCACTTCGGGCCGTATAGTAGCACCCCCCGTTCAAATACGCAACACTTGATATTCTCCCATGTTCGCCCTCATCCGACATGCCGCCTATGACAGTGGTACAGGCGCCCTTACTGAAGAAGGTATTTTTTGTGCACAACAAATTGCCTATGTCCTTAAACAGCAAGGCAATACCTGGAAAGAGATCCATACATCTCCCTCTACTCGAACAAAAATGACCGCTGATATTATCGGTGGTATTCTCAATATTCCAGTAAAACTTGATGATCGCCTTGGTATGGAAGGACAGATTGTCGATCTACTTCCACCCAATGAACCCTGCAACAATATCTTTATTACACATCTCCCCATTCTCACGAGACTCCTTCGCTCATGGAGCAATCTTTTTCACATAAATGAGCCAGGGATGATGGATATCTGTTCAGGCTATACGATCGACACGGAACAGGAACAGATTACGAGCATTAAGCGCCTCATGCACGACTCACGCCCCGCGTAACTCTACAAGCTGAACCTGCCCCGATTCTCCCAAGACTTTTCCCGCCACGACCAGAATAGGGTCGTTTTTTTGAATCAACGCCTCTTTCGTTAAACGATTGAGCGCCTGATCAATAAGTGCCACTTCGTTCTTCGCATTTTCAAAATAGAAAGGTCTCACTCCCCAATACATATTGAATTGATGCATGAGTTTCTGGCTAGGCACAGCAACAAAAATAGGTACTTCTGGGCGATAACGACTCACGAGATGCACTGATGCTCCATCCATAGAAGCAATCAGGACAGCCTTAAGCTGGGTACTCCGCGCTAATTGATTCGCGATAGTTGTTTGATTCAAATGCTTAAGATCAAATTGAATAGGTAAATCATCAAAGGGACTCGCCTCCGTCTCACGGATAGTGTCTGCCATGGTTTGCACGGAAAGCACAGGATGTCTCCCCGCTGCCGACTCCGCAGAGAGCATGGTCGCATCCGCATGATCAACGACCGCATTTGCCACGTCGGAGACTTCAGCTCGAGTTGCTTGTGTATGTTCAATCATGGAGTTCAACATTTGCGTCGCCACCACCACGGGAACGCCACGCTTGAGGCAAGCTTGCACAATATTTTTCTGCATCACCGGAACTTTTGTACTCGTCATCTCGATGCCCAAATCACCCCGCGCAACCATAATGCCATCTACAACCTCTAGAATTTCATCGAAGCGCTCGATCGCTTTTGGTTTTTCAATCTTCGCCATAACTTTAATAGACGCATCTCCAAGCAAGCTTTTTAGCTCTATAATATCCTCGGGACCTTGCACAAAAGACAAAGCAATCCAATCTACTGATTGCTCAATACCAAACGCAATATCTGCTCGATCTTTTTCAGTAATGGAAGAAATTCTTGTATCTGTTTCTGGAAGATTGATCCCTTTATGAGACGTGAGGAGCCCCCCTTCGGTAATCTCACAGTAAATATCCTTTCCTTTAATTTCTCGCACCGTCACGGCGAGCATGCCGTCATCAAGCAATAATTTCTGACCCGGCTTCACGTCTTTATGTAATTCAGAATAGCTCACACCTATTTTTTTTGGTGGAGCATGTTTCCCTGTGGTAAAAACCACTTCTTTTCCTTTGACCAGCATAATCCCCTCTTCCGGCAATGCTCCTACACGGATTTTTGGCCCTTGTAGATCCTGAAGAATAGTGAGTGGCTCACCAGTTAATTCCCGTACTTTGTGGATGCGTTTAATCAGGGTCGCATGCTCAGCGTGGGTCCCATGAGAAAAGTTGAGTCGGCAGACATTCATGCCAGCCTTAACCATCTCCACTAATGTATCCACTTCCTCGCTCGCTGGGCCTATGGTGCAGACAATTTTTGTTTGTTTTGAAATATCCATCATAATGAGAAATTAGGATCACGTTCTTCAAGAGTTACTAAAATTGTTTTTTCCTCACCTGCTCGAGTAATGTGTAGCGACACCGTGTCTCCGGGAAACTTTTTTGAAATGATATTCGCAAGAGAATGTGTGTCGTCAATCCGCTGATCATCAATAGAGAGAATGATGTCACCAGCTAAGAGACCACTTTTATCGGCGGGAGAATCAGGGATCACCGAAGAAGAACTGCTGTCACCAATCACGATCTGTGCACCGTAGTCATAGGCAAGATGATTTAATGTTGCATAGGCAGCATCTATAGGAATAAATCGTACGCCAAGCCATGGCCGAATGATGCGTCCATGCTCCTGAATGCTTGAGAGCGCTCGTTTCACAGCATTGATTGGTAAAGCAAATCCCAGTAATTGTGCCTGGTCTGAAATCGCTGTATTCATGCCAAGTACCCGCCCATTCAGATCAAGTAACGGCCCACCGGAATTCCCAAAATTAATTGCCGCATCCGTCTGAATCGCCTCTTCAATGATTTCACTTTGATCAAATGACCCTGCTAGTAAACGACGATTTTTACCGGAAACGATGCCTTTTGTCACACTATTACTAAATTCTGCTAAGGCATTCCCAATAGCAATGACCGTTTCTCCAATCTCAATCTGATCGCTGTCTCCCAGTTGAAGCGGGGTAAATGCCTCTCCTTCAACTTTCAAGAAAGCAAGATCAAACACAGGATCTTTCGCCATCACTTCAGCCTTGAGCTCTTGTCCGTCCTGTGTGACAACCGTATATTCCGCCTCCGTGTCATTAATCACATGTTTATTTGTAGCGATGATTCCATTCTCCGTCACAAAGAAACCCGTCCCACCGCCGACCTGTACACGGTCTGATGTGCTCGTTACGTCAGGCGCTTGTTCAGGAACGGGAAATCCAAAAAATGGATCATTAAACACATCCCCCATCCCATCCATCTGCATACTCTTCGCTGAAAGGTTTTTTGTAATCACGATAGATACGACTGATGGTAATGCCTTTTGTACAAGCTCCGTGACCCGCGTTTCATCGGACACGACCGGCGCCTGTCCCATATCGATCCTGTGTGAAGCTGTCTCGGCTGAGATCCATGGGGCAAAGAGACCTCGTTCAACCAAATAGGGTGTATACAAAGTTGCGGCCACTCCAGCGAGCGTACCAACCACAGCCGCCACAAGAATGACGGTGACAAATGTCTGCTTCTTCATACGTCTCGCGTTATTATAACACGTACGACCTCGTGAAGCTTAGGAGATTTTTTTCTTCCCCGACGTTCCATTTTCTGAAAGTCGTCTTAATTCATCTTGGAATGTTTTTACATCTTCAAAACTACGGTAGACGGAGGCAAATCGAATATAGGCCACTTTATCAAACCCCTCCAGTTCACGCATAACAATTTCGCCTATTTCGGAGGTTGTTACCTCATGGGCTTTGAGTTTTTGAATGTCACGTTCAATCGCATGGATAAGTGTTCGCATATCAGATGCTGTATGAGAACGTTTTTCGAGAGCGCGACGTAAACCTCGCTCCAACTTTTCTCGCGCGTACATCTCTTTCGAACCATTACGTTTCACGATGCGTATATCCAAAATTTCGATTTCCTCATACGTTGAAAATCGATATTCGCATGTTGCACATTCTCTCCGACGTCGCACCGAAGTCCCGTCAGAAGAAAGGCGCGAGTCCACGACATGCGTATCCTCACAGGCACAAACGGGGCAATGCATAATTTAAATAGTCCTTATGAATACACTCATCATCCCATATCTTGCTCTCATGCGCCAAAGACAGCGCGTGGGAGCGATGATTACATCATTTTCTTTCGGATGAAAGCTGGGATATCAAGCCCCTCATCATCGTCATTTCCTTTTTTAGATGGCACTTTCAAAGGAGGTTTTCTTTCCGGCAATTTATTCACTCCCGCATACTGTGGCTTAACCACATGTGGCTGACTGGAAGAAGGAGAAGGAGCCGGTTCTTCTTTTTTTTCTACCGCTGGAACGGGCGCTGGCTCTTCTTGTTCTGAGGGTTGTTGCGTCGATGACTCAGATACTTGGGACGCCCCTTGTCTTTCGCGCGGTGGCTTGGAAAAGACCGTTGGTCGTGAAGGTTTAAATGTCATTCGCTCAAGTGGCTCAGGCACGGTCGCTGGTTTAGATGTCGGCGATGGATTCACGCTTGGTGAAGAAAGGGTCCCTGAAGAAAGCACTGATTTGTGAGATGAAGGAAGTCTTGATTCAAATCCGGTTGCGATCACCGTGACTTTAACCTCATCCTTCATACTCTCATCAATGATCGCTCCGAAGATCACCTTGGCCTGAGGATCAGTAGATTCGGTGATAACTTTCGCCGCTTCTGACACTTCATACATGCCGAGGTTAGAACCACCGGTAATCGTAAATAGAATGCCCTTTGCTCCATCAATAGATACCTCGAGAAGGGGTGAGGCGATAGCCGCCTTTGCCGCATCAGCCGCGCGGTTTTCCCCATGTCCGCGACCAATCCCCATGAGGGCGGATCCGCGATCAGCCATAATGGCTCGCACATCGGCAAAGTCAACATTAATCAAACCCGGCACGGTAATCAGTTCTGAAATTCCCTGCACCCCTTGACGCAAAACATCGTCGACGATTTCAAATGATTCCATCAACGAAGTCTTGCGGTCGATGATTTGTAAAATCCGATCATTTGGAATCGTGATCAGCGTATCAACTTGCGCAGCCATTTTATCGTAAGAGTCTTCTGCGATTGTGCGTCGCTGTGCTCCTTCAAAAGCAAATGGTCGGGTCACAACACCTACGGTGAGCGCACCAACTTCGCGAGCTACAGAAGCAATGTATGGTGCCGCTCCTGAGCCTGTTCCGCCACCAAGACCACAAGTCACAAAAACCATATCAGCCCCTTTTAACATCTCACGAATTTCATTCTGACTTTCTTCCGCCGCCTTTAATCCCATCTCTGGATCCATACCAGCACCAAGACCACGCGTAATGGTTTTTCCAATATGCAATTTCTTTTGTGCTAAAGAATGGTGTAAGGCCTGCACATCCGTATTCATCGCAATAAATTCTACGCCTCGAATTTTTGAAGCGATCATGCGATTTGTGGAAGATCCTCCGGAGCCTCCAACGCCCACGACTTTTATCTTCGCGAATGTTTCAATATCCGGTTTAATTTGTGCCATATTGAGTACAAGATATATTCATTTGATGAGCCTAATGATCAAAAATGTGTTCACTCACCACTTGATACCACCATACTGACGGGGGGATATTCGGTCAAGAGAAATTATTGTTCATATTTTGAGTTGCTCAGTCCCGCTACTTGGCTGGCGAATAGCTCTTCGTTTGATCATCTTATGGAAACGTCATTCTCTTCATATCCCCCTCCTTCTGCCCCTGCCTTCATCTGGTTCGTTAAGCACCTATTCTTAAAACCCCCCTCGATCACTCTCTCCTATTTACAAAAAACGAGGCCTCT
>Ga0114931_10000363_pt1 | contig 54004 bp, 54 predicted proteins | sample 2SBtaG_FD_89579 | JGI IMG/M metagenome (GOLD analysis project Ga0114931, IMG submission 89579) | Deep subsurface microbial communities from Kolumbo volcano to uncover new lineages of life (NeLLi) - 2SBTROV14_V59a metaG | ecosystem: Environmental > Aquatic > Marine > Volcanic | place: Kolumbo... | reverse complement strand
GGCGTTTTCGCCAAAGCGCATGATGACCACGCCACCAACCGCTTCGCCTTCACCATTCAACTCGCCGATACCGCGCCGGAGCTCGGGCCCGAAGCGAATTTCGGCGATGTCCTTGAGCAGAATCGGTGTGCCCATCTTGGTGTGGCCAACCGGAATTTGGCGTAAATCATTGAGGTCGTTCACATAGCCTGACACCCGGATCATATATTCGGCCTCGCTCATCTCGATCACCCGGCCGCCGGTTTCCTGGTTGCCGCGCTGGATCGCCTTGCGGATTTTCGCCAGCGGAATATTGTAGGCGCGCAGCCGCTCGGGATCGACAACCACCTGATACTGCTTGACCATGCCGCCGATGGTGGCGACCTCGGAGACCCCCTCGACGGTCATCAACTCGAATTTGAGAAACCAGTCCTGAATGGTGCGAAGCTGGGACAAATCATGTTTGCCGGTGCGATCGACCAGGGCGTATTGATAGACCCAGCCGACCCCGGTGGCGTCCGGCCCGAGGGCGGTTCGGGCGCTGGCCGGCAGGGTGGGGGCGACCTGGCTGAGATATTCCAGCACCCGCGATCGCGCCCAGTACAAGTCGGTGCCGTCCTTGAAGATGATATAGACGAAGCTGTCGTTGAAAAACGAGTAGCCGCGCACGGTGATGGCGCCGGGCACCGCCAGCATCGCCGTGGTCAACGGATAGGTGACCTGATCTTCGACCACCTGCGGCGCCTGGCCCGGATAGGAGGTCTTGATCACCACCTGGACGTCGGACAGATCGGGGATGGCGTCAAGCGGAATGGTCTTGAGGGCGTAAACCCCGGCGGCGACCAGCACCAGCGTGCCCAAGATCACCAGAAACCGGTTATTGATGGACCAGTTTATAATACCGGCGATCATTTCATCTCTCCATCCTGCTTGGCCGGCATATCCTTCATGTCCTTCATGTCGGACATTTCGGGCTGCGGTTCCATACGCAGGAAGCTGGCGTTCAGGCTGGCCTCGGAATCGATCAGGAACTGGCTGGAGGTCACCACTGTCTCGCCCTCGCGCAGGCCGGACGTGATCTCGACCCGGTCGCCGGCCTCCATGCCGGAGACCACCCGCGCCGGCCTGAAGCGCCCCTGCCCCAACGCCAGAACAACCCGCTCAGACTTGCCGGAGCGGATCAGCGCCTCGACAGGAATATTGAGAACCGCCTCCTTGGGGGTTCCGTAAACCGTGGTTTCGGCGTACATGTTCGGCTTGAGTTCTTCACCGGGATTGTCAAACTTGAGCCGCACTTGAAGGGTCCGGCTTTTGGGATCGATCGTAGGATAAACATAATCGATCACCCCCTCCCAGACGCGCCCCGGCAGATAGGGCAGGCGCATCACCGCCTTCTGGCCTTCGGCAACCCACTCCGACTGGTCCTCATAGACCTCGACCATCGCCCAGATGGTGGACAGATCGGTCAGGCTAACCACGGTTGTGTCCGGCTTGATGAACATGCCCTCGCCGACATTGAGCTTGATGATCACGCCATCTTGCGGCGCCCGGATATCGACCAGTTGATCCGCCTGGCCGCGTTTGCGCAGGCGGGTGATCTGGCGGTCGGTCATGCCCAGGGCGATCAGCCGTTCGCGCGCCGCTGCGGCAAGGGCCTTCTGGGTCAGAGTCAATGCCTGGAGATATTCCACCTGGGCATTGACCAGCTCGGGCGAATACATCTGGAACAAAAGATCGCCCTTTTTGACCCGCTCGCCCTCGGTCTTGAAATAGAGCTTCTCGATCCAGCCGGAAACCCGCACATGCACATGACTGGTCGCATCATCGTCGGGCATGATGAAGCCGATGGTGTCGATCACGCGGTTCAGGGTCGAGCGCACCACCGGCTGGGTGCGCACGCCGATATTATTGATCACCGCCGGGCTGATTCTCACCGCCTTGTCGTCGCCGCCGCCCTCGTCGGCATAGACCGGGACCAGGTCCATGCCCATCGGGCCCTTGCCTGGCTTGTCGGAGCGAAAGTTCGGGTTCATCGGCGCTTTCCAGTAAAGCACCTTTTTTTCAGCTTTCACCGCCGGCATGCTGCCGTCGTCAGTGGTGTTAACCCGGGTGACGGCATAGCCGATGCCAATGCCGGCCGCCAACGCAAGGGCGGCCAGGCCAAGGGATTTGCTGTTCATCTTATTCTCCATTCAGATACAAAAGCCGCGCCTGGGCCTGCGCCCGATTGACCTGCAAGCGAAGCAGGGTCAGATCGGCGTCAAGCTCCGCCAGACGGGAGCGAATGAGTTCGGCGAAATCGGAAACGCCGCTGCGATAGGCGCCAAGGGCGGCCTGGGTGGTGCCGCTGGCGCGATTGATCACCACTTTTTTGTAAAGCGTCACGCGCTCGCCAAGTCGGCGCCAGTCGGCATAGGTCCGCTCCAGCGATTTGTTGAGCTCGAGCAGCCGGGCGTCACGGTCAAGCCGGGTGGCCTGATGATTGCGTTTGGCTGCCGCAAGGGTGCGGTCCTGGCGTTTGCCGGTGAAAAAAGGCAGATCGATCGCCACGCCAAGGGTGGCGAAATCCGGCCGGCCGGCGCTGCGCAGGCCATAATTGGCATCCACCGCCCAGCCCGGCTTATATTGCTCGCCGGCAATATCGATATCGCGTTTGCGCGCCTCGATCATCGCGTCGTCCACCGCCACCATGGGGTGGCGGACCAGCGCATCGCGCAGGGCTGGTTCGGCCGGCGGCATTTGCAGAACCGGCAGCGAAGAGGTCAGCGGCCGGCGTGCCGGCATCTCACCGATCAGACGGGCAAGGTCGGCCTTGGCCATCTCGATGCGCCGATCGACATTGACCAGCCGATCGTCGAGCAGGCTCAATTCAAGCTCGGCGCGCTGCACGTCCTGGCTGGTCTGGCGGCCGGTGGCGAAAATGGCGGTAGCCACCTTGAGCAGTTCGGAAACCGCCTGGCGGCTGTCGGCCACCTTCTGCTTGGCGCCCAGCCAATAGAATAGCTCAAGCCAGGTGGTGCGGGTGTCGAGCACAATGTTGCGTTCCTGCAAGCGTTCTTTCGCCCGCTCCGCCTGGGCCTGGGCCTCGCGCCGCTTGCGGGTCAGCGACAGGGTCTTGCCGCGAGGGAAAGCCTGTTGCAGCCCCAGTTGAATCTGGGTCATCGGCTCCTGGCCGAGACGAAAGCTGTTAACTGGAAAATTATTAAATCGAAACCGCAGCTTGGGGTCGGAAAGCTGCGAGTCCGCAATCGCCTGATCGTCAAATGCCGCGGCGCGTTCCTCGAAGCGGACCACCGTCGGGTCGTCGGCGGCCAGAGCAATTGTCACCGCCTCATCCAGACTGAGTGGTTGCTGCGCGCTCCACCCTGGCGAGCCAAAAACAACAACGCCAGCCAGCGCTGTTGCGCCAAATATCATTTTTTTCATGGATGCCTCTGCACTGAGCATCAAAACCGGTTGCGCAATGGCGCAACAACAAAACGACGCATCCCGCGCGGTCGGAGCGGGAGCGCCGGAAAGCTACGGTTTCAGCTTCGTGGAGGCGGAGTGAGAAAATCGCCGGCGCGGGTGGTCAGAGCCCCGGTGGGAAGAAGAGAAAATCGCGCGCCCAGGCTGTTCGTGTCCGGTGTGCCGGCCGCACTGATATTGACGGCAAAAGACGTCGTGCACAGCGCGCTACAGGACACCCGGCAGTCGGTTCTCTCCATGCCGTCGCAGCAGGCCCCGCTATGCAACGACGCCTCGCTCCCGGCCAGGCCGGCGCCTGTGGCGCTCTCGGCGCACGGGGCGGTCTGCAGCCGGTGATGGGTATCAGCAAGGGCGCGCTGGCTGGCCAGGGGACCAATCACAAGCCCCGCCACCACCAGCAGCAAAGCCACCACGCGGATTTTCCCAGCATATTTCAGCATGTTTGCCATCACGTCGGCGAATATCGTGTCTCTATCGGCAAAGGTCAAGGCCCGCATCCGCCTGATCTCTTCGATTTTCGCTTCAGTGCGCGCTCACGGCTGCCTCTTTCCCCACAGGGAGCCATCCTGGTTTTGCGCATCGCAATAGCTCCACCAGCCGGAAAAGGCATCCCCGGCCTCATTCATCTCGATATGAACCCGTCCCCAGTGGCGGCTGCCGTCGCGCTGGCTGTCGCATGTCCGGGATGACCCGTTTTCGACCCAATAGCCGGAAATCACCCGTCCCTTTTTTTCGCCAAACAGACGGCCATTGTCCTCCGGATAGCGCGCCGCCACTTTTCCGCCCGGCCCGATCGCCAGGGCCAGCGGGCCCAGGCTGCTTTGCCAGAGCCCGGCGGCGCTGTCCATCTTGCGCCGGTGGAACAATACAATTTCCACCCGCCGGTTGGCCTGCCGCCCGGCCGGCGTCTCATTGGAGGCCACCGGCTGGGTTTCGCCATAGCCCGCCGCGTGCACCACCTCCGGTTTCAGATTGAAATGTTCCGTCAGATAAGCCGCCACCGCGCGGGCCCGGCGCTCGGACAGACGCTGGTTGGCCGGCTGCGACCCGACCGCATCCGTGTGCCCCGCCACGTCCACTTTCAGCCCGTCCCTGTCGGTGAAATAAGCGCCCAAGCCATCCATCTCCCGGGCGGCTTCCGGTTTAAGCTGCGCCTTGCCAAAATCAAACAGCACCTTTCCGGTCAGGGTCAGCCGCAGCCCGGAGCCGATGGCGCCCACCGCATCGATATCCGCCCCCGGCGTCCTGCTGTCGCAGTCACTCCCGAGATCGGTCAGGCGCACATAGCGAAAGGACTTGTTGCCTCCGGCCCATTGCGCAATGTCCACCTCGGCCCGTCCGCCGGCAATGCGCCCGATGTCCACCCAGTTTTTGCCGTCGGGGGAAATCGCCAGCCTTGTCGGCTCCACGCCCGGCCCGATCTCGAACACGTAAAGATCCGGCCCCGACACATCAACCAAAGCATTGTCGGTGAACTGAAGAGTGAGCGTGCCCTTGCAGCCAAGCGTGACATATCCCCGATCTTTCGCCGTGTCATAATCAGGAATGCCCAGCGCCTCGCGAGGCGGAAAACGGTACTCCGGGTTTGGTGGCGGATCGCCCATCCGGTAGCCCGCCACCTTGTCGGCAAAGGACACATCGGCCAGGGGGAAATAGACATATCCGCCATGGCCGTCCGGATAGAATTTACCCAACTGCGGCCATTCCCCCGCCATCGCCACCCCCGCTCCCAATGTGACAATCAGAAACAAAGCCAGATACCCGAACCGCCGGGCGACGAGCGTTTTTGTCGGCCAGCGGCGGCGGCCAAAGACATGCGCATCATGGGAATATATGCGATCCATATTCCCCTCCTTGAAGGTAAATTATAGCACAAATCCTGCTTTGTGTGACCGGTGTCTTGATTGCGCCAGACAAATCTTCCCAAAGGAGGTGCTGGGCGGATCGCCCATCAGCCGAAATTAAACATAACCGTTTTCAGGCGTGTATAGGTTTCAACCCCGGACCATCGCCGGTTGGAACCGCGGCGTTGACAAGAAACCCCGCTGGCCTCGATCTTTTCCGCCAACCGGTGCCCGACGGCCAGTGAAGACGTCCAGGCCATAAACCGTGCCGCTGGCGATCCGTACCGCATCTTCTTCGAGCGTCGGAAAAAGGGCTGCGACCGTCTTTTTGATATGCCTGGAGTTGATACGCTTGGAGCCGCTTTAAACGACCGTTAGGCTCAGGCCTGCTGATCTGCCCCCGGAAATTTCCTCCAAATTATACTAGCGGAGAAGATCGCGCAGCGCGCGGCGAAGACCGGGGGTCATGCCCACAACGAATCCCGCAGCAAGCGCGATGCCGGTCGCGCCGAGAGGGTGCGACTTGGTCCACGCCGACACCTCATCGCCAAGAACCCGGCCGATCTCGGCCGCAATCTCGGCCTCGCTCGTGCCCGGTCGCGCGGGGCGGGCCGACGCGGGGCGGCAACGGATCGCGCGCCGGGCCATCAGCCCGATCGCCGTCGCGACAATCAGCGCCGCGCCGCCGGTCGCGAGCGCGGCGATTGCCGGCGAGGTGATCGCCGCAATTGTGAAGTAGAGCGCGACAGTAAGATACACGAAGGCAATGACCTCGATGGCCGTCGCGAGCGCGCACAGGGCGACGCTGCGCTGCAGCCGGGACAGGCATTCACCCATTGAGACGGGCCGGGCGCGCACTGCCGCCGGCCTAGGCGCGCCGGCTGAACAGCATGCCGAGCACAATGTCGGTGCCGAAAGCAGTGGCAACGCTGGTGAACGGCCGCTCAGAGATCTCGTGGCCCACGGCCTCGGCCGTGTCGGACATGCGCTCGCAGGTCGCCCCAGCCTCGTTCGCCACGATCGCCTTCAGCGTGTCGGCGGTTTTCGCCAAATCGGCGCGAAGCTGCGCGATTTCCGCCTGCAGATCGCCGATATCAGCATCCTTGTCAGCGTTCATGGAATTTCTCCATCCCGTAGACCCCATCCATACCGAAAACTATGCTCCGATCATGACTGATTGGCAAGGTGCGCGCTGTTGGCGATCGATCGTAACACCATTCGGCTGGCCAACGGCTTTCAGGCCCGTTCCAGCGACCCCGCAAAAGATTAAAGGGTCTGGAGGCGCAACCTCCAGACCCTTGTTTTGTTTGGCTCCCCGGGCCGGCCTCGGGGTCGTACCCTATCGGTGGCCAGCGGCCGGCGCGCTTTTTCGAGTTGAGCGCCTATGACGACGACCGATTTCATTACGGCCAGCCCTTCTTCACGCCCTCGACCGTCACCTTGAACGCCTGTTCCTTTGTGACGCCGTACTTTCGCATCACATCAGCTTTGTACTTGTCCTCCAAGCTGCGCTCGAAATCGATTTGCTTCATGATGTCACTATTCCTATAGCGGGCGGTCGCTTCGCTCATGGCCCTATCCTCGGCACCAGCGATTTCGCGAAACAGTTCTTTGCGCTGCGCCTCGCTGAGCCCGAATTTATCTTGAGCGGGCGCGGAAAGAGCCGCCAGACGGTCCTCGTTGATAATAACGCGAGGTGTGCCTGTATCGGAATAGCTCTTCGCCAGCATGCCTATCCACACTCCCTTGCGCGCATCCGCTTGCTCCTTCGTGCCATAGACATAAATGTAAATGTTCGTCGGCGCACTGTGGTGGCGAAAGCCTCTGCGCGACTTCGCAGCTTCGTAGCGCCGCGTGATCTCTGCCCTGACCTGGGCTTCGCTTGGGATGCCTTGAGCCACAATGTGCTGCTCGACCTGCGTTTTGATAGGGGTGTCGGATACTTTTTCATCCACAACCACGAATGAAACGCTGGTGGCTGAAACCGGAGTTTGCGAGCGGGAGGCTGCGGGTTGTGACTGTGAAGTCGGCGTCCGGGAAACATTCTTTCCATTATTGCTGACGGCAATCCATACCCCAATCAGGATCAGGCCAAATATGATTAGAAATTTTTTCATGAGAATTATCGTATAGCGGTCATCCATTAAAATGATGTTCCCAGATGGAGACGCACTTACGATCAATGCTACCAATATGTGCCGCTCGAAGCAACCCTCCCAATGGTCGGAGTTTTGCTTGCCGCCGCCGTGGGACACCGCCGGTCGCACTGCCGCCCCGTCCGCGCCCCGTGCAGCTCTGACGGCGTGATATTTCCTGGCCGGCGATTTGTGCCGACCGACAAAAAATCCCCGGCCGCGAGACCTGTGCTTTCCTAATGCCTAGAATAATGCCTGAACAGACTCTGGCGAGAAACAAGGGGCTAGCCGTTTCCAGCTAACCCCTTGTTTTGTTTGGCTCCCCGGGCCGGACTCGAACCAGCGACCCAGCGGTTAACAGCCGCTTGCTCTACCAACTGAGCTACCGGGGATCAGATCCCATTGGGGCGTCCTTATACAAAGCCAACGCCCGCCTGCCAAGGGGCCTTTTGCCTCTGGACACCGTTTATCACACCCGTTATCACACCCGCCGCCCGCGAAAATGGAGGCGACGACCGGAATCGAACCGGTGTACACGGATTTGCAGTCCGCTGCGTAGCCACTCCGCCACGTCGCCGCCGCATCTTGATGGAACGGCGGGCACCGGTATATCAAAGCCCCCTGCCCCGCGCAATTGCTTTGACAGTGAATAAATTTGCAGAATCTGGCCTGTTTGCGGCAAATTCAGCCAGCCCGTCATTGTAAAGCTGCGCTGGTCAAAGTATATATCCGCTGTCCTCCCTGAATTTTTTGTGGATATGCCGCCATGACAGATATTTCCGCCGCTCGCAATCACATGGTCGATTCCCAGCTTCGGCCGAACCGTGTTATCGATCCGCATATCGCCGAGGCGATGCGCGAGCTGCCGCGCGAACGCTTCGTTCCCAAGTCGCTGCAGGCCATCGCCTATATCGACGAGGATATCGAGATCGCCCCCGGCCGCTTCCTGATGGAGCCCATGGTGCTGGGCCGGCTGTTGCAGGCCGCCGACATCCAGGCCGGCGACGCGGTGCTCGATGTCGGCTGCGCCACCGGCTACAGCAGCGCGGTGCTCGCCCGGCTCGCCGGCGTGGTGGTCGCCCTGGAGCAGGATGAAAACCTCGCCGCGCGCGCTAGTGAATTATTTACCGATTTGGGTATAGACAATGCCGCGGTGGTAACCGGACCGCTGACCGAAGGCTATGCCAAACAGGGCCCCTATGATGTGATTTTCCTTGGCGGGGCGGTTGACGAAGTGCCCCGGGCGCTGATTGACCAACTGGCCGACGGCGGCCGCTTGCTTGCCGTGGTGCGTCGGCGCGGCCAGGGTCGGGCCGTGATCATCAGCCGTGACGATGGCGTGACCGGCAAGGTGGAAATATTCGATGCCAATATTCCTGTTCTGCCGGGTTTTGAACGGACGGTGACATTCGAATTCTGAACGCGAATTCTTAAAGAACGAGGGGATCTGATGACAATTCGCCAATTGAGGGGCGCGTCCGTCCTGGCGCTTGGCTTTATGGCAACGCTGTCTTCGGCGCGGGCCGAAACATTGTTCGAGGCTATGGCGCAGGCCTATCAGAACAATCCAACCCTACAGGCCGAGCGCGCCAGTGTGCGCGCCGCCGATGAAGGGGTGCCCCAGGCCGCCGCCGGATGGCGGCCGAGCGTGACCGCCACCGGGCGTATCGGGCGCTCTCGTCAGGACAGTTTTTTCGCCCCCGCCCCGATCACCGTGTCGCCCAAGGTCGGTCAGGTTATCTTGAACCAGCCGCTGTTTCGCGGCGGCCGCACGGTCAATTCAACCCGGCAGGCCAAAAATCTGGTGAAGTCCGGCCGGGCGCAACTGGACAGCACCGAGCAGACCGTCCTGCTCGACACGGTTGCCGCCTATATGGATGTGGTGCGCGATGTCGCGGTGCTCGACCTTAATGTCAATAATGTCCAGGTGCTGCGCCGCCAGCTCGAAGCCAATCAGGACCGTTTCCGGGTCGGCGAGATCACCCGCACCGATGTCGCCCAGTCGGAAGCCCGTCTGTCGCGGGCAATTTCCAGCCGCATCGGCGCCGAGGCGCAACTGACCGCCAGCCGCGCCGCCTATCAGAAAATGGTCGGCCAGATGCCAGGAACCCTGGCACCGCCGCCGCCCCTGCCCGAGATGCCGGCCACCGAGGATGAGGCCCATGTCATCGCCCGAGCGGAATCGCCGGTGCTCAAGGCGGCCCGTTTCGCCGAACGCTCGGCCTATTATGCTGTAAAGGCCGCCAAGGGCGAGTTGTTGCCAACAGTCAGCCTGGAAGGCAAATACCAGCGCACCGATCAGACCTTCAACAAATTGAGCAGCACCGAAACCAAGGAGGTAACCGCGCAGATTTCCATTCCGCTCTATCAGGCCGGGGCGGAATATTCCCGCATTCGCCAGCGGGTGCAGGAACACAGCCGCGCCATGGCCCGGATCGCCGAAGCCGAACGCCAGGTCGACGAAGGCGTGGCCAACGCCTGGGAAGGGCTGCGCGCGGCCCGCGCGATCATCGAATCGAGCCGCAGCCAGGTGCGAGCCAATGAGATTGCTCTCGAAGGGGTGCGCCAGGAAGCCTTTGTCGGCTCGCGCACCACCCTTGACGTGCTCGATGCCGAGCAGGAGTTGCTCGACTCACGGGTCGAACTGGTGCGCGCCCAACGCAATGAATATGTCGCCGCCTATCAACTGCTTACCGCGATCGGTCGGTTGAACGCCAAATGGCTGGCGCTGCCGGTAAAAACCTATGAACCGAAACAGCATTATGACAAAGTGAAAAGTAAATGGGTCGGCTGGGGCGCGGCGCGTGATTAGGGGGCTGCGCCGGTAACAAGATCATATTATGCTAGACTTCGCCTTATGTTAAACTTTGCCCGATAGTCTGGCAAAAATGCGTGAAAAAACGGTGGGCTGATGAGCGAGGCCAATACAGACCAGCAGGAACCGACGATGGAGGAGATACTCGCCTCCATCCGCCGGATCATTTCCGAGGATGGCGAGGAGAGCGGCGACGCCCCGCAGGAAGAGCCGGTCGCCGCCGAGCAAGAGACCGCCGCCGTGGAAGAGCCGGCCGGGGACGATGTGCTGGAGCTGACCGAGGAAATGGTCGAGCCTGAGCCAGAACCCGAGCCTGAGCCAGAACCCGAGCCCGAGCCCGCCTATGACGAGGACGACAGCCTGGAAATCGAGGAAAACGAGCCAGAACCAGAACCAGAGCCCGAGCCGGAACCGGAACCGGCGGCGCCACCGCCGCCTGAAGATGACGCGCTGATTTCCGAGGATACCGCTAATCTGGCGGGGGCCGCTTTCGCCCAGCTCTCGCGCACCCTGATTTCCGGCTATCCGGGGGACGGCGCGACCCTTGAGGATCTGGTGCGCGAAATGCTGCGGCCGATGCTGCGCGACTGGCTCGACAACAATCTGCCCGCCCTGGTTGAACGGCTGGTCGCCCAGGAAATCGAGCGCCTGTCGAAACAAGCCAAGCCCTGACCTTCCCACCCTCTTTTATGACCCTGGTTGTCTGCGATGCTCGATAAAACCTATCGGCCCGGCGAGGTCGAACCCCGATGGTACGCCCGCTGGGAAGACGCCGGCGCCTTTGCCGCCGGCCAGCGCCCCGATGCGCCGCCATTCACCGTCGTCATCCCGCCGCCCAATGTCACCGGCAGCCTGCACATGGGCCATGCCCTCAACAACACCCTGCAGGACATTCTGGTGCGCTGGCATCGCATGCGCGGCTTCGACACCTTGTGGCAGCCGGGCATGGACCACGCCGGCATCGCCACCCAGATGGTGGTCGAGCGCCAGTTGGCCGAAGCCGGCGAGCCCGACCGGCGCACCCTGGGCCGCGAGGAATTCGTTAAGCGGGTGTGGGCCTGGAAGGAGCGCTCGGGCGGCACGATCATCAACCAGTTGCGCCGCCTCGGCGCATCCTGCGACTGGAGCCGCGAGCGCTTCACCATGGACGAAGGGCTGTCGGCGGCGGTGCGCGAGGTGTTCGTCACCCTTTATCGCGAGGGGCTGATCTATCGCGACAAGCGGCTGGTCAACTGGGACCCCAAATTCCACACCGCGATTTCCGATCTCGAGGTCGAGCAACGCGAAACCAGGGGCCATTTATGGCACTTCCGCTACCCCCTCGAGGGTGAAGAGGGCCGCACCATCACCGTGGCCACCACCCGGCCCGAGACCATGCTGGGCGACGCCGGCGTGGCGGTGCATCCCGACGACGAGCGCTACCGCGACCTGATCGGCAAATATGTCATTTTGCCCCTGGTCGGCCGGCGCATTCCGATCATCGCCGACGAGCACGCTGACCCGGAACAGGGCTCGGGCGCGGTCAAGATCACCCCGGCCCATGATTTCAACGATTTCGAAGTCGGCCGCCGCCACGGACTGGAAAACATCAATATTTTCGATATCGAGGCCCGGCTCAACGACACGGTCCCCGAGGCCTATCGCGGGTTGGACCGTTTCGAGGCCCGCCGGCGCATTGTCGCCGATCTGGACGCCCTGGGTTTGGTGGAAAAAATCGAGGATCACGACCATGTGGTGCCTTACGGCGACCGCTCCGGGGTGGTGATCGAGCCGCGCCTGACCGACCAGTGGTTCGCCGACGCCCCGACCCTGGCCGGGCCGGCGATCGCGGCGGTGCGCGCCGGCGACACCCGCTTTGTGCCCAAGCAATGGGACAAGACCTTCTTCGAATGGATGAACAACATCCAGCCCTGGTGCATTTCGCGCCAGTTGTGGTGGGGCCACCGCATCCCCGCCTGGTATGGCCCGGACGGCGAAATCTTTGTCGCCAAAAGTGAGGATGAAGCCCGCCGCCTGGCCGAGCGGCACTATGGCGGCCCTTGCGCGCTGCGCCAGGACGAGGATGTGCTCGACACCTGGTTTTCCTCGCAGTTGTGGCCGTTTTCCACTCTCGGCTGGCCCGAGGACACCCCCGAATTAAAGCGTTATTATCAGACCGATGTGCTGGTCACCGGCTTTGACATCATCTTTTTCTGGGTCGCCCGCATGATGATGGCCGGCCTGCATTTCATGCATGAGGTGCCGTTTCACACGGTTTATATCCACGCCCTGGTGCGCGACGAGCAGGGCCGGAAAATGTCGAAAAGCAAGGGCAATGTGATCGACCCGCTGGCCACCATCGAGACCTATGGCGCCGATGCCCTGCGCTTCACCCTGGCGGCGATGGAAGCCCAGGGGCGTGATATCCGGCTGTCCGACAAGCGCATCGAGGGCTATCGCAACTTCGCCACCAAACTGTGGAACGCGGCGCGCTTTTGCAAGATCAACGACTGCCGGGGCGGCGCCGCTTTCGCGCCCGCCGATGCCCGGCTGACGGTCAACCGCTGGATCATCGGCGAGGTGGCCAAAACCGCCCGCCGGCTCGACCAGGCGCTGGAGGGCTTTCGCTTCAATGACGCCGCCGGGGCGCTCTACCACTTTGTCTGGGGCAGTTTCTGCGACTGGTATGTCGAGTTCATCAAGCCGATCCTCGGCGGCGATGACGACGCGGCCAGGGCCGAGACCCGCGCCTGCGCCGCCTGGGTGCTCGACCAGATCCTGATTCTGCTGCACCCCTTCATGCCGTTTATCACCGAAGAGCTGTGGAACAAGCTAGCCGACCGGCGCGATGCTCTGCTGATCACCACCCCCTGGCCCGACTATCCGCAAGACTACGTCGATGCCGCGGCCGAAGCCGAGATCGACTGGGTGATCCGGCTGGTCTCTGCCGTGCGCGCCCTGCGCGCTGAAATGCGGGTGCCGCCGGCGGCCAGGGTGCCGGCCCGCCTGCACGGCGCCAGTCCGCAAACCCTTGACCGGCTGGCCGCCCAACATGCGCTGATCACCCGGCTGGCCCGGCTCGACACATTGAGCGCGGCGGAGGGCGAACTGCCGCCCGGAGCGATTCAACTGGTGATCGACGAAGCCACTCTGGGGCTGGCGCTGGCCGATGTCATCGACGTGGCGGCCGAGCGCGCCCGGCTGACCCGCGAGCTGGAAAAAGCGCATGGCGACATCGCCGCCATCGACAAACGGCTGGGCAATGAAAAATTCCTCACCAAGGCTCCCGAAAAAGTCATTGCCGAAAACCGCGCCCGGCGCGCCGACGCCGAACAGACGGCGCAAAAGCTGCACGGTGCGCTGGAACGGCTGGCCCAGGTGGGATAATCAGTTTTCGGCCACCTCGCACCATGCCGGGGTGTGGTCCGAGGCTTTTTCCTGGCCGCGCGGCGCTCGGTCGATGTCGGCGGCAACCAAGCGGTCGGCGGCCAGCGGCGAGGCCAGCAGATGATCGATGCGCAGGCCATGGTCCTTGGGCCAGGCGCCGCGCTGATAATCCCAATAGGTGTAGACCCCGGGCCCGGGGTGAAAAACCCGGATCGCGTCGGTCAGGCCGAGATTGACCAGCCGGCGGTATTCGGCGCGCGCCTCCGGCCGGCACAGGGCATCATCGCGAAAGCGCTCCGGGTCATAGACATCTTCGTCAGTGGGACAGATGTTGTAATCGCCAGCCAGCACGAAGCATTCCTCGCTCGCCAGCAACTCGCGGGCGCGGGCGCGCAGCCGGGCCATCCAGCCGAGCTTGTAGTCGAACTTGGGCCCCGGCGCCGGGTTGCCGTTGGGCAGATAGAGCGAGGCCAGGCGCAGCCCGCCAATCGTGGCCTCGATATAGCGCGCCTGGTCATCGCTCTAGTCGCCGGGCAGGCCGCGCGCAACATTCTCGATCGGATGGCGCGAAAGGATCGCCACCCCGTTATAGGTTTTCTGGCCATGGGTCGCGATGTGATAGCCCAGATCGCCGATTTCCAGCGCGGGAAAGCCCTCATCAACGGTCTTGATTTCCTGCAACAGGGCGACATCGGGCTGAAAATCACCCAACCATTCCAGCACCCGCGGCAGCCGCGCCTTGATCGAATTGACATTCCAGGTGGCGATTTTCACAGCCGCTTCCCATTAAAAAAGGCCCTTTAAGGGCCTTTTTTCTAACAGCTTGGCGGCGCGCCGGCTAGACCGCAAATGACGAGCCGCAGCCGCAGCTTGCCGTGGCGTTGGGATTGACGATGCGAAATGACGAACCGATAAGGTCCTCGATGAAATCGATCTGCGAGCCGGCGATGTAAAGCTGGGAGGTGGCGTCGATCGCCACCACCGCGCCGTCCTTTTCGATCACATAATCATCGGGTTTGCGCTCGTCATCGAAGGTAAAGCCATATTGAAAGCCCGAACAGCCGCCGCCGTTCACCGAAATGCGCAAAAAAACATCCCCGCCCTCCTGTTCCATCAGGAAGGCGATGCGCCGGGCAGCGGCATCGCTCATGCTCACCAGCGGTTTGTCCATTGCCGATCGGTCCTCGAGGTTGTCCATGGTCCTATCCGTTATTTAGGCTCATTCTAAGTTTTGTCAAGCCTTGCTCCCCATTGCCTGGATGCGCACCGCGCGCTACCTTGCCCGCCATGAGCCCGCATCCCGCACCTCCGGCCCCCTTCGCCAGCGACCCGGCACGCAGCCGCGGCCGCCTTCATGACGAGCCCGAAGACCCGGCGCGCAGCGTGTTTCAGCGCGACCGCGACCGCATCATCCATTGCGCGGCGTTTCGCCGGCTTGAATACAAGACCCAGGTTTTCGTCTATCATGAAGGTGATTATTACCGCACCCGCCTTACTCATTCGTTAGAGGTCGCCCAGATCACCCGCTCGCTGTGCCGCGAGCTGGGCCTTGACGAGGACCTCGGCGAGGCGCTGGCGCTGGCTCATGATCTCGGCCATCCGCCGTTCGGCCATGCCGGCGAGGACGCGCTGGCCCGCGAAATGGCGCCGTTCGGCGGCTTCAGCCACAACGCCCAGTCGCTGCGCATTCTCACCCTGCTGGAGCGGCGCTATGCCGGTTTCGACGGCCTGAACATGACCTGGGAGACCCTCGAGGGGGTGCTCAAGCACAATGGCCCGATGGATTCTGAGCGGCTGGACGACACCATCCGCACCTATATCGCCGAGCACGATCTGGAGATCGCCACCTATGCCGGGCCCGAGGCCCAACTAGCGGCCATCGCCGACGACATCGCCTATAACAACCATGACATTGACGATGGCCTGCGCGCCGGGCTGTTCGAGATCGAACCGCTGCTCGAGGTGCCGCTGGCCGGCCCGGTGCTGCGCGCGGTGATGGAATGCCACCCCAAACTGGAGCGCGGCCGGCTGATTCACGAAACGGTACGGCGCATGATCGGCCACATGATCGCCGATCTGCTCGCCGAGACCCGACGCCGGATCGCCCGCTACAAACCGCAAAGCGTCCGCGCGGTGCGCGAGATGGGTGCGCCGCTGGTGGCTTTTTCTGATGAAATGGTAAAAAACGACCGGGCGCTGAAGGATTTCCTTTCCCGCAACATGTATCACCATTACAAGGTAAACCGCATGGCGAGCAAGGCGCGCCGGGTGGTCAGCGATCTGTTCCAGCTTTATATGGCCGAGCCGGAATGCCTGCCCCCCGACTGGCGCCAGCGCATGGAAAACCGCGATCAGGCCGGCGCCGCCCGCCAGATCGCCGATTTCATCGCCGGCATGACCGACCGCACCGCCCTGGTGGAACATGAACGCCTGTTTGATTTGACAACGATATCTCTTTGATTTGATAACGATATCCCGATGAATGTTTTTAAGGATTTCCGCACCCTGATCGCCGCCCGGCTCGATGCCCTGGCCGCCGACGGGGTGCTGCCCGAGGGGCTCGATTACAGCGCTATCACGGTCGAGCCGCCGCGTGATGCCAGCCATGGCGACCTGGCGACCAATGCCGCTTTGGTGCTGGCCAGACAGGCCAGGCGCAAACCGCGCGAGCTGGCCGGGCCGCTGGCCGAAGCGCTGGCCGGCGAGCCGGCGGTGGCCGGAGTCGAGATCGCCGGGCCCGGGTTTATCAATCTGCGCCTTGCCGCCGATTATTGGCGCGAGCGGCTGCGCGACGTGCTGCGCCAGGGCACCGCCTATGGCGATTGCGACATCGGCGCCGGCCAATTGGTCAATATCGAGTTCGTCTCGGCCAATCCCACCGGGCCGATGCATGTCGGCCATTGCCGGGGCGCGGTGTTCGGCGATGCGCTGGCCGCCTTGTTGAAAAAGGCCGGCTTTGCGGTCTCGCGGGAATATTACATCAATGATGCCGGGGCCCAGATCGACGTGCTCGCGCGCTCGGCCCATCTGCGTTACCGCGAGGCGCTGGGCGAGGACATCGGCGACATTCCGCCGGGGCTTTACCCGGGCGACTACCTCAAGCCGGTGGGGGCGGATCTGGCCGCCACCGAGGGCGCATGCTGGGTTGATGCGCCCGAGGCCAGTTGGCTGGCGCTGTTTCGCGGCGCCGCCAGCGAGGCGATGATGACCATGATCCGCGACGATCTGGCGGCATTGGGCATTACTTTCGATGTGTTTTTTTCCGAACGTTCGCTGGCCGCCAACGGGCGGATTGAAAAGGCGCTGGCCGCACTGGCCGACAAGGGGCTGATTTATGAAGGGGTGCTGGAGCCGCCCAAAGGCAAGCTGCCCGATGACTGGGAGCCGCGCCCGCAAACCCTGTTCCGCTCCACCCGCTTTGGCGACGATGTCGACCGGGCGCTGAAGAAATCGGATGGCAGCTGGACCTATTTCGCCGCCGACATCGCCTATCATTTCGACAAGGTTGAGCGCGGGTTCTACCAGATGATCGACGTGTGGGGCGCCGATCATGGCGGTTATGTCAAACGCATGAAAGCGGCGGTGGCGGCGATTTCCGACGGCCGCGCCAGCCTCGATGTCAAGCTGTGCCAGCTGGTCCGCCTGCTGCGCGATGGCCAGCCGATGAAAATGTCCAAACGGGCGGGCAGCTTCGTCACCCTGCGCGAGGTGGTCGACGAGGTGGGCAAGGACGTGGTGCGCTTTATTATGCTGACCCGCAAGAACGACGCGCCGCTGGACTTCGATTTTGTCAAGGTGACCGAGGCGTCGCGCGACAATCCGGTGCTCTATGTGCAATACGTCCATGCCCGGGTGTGCTCGGTGCTGCGCAAAGCGGCCGAGGAAATTGATACCAGCCGGCTGGCCGACGCCGCGCTGGGCCGTCTGGTCCACGAGGATGAACTGGCGCTGATCCGGCTGCTCGCCGGCTGGCCGCGGCTGATTGAAACCGCAGCCCTTGCGCATGAGCCCCATAGAGTTGCATTCTATCTTTATGACATCGCCTCCGCCTTTCACGGCTTTTGGAACAAAGGCAAAGAGGATCCGGGATTGCGTTTTATCATGGCGGAGGATGTCGAGTTGACCCGGGCCCGTCTGGCCCTCATCAGCGGTGTGGCAACGGTTATCGCATCGGGGCTCGAGCTGATGGGAGTTGAACCGGTGGAGGAGATGTGATGGTTGACGAGAAAGGCGCCCGGGGGGGTGAGGAAAGCCGCTCTCAATCCGACCCCGAAAGCGAATCGCCGCTAACCTGGCTGCGCGGGCGCCACGACGCCGATGACGGCGCCTCGTTCCGCCCGTGGATGATCGCCATCGCTTTGATCAGCGTGGCGGTGTTCGCCGGGGTTATCTGGTATGCCTATAAGCACGGCGCTGGTGATGGTCCGCCGCCGGTGGTCACCGCGGACAACAGTCCGACCCGCGTCAAGCCTAAGGAACCGGGCGGCGAAAAGGTCGATAACGCCGACATGCTGGTCTATGACCAGGCGGAAAAGCCCGAACAGCTCCTGCCGCCGCCGGAAATGCCGCTGGACAAAGCCGCGCCGGAGACACCGGCCGCGCCGGCCGCGCCAAAGCCAGAAGCAGTCGTCAAGCCGGCCCCACAACCAGAGCCGCAAGCTGCGTCGGAACCAGCGGCCGCACCGACCGCCGCCGCCGCTGGTTATCTGCTGCAATTGGGTGCTTTCCGCTCGAAAGAAGCCGCCCTGCAAGGCTGGCGGGTGCTGCAAAAGAAACATGGCGTGCTGCTTAATCTGCTGACCAGTGATGTGCAGGCGGTCGATCTGGGCGACAAGGGCACTTTTTTCCGCCTGCGCGCCGGGCCTTTTGACAGCCGCGCCGCCGCGCTGAAACGCTGCGCCGCCCTGAAGGCGCAAAAGGGAGATTGCCTCGTTGTCAAACCCTGACGGGGGGCCGGGGCCTAGCGGGGAGAATGGGCCTCGGCTGCCAGTCATTTTCGGCTGCGCCGGCCCGGTGCTGCATGAAGATGAGCGCGCGCTATTCGCCGATGCGCGGCCAGCCGGCTTCATTCTGTTCGCCCGCAATTGCCAAACCCCGGACCAGATCCGGGCGCTGACCGGTGCCTTGCGCGCCACCGCCGGCTGGGATGCGCCGCTGTTGATCGACCAGGAAGACGGCCGCGTCGCCCGCCTGCGCCCGCCGCACTGGCCGGCCCGCCCGGCAGCCGGGCTGTTTGGCCGGCTAGCGCGGCGCGAGCCCGAGCGGGCGCACAAGGCAGCATGGCTCAACGCCCGGCTGATCGCCGCCGATCTTAACCCCCTGGGAATCACGGTCGATTGCCTGCCGGTGCTCGACCGGCCCACCGCCGGGGCCCACCCGGTAATCGGCGATCGCGCCTTTGACGACGACCCGGCGCTGATCGCCACTTTGGGCCGTGCGGTGTGCGACGGACTGCTCGCTGGCGGTGTGCTGCCGGTGATCAAGCATATCCCCGGTCACGGCCGCGCCAGCGCCGACAGCCACCAGGCGCTGCCGGTGGTTGATGCCCCGCTCGAGGCGCTGACGGCGTGCGATTTTGCCCCCTTTGCCGCGCTCGCCGACATGCCGCTGGCGATGACCGCCCATGTCACCTACAGCGCCCTCGATGCCGGCGCGCCAGCCACCACGTCAGCCAAAGTGATCGCTAAGGCGGTGCGCGGCGCAATAGGGTTTGACGGCGCGCTGATTTCAGACGATATCTGCATGAAGGCGCTGGGCGGCCCGGTTGACGCGCGGGCCCGCGCGGCGCTGGCGGCGGGATGTGATGTGGTGCTGCACTGTAATGGCGCCGCCGGTGAAATGGCCGCCCTGGCGCGGGCCCTGCCCCCGATAACCCCGCGCGCCCGGGCCCGTCTGGTGACGGCGCTGACGCGCCGGCAGCCCCCGAAGCCCTTTGATGCGGCACAGGCACAGGCCTTTGTGGATGCCGCCCTTGAGACCATCGGAAGTAATGAATAACCATGGAAGCTGCGCTGTTCAAATTATCGATCTGGGTTATTCCGCTGATCATGGCGATCACCCTGCATGAAGCGGCCCATGGTTTTGTCGCCTGGAAGCTGGGCGATGACACCGCCAAACGGCTGGGCCGCGTCAGTTTCAATCCGGCGCGCCATATCGACCCCTTCGGCACCATCATTCTGCCCGGCCTGCTGCTGTTCACCGGCGCGCCGGTACTGTTCGGCTACGCCAAGCCGGTGCCGGTCAATTTCGCCCGCCTCAATCATCCCCGGCGCGACATGGTGTGGGTCGCCGCCGCCGGCCCAGGGATCAATCTGGCGCTGGCGGCGGCCTGCGCGCTGGCAATCAACATCGCGCCGCTGTTTCCCGGGTTTTTCGCCAACTGGCTGTCCTTCAACCTTAATAACAGCATTATCATCAACCTGATTCTGGCGGTGTTCAACATGCTGCCGCTGCCGCCGCTCGATGGCGGACGGGTCGCCGTCGGCCTGTTGCCGCCCGGCCTGGCCGCGCCGCTGGCCCGCCTCGAGCCCTATGGCCTGGTGATCCTGCTGGCGCTTCTGTTCATACCGCCACTGATCGGCCATCAGTTCGGTTTTGATTTCAATATTCTGGCCTGGCTCATTGGGCCGGCGGTGAAATTCTTCTATACTGCCCTGCTGCATCTGGTGTGGATAGGATGACCGGCGTGGCCGATGACAACAAAACCGACGACTGGAACGAGGACGCGCCGGGGGATCTGGTGCTCGACCTCGACGGCTTTGAAGGGCCGCTCGATGTGCTGCTTGCCCTGGCGCGGGCGCAAAAGGTCGATCTGACCCAAATCTCGATTCTGGCGCTGGCAGAAGAATATCTTGTCTTTGTCTCCCGGGCGCGCCACTTCCGGCTGGAGTTGGCCGCCGATTACTTGGTGATGGCCGCCTGGCTGGCCTATCTCAAGTCGCGGCTGCTGCTGCCCGATGACGAGGGTGATGACGAGCCCAGCGGCGAGGAAATGGCCGCCCGGCTGGCGTTTCAGCTTTTGCGGCTGGAGGCAATGCGCGAGCGCGCCGCCCAGCTCATGTCGCGCCATCGGCTGGGCCGCGATGTTTTCGCCCGCGGCGATCCCGAGGGGGTGACGGTGATCCGCCGCTCGGCCTATGACCTGACGCTTTACGCCCTGCTCAAGGCCTATGCCAACCAGAGCCAACGCGGCAAACATACCCCGCTGACCATCAGCCGGCCGCCGGTGTTTTCCATAGAAGATGCGCTCAAACGCCTCGAGCGCATGCTCGGCGCCCTGCCCGAATGGACCAGCCTGACCCGCTTTCTGCCGCCCGAGCTGCGCGAGGCCGGCACCCGGCGCTCGGCGCTCGCCAGCACCTTTGCCGCCAGCCTGGAAATGGTGCGGTTGGGCCGGCTTGAGCTGCGCCAGCAAACCACCTTCGGGCCGATTCAGCTACGCGCAAAAACGGAGCCGTCATGACCGCGTCACCAGAAACGCAGAATACCGAGGACCAAAGCCCGCAGGCGCAAGACCCCGAACACGTCAGAATGGTCGAGGCGTTGCTGTTCGCCGCCGCCGAGCCGCTCGACGAGGCCAGCCTGGCCGCCCGCCTGCCCGAGGGCACGGCGGTGGGCGCCATTCTGGCCCAATTGCGCCAGGATTATGAGCCACGCGGCGTCAATCTGGTGCGCCGCGGCAACAAGTGGATGCTGCGCACCGCGCCGGACCTCGCCTTTTTGCTGCAACGCGAGGTCCATCAGCAAAAACGCCTGTCGCGCGCGGCCACCGAAACCCTGGCGATTATCGCCTATCATCAGCCGGTCACCCGCGCCGAGATCGAGGAGGTGCGCGGGGTGGCGATCAGCAAGGGCACCATCGATGTTCTGCTGGCCACCGGCTGGGTGCGCCCGGTGGGTCGGCGACGCAGCCCGGGCCGGCCGGTAACCTATGGCACCGCCGACGAGTTTCTGGTCCATTTCGGGCTGGAAAGCATCAAGGACCTGCCCGGCATGGAAGAACTCAAGGCCGCCGGGCTGCTCGACCCCGACCCGCCCGCCGACTTCATGGCCGCGCCGGACGAGACACCGGATGCGCCCGCGGCGGACGAACCGGCGCAACTGCCGCTTGAGGGCGAGTCCGAGTCGGAATAAACCGGGGATAAACCGGGCCAAGATGTCGCAGTTGCACTGGAGCGCACAAGCGCGCATATTGAGCCGCACATTCGAACAACCACCGAACCGGAGTCAATGGAATGAGTTTTGGACCCTGGCAAATTATTCTGGTTGTCTTGCTCATCGTCCTGCTTTTCGGGCGAGGAAAAATTTCCGGCCTGATGGGCGATGTGGCCAAAGGCATCAAGAGTTTCAAAAAGGGCATGGCCGAAGACGATGACACGCCCAAGGAACTGGACCACACCCCGGCCGAAACGCCGGCCGACAAGGACAAGACAGCAAAAAGCTAGCAGCGCGCCGGGGACGTCCCACCATGTTTGATATTGGCGTTCTGGAGCTGTTTATGCTCGTGGTGGTGGCGATTGTCGTCGTCGGCCCCAAGGACCTTCCCAAAATGATGCGCACCGTTGGCCGCGCGGTGGGCAAGATGCGGGCGCTGGCCGGCGAGTTTCGCTCCAGCCTCGACGAGTTGGCGCGCGAGGCCGAGATGGAGGAGCTGCGCGAGAACATGCCTTCCATAGACCCCGGTTCGATCACTGAATCCCTGGAAAAGGCGATCGACCCCACCGGAACATTCGACAGCGCGGGACAGCCCCAAGCGCCATCCGCCAAAACCGGAGACAAACAGCCCGCCAAGGATGAAGCCCCATGAATGGGGAGGGCATCGAGGACAGCAAGGCGCCGCTCCTCGATCATCTGATCGAGTTGCGCCGGCGGCTGATCTATTCCATTCTTGCGATCTGCGTCACCTTTGTCGTTTCCTATATCTATTCCCATCAGATCTATAATTTCCTGGTTCAGCCGCTGGCCGATGCGCTGGCCGGCAAACCGGGACACCGGCTGATCTACACCGGGCTGCACGAGGCCTTTTTCACCTATATCAAGGTGGCTTTTTTCGCCGCCCTCATGCTGGCCTTTCCGATCCTCGCCATACAGGTCTGGATGTTCGTTGCCCCCGGCCTCTATCGCCATGAAAGAAAGGCCTTCCTGCCGTTCCTGATCGCCACCCCGGTGCTGTTTACGCTGGGCGCGGCGCTAGCCTATTACGGGGTGATCCCGCTGGCCTGGAAATTCTTCATCAGTTTCGAGACCCCGGCCAGCCAGGGGGCAATGCCGATCCAGCTCGAAGCCAAGGTCAACGAATATCTCTCGCTGGTAATGAAACTGTTGTTCGCCTTCGGCCTGACTTTCCAGCTTCCGGTGCTGCTCACCCTGATGGCCCGCGCCGGCCTGGTGACCGCGCAAACCCTCGCCGAAAAACGCAAATACGCCATCATCATTACCTTTGCCGTGGCCGCCGCCCTCACCCCGCCCGATATTTTCAGCCAGATCGGACTGGGCATTCCCATTCTGTTGTTATATGAACTTTCCATCCTCGCCATTCGGCTTACCGAAAAGAAACGCGCCGCCGACGAGGAGCCATAAGTAAAAACCAGGGTGGCCCCACCATGTTCGATATCAAATGGATCCGGGAAAATGCGCAAAGCTTCGATGCCGGGCTAGCGCGGCGCGGTGTGCCGGCGCTGTCGCGCCGCGTGCTCGAACTTGATGCCCGCCGGCGCGCCTGCCAGACCGAATTGCAGAAAACCCAAGCCCAGCGCAACGCCGCCTCGCGCTGGATCGGCGCCGCCAAGGCCAAAGGCGAAGACGCCAGCGAGGTAATCGCCGAGATTGCCGCCCTCAAGGAGCAGATCCGCCAGGCCGAGGAGGAAAGCCGCCGGCTGGACGAGGAACTGGCGGATCTCCTCGCCGGCGCGCCCAATCTGCTGGCCGACGATGTGCCTGACGGCGCCGACGAGGCTGACAACCGCGAGCTGCGCCGGGTCGGCGAGCCGCGCTTGTTCGATTTCGAGCCCCGCGAGCATTTCGAGCTCGGCGAAGCCCTGGGGCTGATGGATTTCGAGGCCGCCGCCGCCATGTCGGGCGCCCGCTTCGTGGTGCTCAAGGGCGCGCTCGCCCGGCTGTAGCGGGCGCTGGGCGCCTTCATGCTCGACATCCACACCGGTGAGTTCGGCTATACCGAGGCCGCCACCCCCCTTCTGGTGCGCGACAATGCCGCCTTTGGCACCGCACAACTGCCCAAATTCGCCGAGGATCTGTTCCAGACCACCAATGGCTTGTGGCTGATCTCCACCGCCGAGATGTCGCTGACCAATCTGGTGCGCGAACAGATCTTGCCCGAAGCCGCCCTGCCGCTGCGCTATACCGCGCTGACCCCGTGTTTTCGCTCCGAGGCCGGGGCGGCCGGCCGCGACACCCGCGGCATGATCCGCCAGCATCAGTTCATGAAGGTCGAACTGGTCAGCATCACCCGGCCCCAGGACGCCGCCGGCGAACACGAACGGCTGACCGGCTGCGCCGAGGACATTCTCAAACGGCTGGAGCTGCCCTACCGGGTGGTGGTGCTGTGCGCCGGCGACACTGGTTTCGCGTCGCGTAAGACCTATGACCTGGAGGTCTGGTTGCCGGGTCAGCAGGCGTTTCGCGAAATTTCGAGCTGTTCGCATTTCGGCGATTTCCAGGCCCGGCGCATGCAGGCTCGCTATCGTCCCGAAGGCGAAAAGAAAACCCGCTTCGTCCATACCCTGAACGGCTAGGGCCTGGCGGTCGGCCGCACCCTGATCGCGGTGATGGAAAACTATCAGCGCGCCGACGGCTCGATCACAGTGCCGGCGGTGCTCCGGCCCTATATGGGCGGCCTGGAGGTAATCGGTGGCTGATTTCCCCGACGCCGCGATCGATCTGTCGGGCCGGCGCATTCTGGTCACCAATGACGATGGCATCCACGCCACTGGCCTGGCCCGGCTGGAGCGCATCGCCCGCACCCTTTCCGATGATGTGTGGGTGGTCGCGCCGGAGACCGAGCAGTCCGGCGCCGCCCATTCCCTGACCCTGACCCAGCCGCTGCGGGTGCGCCGGCTTGATGACCGGCGGTTTTCGGTGCGCGGCACGCCCAGTGACTGCGTGCTCATGGCCAGCGCCCGCCTGCTCGGCGAGCGCCAGCCCGACCTGGTGCTCTCGGGGGTCAATCGCGGCGCCAATCTGGGCGAGGACGTGACCTATTCGGGCACCGTCGCAGCGGCCATGGAGGGCACCCTTCTGGGCATTCCCTCGATCGCCTTCAGCCAGGTGCTGAGCCATGCCGACCACAGCGCCAAATGGCACACCGCCGAACATTTCGCCCCCGGTCTGATCCGCTGGCTGATGGACTGCGGCTGGCCCAAAAATGTGCTGATCAACATCAATTTTCCCGACGCCGAGCCCGCGGCGGTGGCCGGCGTCGAGGTCGCCGCGCAAGGGCGGCGCGACGTCGGCGATCTGATGATGGAACAGCGCAAGGATCCACGCGGTTTTCCCTATTACTGGATCGGCTTTCGCAAGACTGTCGGGCCGCCGCCAAGCGAGACCGACCTAAACGCCGCCCGGCAGGGACGCATTTCGATCACTCCGCTGCATCTTGATCTGACCCATTTCGAGACCTGCGCCCGGCTGCGCGCGGCGCTCGACCTCTACACGGGGCCGACGCCTTGAGCGAGCCATCGGCAATCATCCGGCTGGTCATGGAGTTGCGCCGCGCCGGCATCACCGACACCCGGGTGCTGTCGGCCATCGAGCGCATCCCGCGTGAGCGGTTCGTCCCCGAGGCGCTGCGCGACCGGGCCTATGAAAACACCACCCTGCCGATCGCCAACGGCCAGACCATCAGCCAGCCCTATGTCGTCGCCTTCATGACCGAGGCGCTGGAGGTTGGCGAGCGCATGAAGGTGCTGGAGGTCGGCACCGGCTCGGGCTATCAGGCCGCGGTTTTGTCCCTGCTGTGCCGCCGGGTTTACACCATCGAGCGCTATCGCTCGCTGTTGCAGGAGGCCGAGGCCCGTTTCGCCGCCCTTGATTTGCACAATATCACCACCCGCTTTGGCGACGGCGCCAGGGGCTGGCCGGAACAGGCCCCGTTCGATCGCATCATGGTCACCGCCGCCGCGCCCGAGATGCCCCAGACTTTGGTCGACCAGCTCAAGGTCGGCGGCGTGCTGGTTACCCCGGTCGGCGGCGTCGGCGATGTGCAGGAGATCATCCGGGTGCGCCGGGGCAAAACCGGCATCGAAAGCGAGCGCCTGCTGCCGGTACGCTTCGTGCCATTGCTCGGCGGTGTCGCGCGGGATTGAATCGGCCCGGTCCTCGCGGCTACACTGCGCCCATGAACGCGCGCCGGGTCTTTGCAGGATTGAACGTCGTGGTCATGGTTCTGGTCAGCGCAAGTCTGGCCGGTTGCACCACGTCCCATATCTATAAGAAATATGGCGACCGCCCCGCCGGACGCCAGCATTCGGTCGCCAAATCCACCTCCCACGGCGCATGGGCGGCGCGAAAGGCAGCGCAAAGACAGGTCGCTGTTCGGCCCATTCCGGCCGGCGGGGTTGTCGTGGTGCGCAAGGGCGATACGGTTTATGGGCTGGCGCGGCGCTATGGCGCGCCGCTGCGCGAGATTATCGCCCTTAACCATCTGCGCGCGCCGTTCCGGCTGGCGATTGGCCAGAAAATCCGCCTGCCGCGGCCGCGCTTTCATGTCGTGCGCCGGGGCGAGACCAGCTATGCGATCTCGCGCCGCTACGGTGTCGAGCTGACCACCCTGATACGGCTTAACCATATCCGCCGGCCCTATGTCCTGAAAGTCGGCCAGAAGCTGCGCCTGCCGGCGCGGTGGAAGCCCGCTGCCCGGCGCGCCACGCCCGTTAAATCGGCCCGAACAGCTAAATCAACCCGACCAGTCAAATCAGCCCGCGTAACACCGCCGCCAGCGCGCGCCAACATTCGCTTCGCCTAGCCGATCCGGGGCCGGATCATCTCGCATTTCGGCCCCAAGAAGGGCGGGCTGCATAATGATGGCATCAATATCGCCGCCCGCACCGGCGCACCGGTGCGCGCCGCCGAGGCCGGGGTGGTGGTCTATGCCGGCAATGCCTTGCGCAGTTTTGGCAATTTGCTGCTGATCCGCCATGCCAGCGGCTGGATCACCGCCTATGCCCATAATCAAACCATTGTGGTGCGGGTCGGCCAGAGCGTGAAAAAGGGCCAGATCGTCGCCCGCGCCGGCGCCACCGGCAAGGTCAAGACCGCGCAATTGCATTTCGAGATCCGCAAGGGCAAGAATGCGGTCAATCCGCAAAAATATCTTTAAAGATCGAGCGGTTTTCCCCGTTCTCCCGACAGATCCTGGATAAACTGCCAGGCCACCCGGCCCGACCGGGCGCCGCGCGTGACCGACCATTCGAGCGCCCGGCCACGCACCGCCGCATCAAGCGCGCCGAGGCCATAATAGGCCATATAGCCTTCGATCATCGCCAGATAGTCTTGCTGCGAGCAATTATGCACCCCCAGCCACAGACCGAAGCGGTCGGACAGCGAAACCTTTTCCTCGACCGCCTCCGACGGGGTGATCGCGGTGGAGCGTTCGTTTTCCATCATGTCGCGCGGCATCAGATGACGCCGGTTCGAGGTGGCGTAGAACAGCACATTTTTCGGCCGCCCCTGCAAGCCGCCCTCGAGCACCGCCTTGAGCGATTTATAGCTGGTGTCGTCGGCGTCAAATGACAGATCATCGCAAAACAACAGGCAGCGCCGCGCGCTGGCGCGCAAATGGCCGAGCAGACGCGGCAGGCTGGGAATGTCCTCGCGGTTGATCTCGACCAGAACCAGCGGCGCGCTGGCGCTGACCGTGGCGTGAGCGGCCTTGATCAGCGAGCTTTTGCCCATGCCGCGCGCCCCCCACAACAACACATTGTTGGCCGGCAGACCGGCGGCGAAACGGCGGGTGTTCTCGAGCAGAATGTCGCGCACCTGATCAATCCCCCGGAGCAAGTCGAGCGCCACCCGGTTGACCGTGGTCACCGGCTCGAGCGCATCGGGCCGGCTGTGCCAGACAAAGGCGTCGGCGCCCTCCAGGGTAATCGCCGGCGCCGGCGCCGGGGCCAACCGTTCGAGGGCAGCAGCAATACGGTTCAGCACCGGGGCAAGCCCGGATATGGTCTCTGGCGGGGTCATGCCGCCGACGGTAGCACAGGCCGGGAGCAAATCAATATGCGTTATGGTTTGCAATCGGCCGGGTGGACGTTATAGTCCGCCAAGCCCTGTATTAGCGCTATCCGGAGAGGAGAAACATGCTGATATCTCCAGCCTATGCCCAAGCCGCCGGTGCGGCGGGCGAGCCGTCACTGATCACCTCGCTCATGCCACTGTTGCTGATTTTCGTGGTGTTCTATTTTCTGTTGATCCGGCCGCAGCAGAAAAAGGCCAAACAGCACCGCGAAATGGTGAGCGCGGTGCGGCGCGGTGATACGGTGATCACCGCCGGCGGCCTGGTCGGCAAGGTGGTCAAGGTGGTCAGCGACGACGAGGTCGAAATCGAGATCGCCAAGGATGTCAAGGTGCGGGCCATCAAGGCCACGCTGTCCGATGTGCGCGGCAAACCCGAACCGGCGCTGGCCGAGGCCAAGAAAGACTGACCCAAAACAGGGATCAAGGGACCGAAGGACAGGGGATAAGGGACAGGGGCCATGCTGTATTTCCCACGGTGGAAAATCATCACCGTGTTACTGGTTGTGCTGTTGGGCGTCATTTTTGCCGCCCCCAATTTCATTTCGCGCGACCGTCTGGCGACCCTGCCCGACTGGCTGCCGCATCGCCAGATCAACCTCGGGCTCGATTTGCAGGGCGGCGCCCATCTGCTGCTTGAGGTCGATCTCAAGGCGATGGTGCATGACCGCCTCGAAGGCATTGTCGAGAACATCCGCACCACCCTGCGCGCCGAGCGCATTGGCTATATCGGCTTGGGCATCGCCGATGGCGCGGCAACCTTCCGGCTGCGCAATCCGGCCGACCAGGCGCGGGCGGTCAAGGCCTTGCGCAAATTATCCAACCCGCTGACCAGCGCCCTCCTGGTGGGCGGCTCGATCGACGACCTGATTGTCGAGCCCCATGCCGATGGCCGCATCACCGTGCGTCCGACCGAGGCGGCGCTGACGGCGCGCAAACGCGCCGTAGTCGCCCAGTCGATCGAGATCGTGCGCCGGCGCATCGACGCCATGGGCACCCGCGAGCCAACCATTCAGCGCCAGGGCAACGACCGGATTCTGGTGCAGGTGCCGGGACTGGAAAACCCCGACCGGCTGGAAAGCATCATCGGCCAGACCGCCAAGCTCACCTTCCGCATGGTCGACACCACCACCAGCCCGGCCGAGGCCGCCAAAGGCCGAATTCCGCCCGGCTCCGAGTTGATGACCGGCGAGCCCGATGAATCCGGCGCGGTTCAGCAATATGTGGTGCGCAAGCGGGTGATGGTGAGCGGCGACACCCTGGTCGACGCCAAGGCCACCTTCCAGCAGGGCGAGCCGGTGGTCAGCTTTCGTTTCGACGCCGCCGGGGCCAAACGCTTTGGCGATGCGACCAAGAAAAATGTCGGCAAGCCGTTTGCGATCATTCTCGACAACAAGGTGATCAGCGCGCCGCGCATCCGCGAGCCGATTCTCGGCGGCTCGGGGGTTATTTCCGGCAGTTTCACCGTGCAATCGGCCAATGACCTGGCGATCCTGCTGCGCGCCGGGGCGCTGCCGACCCCGCTCAAGATCATCGAAAAACGCAATGTCGGTCCCGACCTGGGCGCCGATTCGGTGGCCGAGGGCAAGATCGCCGCGGTGATCGGCTTTGTCGGCGTGGTGGTGTTCATGCTGCTGGTCTACGCCGGCTTCGGACTGGCCGCCGACGCCGCGCTTATTATCAATGTAATTTTGATCATGGGCGCATTGTCGCTGTTTCAGGCGACGCTGACCCTGCCCGGCATCGCCGGCATCGTGCTGACCATCGGCATGGCGGTGGACGCCAATGTGCTGGTGTTCGAGCGCATCCGCGAAGAAGCCCGTTCCGGCAAAACCCCCTTCGCCGCTCTTGACGCCGGCTATTCGCGCGCCCTGAGCACCATTCTCGACGCCAATATCACCACCCTGATCGCCGCTGTCATCCTGTTCCAGTTCGGCTCGGGCCCGGTCAAGGGCTTTGCCGTGACCCTGGCGGTGGGTATTATCACCTCGGTGTTCACCGCCGTGACGCTGACCCGGCTGTTCCTGGTGACCTGGCTGCGCCGCGCTCGGCCAACCACATTGCCGATTTAAGGAGAGCGTCATGTTCAGGCTCAAACTGGTCCCGGACAACACCAAAATCGGCTTTATCGGCAAGCGCCGCATCGCCTATGTCCTGTCGGGCTTGGCGGTGATCGCCTCGATCACCGTCTTTGCGATCCACGGGCTCAATTACGGCATCGATTTTCGCGGCGGCATCATGCTGGAGATCGCCACCCGGGAGCCCGCCGACCTGGGCGCGATGCGCACCACCCTGGGCAAGCTAAAGCTGGGCGACGTCGCCATTCAGGAGTTCGGCTCGCCCAATGACGTGCTGATCCGCATCGAGCGCCAGCCCGGCGACGCCACCGCCCAGAACGCGGCGGCCAAGAAGGTTCAGGCCGCCTTGTCCGCAGAACTGGGCGACGGGGTGCACTACCGGCGGATCGAGTTTGTCGGCCCCAAGGTAAGCAGCGAGTTGATCGAGAAAGGCATTCTTTCGGTGGTGCTGGCGGTGCTGGCGGTGCTGGTCTATATCTGGTTTCGCTTCGAATGGCAGTTTGGCGTCGGCGCAGTGATCGCGCTGATCCACGATGTGACATTGACCATCGGCTTTTTCTCGGTCACCGGGCTGGAATTCAACCTGTCGATTGTTGCCGCCATTCTGACCATTGTCGGCTATTCGCTCAACGACACCGTGGTGGTCTATGACCGGGTGCGTGAAAACCTGCGCAAGTTCAAGAAAATGCCCCTGCCCGAGCTATTGGACCTGAGCATGAACGAAACCTTGAGCCGCACCATCATGACCTCGCTGACCACCGTGCTGGCGCTGCTCGCCCTGCTGATCTTCGGCGGCGAGGTGATCCGCGGCTTCACGGCGGCGATGATCTGGGGCATTTTCGTTGGCACCTATTCATCGATCTATATCGCCTCGCCGCTGCTGCTGTTCTTGAAAATCGAGCGCGGCAGCGGCGGCGCGCCAGTGGCCAAGACAGTGGCCAAGACGGCGGCCAAGACGGAAAAAGCGTGAGCCCAACCGGCCAACCCCCGCCAGCCGCCCCAAACCAGGCCCCCCTGTTTATCACCGCTTATGGCGATGGCGGCTTTCGCATTGCCGGTGTGCGCCTTGAGGGGCCTGTTCTGCTGACCTTTGAGCGCATCCTCGATTGGCCGGCAGACCATCGGTGGTCTTCTGATGCGCCCGCTTTTGCCGTCTTCACCCCCGATGTCCTGGCGTCATTGTTTGCCGCCACGCCGACACTCGAGATCGTGGTGATCGGTTGCGGGGCAAGACTGATTGTCCCGCCCGCCGAGATGCGCACCGCAGCGCAAGCGCACCGGCTGGCGCTGGAGAGCATGGATACCGGCGCGGCCTGCCGCACCTATAACGCGCTGATCGCCGACGGCCGGCGGGCCGGCGCGGCGTTATGGCCGGTTTGACAAAAAAGGCGCCGGGATAACCGACGCCTTTTCATTGCAAAGCGGCTATCAGTCTAGCTGAGATGATAGAGCGATTGCGCCGAGACCATGCCGTAGAACATCGGGATCGACAACATGGTGTTGGTGCGCGAGAACAACATGGCGGTGCGCGCCGCCTTGGGCTTGTCATCGGGGTCACATTCCACCAGGCCCAGCGCCTTTTTCTGGTTCGGCCAGATGATGAACCAGACATTGAACGCCATGATAATGCCAAACCACATGCCAATGCCAAGTGAGACATGGCCCTTGAGATGGGTGCCCAGCCCAAGGGTCAGAACTTCGACGATATAGCCGTTCAGAGTGGCCAGCCACAAGCCGAACACCAAGGTGCCCAACGCCGCCCAGCGTAACCAGAATAGGGCCTCCGGAGCAATCACCTTGCCGATTGCCGGTTTCTGCTCATCGGGGATTTTGCTCATATTGGGAATTTGCACAAAATTGAAATACCACAACAGGCCAATCCACATAACGCCATTCAGGACATGGAGCCAGCGAATGATAAAAGGATAAAAATCAGCGTCCATCAGCTTTCCCCCGCCTTAAGGTTTCAAGTTATTCATCAGGTCGGTCGACACTTGCGGATCGGCCCCGACAACGTTAATGACAATCATCATGATAAACATGATGATCAACCCCATAACCAATGTCATGGGAAGTGATTCCAGTGGATTCTTCATTGTTCCAAGCACTCCCAGTGTTTAAATCCGCCTGGCCACCACCAGAAGCGGATATATGTTGGCCGACAAACCATAGCACAAGAGTCGGATTTGACAAATCATCGAGCGCCTGATCCCGCACCCCCCTCCTGCGCCGAGCAGTTGCGTCGCCGCGACCGCGACCGCTATCTGACCGCGCTGTTCGCGCCGGCCGGCCGGCGCGGCGCGCTGTTGGCACTCTATGCGGTCAATCTGGCGCTGGCTGAGGTGCGCGCCCGGGTGTCCGAGCCGCTGTTGGGAGAGGTCCGCCTGCAATGGTGGCGCGACACCATCGAGGCGATCTATCACGGCAAGCCGGTGCGCGGCCCCGAGGCCGCCCAAGCGCTGGCGGCAACGCTGGACGCGGCCGCCATCCCGCAGGCCCTGTTCGAGCGCCTGATCGATGCCCGCATCGCCGCACTCTATGAGCCGGCGGCCAGTGATCCGCCATATGCCGACGAGGCCGAGGCCGGCGGCGCGCTGGGCGAACTGGCGCTGGCCGTCGTGCTGGGCGCACCGGGGGATGACGCTGTCCGGACGGCTGCCGATCATGTCGGCCGGGCCCGGGCGCTGGCCGGGCTGGCGGGCGATGCTGCCCGGCCGCTGGCCACCGATCAGCGGCGCGCCCTGGCCACGCGCGCGCAGGCGCATCTGGATCGGGCGCGCGAGCATGCCCCGCGCATCGCGCGGCCCGCGCTGGCCCCCTTTCTGCTCGCTCCCCTGGCCGAAAGCGACATCGCCTGTCTGAAGCGGGCCGCCTTCGAGCCGGCGCGGGCCGCGTTTCAGCGCGCCGCGCTGGGCCGCCAGATCAGATTGTGGTGGGCGGCGGCGCGGGCGATTTACTGAACGCTATTGAGCCGCCAGCCAGTCGGCCAGATCGTCCAGCGCGCGGGCGCAGCGCGCCGCCTTGCGTTCGCGTTTTTTCACCCGGCCGGCGAGCGGTGGAAATAGCCCGAAATTGATGTTCATCGGCTGAAAGGTTTCGGCTTCGGCGCCGCCGGTGATATGGCCGAGCAGAGAACCCAGGGCGGTGGTTGGCGGCGGCAACACCGCCGCTTCGCCGCTCATCTCAGCAGCCGCGAAACGGCCGGCGAGCAGGCCGATGGCGGCGCTTTCGACATAGCCCTCAACACCGGTGATCTGCCCGGCAAAGCGCAAACGCGGCTGGGCTTTGAGGCGGCAGGTGGCATCGAGCAGGCGCGGTGAATTGATGAAGGTGTTGCGATGCAGCCCGCCCAGCCGGGCGAACCGAGCCTGCTCCAGCCCCGGAATGCGGCGAAACACCCGCCCCTGTTCGCCATGGGTCATTTTGGTCTGAAAGCCGACCATGTTGTAAAGCGTGCCCAGCGCATTGTCCTGGCGCAGTTGCACCACCGCGAAAGGGCGCCCGGCGCGATGCGGATTGGTCAGTCCCACCGGCTTCATCGGACCAAAGGCCAGGGTGTCGCGGCCGCGCTCGGCCATCACCTCGACCGGCAGGCAGCCCTCGAAATAGGGGGTGTCCCTTTCCCAGTCGCGAAAGCGGGTTTTCTCGGCCGCCAGCAGGGCGTCGATAAAATCGTAATATTGTTCGCGGCTCAGCGGGCAATTGATATAGTCCGAGCCCGAGCCCTTGTCATAGCGCGACTGCAACCAGGCGGTGGAAAAATCGATCGAGTCCTTGTAGACGATCGGCGCGATGGCATCGAAAAACGCCAGCGCCTTGCCGGTCAGCGCGCGCAGCGCCTCGCTTAGCGCCGGCGAGGTCAGCGGCCCGCTGGCGATGATGACATGCTCCCAGTCCTCCGGCGGTAGGCCGGCCACCTCGCCGCGCTCGACACAAAGGTTGGGCAGACCGGCCAGCGCCTCCTCGACCGCGGCGCTGAAGGCCGCGCGATCGACCGCCAGCGCGCCGCCGGCCGGCACCCGCGCCCGATCGGCGGCGGCCATGATCACCGAGCCGGCGCGGCGCATTTCCTCATGCAGCAGGCCTACCGCGCTGGCGCTGGCGTCATCGGAGCGCAGCGAGTTGGAGCACACCAGCTCGGCGAAACCATCGGTCTGGTGAACCTGGGTCTGGCGGGCTGGGCGCATTTCATGGAGCACCACCGCCACCCCGCGCCGCGCCGCCTGCCAGGCGGCTTCCGAGCCGGCCAGACCGGCGCCGATCACATGAAGACAAGGCCGGCTCATGGATTACGACCCGGATGGCGACGGCAAATCATACCGCGCCAGGGTGTGGGCCAGGGTGCGCGCGGTTTGGCTGCGCAGGATCTCGCGAATCTCGCGGCGCTGGTCAGGCGTGTTGTTTTCAAACAGCCGGCGAACCTTCTTGGACGGAAACACCTCACTAGGTTTGACCCCGCAGCCGGTCTGGCTGCGCAGATTGACCGCATAGCGAAAGTCCTGATAGACGGTGTCGCGAATTCGATCGCGGGCGCTCCCCCAGCCATAGGCGCGGATCTTGACCCGGTAATCGAAGCGGGCGACGGCGCGCTCGGTAATCTCATCATAATAGGCCTTGTAAAGGTTCTGGCAGCGGTCGGCGGCGCGGCGATAGCGCTTTTTATATTTCTTTTTTCGCGGGCGCTGATGGCGTTTGTAAAAGGTCACCTCATAGGCGCGCTCGACCAGTTTGATCACCACATCGGCCGCCGCCCGATAGCGCACCACGACAACCGTCTCGGGCGCGGCATAGGCATAGGCCTCGCGCACCGCCCCGGCGAAGTCACCCGGGCCGTCGATGCGCAGATAAACCCGTATTCGCTCGACATGTGGCGCGGCGGTTTCGGCTGACGGAGCGGTTTCAAGATCAGGATTGCGCCACGGCGTCTGGGCCATGGCGGTGCCAGACAGAACCAGCAGAAAAACAACCGGAGCAAAACCGCGCGGGATCATGTTCTTTCCTCCTTTTTGCCATTATGGCGAAAAGGATAGCGTCTGTCTCCTGAACCGGCGGTGACATAACGGTTCAGCCCTCGTTCAGGCCACCTGGCAAAAGCTCAGTCAACCCGGCGCACCGCGCCATAAGCTGCCGAGGTGGTCATTTTGGCGTAGGCGCGCAAGGCCTTGCTCACCACCCGCTGGCGCCCTATCGGCTGCCAAGCCTGATCCCCGCGCGCCGCCATCGCCGCGCGCCGGCACGCCAATTCATCGTCGCTGATCTCAAGGCTGATTTTGCGGTTGGGAATATCGATGGCGATCACATCGCCCTCCTCGATCAGGCCGATCGCCCCGCCCTCAGCAGCCTCGGGCGAGACATGGCCGATCGACAGCCCCGAGGTGCCGCCGGAAAAGCGCCCGTCGGTGATCAGCGCGCAGGCCTTGCCCAGGCCCTTGGACTTGATATAGCTGGTGGGATAGAGCATTTCCTGCATGCCCGGCCCACCGCGCGGCCCCTCATAGCGGATCACCACCACATCGCCGGGCCCCACCCGGCCGCCCAGAATGCCTTCGACGGCGGCGTCCTGGCTTTCGAACAGCCGCGCCGGGCCGGAAAAGGTCAGAACGCTGTCATCCACCCCGGCGGTTTTTACAATGCAGCCGTCCTCGGCGATATTGCCGAACAGCACCGCCAGGCCGCCATCTCGGCTGTAGGCGTGGGCCATGTCGCGCAGGCAGCCGGCGGCGCGATCCTCGTCGAGGCTTTCGAAAAGCTGCTCCTGGCTGAACGCCTCGGTGGTGCGAACCCCGCCCGGCGCGGCGGCGAAGAACCGGCGCACATTGTTGCTGACGGCGCGCCGGATGTCCCAGTCGTCGATCGCCTCGCCCAGGCTGGCGCTGTGCACCGTGGGCGGCGCGCGGTGGATCAGGCCGGCGCGGTCCAGCTCGCCGAGGATCGCCATGATGCCGCCGGCGCGGTGGACGTCCTCGACATGATAGTCCGGCGTGCTGGGCGCGACCTTGCACAGATTGGGTACCTGGCGCGACAATCGGTCGATATCGGCCATGGTGAAATCGACCTCGGCCTCCTGGGCGGCGGCCAGCAGATGCAACACCGTGTTGGTCGAGCCGCCCATGGCGATATCCAGGGACATGGCGTTCTCGAACGCCTTAAAGGTGGCGATCGAGCGCGGCAGCACGCTGGCGTCGTCGCCCTCATAATAGCGCCGGGCAAGCGCCACGATGCGCCGGCCGGCCTCGAGGAACAACTCGCGCCGATAGGCGTGGGTGGCGACCAGGGTGCCATTGCCCGGCAGCGCCAGACCGAGCGCCTCGGCCAGACAGTTCATCGAATTGGCGGTAAACATGCCCGAGCAGGAGCCGCAGGTCGGGCAAGCCGCACGCTCCAGCTCAGCGACCTCGGCATCGCTCACGCTGTCATCGGCAGCCAGAATCATCGGGTCGATCAGATCGGCATGCATCTGCCGGCCGCGAAACTCCAGCCGGCCGGCTTCCATCGGCCCGCCGGAGACGAAAATCGCCGGAATATTGAGCCGCAGGGCGGCCATCATCATGCCCGGGGTGATCTTGTCGCAATTCGAGATGCACACCAGCGCGTCGGCGCAATGGGCATTGACCATATATTCCACCGAATCGGCGATAATCTCGCGCGACGGCAGGCTGTAGAGCATGCCGTCATGGCCCATGGCGATGCCGTCATCAATGGCGATGGTGTCAAATTCCTTGGCGAGGCCGCCGGCGGCCTCGATCTCGCGGGCGACCATCTGGCCAAGATCCTTAAGATGGACATGGCCGGGCACGAACTGGGTGAAGGAATTGGCGATGGCGATAATCGGCTTGCCGAAATCGCCCTCTTTCACACCGGTAGCCCGCCACAGCGAGCGCGCACCGGCCATATTGCGGCCATGAGTCGAGGTTTTCGATCGATAATCAGGCATTTTCCGCTCCCGTGCAGTATCCCATTGAAGACTTATACCAAGCTGTAGAGCAAGGGATAAGGGTTTCAGCGCGTGATGTCACCGATCTGCGAGCGGATATATTGCACGTCAAAACCGGCGCGGTCTTTGGCGGCGCGCTCCGAGCGGTCGGTCACCGAGAACAACCAGGCGCAGGAAAAGGCCGCCAGCATCGAAAACAGGGTGGGATAGCTATAGGGAAATATCGCCTGGCTAAAGCCGATCACATCCACCCACACCACCTTGCTCAGCACCACCAGAACGGCCGCCGTGGCCAGCCCCGCAAAACCACCGATCACCGCGCCGCGGGTGGTCAGCCCGCGCCAGTACATGGCGAGAAACAGGATGGGAAAATTAATGCTGGCGGCGACCGAGAACGCCAGCACCGCCATAAAGGCGACATTCTGCCCCTTGAACAGAATGCCTAGCAGAATCGCGATAATGCCGATCACCAGCGGAGTGATTTTCGCCACCCGCATAATCTGGCGCTCGCTGGCAGTGCCATGGCGGAACACATTGGCGTAAAGATCATGGGCCACGGTCGAGGCCGCCGACAGGGTCAGCCCGGCAACCACCGCCAGAATGGTGGCAAAGGCGACCGCCGAGATAAAGCCGAGGAACAGATTGCCGCCCACCGCATGGGCGAGATGCACCGAGGCCATGTTCTGGCCGCCGATCAACTGGCCGGAGGCGGTCAGATAAGCGGGATCGGCGGCGATCAGCGCCAGCGCGCCAAAGCCCAGAATGAGAATGGCGATCTGGAATATGCTGATGATGCCGGTGGCGTAGAGCACCGACTTGCGCGCCGCGCGGGCGTCGGGCACGGTGAAAAAGCGGATCAGGATATGGGGCAGGCCGGCCGGGCCGAATAAAAACGCCAGCCCCATGGAAATCGCCGAGATCGGGTCCTTCATCATGCCGCCCGGCACCATCACGCTGGTGCCGCCGGGATAGTTCGCCGCCGCATGTGAGAACAGCGTCTCGAAGCTGAAGCCGACATGGACCATGACCAGCCCGGCCAGCACCACCCCGCCGATAAACAGCAGAATGGCCTTGGTGATCTGTACCCAGGTGGTAGCGATCATGCCACCGAAGCTGACATAAACCGTCATCAGCACGCCAACCATGATCACCGCATAGCTATAATCGAGGCCAAACAGAATCTCGATCAGCGCACCGGCGCCGACCATTTGCGCGATCATGTAAAGGGCGACTACCGCCAGGGTGCCGCAGGCTGACATGGTGCGCATCGGCGCGCGCTTGAGCCGCTGGGCGCAGACATCGGCGAAGGTATAGGTGCCCAGGTTGCGCAATCGTTCGGCGATCAGGAACAGGATCACCGGCCAGACCATGACCGAGCCGATCAGAAACAGCAGGCCGTCATAGCCGCGCATGTAAATCGCCGCCGAAATGCCCAGAAAACTGGCCGCCGACATGAAGTCGCCGGCAATCGCCATGCCGTTCTGCCAGCCGGTGATGCGGTTGCCGGCGGCATAAAAGTCGCTGGCCGAGCGGGTGCGTTTGGCCGCCCACCAGGTGATCAGCAGAGTGAGGGCGACAATCGCCAGAAACATGGTGATGGCGATGGGATTGGTCTCGCCGCGCGCGCCGCCGGCGGTAATCGCGCCGGAGGCCAGCGCCGGGACCGGCGCCGCCATGACGGCCAGCGCCATGACGCTCAAGAAAAACCGCCGCCTCACGAGTGCAGATCCTCGATAATCTCGGCGATCAGGCGGTCATAACAGGTGTTGGCGCGCCAGACATAAACCCCCGTGGCGGCCATCAGCACGCCGATAATCACAAACACCACCGGAATGCCGATGGTGGTGACCATGCCCTCGGCGATCGGCGCGCCGAGGACACCCGGCGCCCACACCACGGCAAGCTGATAGCCCAGATAAAGCAGACACAGCGGGATCACCAGCCCCCAACTGAGCCGCGCCCGGCGCGCCACCAGTTCATGATATTTCGGATTGGCCTTTATCCGTTTTTCAATGTCACTGTCGATACGCCTGAAAGTCATACGCCTGAGCCTCGCCTGTTTTTGTGGGGCGCAGTCTGCACCAAACAGGCGGGGCCGGACAAGCATAATTGACAGCCCCGTAAAGCGGGCATGTCAGTGGTCGCGTCAGGCCTCGATATTGGCGTAATAGGGCAGGGCGATCTGGGCCTCGCGATCCCAGTTGCCGAGCAGCGCCAGAGTGAACGGCGCGATCACATCCATGTCGACCATCACGTTGACACAGGCCGGTTTGCCGCTGGCCAGGGCGCGCTCCAGCGCCGGTTTCAATTCGGCCGGGGTTTCGACATATTCGCCGTGGCAGCCAAACCCGGCGGCAACATCGTGATAGTGGGTACCGGCCAGCTCGGTAGCGATTAGGCGATTTTTGCCGAACATCAACTGCTGGCCATGCACCGACATGCCCCAGCCCTTGTTGTTGAACACCACCACCACAACCGGCAGATTATGGCGCACCATGGTGTCGAACTCCTGAATGTTGAGGCCCACCGCGCCGTCACCAACCACGCAGATTACCCGCCGGTCGGGATGGGCGACCTGGGCGGCGACCGCAAACGGCATGCCGACCCCCAGACAGCCAAGATAACCCATGGTGAGAAACCGCCCGCCGGCATTCACCTGGGCAACCATTTCGAACCAGGTGTGGGTCTCGCCGCCATCGGCCACCAGCACCATATCGTCGCCGGCCACCTCGGCGATGAGACTGGCCGCCTGATAGGGGTGAACCGGCCCGGTGGTTTTGTCCAGGGCCTCGCCAAACTCATGTCGGTGCCAGGCGCTGACCTCTTTACAGCGCTTGGCCCAGGCTGACCAGTCGGGCCAGTCCCCGCCGGCGCGGTTGAAGGCGGCCAGGGTTTCGCGGCAATCGGCGGCAATCGCCACATCGACATCGCGGATACGGCCGAATTCACGCGCGTCGATATCGACATGGACCATGTCGATATCATAGGGCAGCACATCATCGGTCTGGCCGCCGGTGAACAGGCCCAGACGCGCGCCCAGGAGCAGAACGCAATCCGGCCGCTCGCCGCCATCGCCGGCCAGTGCCGCCAGATTGGCGAAATGCTTGCAGGCCAGCGGATCGCTGGTCGGAATCAGGCCATGGGCGCGGTTGTTGGTATAGACCGGAATGCCGGCGGCATGAGCAAAGGCGGTCAGCTCCGCCCCGGCCTGGGAAAACCAGCAGCCGCCGCCGGCCATGATCACCGGCCGTTTGGCGGTGCGCAACACCGCCAGCGCCGCGCCAACCTGCTCGGGCGTCGGCGCGCTGGGCGCATCGGGAATGATGGTCTCGGGCAGCTTGCCGGCGGCATTGACCTGACTGAACAGCACATCGATGGGCAGATCGAGAAACACCGGCCCCGGTCGGCCGCTGGCGGCGATGCGCAGGGCGTGGGCCAGCAAGTGCGGAATGCGGTGGGTCTGGGTGATCTGATGCGACCATTTGGTCACCGGCGCGGCCATGGCAACCTGGCTGAAGCCGCCTTGTAAGGGGTTGGTCTCGGCATCGCGCAGGGGCGGCGAGCCGGCGATAAACACCACCGGCGTGCAATCGAGCCAGGCGTCGACAATCGCAGTCAGCACATTGGCAAAACCGGGGCCGGCGGTAACCATTGCAATGCCCGGCTGGCCGGTGGTTTTAGCGTGGGCTTCGGCGCAATGGCCGGCGGCGGCCTCGTGACGGGTGTCGACCACCCGGATATTATGGTCGATACAGGCCTGGTAAATGGCGTCGAGATGGCCGCCATGCAGGGTGTAGACCGTGTCGATACCGGCTTTTTTGAGCGTTTGAACAAATAATTCACCGCCGCTGACTTTACTCATCTGTGCTGTCCTGTTCCGTCATGGTTGGTAAGGTGAGCCTTAATTCCATCAGGCCCTTCAGATCGCCGGCGAGCCCCATATGGGTAATCCGGCCGATTTCGATAAATTCGCCCTGGCGGCCGGCGAACTCACCGGTGCCGGCCACGATCATGCCGCGATAGCCGGGCCGCGGGCCATAGGTATTAACACTCAAAAACCGCCCCTCGAACGCCTTGCCCGACCATTTCATCGGCAAAACCACCCGCTTGAAAAGCTGCCAGTTGTTTTCGGTTTCATAAAGATGAACCGTGCCCCGGCCGGGCACCACGACCGACCAGAAGGTGTGGGTCATCAGCCGGCCAAGCAAAAAACTGCTGCCCTCGTGGAGCATTTCAAGCTCGGTGCCAAAGCCGATCACCGGGCCATCGGGCCGGTTGCGGAATTTGGTCACCAAAGCGAAGGTGTTGGCGAGGTTTTCCGCATCAAGCAGCGCCACCCCCTCGGGCATGGGCTTGAACGGCATGCGGCCGCCATGGGTGGCCATCACCATGTCGCCGGGAATTCTCAGAACATAATGCTCGGTCTGCGCCGTGCTGAACGCCGGCAGCAGCGCTTCGGTGCGCCGCTCGAAGGCGAAGGGAAAAACATAAAGCCCCGCCAGCACCAACACGCCGCCGCCCAGCAGGCCGGCGATGAACCACAGGCCGCGCCAAAGAGCTGTCATGGCACCGCCTCGCGCTCAAGACGCAACTCAAACTGGGCGACAATCTGCCCCCCGGTCGTCCATTGCGTCAGATGATCGATCTCGATAAAGGCGCCGCGCGCGCCGGTAAACTCGCCGGTGCCGCCCAGAATCACCCCGCGCCCGTCGGACCGTGGCCCAACGGTGGTTTGCACCCGCAAATCACCGCGCCAGTCCTCGCCCGCCAGCACCGGCTTCATGATCTCGCGCAGCGGGCCGGAATGTTCCTGCTGGTGCAAAAACAGTGCACCGCGGGCGGGCAGCACCAGCACCCAGTCGGTGTTCCACTTCAGGTTCTGGGTCAGCATGTCGCCCTCGGGATGAACCTCCAGTTCGGCGGCATAGCCGACGATTTCACCGGCCGCATTGCGGATCTGGGTAATCAGCGCAAAGCCCTTGTCGATCGCCGGCTCGCTGAAAAGCGTAATTCCCGGCGGGCTGGCTGCCAGCGGCAGTTTGCCGTTATGGGTGATCGCGACCACATCCTGTGGCCCATTGAAAAAGAACGATTCGATCAGCGCCCCGTTTTCACCCCGGGTAGTGATTGGCGCCACCGCAGGATTTTCAATGCCCGGCAGGATCGCCAGCCCAACCAGGGTCAGCCCCGCGCCCACCGCCACGCCAAGCAAGGCGGCGCCCCGGTTGCCGCCCCACCTCATTGGGGCGGTGTTTCCCAAGTGATGCGCAATTCCAGCTTGCCGAACAACAGCCCCTCTTTGGTATATTGGGTCAAAGTAATGCTCTCGGCGAAACTGCCCTTTGCGCCCTTAAACGCGCCGGTGCCGCCGACCACCTCACCCAGGCCATCGGCGCGCGGGCCGTTTGTTGTCTGGGTGTGCCACGACCCCTGCCACGGCTCGCCGCTCGCCATGGTTGGATTGACCACCTTGGGACCCAGCTCGCCGGAATGTTCCGTTTCATGGAGAAACAACATGCCCTGGCCGGGGATCACCAGCGTCCAGGCGGTATTCCACGTGATATCCTGGTGCAGCATATCGCCCTTGGCGGGAAAGGATTCCAACTCGCTGGCAAAACCGATCACCTCGCCGGCGGCATTGCGCACTTTCATCAAGATCGCCAAGCCGTGTTTGACCCGCTCCTCGGTCAGCAGGGCGATCCCCGGCGGCCCGGCGGCCAGCGCCAGCGCACCATTATGCGAGGCCGCAATGCCGTCGCCCGGCAAATCGATAAAGAAGGATGTGCTCTGCCCGGCCGCCGCCGGGGCGGCGGCCATGACAAGCAGGAAAGATATTAGCCGCGCGAAATGGGGCATTTTTTCTCCTAGAAGCGGAAGCTGCCGGTAATGCCCCACTCACGCGGCCGGCCCAGAACCGCCTCGGCGGTGCCAAAGCTGTCAAGCGCAGCAATGCCCGAGACGAAATAGGTCTTGTCGCCCAGATTGGTGCCGAACAGGGCAATCTCCCAGGCTTCGGACGCCGAAGTGAAGGCAAGCCGGGCATTAATCAGGCTATAACCGTTCTGGGCGATCTGGGGGGTATTGTTGGAATCGTTGAACAGCTTGCTGGTATAGGTGTAATCGCCGCGCAGGGTGATTGTGCCGGCATTTCCGGCCGGAGCCGTGACCTGCGCCGACAGATTGGCGTTCCATTTTGGCGTGTGCTGGAACCTGCTGGCCCGGGTCACCGTGGCGCCGGGTTTTAATTTGGTGAATTTGGCATCGGTATAGCCCAGACCGCCCGACAGATCGAGCCAGCGCACCGGCCTGGCCTTGGCCTCGACCTCGAAGCCCTTGACACGGGCCTTGCCGGCATTTTCCACCACCAGTAACAAATTGCCGCTTTCGGTCGCCTGAACGCTGGAAAGCTGGATGTTGGAGTAATCATTATAGAAGGTGGCGATATTCACCTGTAGCCGACGCTCCAGAAGATCGGATTTCACCCCCGCTTCATAGGACCAGATATATTCCGGATCATAGGATTGCAGCGCACTCTGAACGGTCGGCCGGCCATTAAAGCCGCCGCTCTTGAAGCCGCGCGCCGCCGAGACATAAACCATCACATCCTTGCTCGCCTTGTAGTCGATGCCGAAACGCGGCGAAAAGGATTGCCAGCTGTCCCCCACCGTGGTGGGCGGAATGACGAATGTGCCGGCATTTTTACGGATGTGAACGATGGTGTAATTCTTTTTCTCGTAGGTGTAGCGCAAGCCGGCCGTAACGCTCAGCTTTTCCGTAATATCGAAAGTGCCCTGCCCGAACAGGGCGTAACTGTTGATCTTGATCAGATTGTTGATGTCAAAATCCAGATCGAGGCCGATGTTGATCGGATTGCCCATGCCTCCCGCGCAGGGCGCGAACACCCCGGGCGGCGGCGGGCAGCTCAGCCCCTGGAACGGCCCGGGCGCCGCCGGATTGAACAGCGGGACCACCGGGCCGGGTAAGGCCTCCAGAGCGTTGAACAGCCCGTCGGCCAGCGTGACATCGGTAATGTCAGTGGCTTTCTCGTGGAACAGATAGCCGCCCAGCAGCCAGTTCAGCCGGTCGCTGAACGAGCGTCCGGACAACTGAAGCTCCTGGCTGAACTGTTGCGACGTGGTCTGGTTGAAGGTCTCGACATAGGGCGCCGGCGAATTGTCGCCATCCCGGGCGAAATCCACACTGGAATCACGATAGGCGGTGATTGATTTGACATGCAGCGGGTCAGTATCCCAATCGACCGTCATATTGACGCCCCAAACATCCATGTCGTTCACGCTGCGCCCGGTTTGCAAGGTGTTGAACGGATTGTCCTGAATAAGCGCGGCGGTTATTGGCTGGCCGCTGGGCCCGCCAACCAAGGCATTCCACAGGTTCAGGATCGGCGCGTTGTCGGGAACGACGGCGGTCAGGGTCTGGGCCGCCGACTGCTCGCGGCCGCGGCTGTAGTCGGCGATGGTCGTCACCTCGAGCGTGTCCGATGGCGTCCACAACAACACCGCGCGCGCCGCCTGCTGGTTGACGTCACCCAGATCAATGCCGTCGATCAAGCGGTGGCCATAGCCGTCCTGATCGCGCGAGGAGGCCGAAATCTTGGCCGCCAGCTTGTCCTTGACCAGCGGGACATCGACACTGAAGCGCGCATCGAGCCGGTTGCGGCTGCCCAGGGTGACATCGCCATGACCAGCGAATTCGCCCGACGGCTTGGCGCTGATGATATTGATCGCGCCGCCGATGGTGTTCTTGCCGAACAGCGTGCCCTGGGGCCCGCGCAGCACCTCGACGCGCTCCAGGTCCAAGAGATCCATCACCCCACCCATGGAGCGGGCGAAATAAACCCCGTCGATATAGATGCCCACTCCGGGGTCGGTGGTCAGCAGAAAGTCGTTCTGGCCAACACCGCGAATATAGATCGTGGCGTTGTTGCCGCCGCCGCTACCATTTGCGGCAAAACTGAAATCCATGTTCGGGGTAAAGCTGCCAATGTCGGACAGATCATTAAATGAGCGTTCCGCCAGGGAGGCGGCGGTAAAGGCGGTAATCGAGATCGGGGTTTCCTGAAGATTTTCCTCGCGCTTGCGGGCCGTCACCACAATCTCTTCGATCCCGAAATTCTGGTCCCCGTTCTGCCCGTTCTGGTTGTCCTGCGCGCGCGCTGCGCCGGCGCCGGCCGGCGCCCCCAGCGCCATGACAACTGCTATAATCACCTGAAATCTGCGTGTGGAACTGATTTTTCCCGTGCTCGACTGCTTCCTGGCCATTGGCTGCTTCCCCTGAATAACCCACATGATTCTTCAGTGGGGTGATTTTCCCCACTATTGTTGCTATGATTGGACCAAGCGCCGACGATAAAGCCAATAGCACGATTGGCCTATTTCGAGCCGATCACGCGCAGGGTTCAAGATCGGCGCCAAAAGGAGAAAGGCGAAAATGGCGGGACTGGCCGCTGAAGACCTTACGGATATTCTGGAGATCGCCGACATCTCGCTGTCCTGCACGTCGTGGGACGACTTCGTGCCGCTCGCCCTGAACCATCTGGAGCGGGTGTTCGACGCCCAGTCCAGTTGCTGTTTTCGCATCCGGCGCACGAGCGCCGGTGATGAGACCGACAGCGGTTTTTCAAGCTGGGTCGACCGCGACACCCTGGAGAAATATCACCACCATTATAAATTCATCGATCCCTTCATGACCCGGGCAATCAGGGATGTATGGTCGAGACGCCCGGCTATTCTGGTCTCCGATCATGTGGTGCCTTATGACGCTTTCCAGAATTCCGAATTTTACAATGATTTCCTCAAGCCCATTTCGGTGCACCGGCTGATGGGCTTTGGCCTCAGGCTGAACGACCACGCCGGGGCGCTGATCGCCATCCACCGGCCCAAGGGCCGGCCGCGGTTTTCGCGCCGGGTGCTGGCCAAGGCGCGGCTCGCTGTCCCCCATCTGACCACCGCGCTCGATCGCATGCTGACCCACGGCATGGTGGCCGAACGTGACTGGATTCTCGACCACCTGTCGCCGCAACTGGGCGGCCAGGGGGTGATGGTGCTGGATCGTCACCTGACGGTGCTGTTCGCCGATGACCGGGCCCGGGCGCTGATCGGCGCGCGGCCCGGCACTGCCGGCGCCATGCTGGCGCTGCCCGAGCCCCTGCGCACCGCCTGCCGCACCCTTAAAAGCGGCGAGGCCGACAAGGCGCGCCTGTCATCGATCCGCTCCAACCAGCTTTCAATGGCCATTCGCCGGGTTGATTACGGTGCCGATGGCGCGCGCTATATCGTGATTTTCGAAAAGGATATCCCGCCGATCATCCCCGAGGAGCGGCTCAAGCGCTACGGTCTGACCAGCCGCGAGATCGACATCGCCCATTTGGCGAGCGCCGGCATGACCAACCCGCAAATTGCCGAAAAACTGTGCATCAGCCCGCGCACGGTGCAAAACCACCTGCGCTCGATCTTCGACAAAACCGGCATTCACAACCGCACCAGCCTGGTTTACCGGCTGACCGCGCGGGCATGAACCCAAACCGAGCGCGCGCATGAACCCAGGCGTTCTGGTCGGCCTGATCGACAGCGGTGTGCGCCAAGCGCAACAGCGTCATGTGCAGGCCGCGCGCCGCTTTACCCTGGATGCCAAGGGTGCGGTGGAGCAGGCCGCGCCCAACCGGGACGCCCTCGACCATGGCGGGGTGCTGGCCGGACTGATCCTCGCCGCCGCGCCGACGGCGCGGCTGTTGAACGCCCAGGTTTTCACCGACCGCATCACCTGCGCCCCGGCGGTCATTGCCGCCGCGCTCGACTGGGCGGTGGCCGAAGGGGCGCAAATCATCAACATGAGCTTTGGCCTGCATGCCGATCGCGCCGTATTGCGGACCGCCTGCGAGCGGGCGCTGGCCGGCGGGGTCAGGTTGCTGGCCGCCGCGCCGGCACGCGGGCCGGCGGTGTTTCCGGCAAGCTATGACGGGGTGCTGCGCATCACCGGCGATGCGCGCTGCGCGCCGGGCCAGCTTTCCCACCTCGCCAGCCGTCAGGCGGATTTTGGCGCCTGCCCGCATCCTGACCCAACCGCGCCCGGCGACCAGGGCCGGGCCGGCGGCGGTGCCAGCATCGCCACCGCCCGGGTGACCGGCATGGCCGCCGCCATGGCCCAAGCCGCCGCCTGGGCCCAGAACCATGTCCTGTGCGGACCGGGCGACCGGTTTGCCGACGACCTGAAAAGCCGGGCCCGCTTTCACGGGCCAGAACGACGCCAAAAATCAGAACACCCATAGAATCGGGGCCGCCGATCCTGCAACCCGGACAGGACGCAAAACCGCATCATCTCGCGTCATGCGTGCCTCTACGGCATTAAAATCGGCGGGCGGCGGCGGACCGCACCGCCTTTTCATAAAAATTTGACCCCCGAGAAAATGATTTAAGAGATTTTATTAACGCCCCGATTTTACGGCTTTTTTACTACAAAATACAGTGGTTAACCATAATAGTACGAAGCAGATATTGTGTTTTTCTGCTCTTTTTAGCGATTGAGAGGGTGACAGATTTACCCCTTATCCTTATTATCGGAGTGGACTCGTAGCGGTATTTGCATCGGCAGATCCGGCGTAAATGCAAGAACGGGTTGTGGCGGTCTCCGCTATAAAATTCAGCACAAAACTGGCCAGTTTGGGCGCAACGCATATCACCTTTTCGAGGATGTTCATGCGGAGCTGGATGGGGAACGCGGGCGCAACAACACATTAACCATACCCTTGTTATTTTGGGTGTGGGTTTTGGGAACCAATAGCCTTACAGGCGGGATCATTGCTTCATTTTACATCGTCACTACCCTTGGCGCTTGCCAGCCTGATAACCGGGAATTTTACGGTTGCCACCGCCTCAACCCCGGATTTGCGGAAAAAAGCCTATCGGCTGCGCTATCAGGTTTATTGCCGGGAGTTGGGCTTCCTGCCGCCAGAGAACTATCCCGACGGCTGTGAACAAGACCAGTTTGATGATCGATCCTGGCATTTTTGCACCCTTGAAGCCAACGGGTCACTGGCCGCCACGGTCCGTCTGGTTCCCCGCTCGTCGGCTGGCGGCTGGCCGATGGACAGCTATTGCCCCGACCTGGGCGCCCAGGCTGCGCAGCAGCGGCATCGGGCGGGAGAAATTTCACGGCTGGTGCTGGCGGCCCGATACCGGCGCTGCGGCTCGGGGCGCAAGGCGCACCATCGCCCCGAGGTTCTGCTCGGCCTTTATCGGGCGATGTACCAAGAAGCCAAGCGCCAGGGCCTGACCCATTTATATGCGGTAATGGAAGAACCTCTGGCCCGACTGTTGCGCCGGTTGCATTTTCCGTTTCAGCCAGCTGGACCGGAAATTGATTATTTTGGCCCGGTGCGCCCCTATGTCGCCGATCTGGCTCGTCTGGAACGCGACGCCCATCGTAACTGCCCGGCGCTGTTCTGGGTTTTCATGGAAGGGCTGGACGCCTCCTGCCGACCGGCGTTCGGCCGCGCCCCCGCGCTTGCCGCCGCCTAAACGGCGCCTGAGCGACACCAAGGCCCGTTTCCCGGTCAGGCCAAAGAAAAACCCCGCGACAAGCGCGGGGTAAGGTGTGCGGAGTATCATTATTATGGGGCAAAGTGTTTTCAAGCTAGGACAGGATATTCCAATGATCCCGGAGAGAACAGCGCGCCGTGTTTGACGCTCTTGTTGGCCTGAGGGTATGGCCCTCTCCCCTAATGCATCATGCTAGATCCTATAGTCGCTCTAAACAACCCTATTGTTTAGCTTAGGCATTAATCTAGAGTTAACAGGGTGTTTTTTTTAATCCTGTTTGAAACTATAGAGCATAACGGTACCGCTGACTTCATTGGCCACCACCAGCAAGGCCGCGCCGTAAGGGCTGTCGGCGGGCGCAATGAACGCCAGTCCCTCGGGGCCCAGATCACCCGCGCGCGCCAGCCCGGCCGGCGTGTCATAGGCCAGCTCACTGGAGAAATTCCGGGTCGCGGCATAGGTGGCGAACACTGGCGCATGGGGATCACTCACGTCATAGACCATGATGCCGCTGTCCCGCTCCAGCCCGATAAAGGCGTAAACGCGCCCGCCCAGCGCGCCCAGAACGACGCCTTCGGGCTCAGGCCCCTTGTTGTCGCTGCGCTTGTCGCCGCTGTGTGGTTTGTCATTATCGGCGTTGAACTGATCGCCGTGGCGGCGCGCCAGGCGCTGTTCAAAATCATCGCCGCTGTCGAACACCAGCCGGCCGCCTCCCGACCAGATCGAGAACGAGCGCGCGCCGTAAGACTGGGGCCGGTCGATATCACCGTCGCCGTCCACATCGCCGTCGATGCTGGAAATATGCAGCCGGCCCAGCGCGCGGCGCTCTTTGGCCGACAAGGCGCCGGGATCGAGCCGGGCCCTGGCCAGTTTGACGTCCTCATCGCGCGCGTCGCCTTCATTGGCGCTGACGATATAGTCTTGTCCCTTGACCCGATAGGCGGCGATGCCGTCAGGCATATACATCCCCCACACCGGATGGGGGGCGATGTGGGGGCCGTCCTTGTCGTTGGGGTCGAGGCCCTGTCCGGGCCGGGCATGATCCTTGAGCCCCAGGCCGTAAATGGCGGTGATTTTTTTGCGCCGGATATCGAGGCGCGCCAGGGCATTGTTCTCTTGCAGGCTGATCCACGCGGTGGCGCTGTCGGGCGCAATGGTGATATATTCAGGCTCGAGATCCCGGGCCGGCATCCGGCCGGGAAACAGCCTTACCCCCCGGGCCTTCAGGGCAGAAGCGGTAAAATTGTCAAACCCGACGGTAACCGCCTGCGCGGCGCTCACCCGCTGGGCGCCGTGACCCAGCGTGATGATGGTAATCGAGCCTTTCGGGTCGAGCGCGCCTTCCGGCTCGCCCTCGTTGGCCGCAAGAATGACCTGCCCGTCAGGGGTAAAGGTCACCATGTCGGGCAGCGCCCCGGCGGCAAGGGATGCCAGCCGTTTTCCGGCGGTGGAAAACAACAGAATTCGCCCGGGTTTGCCCGCGGCGTCCGGGTTATGCACCGCCACACTGGTCGGCGCCTGGACCGGGCCCAGCGCCAGCGCACCGGCCTTTATCAGGGCCGGTCGGCCGGCCGCATCACGGGCCAGGCGCAAAATATCGACCGTCCGGCTGGCTGCGTTGGTTACAAACAGGCGGCGGCCGGCGGCATCATAGGCGACGATCTCCGCCGCGCTCTTGTCAAAAATGCCGGTGGCGTAACGGGCGACCGGCATCAGTTCGACAGCATGGCCAGACGGTGCGGCCACGCTCCAGAAAACCACAGCCCACATCACGATCCGGAACAAAACAGCCTTTCTCACGGCATCTCTCCACAAAACACCCCGCAGCAAGCCTCATAACACCCCCGTTTGATGTCTGTTTTATGACCCTTCCGACCGGGATGTGAAAAATTCGCGCTTGCCCTTGAAGTCACCGGCGCTGTAGCATATATTGTAAAATATAATTCAACACATTATTTATATGTAAATTAGAACTGGCCGGCGAAGGATAGCCATGTATAAATATGACGATCATGATCGTGCGATCCTCGCCGACCGCCGCCGGCAGTTCCGCGACCAGGTGACGCGCCGCCTCGCCGGCAGGCTGAGCGAAGACGAATTCAAGCCGCTACGGCTGATGAACGGGCTTTATCTGCAACTTCACGCCTATATGCTGCGCATCGCCGTGCCCTACGGCCTGTTGTCGTCCGACCAGTTGCGCAAACTGGCCCATGTGGCGCGCACCTATGACAAGGGCTATGGCCATTTCACCACCCGCCAGAACCTGCAATTCAACTGGCCAGCGCTGGACAAGGTGCCCGATATTCTCGACGAACTGGCCGAGGTCGAGATGCATTCGGTGCAGACCAGTGGCAATTGCATCCGCAATATTACCGCCGACCCTTTCGCCGGGGTCGCCGCCGACGAGATCGAGGACCCCCGGCCCTATGCCGAGATCTTGCGGCAATATTCCACCTTTCATCCCGAATTTTCCTATCTGCCGCGCAAGTTCAAATTCGCCATCACTGGCGCGGTGCAGGACCGCGCGGCGGTGCAGTTTCATGACATTGGCCTGCGGCTGATCCGCGGCGCGGACAATGAGATCGGCTTCGAGGTACTGGCCGGCGGCGGCATGGGCCGCACGCCGATGATCGGCAAGCTGATCCGCCCGTGGCTCGAAAAGCGCCATCTGCTGAGCTATGTCGAGGCGATCATGCGAGTCTACAACCAGTTCGGCCGGCGTGACAACATGTTCAAGGCGCGCATCAAGATTCTGGTCCATGAACTGGGCGTGGCCGAGTTCCGCCGCCGGGTGGAGGAGGAATGGGCGCATATCCGCGACAGCGGGCTGCTGCTCGATGAAGCTGAAATCGCCCGCATGAAGGGCTTTTTCACTGCCCCCGATTATGAAGAGATCACCGGCGCGGACGCCGGATTCAGCCAAAAAAAACAGGCCGACAAGGCCTTCGCCAAATGGGCGGCGCGCAATGTCACGGCGCACAAGATGCCGGGCTACGCCATCGTCACCCTGTCGCTCAAGGCCCCCGGGGTGCCGCCGGGCGATGTCACCGCAGAGCAGATGGAGCACATCGCCGAGCTGGCCGATCGCTACAGCTTTGGCGAACTGCGCTCCACCTTCAAGCAGAACCTGGTGCTGACCGACGTGCGCGAGGCCGACCTTTACGATCTGTGGCGCGCCCTGCGCCGGCACGATCTGGCGACCCCCAATATCGAGACCCTGAACGACATCATCTGCTGCCCGGGACTCGATTTTTGCGCCCTGGCTAATGCCCGCTCGATCCCGGTGTCGCTGGCCCTGACCGAGCATTTTGAAAACTATGATTATCTTTACGATCTGGGCGAGTTGCGGCTCAATATTTCCGGCTGCATCAACGCCTGCGGCCATCACCACACCGCCCATATCGGCATTCTGGGCGTCGACAAAAAGGGTGAGGAGTTTTACCAGATCACCCTGGGCGGCGCGCCCGGTAATGACGCCGCGATCGGCGCCATCATCGGCCCGGCCTTCGCCGCCAGCGAGGTGGTCGGCGCGGTCGATGATATTTTGCAGGTCTATCTTGAGGGCCGCGAGGAGGGCGAGCGTTTCATCGACACCTACCGGCGCCTCGGCGCGGACCCTTTCAGGGAGCGGGTTTATGCAAATAATTAAGGACCGGCGAATTGTCGAGGACCACTGGCGGCGCATCGATATGGACCAGCCGGCGGGCACCGGCGACATCATCGTGCCGCTGACCCGCTGGCAGGCCGAGCGCGAGGCGCTGATCGCGCGCACCGGCCAGGTCGGCGTGCTGATGGCCCCCGACCAGCCGCCCGAGTTGATTGCAGATGACCTGGCCCATCTGGCGCTGGTCGCCTATGAGTTCCCCAGCTTCAAGGATGGCCGGCCCTATTCCCATGCCCGCCTGCTGCGCGAGCGCCATGGCTATAGCGGCGAAATTCGCGCCGTCGGCGATGTGCTGCGTGACCAGATTTTTTATATGGCGCGCTGCGGCTTTACCGCCTTCGAGCCGCGCGCCGATCGCGACATCAAGGATGCGCTGGCTGCGCTCGGCGATTTTTCACAGACCTATCAGCCGGCCGCCGACCAGCCCCTGCCGCTTTATCGCCGCCGGCACTGACCACCCGCCACCCTTTCTGTCATAAATTTGTCGCATCGCTGTCACCTCCCGGTCACGCCGCCCGGCTAGGCAAGAGGCATGGCCGCTTGTTGTCAAGCTGCCTCTGGATGAAACGTTCCACCACAGGAAAGGGCTGAAACCCCATGATTAATCAGACGACACTCAAGACCTTGAGCGCCAGCACGGCAATCGTTCTGGTCACGTTATGCGCCGGCGCCGCTTCGGCGTCGCCGCTTGAGGACATGCAGCGGATGATCCGCCAGCAGGCGGCCCAGATCGAGGCGCTGACCCGGCAGGTCAGAAAGCTGAGCGACAAGGTTCAATCGAACGGCATTGCCGCGACGGCGGCCCGCGACAGCGCCAAACAGGCGAGCGCCCAGGCCCGCACCCTGGCCAAAAACGCCGGGCCCGACCTCAAGGTCAAATGGAAGGGCGCGCCGGAGCTGTCCAGCAGGGACGGCCGTTTCAAGATGAAAATGCGCGGCCGGATCTACGCCGATCTCGCCTTCGTCAACGACAAGCTGAACAACGAGAATACCTCGGCCACCGAGTTTCGCACCGGCCGGCTGGGCATCGAGGGCGTGGTGTGGCAGGACGTCAAATATAAATTCGAGGTCGCGCTCAACAGCGACGAGACCGTGGTCAAGGACGCCTATTTTGAATACAAGGGCTGGAAACCGGTGGGGATCACGGTCGGCCAGTTCAAGCACCCGACTTCGCTCGAGGAACAGACCAGCTCGCGCTACACCACCTTTATGGAGCGCGCTGCCTTTACCGACGCCTTCGGCTTTTCGCGCCGCATCGGCGTTGGCGTTTCGGCCCATGGCAAGAGCTGGACCATCAACACCGGCTTTTTCGGCCAGGGCCAGGGCCACAAGGCGCAAAAGGAAGGCTGGCTGGTTGGCGGCCGGGCGACCTATATGGCCTCGCTGGGCGGCAAGGACCGCTTCGTCCATCTCGGCGGCTCGGCGTTTTACCGCAAGAACGACGGTGGCGATGACATCATCCGCTATCGTCAGCGCCCGCTGGCCCATCTGGCCAAGAACCGCTATGTCAACACCGAGAACTTCAACGCCGATTCGGACACCTTCTTCGGCCTCGAGCTGGCCGGAGTGATGGGGCCGTTTTCGGCCCAGAGCGAATGGGGCTGGATCAAGGCCAGTCGGGTTGGCGGCGGCATGGACCCGACCTTTTCGGGCGGTTATGTTGACGTGAGCTGGTTCATCACCGGCGAGCATCGCGGCTACAAGCATGGCGCGTTCTCGCGGCCCAAGGTCAAGAACCCGGTGTTCGAGGGCGGCATGGGGGCGTTCCAGATCGCCGCCCGGCTCGATTATATCGATCTGTCGGACAAGGACATCATGGGCGGCAAGCAGACCAGCTATATCTTCGGCGCCAACTGGCACCTCAACAATCATGTCCGCTTCATGGCCAATTATTCCCACGCCGTGATCCGCGACGCCTT
>Ga0114931_10000362_pt1 | contig 54021 bp, 54 predicted proteins | sample 2SBtaG_FD_89579 | JGI IMG/M metagenome (GOLD analysis project Ga0114931, IMG submission 89579) | Deep subsurface microbial communities from Kolumbo volcano to uncover new lineages of life (NeLLi) - 2SBTROV14_V59a metaG | ecosystem: Environmental > Aquatic > Marine > Volcanic | place: Kolumbo... | reverse complement strand
CTTCCAAACGACAGCAATGTCGGCATCATTGAAGAACGAGCTTTGTACTTCACGCAGAGTGTCGCCACCGGCGATTGAGATCATCATGTCATAAGCACCTTTGATGCGACGGATCTCATAGAGGGGGAGCATTTTCTCCTTGTTGTCTTCCGTCTCATCAACGCCGCGGTGCAGGATTACGACGCGGGGTTGTTTTTTCAGCCGGTGCAGAACAGCAAGAGGATATTCCACATTCATCATATCGATCATGGCATCGATTCTGAGCGCTTCGCAGGTGGCAATGAATGCATTGAGCGATTCGGTCGGCGCGTGTCCAAGTGCGACGGCGGCATCGGCACCTCCGCGAGCGGCAATCTCGACCTCTGTTTTACCGCGGTCCATCATCTTGAGGTCGGCGACGACGTAGGGGAGTGGATGTTCGTTGGAGGTAGTGGCGGGGATGTGAACGCCTATTGATGACGCACGTCGAAAAGTGTTCATGCGAGCTTTCTGTTCCTTGATCTTTGCAAGATACGAAAAAAGCGAAATTTGTCCGATACCTCTTTGCGTTGTTTGTCCAGGTGCCATCATGGGCGTCCCGGCAATATGCTGACTGTACCACGATTTGATCTTGTGTATTCCATCTTCGCCATATCGCTTAATGAGCGGTGTCCCGGCTTCGATAATGATCCGATCACTGATCGGAAGTTGCGTGATGATATGAAACGCATCCTCAAGTGTACTGTTGAGCGCTACCTGCAAGTAGCGTTTTTTTGAGCTGAGTCGCGATGTCCATTCTTCCATATTCCTTATTATAACCGATAGTAGTAGATTATGGAATAAATAAATTACGTATGGAGTTAGTGATAAAAAATAAACCCTCAATTTATTGGACACTCGGGATTCAATAAAATTGGTGAGGTATGTTACTTTACGCTGCTTTTAGGAAGACAAAAACATCCTCGATCGCTTTCACTGCGTCGCCGACGGCGATGTTGTTCTGATGATAGCGTATGTTGGTACAGTCTCCCGCTGCCCAGATACCAAGGACGGATGCGCGTCCTGTCCATGGGTCAATTTCAATTTGATTACGGTCGTTTGTTTTTACCAGATCTTTCACAAATTCGGTGGTGGGAACTTGTCCAATTTCAACAAAGACACCACCGATCGGAAGCTCGGTTTCTGTGTCAGTCGTCGTATCTTTGTAGGTCAGGCTGGTCACTGTCTTGTCACCCACGATCTTGGTAAGTTTCGCGTTGGTGAACGCTTTCATTTTTGGATTGGCAAGCACTTTGTTTACGGTGATCGGGTCGGCTCGGAATTCCTTTCCATATTCCAGAAGGGTAACACTTTTGGTGTAGGCAAGAAGTTGTGCCGCAGTTTCAAACCCTGCATTACCACCGCCAATGACTACCACATCTTGCCCTGAAAACACCGGTCCGTCGCATGACGCGCAGTAGGTGATACCTTTGTTTTCAAACTCTTCAGCACCCGGAACGGTAAGTTTTCGGCGATGACTTCCGGTAGCAACAAGAACCGCTCGTGCAGTGTATACTCCTTTCTCCGTTGTTACGGAAAAATTACCGTCGCTTTTTTCCACCAAAGACACCTTCTCCTCGATGATATCAAGCACATCGTCGGCGTATGCTTCAACATGAGCTCGCAGGTTCTTTGCCAGATCACTTCCTGAGATAGAGATCGTTCCGATCCAATTTTGGATATCTTCTGAAACCTGTGATTGTCCGCCGAATTCAGGCGAGATAAGCGCGGTTTTTAGTTTTTTTCGCGCGGCATAGACTCCCGCCGCGGCACCGGCAGGACCGCCACCGATGATAATGCAATCATACATAGTAGTTTTGTATTGTTAGAGTATAATAAGACCTATTGGCGATTAAGGCCAAGAGAATCAAGCATCCTCTTGGTTGGGGCATACATGATCATGTTGATAACGTAATGCCCCGGGGTAAATATCGCTTTATTTTTTACCGCGACGGAGAAATGCCGGAACGGCACTCCAGTCATCTTCCTCGTCATCTGTTTTTTCCGAATGGGTACTTTCTCGCTCGGGGGTATTTTTTAAAAGACTGTTGTGGATCTGACCTCGTTCAGGTTGTTCCGGTGCTTGTCCTTTCTGAAAGAGTGGGTGCTTCAAACTTTCTCCCGGAAATCCTGAGGCAATGACAGTGATCTTGAGTTCGTTCTTTTTGAGTTTCGGGTCGAGGATCGTCCCGAAGATCACTCGTGCATCTTGGTCAATGGATTCAGTGATGGTCTTTGCCGCCTCCTGGACTTCGTTCATGGAAAGGTCATCGCCCGCTGCTATGGCAAAGAGAACACCCTTTGCGCCATTGATGGAGATATCAAGAAGCGGAGAGTTGATCGCCGCGAGTGCTGCCTCTTGAGCTCGTTTTTCGCCACTTGCGCTTCCAATCCCCATGAGTGCCGGTCCGGCATCTGCCATAACCGCGCGAACATCAGCAAAGTCGACGTTGATGATCCCGGGGGTGGTGATGAGGTCGGAGATTCCTTCAACTGCGTGACGCAATACCTCATCACACATAGCGAATGCTGATTGGAACGTCGTGTTCTCCTCTATAATGCCGAGTAGGCGGTCGTTTGGTATTACGATGAGCGCGTCTACTTCATTTTTTAAATCCTCGATCCCTTGGTCGGCAATCGTTGATCGCCGTGATCCTTCAAAGTAAAAAGGACGGGTAACAACGGCGACGGTCAAGATGCCTTCGTCGCGTGCTGTTCGAGCCACGATCGGTGAAGCTCCAGTGCCGGTACCGCCACCCATACCGCAAGCGATAAATACCATATCAGCACCCTTTACGACCTCCTGGATCTCTTCCTTGGTCTCTTCGGCTGCTTTTCGTCCGACTTCCGGGCTCATACCGGTTCCAAGTCCTTTGGTAAGATTTTTTCCGATGTGGATCTTTTTCTTAGCAAGTGAGTGGTGGAGGTCTTGAGTATCGGTGTTTACTGCGATAAACTCGACGCCGCGTACCTTTGAGTTGACCATATGATTGATGGCGTTTTTCCCCGAGCCACCGACTCCGATGACCTTTATTCGGGCGAATGTTTCTATTTCAGGTTGAATTTTAGGCATGACAATATAGTGATTGGCTTTTTATTGGATATTCTTGTAAATGAATGATACCAGAAAGAGAAAAAAAAGAAATATTGACCGCAGGGTTGATATATCGCTTTATGGTGCTTCCTTATGGGAGGAATTGCTTGAACCACGAGAGTAACTGTCGAGGGTTCCATTTCAAAGTCTTTATTAAGCGAATAGGTGATCGTGTCTGATTGAAGCCGTAAATGCAGAGTCCGTAGGCAACGAACCACGAAGAGTCAGTGATCTCCTTCCCATCGTTAGGCGCAACGTCCACGAGTTTTGAGGTCGCGCGTTTTGAGGGGAGGCGAAGTGATGCTTTGGCAAAATCTTCAATGGTTGAGATTCCCGCTCCGCCACCGGTGAGAATGATCCCGGCGGGAAGGAGTCCATCTCTCCCGATCTTTTTTAAATGTGCCTCGATAAGCTCAAAAATATCAGAAAGGCGCGCTTCAATGATCTCATCAAGAAGTCGTCGCGCATATGCCCCTTTTCCTTCGCCGACTTTTATCTTCTCAGCTTCTTCAAGGGTTATTTGCAGCCCGAGCGCGATGTCGTTGGTGATATCAGTTGATCCGATTGGAAAAACTTGCAACGAGATCGGTATGTCATCTTCGAACACTGAGATTGAGACGGTCTCGGCTCCAATGTTCGCCAAGAGGCAACCGGCGACTCGTTGACGCTTAGAGAGTGCCACCAGACTTGCGGCGATGGGGGCAGCGATCACATCAACAACTTCGACCCCTGCGTCTTCCACTACGCGTACGAGCTGGTTGAAGTGCTGTTCAAGACATAAGATAAAGAGCGTTTTAACCTCGAGTTTTGAGCCTTTCATGCCGTCGGGACGACCAAGAACCTCCTTTCCGTCGACCTTATAGCTGATCGGAATTGCGTCGATAACTTTTTTATTTGCCACATTTTTCAAATTGTCTTTGCAGGCGTTGATCGTTTTTTGCTTATCTTGATCATTGATCTCTCCATCGGTACGAGGAAGGAGAATAAAACCGCTCGAAGTGGTTGCCTCAAGACTGATGCCACCGATCGAAAGAAAGACCTCTTTGATCTTAATACCCGCCGATCGTTCCGCTGCCTTGATCGCGCAACGCACGCTCTGAACCGCCTCCTTATCGTTGACGATATATCCATGTTTGAGCCCGCGTGATTGACAAAGCGCCGCTCCAAGCACAACGGGTTTCGATTTCCCTTTTATGTATTCAGCGATAACAACACGTGTTGATCGTGTGCCGACATCTATTCCAACAGAAATATTTCTTGACATAATCTATGACTCTGGTGAGAAAAGTAACATCGACCACGGTGTATCACAGGATGAAGGGTGCTCATCACTATATCGAACACGTCACCCCATCTCTCAATGTGGCCTGAACTTCTTTTCGATCTTTCTTTCCAGCTCTTCCATTCTACTACCATGTGAGAGTCCTTTCAAATGAAGTACACCGTGGATAAAGAGAAAGAGGATAAAATCGGTCTCGCTTCTGCCGAAGCGTTTGGCTTGTGAGCGTGCCTTTCTGACATCGATAAAGATCTCTCCTTCGTTCTCTGAAAGTGGAAAAGAGAGAATGTTGGTGGGGGTGTCTTTTCCCCGATAGGTTTTATTGAGTCTTCGGGAGAGTGTACTGGAACACAATACCAGGTCAAGCTGATACTTTTTTCCCAGTACATGTTCGGCGATCAACGCAAAAGGCAAGCGGGGTTGCTTGCCTTTGATGGTCGCTCTCATTGTGAACATAGGTATATCGTTCACTATAAAATTGCTTATCGTTTGCGCTTTCTTGCCGGTGTGTCTGGAATCTTACCAAGTTTTTTCAGTCGCTCGTATTCTTCTCTCTTTGACAACATTTTCAACGCACGGAGCTTTTTTTTGAATTTTGATTCGGGGCGCGAATAAACAATCGTTGAGCGAACGCGCGGGAGCACTCCTGATTGTTTGACTCTCTTTGAAAAACGCCTGATCAAATTGATCGGATTCTCACTCGGGTTTTTTGTTACTTCAATATTTATTGCCATTGCTGCGTACGGTATCACAGAGTGGGTGATAATGCAAGTTTTTCGCGTGCGGTATTACTATGCTTATTATATCTTCTTGAGGTAAGCGGGGAGTTCTTCGAGTGGAATTGTATCCTGCGCGCGAGAGTTCATATTTCGCACGATAACAGTCCCCTCCATAGCTTCTTTTTGTCCGAGGATGACCGTGTAGGGGATTTCGAGTTTCTCCGCGACAGCAAGCTGTCCCGAGAGCTTGTCTTTCGAAACCGAGTGCATAACCGGAACGTGTGCCTTGCGGAGAGCTTCAATGACCACAAAACTTTTCAGTTTTGCTTCAAAGCCAAGCTGAATAAAATAGACTTTTGGCTTTTTTACGATCCGGGGACGCAATTTGCGACTCGTAGAAGAGAGGAGTACTCGATCGACACCGATTCCGCCACCAACCGACGGTACTGGTCGTTTATTCCCCATTGCCTCCGCAAGGTGGTCATAGCGCCCTCCGGCGGCAAGCGCAAGTGAACGGAAGTTCTTTTCTTCCGCGTCTTCTTTTGTTTTTACTTCCGTTTCCTCAGTGTCCTCCGTTTTCTCGGTTTCGGTATTGTCAAATACTTCGAATACTGTTTTTGTGTAATAATCGAGCCCACGTACAAGGCGATTGTCTATGTCATAGGTAACCCCGGCCTCTTCAAGGTATTCGATAACTTCCGTGAAGTGTTGGCGACATTCACTGCACAGTGAGCCGATCGGCTCAGGTGCTCCCGCTTGGATCTCACGGCACTTTTCATTTTTGCAATCGAGCAGACGCAGCGGATTCGTTTTGATCCGCTGTTGGCAGTTTGAGCATACGGCATTCAGGTGTTTTCTAAAGTATGCCGTAAGGTCTTTGATATACGCCGGGCGACACTCTTTGTCGCCGATACTATTGATAGCAACTCGGAGATTTTTGAAGCCTGCCTCTTCAAGAATGATGGTAATGATCTTGATGACCATCGCGTCCGCGATACTCTTTGAGGTACCAAGCATTTCTATATTGAATTGTCGAAATTCTCGCCATCGTCCTTTTTGTGGTTTCTCATGGCGGAAGAACGACCCATAGTTGTAGAGCATAACCGGCTGTGGTAATGACCTCATGCCGTTTTCAATATACGCACGCATAACGCCGGCAGTTCCTTCCGGGCGCATTGCTAAATGTTCACCACCCTTAACTTTGAGTACGTACATTTCCTTATCAATAATGTCTGTACCGGTGCCGACCCCCGAGGTGAACGCCTCTTCTTTTTCAAGAATGGGCGTCTCGATCGGCTTAAATCCATAATAAACGGCAACCTCGGAAGCTTTTTCAAAAAATCCTTGGTAGTCGTAGTGCTCGTCGCCGATAACATCACGCATTCCTTTGAGTGATGTTGGCACTCCTTTACTTTTTTTCTGTTTTTTTTCAGGCATGATGGCTGATAGTGTTTCTTATACCGTTTAATAGCGTGCTTCTCCGGGATTGATGCCAATGCTTGTTATTGGCAGTAACCGTACCAGTACATGACCGACAATAAGTGACCGATCGACCGGTCCCCACATTCGCGAGTCTGAGCTGGCTGCACGGTTGTCACCCATGACGAAGTATTCGTCGGCACCGAGCTTCTTTGTTTCGCTATCGATCTTTGGATAGGCGACATATTTTTCATCGAGGGTGAATCCCATCGGATTTACCGGCGAGATGATCGATACTGTTCCGTTTTCGATCGATACCGTTTCGTTCGGTAGTCCGATAATTCTTTTAATATAATAACGAGACGGATCCTTTGGGTAATGGAACACGATCACGTCGCCACGCTGGGGTTCATGTAGGCGATATGATATTTCATCGACGATCAAGTACTGCCCTGTTGCGAATGTCGGATCCATAGACCCTCCATCCACGATGAATGGTTGTGCGATGAATACGCGTATGAAAAATACGATTGGGATGACAATGACCACGAATTTGATGATCTCATAGAGAAGACCTCGTGTTGTCACCTTTTCTTCTTCGCGTTCTTCGTGTGGTTCTTCGTGCCGGTTGTTTTTGGGTGTGTCTTCTTGCATGCGTTTTATGAGTTTTCTGCGTCGTGTTGGTCAATAATATTACAAATACGTGGTGTATGCAAGAAACGTGGTGAGCGCGGGTGGGGTAGAAGTGAACGAATGACAGCGAACGGATATTAAGGACAGTGTTTCTTACACACTGCCACTTCGATAATGCACGGAGATAGTATACACGGAAGGTTGCACCAGAGTATCTTATTGGCGTTTCTGTCGTTTTTTTGTTAGCATTTTGTGTATGAATTACATTATTGTCGGTTTGGGGAACCCCGGGGATGAATACAGGGATTCGCGACATAACACCGGGAGGATGGCGGTGGAGCGTTTTCATCGGAAGTATGATACATTCCCCGATTGGAAAAAAGATACTAAAAAAAACGCGCTTGTGTCGAAACAGAAACACGGGAAGCACACAGTTACCTTGCTGTTACCGGAAGCGTTCATGAATAATTCAGGGAAGGTCCTTTCGAAGTATATTGCCAGTGTAAAAGCCGCTGAGCGGATGATCGTTGTCTATGATGATCTCGACTTACCGATTGGAACGGTTAAGGTGGTGTTCGATCGTGGCTCCGGAGGGCATCGGGGTGTTGAGTCGATCATTAAGCATCTCCGTACTAAGAAATTCATTCGCGTTCGAGTTGGTATTGCCCCGGTTACCCCAACCGGAAAACTGCGTAAGCCGTCTGGCGAGGAGCGAGTGGTCAAATTTTTGATGGCGTCGTTTCTTCCTGCTGAAAAACGAGTACTCACGAAAGCGTTTCGTACGGTTTCAGACGCGTTGACGATCGTTCTTACCGAAGGTAGGGATCGAGCGATGAATGTCATTAATTAGTTCGAGGTCGAATCCAATATGAAGAAAGCACATGGTCTCGCGGTAAGCGAGACGATGTGCTGGAGCGTGCACTACGTCGTTTTATTTGCGTGGTTGCTACTCTTCTTTTTTCGCTGCTGTTTGCTTTTCTTCATCGATGAACGAAAGAGTCATTTTTTGGTCTTTCGGATCAAAGATCGTGATCTGGAATGTGTAGGTTTTGCCAAGCTCAAGCTTTTCTTTCAGTTTATCAAGTGAGCCGAACTCGGAAACATGTACTAACCCCGCAACTCCTTCTTCGATCGAAGCGAGTGCTCCATACTGATTGAATTTGATGACGACACCTTTAATGATGTCACCTTTCTTGTATTTTCCTTCAGCTTCTTTCCATGGGTTCTCTCTGAGTGCTTTGACGGAAAGTGAGATCTTCCCATCTTTGATCTCGATGATCTTTGCACGAGCTTTGTCGCCGACATGGAATATCTTTTTCGGATCTTCAACGAGACCCCAGTCAATTTCAGAGATATGGACGAGCCCTTCGAGCCCTTCCTCGATCTTCAAGAACACTCCGAAGTCGACAATCCCGGTTACTTCACCTTCGATCTCATCTCCAATAGCGTATTTCGATACAATCTCCGCCCGTTCTTTTTGGTTTGAATCCTTTTCCGAAAAGATCAATTTTCCTTCCTTTGGATCGGCTGAGATAACGGAAACAGAGATCTTTTCATTCACGAGGCGTTTGAGTTCTTCGAGGATGGCGTTCTTATCGCCGTTCTCAACCCGCGGATAGTGTTCCGGTTTGAGTTGGGAAGCGGGAAGGAACCCTTGGATCCCTTGCCATTCGATGATCAAACCACCCTTGTTTGCTTCCTTAATTGGCAGTTCAAGTACCAGTTTTTCCTTGATCGCTTCTTCTGCTTGGCTCCACACGAGTGCGCGCCGTGCTTCTTGAAGTGAAAGCTCGATATAACCATCCTCGTTTTCTCTTGTGACCACCTTTGCGGTTACCGGGTCGCCGAGTGAAACCTTCTTGATCATGTCGCGAGCGCTGATGAACTCTTTGCCGTAGATGATTCCGGTGCCGAATGGTGCCAGGTCGACATACACTGCTGATCGTTCAACGTCGAGAACAGGCCCTTCGACAAGGTCGCCAACATTATAGGGTGCCGGGGTCTTTTTTACGATGAGCCCCATGACACTTGTATCGATCGCCGATTCGCCTGTTGACTCTTTTGCTTTTTTGTTGTCGGAGAGTGCCATTTGCTTGATCTCCTCAACATCTATCGTCGTAGCGTTTTGGTTTTCTTCTGTATGAGTAGTAGTAGACATAAAATAAAAATCCCGCCTTGTAAGCGGGGGATACACCGCGTCAAGGGTCTGCTTCTGTACTTTCGTGGTGGCTGAGAAACAGGGTTAGCCTTTGTGCGCTAATAAATATTCTGCTGTCAGATCGGCTTCCCCGATCCATGCTCACTATATACTCGCCGACTCTTTTTTGCAAGTGGATGTATAGTTAACCTTATGAGGTGACAAATATGATAGATTGGGGTGACAAAGGTTAACTAAACAGTGGAATGTGAGAAAAGAGAAAGTAGGTTTACTCGTGCTCTCAGAGCTTACGACGGTGGTGGAAAAATAAAAAAGAGAAAGAAATTTCCTTATATAAAAATAAAGCCTTCGGCGATTTAATAGAGGATCCTCACTACAAGCAGGCGAGGTGTGTGTGGAACTCGCTCCGCTCGTACTAATCCGATGCAAGCATCAAGGTATTTGGATCCTCTAGTAACTCCCTGCCTACCGGCAGGCAGGCTCGGCTCGGGAATACAAACATTTCGCTTACACTTCATGTTTGTGTTCCTCTCGCTCTACGTCGCTCATAAAATAAGTCATTGAGGGCGAGGTCGCTAGGGTGGATGCATGACCAGTTCTCCTTAAATTCAAACTTTTTAAGTGAGACTTGTCATAGAGTTTCCGTTCGTATTGAAATCTGTTACAATATCCTCTATGGTTATTACATATCACGGTGGCGAGTGTTTTAAGGTGCAAGTGGGTGACACGACACTTGCATTCAATCCGCCTGCCAAGGACTCAAACATCATTGCGAAAAAGAAGACGCCACGCTTTGGCGCTGACATTGTTTTAACGTCGCTCAATGATCCGGACTTCAACGGAGTGGAAAATATGGCGTATGGCGATAAATTGCCATTTGTTGTTTCCGGGCCGGGCGAATATGAAGTGAAGAACGTATTTATTAAAGGTATTCCCGGGAATACGCATTACCGGGGAGTCGATCGGATCAACACGGCATACTTGGTGCTCATCGATAATATGAATTTATGCTTTCTCGGAGCGGCCGGATCTCCTGAAGACCTTCATGATATAAATGGTAATTTTGGTGAGATCGATGTGCTTTTTGTTCCCATCGGCGGGGGAGACGTACTCACTGCGGCGCAAGCCGGAAAAGTGGCGGTCAAACTCGGGGCAAAGATCGTTATTCCGATGCATTATTCGGACGAAGAGAAAAACAGCCCATCATTAAAGGACTTTTTGAACGAAGAGGGCGGGGAGAAAGAGAACCCTATTGCCAAACTTACACTCAAGAAGCGAGATGTCGAAGGAAAAGAGGGAGAGACTGTCGTGCTCTCGTCGGGGAACTGATCACGCATTCATTATTACTATTTTTCAAGATTTTCTATGCTCAAAGGTCTTCGTGATAAACCAACTTATGTGCGGCGGCAAGTCACCGTCGTTCTTACTGTCGTAATTTTCGGTATTATTGTTTTCTCATGGTTAGCTATTCGTGGCTTTGGTCTTGATGGAAGTCAAGGACAGGTCGAAGCGGGTACGCGTGTTTCCCCGTTCGAAGTGGTCAAAAATTCGTTTGACAAGATCACCGGGGCGCTGAACTCTGCGACCGAATCGAATACTGCTACCACGACCGGAACAGCAACCACATCCGAGGGTGAACCCGTGATCCTGCTTAAATAATAGTGATACTCGTCAGCCCTCTCTTGTTTAAGTGTTTAAGTGTTTAAGTCAGAATTAAACAGGGCGGGGTTCTTTTAGGTGATTTGATGCGGCGTCTTTCTTCTCCGCTTTGAACATGGTAAGATACTACCGTTATGCCACGAAAAAAGACTGAACAACCCACTGGCGAAGGCGGGGAAAATAAAGACCGTCAGACGATCATTCCGGTGAACATTAGTACGGAAATGCGTGAGTCGTATCTTGACTACGCCATGTCGGTTATCACATCACGAGCGCTTCCTGATGTGCGCTACGGGCTCAAGCCGGTTCATCGACGCATACTCTATTCGATGAACGATATCGGGTTGAGTTTTTCGTCAAAGTTCAGAAAATCAGCGACGGTGGTTGGTGATGTGCTTGGTAAATACCACCCTCATGGTGATTCTTCCGTTTATGACGCGATGGTAAAGATGGCGCAGGATTTCAGTATGCGGTATCCGCTCGTGATCGGGCAAGGAAACTTCGGCTCGGCTGACGGTGATTCAGCGGCAGCTATGCGCTACACCGAAGCAAAGATGTCGCGGCTTTCCGGCGAGATACTCTCTGATCTTGGAAAGAACACTGTTGATTTCGTGCCGAATTATGATGGTACGCGAAAAGAGCCGACCGTACTTCCTTCAACGGTGCCGAATCTTTTGCTCAATGGTACCTTTGGGATCGCAGTCGGGATGTCGACAAATATTCCGCCTCATAACTTGGGCGAGGTAATTGATGCTACGATCTGTCTTTTACAAGATCAGCGGGCGACGACCGAAGACCTTATGCAGTTCGTTCAAGGGCCTGATTTTCCGACGGGTGGTCTTGTGTTCGGCGCAAGCGATATCCATCACGCGTATGCTTCCGGTCGCGGTGGTGTTGTGTGTCGGGGTGAGGCGGAGGTTATTGATGAAAAAAACATGAACCGGATCATCATTCATTCATTGCCGTTTCGTGTTAACAAAGCTGATCTGATCGTTCGGATCGCCAACTTGGTTCGCGAAAAAAAGATTGACGGTGTGAAGGCGCTTCGCGACGAATCGACTCGCGATATTCGGGTTGTTATTGATCTCAAGAATGGTTCCTATCCACAGAAAGTTTTGAACTATCTCTACAAACATACTGATCTTGAGACTACGTTCCACTACAATATGCTCGCGCTTGTTGATGGGGTTCCGCAGACACTCTCCCTCAAAGGGATTCTTAATGAGTTTGTAAAGCATCGTGTCACGGTGGTTACGCGTCGGACGCAGTTTGATCTTCAAAAAGCCGAAGCGCGCGAGCACATCTTACTTGGTCTAAAAAAAGCGCTTGATCATATCGACAAGATCATCACTCTTATTCGGGGTTCAAAGGATACTCCGACCGCGCATGCAAATTTAATGAAAAAGTTTCGCTTCTCGGAGAAACAGGCGACCGCGATCTTGGAAATGCGACTTCAGAAACTTGCGGGACTTGAGCGCAAGCAGGTGGAACTTGAGCTCAGGGAGAAACAAGCACTGATCAAAGAACTCACAGCGCTACTTGCCTCTCCAAAGAAGATCAAAGGGGTGATCAAAGACGAACTTACCGCGCTTAAGGACAAGTATGGTGACGATCGCAAGACCAAGGTGGTCAAAGGTGGTGCGGAAACAATATCCACTGAAGATATGATTCCCGATGAGGAATCAGTGCTTATCTTCACCAAGGGTGGGTACGTAAAGCGTACAAATCCGAATGAGTATCATCAGCAAAAACGCGGTGGCGTTGGGGTGGTTGATCTCAATACGAAAGATGAGGATTTCATCACACTTTTCCTTTCGACCAGTACGCATAGTGATCTTCTGTTCTTCTCTGATAAAGGGAAGGCGTATCAAGCAAAAATGTACGATATCCCGGAAGGGAAGCGGGCGACGAAAGGGAAGTCGATCATGAATTTTCTACCGCTTGCTGCCGATGAGAACATCACCTCAATCATTGCAATGCCGAAAAAAACTCCGGCGAACTCATCGCTTCTCATGGCAACGAAAAACGGTGTTATCAAGAAGGTTTCCGCTGATGGATTCAAGGATGTCAGACGGAGCGGGCTTATCGCGATTCGGTTGACCGGTAGTGATGAGCTTCTCTCCGCGCTCTTTGTTGAAAAAGGTGACAGCGTTATCCTTGTAACTGCTCAGGGTCAGTCGATCCGGTTCAAGGAGTCTGATGTACGCCAGATGGGGCGTGCGGCAGCGGGTGTTCGTGGAATAAGACTCTCTTCGGGGGACCATGTTATTCAGGCTGATATTGCGCGGGGGATACACAAAGAGTCTCGTTTGCTTGTCATGAGTCAGAACGGTTTCGGTAAGATGACGTCAATGAAGGAGTACAAAATTCAGAAGCGTGGAGGTGCCGGTATCAAAACGGCAAAGGTTACTTCAAAGACGGGGAGTATCATCCTGGCAAAAGTGGTGACGGAAGTTGATAATGAGCTGATCGTTATATCAAAGAAAAGCCAGGTGATACGAACCGAGCTTAAGGATATCTCGACGCTTGGAAGACAGACACAGGGCGTGCGGATCATGAAGTTGCGAAGTGGAGACGCAATCGCCTCGTTCGTATGTTTTTAACAGTTTTTGCTTTGCGGTTTAAGGATGGCACGGTATAATCATATCGTATGGCATTTTCCGATCCCGAAGAAAACATTAAACAATTTCACCTTGAGGAGGGTATGATCGTTGCCGACCTTGGCGCCGGGAGTGGTGCCTATACTCGTGCCGCTGCAAAGGTTGTCGGAGAGTCCGGTATTGTATATGCGGTTGAGGTGCAAAAGGAATTTTTGGAGACTGTTGCAAAATCAGCCGTGACGGAGCGGCTAGAGAACATCGAAGTGATCTGGGGTGACATCGAAACAATCGGTGGAACCAAGATCGACGACAACAAAATAGACGCAGTCATTCTTTCCAACGTTTTGTTCCAGGTTCCCAATAAGCATGGTCTTATTGCTGAAACGAAGCGGATATTAAAACCGAAAGGCAAGATTTTGGTGGTCGATTGGCTTGATTCATTTGGCGGTCTTGGCCCGCAACCAAGCGAGGTTGTTTCTCCCGAGCAAGCAAAGCAGTTATTTGATGAGCCGTGTTTTGCTATGGGTGAGGATATTGATGCCGGGAGTAATCATTATGGGTTTATTGTTCTTTATATCGGATAAGGAGCCGATATAAATTTTCTTTTTGTATGAAAAATAGGAGTCCATTTGAGCTTGGTTTGATGATATTTTTTATTTGTATGGTCGGGGTGGCGCTCCTTGGCTTTGCGGGGATCATTCCTTTGCCGGGTGGAGATAGCGGGCAAGACCCACAGGATGCCTACCTGGGAACGGTCACTATGTGGGGGACACTGCCGAAGAGCGCGGTTAGTAACGCTATCGAAGCAGGTAAATTCAAAAAAAGGGTTGGAATAAAGTACTCTCAAAAGAGCCCGGTTACCTTTGATAAGGAGCTTACTGAGGCGCTTAGTAATGGGGTGGGGCCTGACATGATCCTTTTGCCACAAGATTTGATCTATCGAAACCGGCGACGGATCTCTCCCTTGCCCTATACGTCGATGTCGGCTGGTACATTTCGGGGCCGATTCATTCAAGAAGCTGAGCTTTACCTTGGAGCAAAGGGAATATTGGCTATGCCGTTGACTGTTGATCCGATAGTTATGTATTGGAATCACGATCTGTTTTCATCAGCAGGAATCATTGATCCGCCAACAACATGGAGTCAGTTCATTGACGAGATCATTCCCAAGATCACCATTGTGGATTATGGGGCGAAAGTGAAACGGAGCGGTATTGCGTTTGGTGAATTTGATAATGTTACTCATGCAAAAGACATCATTTCGCTTTTGATCATGCAAGCGGGTAATCCGATCGTTACGCTTAATGCGAACAGCACACCTTCGGTTGTTTTGGCGAGTAAGTTTGATTACGATGTTGTGCCTGCCGAGGAAGCGCTTCAATATTACACACAATTTTCCAATCCATCGCAAGATGTCTATTCGTGGAATCGCACACTGCCGTCATCGGAGGCCGCTTTTCTTGCCGGCGATCTGGCGGTGTACTTTGGTTATGCGAGTGAATATGAAGAACTTCAACGAAAAAATCCTCACCTCAATTTTGGGATTGCTTCGGTACCCCAGAGAGATGCTAACGCAAAACAAAAGATCACCTTTGGGCGAATGCAGGGGGTGTCGGTTTTGAACGTAAGCAAGCATAAGAAAGTAGCTTTTGCGGCGATGGTTCTTATGTCAAACCCTCAGTTTATTTCCACACTCTCGGAATCGTTGGGATTGCCGCCCGTACGCAAAGATCTGCTTGCGAAAAAACAGGATGTTGAGAAAGCGGTTTCTTACCAGATGGCCCTCCAGGCACGGGCATGGCTTGATCCTCAGCCAGACACGACGGACGATATCTTTCGGCAAATGGTGGAGGATATTGTCTCAAAAAGAACAAGTGTTTCCGGCGCTATTTCCGCTGCCACGGCGAAACTTCAAAGAGCATTATAGAATCTATTCTCACTTAAGAATATATGAAAACATTGATCTCAAAAAAAATACGAACCTACACCCCGAGTGTAATCGCACTTATTGCGGTTGGCGCGCCTTTCATAGCGTTTGCCGCAATCGTCCCGTGTACTGACAACTGCGGTTTTGAGGATCTTTTGAAACTCGTCAATAATATCATCGACTTCTTACTTTTTAAGATTTCCATGCCACTAGCAGCGGTTTCGTTCGCGGTTGCCGGTATTAAAATGCTTCTCGCGCGTGGAAATCAGTCAAAAGTAACGGAAGCGAAGGAAATATTCTGGTATGTGTTGTGGGGCGCGATCGTTGCGCTTTCTGCATGGCTCATCGTGAAAGCGATCGTAACGGTATTGTTTCAGGACACCTCATATCTTTCGTAGGCCGTGAGTGGAGTAGAGAACTATGGTATACTATTTATACAAAAAATATGAATGATACGAAAAGTATAAAACATAATCGTTCTCGAACCGGGGCTCTTCATATGTTTTCTGCCCTCTTTCTTGCGTTCACTATGTTCGCTCCATCGGCATCTGCCGCCGGCGCACCGGGTGTGGTGATCCACAATCCGGGGAATTATACTACTTTCAGTAATTTTACCGAGGCGATCCTTGGTGTGGTTCTGCGAATCGGTGTTCCTATCCTTGTGCTCATGATGATCTTCTCGGGGCTTTCATTTGTTCTTGCGCGTGGAAATGAAAAGAAGATCGAAGATGCGAAAAATACGCTCATCTGGACGATTATTGGTGCTGCTATTCTTTTGGGTGCATGGACATTGGCAAAAATGGTTGCGGCAACCATTGCAGCGATTGCACCGTAATGACCACGAGCATACTTTCGGTGAACAAAGAGATCATGAAATCAGTGTTTATAAACAACCCCCATTCACAAAAAAGACTCTTTTTTGTGGTGTCCTTGCTTCTCATACTCTCCCCATCGCCTACCATGGCTGCCGCTCAACCGACCACCTTCAAGGATCTTGTTTCGATCATCATTGCCGGGGTTCTCAATCCGATGGTGCCGCTATTGTTTGGCGCGGCGCTTGTCTTCTTTCTCTGGGGGGTAACAACCTACATTCTCCACGGTGCTGAAGAGGCAAAACGTCAAGAAGGGCGACAGATGATGATCTATGGTATTGTCGGACTTTTTGTTATGCTCTCAGTGTGGGGTTTGGTGAATGTATTGGCTGGAACGTTCGGGTTTAGTGTGATCATCCCCCAGTTGCCGACGTAACATTATTAGAAAATTTGAAGATATGTATAATCACAAGAGTAATTTTATAAAGATCTTTGTATTTATTGTGTCGTTCTTTCCTGTGGTAACTGCCGCCGCGGGGGCAACAGTTGATTCGATCGGCGATCTGTTTACCTTGCTCGCTAAGATCGTTAATTGGCTGATACCGTTCATGGTCGGGCTTGCCGTTCTGTACTTTTTGTGGAGTGTGTTGCGCTATATTGGCGCAGGGGATAATGTTGAGAAGCGCACGGAAGGGGCGAAGCTTATGGTATACGGGGTTATTTCGATCTTTGTTATGGTATCGGTGTGGGGTCTGGTGAACTTGCTCGGGGGGACGCTTAATTTGAATAATGCTATGCCGACCAATCTCCCCGCCGTTCCGGTACCCTAGATCTTTACCAAGGTTATATTATCCACAGGTTTGCTTAATGCTTGGATTATATTGAGTACTATTATAGTAGGATAAAAATTATAAGGTCGATCAAATAGTAGTTATTATTAGTAACTTATATATAAAATTGAAAATGAATAAGACAATAAAAAGAGGAGCACAGATCGTAAGCGCTACACTATTGTTGAGTCCGCTTGCAGCGTTTGCGGCAGGGGGGGCCAGTAACCTGGGGGGGCTTCTCAACATGGTTAACTCAATTGTCCAGTTCTTGATCCCGATGGTGATCGCGCTTGGCGTGTTGTATTTTCTCTGGAGTGTTTTTTCGTACATTGGTGCGGGCGACGACGAAGAGAAACGCAAAGCGGCTCGTGGCAAGATGATCTACGGAGTTATCGCGATCTTTGTCATGGTATCTCTCTGGGGGTTGGTAAACTTCATTGGTGGTACACTTGGTCTTGACTCTACTGCTCAAGCTGGTCCAAGTTATACTGTTCCCAGTATCGCCATTTAAGTCTATGTATGGTCTCGCGTATGCCGCGGTAACGGTGCCGACAGTCGTTGATAATTCTCTGAAGAAGATCAACGAACTCATCATCAACCCGGTCATTGTACTCTGTTTTGCCATCGCGCTGGTTGTTTTCTTGGCAGGGGTGTTCAAATACATCAAAAATGCCAGCAATGAACAAGCGCGAACCGAAGGAGGGCGGCATATTGTGTGGGGGATTGTAGGAATGTTCATCATGATTGCGGTCTATGGTATACTGCACATGATAACCAATACGTTTGGCCTCGATGGTTCGCTTATTCCATAATAGGAATAAGTTCAGATCAGAGAAAAAAAGCCGTCCTGCCGAAAGCAGGGCGGTTTTTGATTTGAATAAATAAAAAAAGCGAGGTCGAACCTCGCTTTTTTCGGTTTCGTTTTGGCTGGGGTTTACTCCGGGGTAACTATCGCTTTTTATTTGATTTTATTGCTGATTTTTTGACAATGAAATAATAAAAAGGGCGGGGAAGCGTCATGCTCCACCCGCCCTTTGGCTGGTTTCTTTCTCCTTTCTTTTAAGGAAGGACGGTCCTCCCTTGAGAAATAGGTCATCCGCGACCTAGCAAGTGGGCAAACGGATTGATTTGGATGGGATTCTTCACGAGGCGGAAGCTATAGATCGCACCCGCCTCGTCCGTGAAGAATCCGCCCTCAAATTCATCCGTGTCGCGGTTGAATGTGAGCCCCCACCAGTCTCCACCGTCGGGGTTATCCGGGTCGCCGTTCTGCTCCCAACTTCCGCGCTCGGGAGAGGCGACTTTGTCCCACGTCCAGAGGGCTCGACGCCTGTTCTTGTTGTCAGACCGACTCTTCCACACGGGGGAGAAGGCAATCTTGATGAACCCGAGCCCGTTCCCGCGGGGGGCGTACTCGTCGATCACTACGGTCCATCGCCCCCTCGTGCGGGGGTTTTGGTCTCCACCTGGCGCTGGTTTAACAAGCTTCCAGCGGAGTTGCCATACCGGGTGAAGAATTCGCGTGTCAACGTTGAACACCGTCAGGCGTTCGTCGATCTTAGCCATAAGGCTATTCTCGCCGAATGGCCCGCCCCACGTACCATTTGACGTGGTGGTGTTCTTCTTTGCCTTGATCCGCTTGGCATCTTCCTTGGTGCCTTGCCGAAGCGGAATGCCGGTCAGGGGGTTTGTGCCCGGAGCGAAATACGCTTTTGCTCCGTCTTCGTCGACCCAGAAGAGTGAATTCCCTTGGTTGTCGAAGAGCCGCGTCGGTGCGGCTTGCACCCAATAGGTCCACGCGATGAACGCGAGGACGCCAATCGCAACACCCTTGTACCCCCGTCGGACGATCTTTGCATCGCCGGGAAGCCCCGCAGGCGCAAAAAGCACCCAGAGCGCCGGGATGGCAAAATATCCGACTATCACCAGCATGACCAGCGCTGAACGCCGGCCAACCCCCCAGTGCGTTATGATGATGTCCGGAAGGTAGTGGTACATCATCCACACGACTGCGCTGTAGAGCACGACGAGCCGAAGCAATGTGCTCCGGAACATCGTGCCAACAGCTTTGGGAACTTGCTTGGGGATGGCACCGAAGAATTCCTCGATGCCGGCGCCGCTTTTGCGGCTTTTCATCCATCGGACGAAGAGAACGACCGCCGCGATGGCGATCGTAATGATGTACTCAATTTTCATCACTCACCTCCCTCCGGTGCACTCGAGGCGACCGGGATCTCTTTGGTCAGTTTTGGCAGGACGTTCTTGATCGCCGCGGCCATCTGGTAGATGTCCGCGAACCCTGCCGCTCCGGCGATCAGGCTGTAATCCGCCTTTTCCGCCGTTGAAATGGCGGTTTCCGCCGCGAGGACGAACGCCCCGTCGTTCACGATGTCGAGTTCCTTGGCGATGCGCTTATAGCCCACCGCCCGACCGGCGAGGATCGCTTGAAGCGCCGCGGCCTCGCCTTTGCCTTTCAGTGTGAGTTTCGTCCGCTTTGCCGCGGCATCGATCTCAACTTTTTCCCGCGCGAGTTGTGCGGCGGGAACGTCTCGCAGTGCCTTGTTTACCGTTTCGCCGAGATCAACCTCTTTGATCGCGACGTTTTCGTCAGCGATACCCCACGGATCCACAAGCTCGTGAACCGCCCTTTTCAGAGCTTTGTTTACCCCCTTCCACCCCATAAGGGTTTCCGCAGGGGTTTGCTTTGCGAACTTTTCGCGAATGGTTGCGATGACTGTGTCGCGCATCTGGCGCTTTGCCTCAGCGATACTCCCGATAGTTTTGAGAAACGTCGGGAAATCAGTAATGCGAAAGCGAACAAACGCCTGGACCTCCGTGGTCATCCGGCGGTTGATTGGGTCATTCGCTTTGATCCTGCCTTTGCCGTTTCCTTTGGTAGCTCCTTTGGGAGCGGCATGGGTTACCCGCATGGGGGGCACCCAGATCGGATTCCCTTCTTCGTCCAGATCCTTGGGGATATCTTTCATATCTCCCTTCCAGACGAACTCGGGATCCTTCGGGTACTCCTCCTGTTGGACGAGCCGTGTCTCCTTTTGGAGAGTACAAATCCAGAGTGGCACAAACGCCAGTCCGGAAGACTGCTCGTAAAGGATTCTCCCGAACAGGAGCTTTGCTCCCACCTCCGTCGCGTGCACTGTTTTGTAGCTGAGCACGAAATGGAGAAGGAGCATGCACCGCGTCAGGACGCCCCAATCGAGGGTGTCTGTCCGTGGCAAAAGAAAGCTTACCTTCAGCGCTAGCGCGTAGATTGCCATTGTAATTACCCAAAACAATGCGATCTTGCCGAGGTTTTTCGAGCGCATCTTGCACTCGATGACGGCGATCACCAATGCCCATGTTGCCTTGACACGGCTAGCGTTTTTCCACGCCAGCACTGCCAGTGTGGCAACAAACGCCACGCCGATTGCGATCCAGACATTGGTCAGAATCGCAACGGCGACCAACCCTGCTCCGACGAGCAGGTAAGGGAGATACTTTTTCATGGTGAGTCCTTTCTGAAGAGGGGATTGTGATCCCGAGTTTAGTGGTGACCTATTTGTTTTGTCGAAGAACCAGCCTTGAGCGTGGCTGGAATGTGATTTCGCACGCTCTAATCTGGCGAAAAATCTACCATTTTTTCATGAAAAAGTCAACCCCTACACCTTTGCTTACGAATATTCGACTTCCGTAAGGGTACGGTGTTTTACCATGTGTTAAGCGTCGGATGTTGAATAGGTAAAAAGTAGCGTGATATTTCCTTATTATTGTACCTAGGAGAGGATTTGAATCTTACAGATTCTGTACACCTTTCGCATTGTGCTCGCTTTAGGCGACAAAAAATCCGCTTATCGCGGATTTCCATGTGCCCAGGAGAGGACTTGAACCTCCACGGGATTGCTCCCACAGCGACCTGAACGCTGCGTGTCTACCAATTTCACCACCTGGGCAGGCTTATTCTTTCTGCATTGTATACGAAAATCTACCGTTGGGCAAAATGAGTAGCATGTACCCTGTGTTTAAGTTTGGCTTAAACAGGGTTGAATAAAAAGAAATCCCGCACCTCCTCGTTTCGCTTAAAAGCAAAATGAAGAGGTGCGGGATGGGTTGACTCCTACTGCGCCGGCGTGGTCGTTGCGGCTACTGGCGGGGGAGTCGTTGGAGCGGCTACTGGCGGGGGAGACGCCGCAGGGAACATCGGTCCCTGCGGTGGAATCTCCGTTGGGACGTTCCTCAGAGCGTCTCCACGGATTACCTTGGAGCCGGTGCAATTCCAGCTCCAGAACGACTTCCCCGTGGAGTCGTTCTGCATCTGCCACCCGCAGGTGGCAGAGCCGGCACGGCGCTCTACCTCTGCCGCGGCGGCGTCCTCTCGCTCAAGATACTCCTTGAGCCAGTAGGCACCGCCAAGCGCCGCGCCGGCGGCAGTGAGCGGATTTGACCCGGCGCCGAGGGCCACCAACCCGGCGCTCACGCCGGTGATGGTCCCCGCTTCGCGCGGGTTTCCCCGCCTCGCGTATCCGCCACCGTACGTGGCGCACCCGGTGGCGAGCGTCAAGCTCATAAGTGCTACCATGAATTTTTTCATGGCGTACTCCTTTCTCCGGTCTGTGACCGGTGTTATGATGGGATATGCTCTGGTGTTATCATACTATAGTTACTTAAAAAAGTCAAGCCTTATGTTTCTTGTTTTAAATTGTCACTTATGTATGCGGCCATATACAACTGCGGTAACGGGACAAACAGCAAAAGACTTGACAAAAGTGTAATCCAGATGTATTGTTGCACATAGAAGATTAATTCAACAGGGTGCCTGTGCACCCGGAAAGGAGTAGGTCATGAAGATCAAAAACCCGTTGTTGGTTGTTGTGCTAACTGCCGCGTTCGTCGTGGCGCCGATGGTTGCTCCGCCGCCTGCCGAGGCGAACGGTGGGGTCAAGGCGGCGTTGTACGTCTTGACGGGGGCGATCGTTCTGAATTCGATCGCCCACCCCCGGGTGGTGCCCACGCGGGTGGTGGAGGTTGAGTACGATCGCGGAGGGTCGTACTATGATGAATCGCCCTATTACGGTGGGTCGCCCGAAGAGGAAGCAGCTTTCCTCAAGGGCCGTCAGGCTGCCCTTCGCAGGCTCCATAAGGAGCGCATGAGGGCCGCCTACGAGCGTGGACGGGCATCGGTGAGACATCACCGGGGTTACCGATAATGCCCACTGATTAAGGCGCGGAAGGAACAGAACATCGTTCCCTCCGCGCCTTTTACTATGGTTTATTGATGAATAGATGATCATTCACTTAATCATAATTACCACTAATTTATGCGGTCGCATAAATTAGTGGTAATTATGACGCTAGGAATAGGCGAGGGATGAATGGCCGCTATTAACCATTACCATAGTTGTGTGCGGTCGCACACAACTATGGTAGGTCTAAAAACGAATAAAATATGTTTTATGTAAGCTTGACAAATACTATATTTTATAGTAGTATGTAGCCAGTTAATAAATCCATGTTGGGCAAACGTTTTTTCAAATGTTTGCCCAAGAAAGGAGAAGGCGATGAACCTGGTCAAAAAGATGTTTTTGTTGGTGGTGGTGCTGGCAGGAACCGCGTGCGCGCACGTGATTCCGGTGGCGCACCCGGAGGTCGTCGAAGGTATCCGCGGACAGCAGGTGTACGTGGATGCCCAACGAGAGACTCGCGGTCCCATCGAGGAGTTTGTCGGTGCCGCGGGTGGTGTTGTCTCGACCGATCGACATGCGCCGGTCAAGGTCGAGGTGGAGACTTTTCGTCGGTCGGTTACCCGCGATGTTGTTCACCTCAACTTCTTCAATAAGAAGAAGAGGAAACAGGTGACCAAAGAGCGGATCCGGAACACCATCGCGGAAGTGAGGGTGTTCTACCGGCAGGAGGATGGTCGGCGGAGTAAGTATCTTCTCCGTTACATCGGCGAAGGCGCTGCGCCGGAGCGAAAAGGGAGCTTGTATAGCTCCCAGAAGCTCGCGGTCGAGCGCGCGCTCGACCACCTCCATGGTTTCTAGTCCAAGACCCCATGCAATGTTTCGTGTTCGCTCTCTGGCGAAATGAAACAGGGCATGGGGTCTTTTTTTTGTTTTAGTATCGTCACTTCTTCCTTTTTATTCTCGGAAACTTTCTGTCGACGTTATAGTACTACATAGGTCTTTGTGCAAGTTCTCAAAAATATATTTTTATATTATTAAGATGGCATGGTGTAGCACATAGTTGTAGGGAGTCGTTATTTATTGTCGATAAAATTCAAAGATGAGCACAGTATTAAAAATAATGTATACTATACATTAAAGGTAAAATTTGACTCGATTGCCATAGATTAATGCTATTGTATTTTAATGCGCGCCGCAACAACACAACTCGTTATCAAAACAATTGGTGTAGGTGTCACTTGTATTTCTTTCGCCGCTATTTTTTTTATTTTGTGGGATCAATGGGACGTAGTTACTGGTGTGATTTTCACTCGAGGGGTTGTTTACTTATTTACCCTAGCGTCTGGTATTGGTGTCGCGGCATTATATATACGTGCTCACGTGTGGCGTACTTTACTACCTTTTGACAAGCAGAAAGATACCATTTTTAAGAACGGTATTGCAGAAGCTTTTTCTATCGTGCGCTTAGTTCGCTATATACCTGGGAAAATTGCAGGAGTTGGTTTGAAGATATGGTATGGCAAAAAATTCGGTCTAAATATTCAGTCGGCGACTCTTTTTGCTGCAGTGGACACTCTCTTGCCAATTGTTGTTTCGTTCGCTATTTCATTGCTGGCTCTCGCAGTATATTCTTTCTTAGTTGGCATATCGTCAATGTACGGACTTGTATTCGTGATTATTGCTATTATTTTATTTACTGGAACACTGTTGCTCGTACCATCAAAATTAATACACCCGATTTTTAAAAAAAAGAAGATAATGTATGGCATAAAGCGGTATGAAGAAAAAAAAGTCGCACTTCTTGTTCCTTTGATATGCTTTTTTCTTGCTCGTGGAATATCGTTTGTGATTTTGGTGTCTATTTTCACAAGATTGGATGTTGGCACGGTCTTATTTAGTATGCTACTATTTATCTCCGCCGGATTTTTGGGAATGATTGCTCCATTTACCCCGGCCGGTCTTGGGGTTACTGAAATTACCCTTGTTAGTGGCCTTTACAGTATATTCCCATTGGAGATTGCGCTTGTTATTGCAGCCACATCTCGAATATGGGATATTATTGTTGATGCCCTCTATTTCATGATGGTGGTAGCGATAAGGAAAATAAGCTCATGAAAAAAGAAGCCCATGAAAGAAAAGATTCAAACGCGATAACCTTTATTGGTATCGGTGCTCAGCGGTGTGGTACAACGTGGATGTATCGATGTCTTGAAACACATCCAGAAATTTGCACATCGTCGATAAAAGAAACACCATTTTTCTCCACAGAAGGTAATTATCGGAAAGGCATTTCTTATTACAGGAAGTTCTTCTCTCATTGTTCAGACGCCACGAAAGCTGTCGGCGAATTTAATCCGCATTATTTATTTGAAGAGGAGGTAGCAAATAGGCTTCATCAGACGTTTCCACGTGTGAAGATACTTATGTCTTTGCGTAATCCCATAGAGGCCCTCTATTCTCTTTACTTACATGAAAAACATCGAGGTGTGCATGCGTTTGATACGTTCGAAAAATATCTAGAGAAAAAACCAGAACAAATATCAAAATTTATGTACGCACAAAACATTCGTTATTACTTACGTTTTTTTGATGGCAACTCAATGCTAATCATTCTATACGACGATATATGTAAAGAGCCAAGGTTGGTCATGAAAACGGTTTATCGTTTTTTAGGTGTTAACGATTCGCATCAATCGCTATATGTAAATGACATCATTAATGCAAGCGACAGCTATTTTCTTTATAGCTTTGCAAGACCAATCTATTGGATAATTGGTCTCATGGGTCAATATCGATGGGGTGTGTATGTGGTTGATTGGCTAAAAGGCACACGCGCAAGATCGCTACTCGATCGTTTTTTTCAGATACCAAAAAGGAAAAAAACCATATCGACTACAAATAATAGTGGAATAAATATCAAAACGCGAGCATGGTTACAAGATATTTATGCGCGTGATATTCTCGAGTTAGGGAAACTTCTTGATCGAGATCTTTCACACTGGCGTTAATACGAACTTGTGCAACTTTCTATATCATCGAACTGATCCTAGTAACACTTAACGGTGTTCAAAAGAATATCCGAATCGTTCTATTTCTTCTGCGAATATGGATTGTATGATCTCTTTTGTTTTCTCGGTGTAGTATGTTGAATAATGGGCTTTTGATGTTCGTACATTTGATTTTAGAACGGGGAGAGATTCGTATGGAATTGACAGATTGTTGCAAAGGTTTTGGTAATCCTTATTTAGGTTTTCGAATCGTAAGTAGTAATCAGCAACCCTATTTCCATTTGGTTCGAAATAATAGCGAGTGTTCGTGTAAATACTAGGTAGGTGTTCTATAAAATAGGTAAAATCTTTTTTTCGCCACAATGGATGAAATTTTAATTGCATAATTTTTAGAACATCAGAAATAAAATGTCGCTCTCGTGCACTGTCAATGATGAGCCGTATGTTCTTCAGCGAACTTAAGCGATCTGGCAATTTATCTTGTGACCGGTCCCACCAGTACCGCGATACACATAGGTCCCATGGATTTCGAACGATAGTAATTTTTGCATAGGATCTCCATGTTTCATCGGGAATTAAACGCCTTATCGCATTTGGGGAAATATGATTGTAAAAACGATGATCGCGAGATATTGTGTTTCCCGTCGTTCGTTCTCGTTCAATGGTTGGCGTTATTATGTCGTCTGGTCCGCATTGCCGAGCGAGATTTGCCTCAACGCTTGTACCGGCAACCTTTGTCGGTTTTAAAAATATGAACTTATGCATGTGTGAAATTATCATAGATTGTTTCGACAATTATACCAGATTGAATACTAAAACACATTACTTGTACGGTTTTCCGGGCGATGTCTTTATGGTAGAATTGATTGCAATAAAGTTTTTTGTATATGTCCTCCGTAATTCAGACAAGAAGAATCGCTGTTCTCATTCCTTGCTTAAATGAGGAGGCGACGATTGCCGTAGTGGTTCGTGATGTTCGTTCTTTGCTTCCGGAGGCGATTGTTTATGTATACGATAACAACTCTACCGATGCGACAAGTAAGAGAGCGCAAAGCGCTGGTGCTGTTGTTCATTATGAACTATTGCAAGGGAAAGGAAATGTTGTTAGGCGCATGTTTGCTGATATTGAGGCCGATATCTATGTTCTTATCGATGGTGATGGTGCTCATAATGTTGCAGATATGCCGAAAATGATTAAAAAGTTGATCGATGACCAACTCGATATGGTCAGTGGTGTGCGTGTACCACAAGATAAAAATGCATATCGAAAGGGTCATCGATTTGGGAACACACTACTTACGTTTATCGTCGGGCTGTTCTTTGGGAGCGCTTTTAAGGATGTTCTTTCTGGCTACCGTGTTTTTTCACGACGATTTGTGAAGTCGTTTCCGGTACTATCAACTGGATTCGAGATTGAAACCGAGCTTGCTATCCATGCGCTTGAGATGAGAATGAGAGTTGCAGAGGTGGAAACAGTGGTAAAAAAACGGGTAAAAGGATCGAAAAGTAAATTGCATACGTACAAAGACGGACTTCGTATCCTTCGTACTATCTTTATGCTTGTTAAGGAAGAGCGACCCCTCCTATTTTTTGCAATACTGGGAGTTGTATTGGGAATAGCCTCGATCATATTGGCATTGCCGGTCGTTTTTTTCTTTCTCGAGACAGGAACCGTTCAGCGCCTTCCAACACTTCTTCTATCAATGGGCCTCATGCTTATGGGGTTTTTGAGCTTTACCAGTGGTATGATATTAGGAACTGTTACTCGTGGGCGCCGGGAAATGAAACGACTATTTTTTCTTGCTCATCCGGGACCACATGAAAAAGGGCAAAGTGTCGTGGTCAAGGAATAAAAGGTGTAGAGTTTAATTGATACAATTGCGTTTTTCTGTATATCTGTTTGTTAAAAAGTATAGAGCGTATAATATGTGTTTTTATATACCGGTGTGAGTTGAGATTTAAGATAATCATCAAACGCGTGAACGTATTCGAGGTAGTGTGCCGAGAAAGAAGGAGCCTTCCTCTGTATTGATTTTCGAGTTGACAGAACCGCTTCAAGTTCTTTTGTGTTTACTAATACGTAAGCGATATCGAGCCTTTTAAGTTCGTTAGTTATTTGAGTAAACTGTTTGTTGGTTTGATAAAAATAACCAAACATCTCTATATAATAATTTGGGATAATTTTCTTGTGAAAATCATCTATCCAATATACTGCCGAATCATTGGCGTAATATATTTTTTTCTCCTTAAGATCGAGCGTATTGACATACTTGGACATGTCGATAAGATCAAGAAACCTTTGCTCGTCGTAATGAAAATGAGTCCCTGGTGGGGCGCCGAAATGAGGTTCGAATAGTGTAAATCCCGATGGACGCGCAAAGCTGCTAAATGAGGCACAAATAAGTACGGAAAGAAAAAATATATAGTATTCTCTCTTTTTCGCGGATATCCAATCAAGTTTTTCCTGATAGAGCGCTAGGAGGATAATTATCCCTGGAAAAACGTACCATACGAGCGTTTTAGCGACGGTATAGAGGGAGATCAGTGCAAAGAAAACGAAAATATAAAGTGTTTTTTTCTGTGATGTTGCGGGTGTTTTTTTGAGAAACAGAAGAAGCACAAACCCGAGAAGTATAGGGCCAAGGTTGTTATATCCGAAGCGTATTGGTGAGTTCTGAGCCAATATTTGTATTGGGAGCGTAATATAGAAAAGCATGTTTCTGTCTTCGTAATCGTATGCTTGCAGATACCGTGATACACCACCTTTTATATACATTTGATATTGTGCGCTACCTTTTCCAATTTGAACATTAAGTGTATTGTCGTTGTGGAGTGTTTCGTTGAAGAAGAACGCAACCGGGTTACCCATGATTACTATATTCCGAATACCCCAGGGGGCGAAGAGTGCACCGACTAAACATAGGTAGATGATCGAATATTTGAATATTTCTTTCGGTTTTTTCAGCGTGAATATACATGCTACCAATGCGGCAACAATAAAGGTGGCGGTTGTATATTTAATACCTGCACTGATGCCGGCGAAAAACGCAAGAAGCAAAAAATCTTGGATATTGCGTGTTCTTACAAACCGAAGCGTGAAGAAAATAAGTCCAAGCGAAAAGGCGAGAACAATCAGATCAATTTTATGGTTACCAGGGAGAAAATTGAGGACCGTTGGGATAGAAAAGAATGCTAGAATCATAAGAGGAATTTTTGTACTAGTACCTGTCTGGATTTCTTTATAGATTGCATACAAAAATACAAATGACACTAGGCAAAAGGCAAAATTGAGTATACTTACCGTGATCTGGTTCCCAAGCAAAAGAGCAAATGTGTAAAGCATCTCTGCATACTTTGGGAATCCGTCAACGACTGACGTGGCGTATGAAATGATTCCATGTGATTTTATATACTGATTTGGGAGACTCAGATAGACACGGAGCGCGTCCTGACTAAACGGAAGTTTAGTTATTGTGTTAACGAGTTGTTGTGTAAGGTTTAGTAAGGTGGATATGACGGCGGCTGATATCCACACACTCTGTCGACCAGAAGGAACAGTAATAGAGAGTGTACGGTCAAATTTTTTGAAAAATGATCCTAACGTAGTAGCACCGCTTGCGAGCATTGCCACAAGAGTAATCCATGCAACTGGGGTATAGTAGAGCCCAATAAATCCATATAGGGTAAAAAGGATCATTGCAGCTGCTGCACCAATAGAAAACGCAACAGCAAGTTTTATATACGGATTTTCCAGTATTACTTTTTTAAAATATGAAAGAATCTTAATTCCAATCGAAACAAAGGATACGGAGATAAGCGCCACCAACAGCAAGTGAATAATACCTGTTGTGACACCTGTGATGTAATGAATAGCAAACGCCTCCTTGCTAACTCCTATGGATGGGAGTGTCTGCTTCAGGGAGATGATTAGGAAAGCAATAAGAATTCCAAGTGTCACCGCTGGAATCGACAATGTTATTTTCTTAGAAGTGCCATCGTCTGATTTTTTATGAAATATTAAATAGGGGAATACCCACAAAAGAAAGCCAATGATAAAAATCATTAGAAAGTTTGATGTGGATATTGATAGGGCGTTAATCCCGATAGCGAAAAAAATAAAGGCGATTGAAAGTTGAAATGACTGGTTGGTCATAAAATGAATTCACTTATTGTATCACAGCGCATAGGGTTATTGCGATATCGAAATTGCCAGGCGCCATGTATAGTTATTTTGATTGGCACAGTTAATTAAAAAGAAGTTTTTTGTGATCATGAGAGAAATTTCATTGCTCCTGACTCTTTCTTTGGTTCAAATTCTCTCATGGAAGTAAGAAATTGCTTCCTCTCAGCAAAAAAACTTGTTCCTCAATTCTGTGCTGGGGAGAGGACTTGAACCTCCATGGATTATCTCCGCTAGCTCCTAAGGCTAGTGCGTCTACCAATTTCGCCACCCCAGCGTTGTTCGTATTCCCCCTCATAACTACCGCTCTTTCATATCTTCGTCCATACTGATTTTACCATACCTGCTTCGTTGTGTCCGCTCGGAGGGGATACTCACCGCTTACACCACATCTACGCACAGATGTGGTGTTGTGCTTTCAAACCCCGCGGTTTCGTGTACTTCCTTGCCTGCCGGCTCCACGAGAAATACGTGTTTTCCCAACCCCTTTCTTGTTCGAGCCCTACCGGGCGAATAGTTCGCTTCACTCTCTTGTCCGCCCAGAGGGATTCGAACCCCCGACCGTTCGGTTAAGAGCCGACTGCTCTACCAACTGAGCTATGGGCGGATCGAAAACATTCTACCAGAAATATGGCAAAAATGGTAGACTAAATAAAGCCTGTATGTAGGGTATTATAAATTTATTCATAATCATATGAAAAAAGTACTTGGTGAATTTAAAGAATTTGCGATGCGGGGGAATGTTATTGATTTAGCGGTTGGCGTTATTATTGGGACTGCATTCGGGAAGATCACAAGTTCGCTCGTTAACGATATTATCATGCCTCCGATTGGGGCAGTGACCGGCGGTGTTGATTTTTCTACATTGTCGCTTACCGTTAAGGACGCAGTCGGCGATTCTCCCGCGGTAGTTATTAACTATGGATCGTTCATTAACACAGTTCTTGATTTTCTTATCATTGCTTTTGCCATCTTTTTGGTAATAAGAGTTATGAATAATATTAACCGTAAGGAGGCGGAAAAACCGTCTGATCCTACAGAGAAAAAATGCACCTATTGTTTTTCAACAATTCCTTTGCAAGCGACTCGATGTGCGTACTGCACGTCTGAACTTAAAAAATAATAAGCTTTTAGGTTTGCTGGCGACCCCGTGGTATACTCCTGCCGGACAAAGCAAAAACAATATGTAACCACTAATGCAAGGAGAGGCTATCGTGATTGAGTTGAAGCTGGTGATTCTTATCTTGTACGTAACGTTCTTGGTGTTCTATGCGCGTACTATTACAATGGGGCGAACACTTGCCGGTATTCGCAAGAAAGAGGGCACTCCCGATGCAAGGTCATCTCGTGTCAGGAAACATCGCAGATCCGCTTTTAGGGCGGTCATCAGTATCGCCCTGTGTGTCCTTCTTATTGAAGGAATGATACGGGCGGAGTCCGGATTTGATGTCGGTCGTGGGCATGCAGTCGGTGACTACCTTTTTTTCTTTCATCTTTTCTGCTCGTTTATGTTTGTCGGTATGACGTATCTAGCGCTTCGTCCGTACACCGGGTTGAGGAGCCCTGCTTTGCACCGGTGGTTTGCGTATGGAAGTATTGTCTCTGCTCTCTTTATGTTGCCATCGGGGCTTGTCTTGCTCTGGATGTTTTAGGGTATTTCCATCTCGTCGTTCCGTTCTACGTCCGTCGCCACTCACCGGTGGATGACGAGCGTAGAACGGGCTTTTTTTGTTGTGGTGCCCGGGGAGGGGATCGAACCCTCATCTCCTTGGAGACACGATTTTAAGTCGTGCGCGTATACCAATTCCGCCACCCGGGCAATATTTTCCTGTGGAGGCCTGGGCGGGAATCGAACCCGCGTATAAGGGTTTTGCAGACCCTTGCCTTACCACTTGGCGACCAGGCCGTATTGTAATAACAAATCTTACTGTTCTCTGAAGAGCTCGTCAATCCTTTGTCGATTTTTCTCTCCTTTATCTATTTCAATATCGATGAATGGAAGCAATTTGAGCTTTGTGTTCTTTTTTATGAATGTGCGTAATTCTGTTCGTTTTCGCTTGGCAAAATCAAGCGCCGCAGCCTCTTTGGTGTCAGGATATACGGAAATAAAGATCGTTGCGCTTTTCAGGTCGGTCGATACGTGACAGCTGGTTGCGCTCATAAGTGATTGTCCGCCGGATTCAACTTGAAGAAACTGTGCCGTGAGGCGCATCAAGAGCTCCGCGATCTTTTCCTGTCTGAGGCTCATAGTGATTTCTTTTCAACGCGAACATAAGCTTCGATAACGTCGCCAGGTGCTATCTCGAGTGATGATTCTATCATCGCGCCGAACTCGTTTCCTTCTTCGACTTTGTCGGTCTTCACCTTGTGTGCTTGCAGTTCGACTACTTTACCACTTCCGATCACGTTATCGCGCCTCAGTATTTTTACTTCCGATCTTTGCGGTAACAATCCGTTCGTAACCTTCCCGCCAACCACTTGTTTTGTTTTGGTACTGCTGAATACTTTGATGATCTTCGCCGTGCCGGTTGTTTCATCGACAACCACACGTGGCGCGCGCTTGACCATCTCCGCTTCGAGCCACTCAGAGAGTTTATAGATAATGGTAAAATTTTGAATGGTCACACCGAATTTTTCCGCCAGGCTCTTTGCTGCTGTGTCCGCTTTCACGTTAAACCCGACAATGATCGCATTTTTCGCTCCCGAGAGAAGTTTTAAGTCATTCTCGGAAATATTCCCGGCGCCCTTGTTGATCACCTTAAAACGGATACTCTCTTTATCGAGCTTTCTGACCTCGCGCTCAACCGCCTCAAGTGTTCCGGCAACATCTGTCTTGATGATGATCGGAATACAGAGCATGTCTTTTTCCTTGGCGGAAACAGTAGCCTTCTCAGTGGTTTTTCCCTCGCGCCATGTGGCGATATGTTTCTCTGCTTCTTTCTTGGTATTCCATGTATGGAATTCTGCACCGGCAGCGGGAAGGGTATTCCAGCCGGTGATCCTGATAGGTGAGGAGAAGTGTGCTTCGTCAACGTGCTCACCTTTGAAGTTCGCGATGAGGCGTACCGGGGATATACTTTCCTCGGCAGTTACCCACATTCCTTTTGCTATGCTTCCGTCTATGATGATAAGCGTTGCTGAGATCCCTGTCTTTGGGTTGAGGCTTGATTCAATGACCACTCCCTGAGCGGCCTTTTCCGTGTCACCATGAAGTTCTTCAACCTCGGCAACGAGAAGCATCATATCGAGCAATTCACTGATGCCTTCGCCGGTTTTTGCGGAGATCGCCACACAGGGAACATCGCCGCCGTATCCTTCAACTAATATCTCGTTTTCAGCGAGATCTTGCTTGGTTCGGTTCACGTCGGCGTTCGGAAGGTCGATTTTGTTGATTGCAACAATAAAAGGGATGCCGGCCGTTCTGATCGCCGCGAGCGCTTCCTTCGTTTGTGTTTTAACGCCATCTTCCGCTGAGACGATGAGGATCGCAATGTCGGCGGCGTTCGCCCCTCGCGCACGCATTTTTTCGAATGCCTCGTGCCCGGGGGTGTCGAGAAACGTGATGCGTTTCGTGGTGTCATCCTTTGTTGTGTGGTCGACCTCGTATGCGGAAAGGTGTTGAGTGATTCCACCCGCCTCTGTATCAACAATGCTCGTTTTTCGAATGTAGTCGAGTAATGCTGATTTGCCGTGGTCGATGTGCCCCATGATCACAATAATGGGTGGCCGCGCTTCTAACGCTTTTTCTTTTTTGTTCTGGGTATTCATAATGGGTATTGTTGATGTACATGTTTATGCGTGTCTTTTGAAAGTGGTGCATTCCATGTGCTACAAGCGTGTATGAGATCGTTCGATTACCTCGGCCTCCTCTTCGGAGAGTTCATATTCCGAAGCATATTCTTTGATCGGTTTTGCAAATACGCTGATACGTTCACGAGCGTGGAGGCTTGATATCACTACACCGTTTCCGTCTTCATCAAGAAACGCGGTTGCGAAACTCTGATTACCACCCTGACCCCTGAGTGAGTTGAATCGTTTCGTTTCGATCGCTCGTATGGCTTTGCGCATTTTTGCATTGGTGGCTGTTTTCCACTCCGTGGTGTCTTTGCAGAAATTGTTGAATTGATCAACCTCTTTGGTTATTTCTCGGATCAGACCTTCAAGGTTGTGTCCATTCCTGCCGGAAAGAAAGCGCCGCATCTTCAATTCAAGCCGTACGACCAGAAACGCCAGGATGACGGTGGCAATAATAAACACGGAAAGAAGTACTTCGGTTCCAATGACCATACTCGGAGGATTATAGCGCACTGAGGGATCTTTTGCAAAAAAAGCGCAACGCATTTACAATGAAAGAAGTATCCATTTCTGGCTTTGCTTTGCAGGTGAGGGAGTAAGTTTTTGAGCAAGAGTGCTTTACTCTTGCTCCTTGTCGCTTCTAAGATCATATGAAGAATACAATCGTATCTCACAGAAAAAAAATACACCCGCGAATTTATCTTGATCATGCCGCAACAACACCGGTTGAAAAAAAAGTTTACCGGAAGATGGAGCGTTTCTTTACGGATAATTTTTATAACCCAAGCGCGCTTTATCATGAAGGAGTTATGACCCGCCGCGCACTTCGCGACGCGCGCGAACACGTTGCCGGGCTTATTGGTGCTCTTGTTGATGAGATCTGTTTTACTTCCGGCGGAACAGAGTCGGATAACTTAGCAGTCGTGGGGACGGTGCGTGCGTTCAGACGAGCGAATAATCAAGTGAAACCGCATATCGTTACGAGCGCGATCGAACATCCGGCTATCCTTGCTTCGTGTCGAGCACTTGAAGAAGCGGGGGAGGCGGACGTAACCTATGTTGGGGTTTCGGCGAGCGGTATTGTTGATCCAAAGGACGTGCGAGATGCGCTTCGCAAAAACACCGTGCTTGTTTCGATCATGCACGCAAACAATGAGATCGGAACCATCCAACCCTTACGGGCGATCGCCGCTATCATTCGTGCCCGGCGTAAGGATACCGGCTCACCGTATCCGTACTTTCACACTGATGCGTGTCAGTCGGCAAATTATCTCGATACGAACGTTCTCCGGCTTGGCGTTGATATGATGACTTTGAATGGCTCGAAGATCTACGGACCGAAAGGGGTAGGGTTTTTATATGTGAAGCGTGATATTTCCATTGATCCTCTCGCGCGTGGCGGAGGTCAAGAATTTGGATTGCGCGCGGGTACTGAAAATGTCCCCGGTATTATCGGCCTTGCTGAAGCGTTGGCGATAACCGAACATATGAAAGAAAAAGAGGCGGAGCGTCTTTTGGTATTGCGTGATCGACTGATCGATCGGATTTGCGCTACTATCCCCGGGGTCTTTTTGAATGGTGATCCAAAAGAGCGTCTGCCAAATAATGTTAATCTCTCAATTCCGCGTGTCGAAAGTGAGCAGATGGTCATTGAGCTTGATGCTCATGGGGTTGCGTGTAGTGCGCGGAGTGCATGTAAGAGTGCTGACGAAGGCGCATCGCATGTTATAATGGCACTTGGAACAGTAACTGACGAGACGACCGGGATTATTCGATTTACGCTTGGGCGATCGACCCGGAAGGCGGATGTTGATCATGTTGCTGAGGTTTTCTCCGCGGTTGTTCAAAAGATCACAGAGGCAACCTTGTAATATTTTATAAGCGACGCAGAGCGAGAAAAAAGGGCTCATACCGGCTCAATGCCTCGGGTTCTGCTCTGAGAAACATTTATCAATAATTATCAATAGTAATACAACTTAAATAGTATGAAATACGAAGCAAAAAAGTTTGACCATCTTCTTGGAACGAATGGTTTTAGTGACACACTCTTGAACAATCATTTTACGCTCTACCAAGGGTATGTCGCTAACACGAACACACTCAATGAAAAGCTTGCTGTCGCGGAGAAGGGAACTCCCGAGTACGCGGAACTGAAGCGTCGGTTTGGGTGGGAATGGAACGGTATGCGTCTCCACGAGCTTTACTTTGGCAATATGACAAGCGCGTCGGGGAAGTATGATGAGAGTACTCCGGTTGCACAGAAGATCACGCGCGACTTTGGGTCATTTGACGCATGGCAAGAAGATTTTCAGGCTATTGGCGCGATGCGGGGGATTGGATGGGTAATCCTTGCTTATGATAAAGACGCCGACCGGTTGTTCAATGTTTGGATCGACGAACACGACACGGGGCATCTTGCCGGTGCGACACCACTTCTTGTGATGGATGTGTTCGAGCACGCGTTCATGATCGATTATGGATTAAAGCGTGGCGATTATATTGCCGCGTTCATGGGCGCACTTGACTGGAGTGAAGCAGATCGGCGCCTTGCTCTGTAGTTCGCATCATTTATCGGAATATGCAATACCCCACCCGGGTTTGCTTTTATAGCTGATTTCAGCTATTATCATCGTTATGGAAGAGCTCAATAAAACACAAATTGTTCTCCTGACACTCCTTGTCAGTTTCGTTACTTCGATCGCGACCGGTATCGTGACGGTAACTTTAATGGATCAGGCTCCACCCGCTGTTACGCAAACAATTAACCATGTTGTTGAAAAAACCATTGAAACGGTGGTTCCCGGAGAGGTGCAAAAGACGACTGTTGTGACAAAACAGATCAAGGTACGGGATGAAGATCAAATCGTCAATGCAGTTGCAAAGAACCAGAAAGCGATCCTCACCATTGGCGGGGTAAACATGTCAGGCGCGATCGATACACTTGGTATTGGCTCGGCGATATCTTCAGACGGACTTGTGGTGGTTGATAAAAGTAAGATGCTCGGAAATCGTAATAATCTTGTTATCTCGAAAGGAGGGCTGGTCATGGAAGCGGCTATTGTGGGCGAGTCGCCGGATGGCTACTATCTCTTACAGGCAGACCTATCAACAGCGACATCAAGTATTGATACCAGCCTCGATCATGCTTCCAGCACGGTTGCTATACCCGATGTTTCGTTCTCGCCACTAGTACTCGCTGACTCAGATCAAGTGAAGCTTGGTCAGACAGCGATTGCGATCAATGAGAGATCAGTTGCTACCGGAATTGTATCAGGGCTGTCACATGCGGACAGTTCATCGGATAGTGCTGTACCACCACTCGTGCAGATAGAGACAACCATCCCAAACAATCCTGCGAATGCCGGAGGCCCGGTTCTCAACCTCGACGGATCGACCATCGGCATCAATGTCCTCAATAGTGACGGTATGATCATCACTTTGCCGTCAAATTCGATTAAGGACACAATGGCGAGTATTAGCGTTGCGACCGACACAGCCGATACAATAGAGAGCAAGTAACTCTGCCGGCTTGGGCAGAATGAAACTATTGACTAAAATAGTGTATGATTGTACTATGTAAATTATATTAGCATAATAAAATTAATTGATAACATAACGAAGAAACAATTATGCCACCATTTGGTAATTTTACATCAAAAGCACGCGAGGCGATCCGTCGGTCGCATGAGCTTGCCATTGAACGAGGGAAAAATCATGTTAACCCTGTTCACCTGCTTGCGGCGCTAACATTGCAAGAGGAGAGTATGGTAATCTCGATTCTTGAGAAGCTTGAGATCGATACTATATTGCTCACGGATAGTATTATTGAAGCAATCGATTCGAGTGAAGTTCAGAATGTTCTTGCGCCATCATATCAGATATATCTTACTCAAGAGCTCGGACAGGTCCTTGAGGGGAGTAGCCGCGTTGCCGCTCAACTGAAGGATGAATTCATTTCGACCGAGCACTTATTCATTGCGATTCTCGATGTGCCGGGACAAGCGCGCGAGATCCTTTCGCGTTTTCGTATTGACAAGGAAAGTATTATGCGTGTCCTCCAAGAGCTTCGTAACAGTAATATCAGTGATGCCAAATCGCCGAAACAGTTTCGCGCAATCTCAAAGTACACCAGGAACCTGACCACGCTTGCCACGCAAGATAAGCTCGATCCGGTGATTGGACGTGATACGGAGATTAACCGGATCATGCAGATACTTTCTCGCAGGACGAAGAATAATCCAATTCTCATTGGTGAGGCCGGGGTAGGAAAGACTGCTGTTGTTGAGGGGCTTGCGGCACGCATGGCGAAACGTGATGTTCCTGAGTCGCTCAAAGACAAGGAGTTGGTTTCACTTGACCTTGGATCATTGATCGCCGGGACAAAGTATCGCGGTGAGTTTGAAGAACGATTGAAAAAGATCATGAAAGAGATCGAGCGATCCGAAGGGAAGATCATTCTCTTTATTGATGAGATTCATACGATCGTTGGGGCCGGTGCCGCCGAAGGGGCAATGGACGCCTCGAATATGCTCAAGCCGGCACTCGCGCGTGGCGAATTGCGGGCGATCGGTGCAACAACGCTCAAGGAATATCAAAAACACATCGAAAAGGATGCGGCACTGACACGTCGGTTCCAACCGGTCAATGTTAGTGAGCCGTCGCTCGAAGATACTGTTACCATCTTACGTGGGCTCAAAGAGAAATATGAACTTTTCCACGGAGTAAAGATCACCGACAATGCTATTGTCGCGGCGGCTCACTTAAGCGCACGTTATATTAGCGACCGGTTCTTACCTGATAAAGCGGTTGATCTTATCGATGAATCGGCTTCGGCATTGCGTATTTCCCTCGAGAATAAGCCGCCCGTGCTCGAAGATGCTCATCGCAAGATCATGCGACTTGAGATTGAAAAAGAAGCACTTAAAAAAGAAACGGACGCTAAGGCCAAGGCGCGAGTCAAGAAGGTCAACAAAGAGATTGGTGACCTGAAAGAAAAGACGCGTGAACTTGAGCTCAAGTGGAAGAATGAAAAAAAGATATTGACTGATATCAAGTCGATCAAGAAACAACTCGAGGAGCTGCGGCTTGAGGCGGAGGGAGCAGAGGTAAAGGTTGATCTGGCAAGGGCGGCGGAGATTCGTTATGGGCTTATTCCGACACTTGAACGAAGTCTCAACCAAAAAACAGCTCGTCTGAAACGGCTTCAGCGCTCGCGACGTATTCTCAAAGAGGAGATCACGGAACAAGATATTGCTGAGATCGTGGCACGATGGACCGGGATCCCTGTCACGCGGATGCTCGAAGAAGAGGCCGAGAAGCTTGGTAGGATGGAAGACGAATTGCGCAAGCGCGTGGTCGGACAAGACGAAGCGATCAAGAAAGTTGCGAATGCCGTGAAGCGTTCACGCGCGGGGATTGCTGATCCGAACCGCCCTATCGGCTCGTTTATCTTTCTTGGTCCAACTGGAGTGGGGAAGACCGAGCTCACGAAAGCACTCACCGAATTTATGTTTGATGATGAACGATCACTTGTGCGTATTGATATGTCGGAATTCATGGACCGACACGCAACGTCGAAGCTTATCGGGTCGCCGCCGGGGTATGTTGGGTACGATGAAGGTGGTTCTCTGACTGAGACCATTCGCCACCGTCCATACTCAGTTATTCTCTTTGATGAGATAGAGAAGGCACATCCGGAAGTGTTCAATCTCCTGCTCCAGGTGCTCGACAATGGCCGTTTGACTGATGCCAAGGGGCGTACGGCGAACTTTAAGAATAGTATCATTATTCTCACTTCAAACATTGGTGCCGAATATATTGACCGTATGGAATCGATCGGTTTTAGCAATAAGGACACCAAGAAAGATTATGAAGGAATAAAAGAAAAAGTACTCAGTAGTCTTAAGGATTATTTCCGACCAGAGTTCCTGAATCGGCTTGATGAGATCGTTATGTTCGACATCTTGAGCTTGAAAGCGATCAAAGAGATCGTGAAGATACAGATTGGATTGGTGAGCGATCGCCTTGCGGAGAAAGAGATTGCTTTACGCGTCGCTCCCGGAGTTCTTGATTACCTGGCTAACAAGGGATACGATCCTCATTATGGTGCGCGTCCACTCAAGCGTTTGATCCAGAATGAGATCTTGACACCAGTCGCGCTTCTCATGATTGCGAATAAAGTGCTCTCAGGGGGATTGATCTCTGTTGCTATGAAGGATAAGAAGATCGTGATCAACGTTGAAAAGAATGGAAAGCGGAAAAAGGCAGTAGTGAAGGAGCGCAAAACGACCTCAAAAAAGAGGGCTAAGAGCAAGGTTTCAGCGCACGTATAACCTTTAATATATTGGGAAAATAGTGTTTTGAAAATACCGTCTTTGGTGTTATACTCGAACATGTCAATAATTTTTTTGGCATGTTCTCGAGGCGGTATTTTTTGCGTCGGTGCCAGAGTGGTCAATTGGAGCGGACTGTAAATCCGCCGGCTTATGCCTACGGGGGTTCGAATCCCTCCCGGCGCACAATAAACAACAATACCCCACGTTTAGCGGGGTGTTTTTGTTTGTGCATGCCGCCGGAGCAAGACAACTGCTTGCCTTGCGTGAGGGATTCGAAGATGTCGAGTGTATCGCAACGAGTCCGAGGCACGAGGACGAAGTGAGATACGAGACATGTACCGTTCCTGTAAGGAAAGGATCCCTCCCGGCGCACCACATAAAATAACCCGGGCTTTTTGCTCGGGTTGTTTTAGTAAGGTAAGCCATTATTAGCGAGCAAGCTGTTTTGTTCGCTGATAATGGCTTACTATAGGCATAAGTTGAAAAAACGCGCATGGTGGTAGAAAAAGAATTTTGCTACAATAGAAATTGAACTTGGAATTTTTACAAATCTTACTGGAAGCAGTATATCAGCTCGCCCAAGGTCAATGTATGAGCGACGAAGAGCGAGTGATGTGAAAAGGAGGGGGTAAAGTCACTTTTATCTACAAAACCACGAAGTATTGTATGGAACACAACCCTGAACATTTTAAACACAAAAAAGAAAAAAGGGCGATGTAGAGGAATTTCTTCCGAGCGACCTTGAGCTTATCTATGGTCATAATATACAACCACATAAATGGAAATTTGGCGGAGAGTTATTGCATCGGCGAAACGAACAGGAAGGAGCGGATGCTATTTTTTTTCAAGCGTTGCAAGCACATAATGAAGGAAATCTGGATGAGGGCACCCGAGAAATGCTTTTACAAGAAAGCGCCGAAGAGAAAAGGAATATTGGTCAGTTGCTCCATTACAATCAATTACTTGCCAAAGGATTTGCGCATTACGAGAATGAAAATTATTGGTCTGACTACGCATCCCTCCTTAAAACTGCAACGGAAGCGGGTATGCACCTATCAGAAAACGTAAACAAGCGGATTGCTAAGGGGTTTTGGTGTTTTACGCGAACAAAAATCAGTGGGACGGCTACATCAGTCTCCTTGAAATCACCACGGAAACGAATATACACCTGCCAAAGGATGTAACCGAGCAGGTTGCTAAGGGATTGGTGTATTACGCAAACAAAAATCGGTGGAACAACTACGCTAAACTCCTTCAAGATGCAATGGAAACAGGCATACACCTGCCGGAGAACATGACCGAGCAGATTGCCAAGGGATTAATGTACTGTGCGGACGAAAATTGGTGGCACAACTACGCCGAACTTCTTGCTAGTATGAAAAAGTTAGGAATGATTGATTTCAATGATCCCACATATCAAGCAATTTCTGAGCATATACGGTCATTACCGAGCGAGGATCAATTATTTGCGCAAGAATACATATCTTTCACACTGGAAACAAACGGCAGTCTGTCGGACTTTTATAAGAAAAACGGCCCATACGCGGTATTTCAATCTTTGCGCGATACAAGTATCGCGCTCAATGACGAGGAAATAGAAGAAACGAAAAAAGTGCGTGATGCGGAGGTGTGGTGGCAAGAGCATCAAGGTTTTTTTGGCGCAATGCTCTCTTTACGTTCCTCTATTGCTGAAGGTTTTCTCAAAGAAACGATTGCCAATGGACTGCCGGCAGTGAATGGAAAAATCAGCGTATACAAAAAAGCATTGAGCAATCCGGAAGCGCGCTTTCTGGTGCAAGAAGCACTTAGACAAGGACAAATACAAAGCGGGCATGAGCTCGGTGTTTTTTTGGAAACAGCATCTGCTTTTGTTTCCTACAACAAGATTGATGATCTGCGCAATATTGTGAAAGAAGAGAGCAGCGAACCTCTTTTCCAACGCGCCGGAAGCAAACTTCTCTCATCCATCGCATATGATCTAGGTATAGATGAACGAGAAGTCAAAGAATGGGATGTGACCAAATGGAATCTTGAATACATGCCCAATCTTGTCTCTAATGACGTCATTATGCAGAAATATATAGAAGGAGGAGACGAAGGGATGGAGAACGCGCGAGAACTCTACCGCGCGATCATGAAAGCAACGTTTGAGGGGTGATTTGAATCATTTCTACATGACACAGATCAAAAAGACTCTATGGGCGTTGATGTAGCGGAGCATAACGCCCACGTGCGTGAAATATTTGAACGCAATGGTATTGATTATGACCGGTGGCTACACTATGACGAAACACGTGATTTTCTCGTTTCCACCGATGTTGTCGTGGATAAGACACAGGAACATCTCACACTGTTACAATCCCGCGCGGAAGACGTCATGTCGGCGCTTCTGCTAATCAAAGACGCAATTACCGAAAGAGAATACGCGCCTCTTACACACATACTACAAGGAACGGAAAATAAAAAAGGTATAATGGGTGGTCAAAAAGATGAATTGGCAGTTAAGCTGAAAACCCTGGAAAAAAGAATACGAACTTTGCAAGAAAAATATAATAATACCGTAAAGTGGTCTGCCGTTAATGAACATATGGGGCATTTGCGCGAAGCGGTAGAGGCGGTATTAAAAAAAGAGAAGAAGGAGGTAGAATCCAGGGAACGCGGTTTTAGAATCAAAACCTGGGATAGGGATCCGAGAAGAGATATGTTTGAGGGTAATTATACGCAATGCTGTATCGCTGTCGGTGTTAAAAGTGTACCCGAAGAAGGTGGTCTGACCACGCATGACCCGTCAACGGTTATGCAGTTTTTGGCTGATACGGGTATTAGTGTTGTGGAAATATATGATTCCGAGAGAAAAAACCCCATAGGCAACACCTGGGTTTTTGTGTCCAAGAATGATCTTGGTGAACCGATTTTAGTGGCCGATAATGTGGAAATACACAGCGACTATACTTCCGACCCTCATGTGAAGGCGCAATTACGGGAAAACCTTTTTGATTTCCTTGCGGAATATGCGAAATCATGCGGTCTGGTTGGCGCGGGGATCGATTTGGTTGGCACAAATGATGTTTCTTACAAAGACTTGCCCAAAATGAGTGTTCCCGCCGTGGATACTATAAGCGGATATTTGGAACAAACGTCGTCCACACTGCGACCCGGGCGTTACTATTTGGAAGCGTATAAACACCGTATGCTTGGCGCGATACGTCCGGAAGTATTTGAAGAAGAACACGAGAATATTAAAGAAACGAACAAGAAAGAAGAAGTAAGGCAAACAGGATACGTTGTCATTGAACACGCGACAGGGCAATCGGAAGCAACACCGTTGACGGAGGAAACACTTAGCCGGATACAAGCCGGGGACAGCGATTTCTTCACCGCTGGTAATAGGGAAGACATCGCACGCCTGGAGAGAGAAGATTTTGACGATGAGACAACCCAACCTGTTGAAGAAGTATTACAAACGCTTTCAAACAAGAACGGCGTTCAAATCCTCGCCAAAGAAGGAGAGCGAATAACCGGCTATCTTTCATCACTACCCGCTTCTGAAGCTGAACTGCCGTATCGCAATGACCACTTTGACGATAGTGATTCCGTTCTCTATGTGGAATCCATCGCAGGGTCATTTGACCCATACCGCGTCTTGCGAGACTTAAAAGAAAACGCTCAGCAAGCGGGATATACAAAAATCGCTCTGCACGGGATAAATAAACGGCTTAATAGGGCACTGGCTCGTTTCGGCTTTGAGACGAAAGAAATCACCCGAAATTGGATTGGTGGGAAAAATGCCGCCTATATGGAACTTACTATTTAGATTTCTGTCGTTAATAAGAGAGGGGAAGAGAAAGGTAATACTTTCGTGGCGTTCCATTCAGTATTTCGGAATAACACAGAGAATACATTGAATATATCTGCTTGTTTTCAGGTCGCAGAGTGTAGCGTTAGAGGTATTTTTTTGCTACAATCCTTATCATGATGACTCATCGTGGTACTCTTAGGACTGAAAATAAGACCGAAAAGAATGATCTTCGAACATGGATCGAGATCGATCGGGAAGCGATCGATCAAAACTATAGAACATTTCGATCGCTCACCCCGCGCACCTGTGCTCTCATGGCGGTGGTAAAATCAAACGCCTATGGGCATGGTCTCGTCGATTTTTCACGGGAGGTTGCGCGGCTTGGTGCGGATTGGCTGGGGGTTGATTCGATCGTTGAAGGATTAGCATTGCGGCGAGAAGGTATCTCTACGCCGATCCTTGTTCTCGGGCATACACTTGATGGCAGGATAGATGATGCGCGCGAGCACAATATCAGCATCACGGTCTCAGACATGGTTGCACTGAAAGAGATTGCCGCCCTGCCGATCGACAAGCGCCCCAACATTCATATCAAGGTTGACACGGGGATGCATCGTCAAGGTTTTCTCATTGAGGAACTCGCGAGTGTGATGCGGATCGTTGCGGGCGGGAAGAACACGGTTGCGGTCGAAGGGCTCTATACGCACTTCGCCGCGGCAAAGAATCCTTCTTTCCCCGCCTATACTGCCGCACAGATTGCTGAGTTTAAAGGCTGGATCACTGAGTTCAAGCGCCTTGGTCTTTTGCCGGTTACCCATGCCGCCGCAACCTCGGGCACGATTCTTTTTCCGGAATCACATTTTGACATGGTTCGCGTCGGGATCGGCTTGTACGGTCTCTGGCCATCAAAAGAGGTGGAGGCGTTCGCACACTCAAAAATGTCTCTCAAGCCGGCACTTTCGTGGAAGTCGGTCATAGGTGAGATCAAAGAGCTTGAGGAGGGGGTGCAGGTTGGTTACGACCTGACAGAGACGCTTCCTCGCGCAACAAAGACCGCGGTCGTACCAATCGGCTATTGGCACGGCTACTCGCGCGCGTTCTCAAGCGTTGGCACGATGCTTGTGCGTGGAGCGCGTGCTCGCGTGCTCGGGCGGGTGTCGATGGACATGGTCGTGCTCGATGTCACGGACATCCCAAAAGCCGCGGTGGGGGACGAGGTAGTGATCATTGGGCAACAAGGGGATGAATACGTCGGTGCGGACGATCTGGCGCGAATGTCGGACACGGTCAACTACGAGGTGGTCACCCAGATCAACCCACTCATTAAACGTAGGTATGGATTAAGTGAGTAATGTGCGATATGGCTCATTTCATCCATAAAAATGCTACCAGGTTGCTTTTTTTGGCCATTTATATTATTCTAGGGGACGTTAGCGAAAGAAAACAGATATCATTATGTCACAAGATCACTTAATAAAATTGGCGTGCCAGGATTGCAAACGCATCAACTATTGGAGTCGCAAGAACCGGAAAAGCGTTGAGCGGAAAATTGAGCTTAAAAAGTACTGTCGGTGGTGCAAAAAGCACACCGTCCACAAAGAGGCAAAGAAGTAGTTTCCATACTTTGCGCCCATCAAAAAATCCACCCTTTGGGTGGATTTTTTGATGGTAACAATACAAGATTTTCCACAATGTTTTTTTGGTAACTATAGTATAATGTTTATGTAAACAATATTGTTGGTTCATGAAATTGAAAGAAAAAGAGCAAGCGATAGCCCTGCGGAAGAGAGGGTATTCCCTCAAGGAGATTAGTGAACGTCTCGGGGTGGCAAAGAGCACTGCTTCTTTGTGGTTGCGTGATGTATCTCTTTCTCGTAGCGCCCAAAACATATTGAGGAGCAAATACACAAAAGGGCAACTGGCATCTCAAGAAGCCCGTCGTCGTATGACGCAAGAGAAGATGGATGAAGCTCGCAAAAGGGCGAAAGGTGTGGTTCGTAGAGCCAACATGAGCGCTGACTCAAAACGTATACTTTGTGCAGTGCTTTATTGGTGTGAAGGAAGCAAGGCAGAACGAGATAAGGATTTCACTTTTACCAATTCAGATCCTTATCTGGTTCAGGTATTTCTGGGGCTTTTTAGGGAGAATTTTCGTATTGACGAAACGAAGTTTCGTGTTTGTGTGCATTTGCATGAATATCATGACAAGCAAAAACAATTGCAATTTTGGTCAAAAGTAACTAATATACCTATATGCAACTTTATAAAACCATATATGAAGTCGCATACGGGGAAACGTATACGCAAGGGATATCAAGGATGTATTGCTATTCGGTATTCCGACGTGGTTATTTCAAGGGAGGTACAAGCGATTGCTCGTGAATACTTGCATAACCATGAAGGGCCCATCGGTTAATTGGTAAACCACGGGACTCCAAATCCCGGACTGCAGGTTCAAGTCCTGCTGGGCCCGCAGAAAATGATAGCTTTGTTACGTAGCACGTTGCGTAACAAAAGGTCGGAGTGGGTCGATAGTTACTTTCTTAAAAACTCCTTTGTGAGCCGTTCCGCTTTTTTTGTTTCTTGCGCGGTGACCCAGCGGATGGTTGTGTCGCGTTTGAACCATGTTTTTTGGCGACGGGCATACTGCCAGATCGCGGTTGTAAGCTGCTCTTCCATATCTGCGCGGGAGAGCTTCCCCTGTAGGTGGAGCGCGAGATATTTATACTCAAGTCCAAGTTCCTCCATTCGTTTCCATGATACACCTTCGCTATGGAGCCGGCGTGCTTCGGCGACCATACCTACTCGTATTCGTGCTTGGAGTCGGAGCGTGATCCTTTCTTTGAGTTTTGTGTCATCTGTTTTGATACCGATTGAAAGTACGTCGTAGGGGGAGGATGTCGCAAGTGGTGGAACGGATCCGAGGTGGTTTGCAATCTCGATCGCGCGGATGAGGCGGTGACGGTTATGTCGATCGATCTCTCCGGCCCGACGTCGATCAAGACGGGTAAGCATTGCAAAGAGCTCTGGTGTTCCGGTACGTTCAAGTCGCGCGCGTAGAGCTTCGTCTGGTTTCACTGCGGGGATGCTTGTGTTTTTGGTGACTGCTTGTATGTAGTAGCCGGTGCCGCCACAGAGGGTCGGGAGTTTGCCACGGCGGAGAATATCATTTATTGCCCGTTCAGCGCGCTTCTTGTATTGCGCGACGGTGAACGTTGATCGAGGACTTGCTACATCGAGCAGGTGGTGAGGGACGCCACGCATCTCGCGCTTCGTGATCTTGCCGGTGCCGATATTCATCCCTCGGTAGACTTGTCGTGAGTCGGCTGATATTACCTCGCCATTAAATTTTCGAGCGAGGATGACCGCCAAGTCGCTCTTCCCGGACGCAGTCTGTCCGACAATGGCGATGATCTTTGGTTTTGTCGGTTGTTCTTGCACCTCTCTATAATATACTGTATCATTCGATTTACCAATCTCTTCATTATTCGTTTAATTTTATAAAAAGTATGGAGAAAGATAAAAACAACACTTGTGGCAATTGTTCCGGTCATTGTAAAGATTCGGGCGATATGTGCATGCACATGGATGATTATGAGTATGCTTACGAGGCAAAAATAGGGGACACGGTACCCGATATGGAGCTTGCCACGTTCATGGAAGGTGAGGACAAGGATTACACGATCAAACTTTCCGATTATCGCGGGAAGTGGCTTATTTTGCTTTTCTATCCGGCTGATTTTACTTTTGTATGTCCGACTGAGCTTGAAGAAACTGCGAAAAATTATGAAAAGTTCCAAAAAGAGGGCGCGGAAATCATAAGTGTGAGCACTGATACCGTTTTTTCGCATAAGGCGTGGCACGATACTTCTTCGGCGATCAAAAAAGTAAAGTTTCCGATGGCTTCCGACCCAACCGGCAATTTATGTCGCATGATGGGGACATATATTGAAGATGGCGCGGATGCGGGGCTGTCTCTTCGCGGAACCTTCATCATTGATCCGGATGGGGTGCTTAAGACGATTGAGATCCACAATAACGACATTGGCAGAAGCGTGAAAGAACTCTTGCGAAAACTGCAAGCGGCAAAGTTTGTTCGTGAGCATGGTGGAAATGTTTGCCCCGCGAACTGGAATCCGGGCGATGATACGCTTGAGCCGGGAATTGATTTGGTTGGGAAGATATAATCGAACACAGAAATACCGAGAAAAGAAAAATGCCGCACTCCCTCTTGCGAGGAAGTGCGGCATTGCCGTATATCTATGCGCTCACCGACTGCTTGGTGGGCATTTCGACCGGGTACGTTCGGTGTGCTCGGTGGTTCGGGCACTTCCACTCGATCGTTTTGGATTCAACGTCGCCCACGATGCGGTGGAGTACACTGCACTTCTGGCACGTCGGACGATCCTCAACTTCCCCGATGACTTTCTTCACCGCGGTGAGGACGTTCGCCCACCCATTGTGCCGAGTTGCGGCGATGCGCCGGAGATGAACCCCGTCACGCTCGCTACAGACAACCACGATCCCGCGCTCCTTGGTGTTGGGTGACGTCGTGACCCACACATAGATCCGGAGTCCTGCCGTCAATTGGCAGAACGCGCGCTCCGCCTGCTTTACATGCGGCGGCGAGGTAATACCAATCGTATGTATGCATTCTCTCACCTTCCTGACTCCCACCTGGTTAAACCCAAGGGAGTGCATGGCGGCGTAAAAGTAGTGGGGAATCGTGTACGGGGTCGTCGACGGGGTCGTCGGTTCGGGCATGATGTTCTCCTGTGGAGCGGTTTGTGTTTACGAGCATAGATACAAGTCGTCTACACTCGCGTATGCCGGGTCAGGGCATCTCGTGTTAAATTCCGTGACCCAGTAGGCTTGAAACTCCTCGGGTGGATGAAAGAGGTACCGCACTCCTCCATCGGTCATCCGAATCTCCTCAATGCGGACACACTCATCTGTTGCCCGCAGGCGGAAGGAGCGACCGATCTGGATCATTTCCTCCTTCATTGCGTTGCGCTTACCTGCCACGTCACACCTCCTTTCTTGGTTGTTGGCTCGGTTATGAGCGCTCTTTATCTGATACTTTTTATACCATTTTGATATTATATGTCAATACAAATATACTATAAGCATCATCCTTCGCATCTCAGAGTTGTTGAAATAAACAAATGAAGTAGGGTTGAAAAACAAAAACTTGACAGTAAAAATTGAAGGGGGTACTATATCAATATATATTGATATAAATCGTAATTGATGAATAAATTTATGAAATCAAAATGTTGCAATAATAAAAAATCTCTTACCGAAACTTCACAAGTCGCCGAATTTTTGAAGATCATAAGTGAAGAAAATCGTTTGAAAATACTTTGTTTACTCAAAGAAAACGAAATGTGCGTTTGCGATATGTGGCAAGAGCTTGATTTAGCCCAAAATCTTACGTCCCATCACTTAAAAGTATTAAAAGATTTTGGGTTAGTTTCATCAAAACAAGAAGGGCTCAAAGTTATTTATTCAATTAATAAAAAGGTCGTAAAAAAATATTCAAAATTATTAAATAATTATTTAAATTCTTATGGAGAATAAAACTATGCAAATTCAAGTTTTGGGTACAGGTTGCCCAACCTGCAGAAAATTATTTGAGCTGACAAAGAAAGCCGTTCTGGAATTGGGCTTAAAAATTGAGGTGGAATATATCACCGATATTCAAAAAATTGTTGCAATGGGCGTAATGTCCAGCCCGGTTTTGGCGATCAATACCAAGCCGGTCATAAGCGGATCTTTGCCTGATATGGAAAAAATTAAAAAAATAATTCAAGAGAATATTGAAGCATAAAATTATGGACAAACAAGATAAAAAAATTTTTAACGTAGAAGTTAAAAAAATGAGCGATAAACAGGCGGTGGTAGAAGGCCATGGGCAAAAACTTACCTTTTCTATCAAAGGAGATGACCCTACTTTAGGGATAACTGCCCCGGAAACCGTTCTGGGGGCTTTTGGGCTCTGTATTATTTCTAATATAACGAAAGGGGCGGATGAGATGGGTCTTCAAGTTAGCGATGTCGTCATTGCGTTTGAGGCTTTAAAACGTACAAACCCGCTTGGTCTTGAGGACTTGCATTATTCAGTAACTATGCAGAGCGATGAATCTGCTGAAGACTTGCAGAAGTTATTTGAACGGGCGACAACCAACGGTACGGCAACGAATGCTTTGTTGGAAGGCCTAAAACCAAATGGTGAGCTCCATATTCAAGCGAGCGAGAAGGATAGGTAAGTGATTCATTATCGTTTTTCATTTTTATGATCAAGAAAATAGAAAAAAATCTCAGTCAAAACATGATTCTTTACACCGGAGTGGTGATCGTGCTAGGGATTCTTTTGGGTCATTTTTATAACCTAAAAAACCTCTCTCATCTTACGATTCCGGTTATTTTTGCAATGATTTATCCGATGATGGTAAATCTTTCCCTATCTTCATTGAAAAAGATAAAAGAATCAAAAAAACCCCTGATTCAGGCATTGATATTGAATTTTATTTTTGCTCCATTGCTGATGTATTTTTTAACGACCGTTTTTGCCGTGGCACCTCAAATGAAACTGGCATTAATGCTTTTGTCGTTTTCTCCGGCTTCAAGCATGGGGCTTGGCTATATAGGGCTGGCGGAAGGAAACATGATATCGGGAGCGATTATTGTTGCTATGGCATTCATCTTTTAATTTTCGTGTATCCTTTGGCCGGGCACTATCTTACCATTGGAACAAATTTAAGTGTTCCTATCTCATTGATTCTACAGAATCTTTTAGTAATTTTGATTGTGCCTCTGCTGTTGGGCGTTTTGACCAGGGAATATGTTGAAAGAAAACACGGAGAAGAAACATACCTTAAAATGAAACCATATTTCTCTTCCGTAACCTTAATCGCGTTATACTTTCTGATCTTTATAATTTTTGCATCAAAATCTGGACTTATACTGAACAATCTGATAGACATTTGGTTGCTCTTTCCCATCGCCTTGTTGTTTTATGGCATTACCATTTCTCTGGTTCTCGTATTAAATAAACATGTTTTTCATTTTGAGTATGGTCATCATCAGTCGGTTGTATTTACCACGGTGAGTAAGAATATTGCTCTCACCATCGCCATCCTTGTTTCTGTCTTTGGCAAAGAGGGACAGTATATGGCCGTCTTCCCCGCTATTATGACATTGTTCCAAGCCCCCTTATTGATGATTTATCTTAAATTTAGTCCTGCTGTAAAAAAGTGGTTTAATGATTAAATTTTTCTAATCAGCACCAATATGAAAAAACCTACCTTTTTTGAACTACTAAAAACAGCTTCCTACATCGGCGTAATTGGCTATGGAGGTCCGGCGAATTTAGCTTTGATGAAAAAAACATTTGTAGATGAAAAGGAGTGGATATCAGAAAAAGAATTCATGAATGCTTTAAGTTTGGCCCAAATTATTCCAGGATCGACCGGCATAAGCGTCATGGGATATGTGGCTTTTAAAATTCATAAACTTTGGGGTGGAATTTTAGCATCGTTACTTTTTATTTTACCTGCCACTGTTATGATGACCATATTAACTTGGGCATATTTTACTTTTGGAAATTTGTCTTTTGTAAAAACTCTATTTGCCGGTTTGGGGGCGTTAGTAGTTGCACTTCTTGTTAATGCCACATTGATGATTGGGAAATCAGTTTTCAAAAAAATAACTATCAGTAGTTGGAAAGGTCTAGTTATAACTTCGGCAGTATTTATCGGTATTTTCTTTTTAAAAATAAATATCATTTGGCTGATTTTATTATCCGGTATTTTGGGCTTTATCTTTTTTTATTTCACTCGTGAATTCGAGGATGAGAAAGAAAAAAAAAGAGAGGCGTTGCTCACTGAGCCGGATGTTTCGAAATTTAAAGCATTGTCAGTAAAAGATTTTATTCCTGTAATTTTAGTAGTTTTAATTTTTACAATCGGATTGCTTATACCATACATAAGTGATCTTATTACTACATTCTTTGGGATAGGTGCGCTTGCCTTTGGTGGTGGATTTACTGCTATTCCACTTATTCAGCACCAGGTAGTGGATGGGCATGGTTGGCTTACCATGAAGCAATTCGTAGACGCTATTGCCATGGGTCAGATTACACCCGGTCCGGTTCTTATAACAGCCACCTTTGTAGGCTATCACGTGGCAGCAATATGGGGTGCTCTGTTTGCGACCTTAGCAATATTTGCACCATCGCTTACAGCTATGATTGCACTGGCGGGTATACATGACAAAATACAAAATTTTAAAATAGCCAAAGTGGTTGTAAAAGGAATTTTATCCGGATTTATCGGACTGTTGGTGGCGGTTACTTTGAAATTTGCCTCCAACTCCCTTATAAGTTGGCAAGCATGGCTAATTTTTGCATTGGCGATTTTTTGGTTGATGATTCTTAAAAAGAATTCTGTGTGGGCAATTTTAGGAACAATAGCATTATCACTTATTATTTTCTAATTTTCTAAATTTATGGATATTTTTTACCCTTTAGAAATTTTATCTAAATGGATCACCTATGATCTATTTTCTTTGACTAGCCCACATTTGGCAGGAGCTTTGGAATTTTTTATTTATGATTCTTTAAAAATATTTTTGTTAATTGTAGTCATCACTCATTTTATGGGTGTGTTACGTTTCTACCTGCCGATTGAAAAATTACGTGATTTTTTAGCGAGCCATAAAATGTTTGGTTTGGATTATTTTTTAGCCTCTATTTTTGGTACCATTACACCATTTTGTTCTTGTTCCTCGATCCCTCTTTTTATCGGTTTTATGGAAGCTCGAATTCCCCTGGGGGTTACTTTCGCTTTTCTGATAACCTCGCCTTTAGTGAATGAAATAGCTATTGGACTTTTTATCGGCATGTTTGGTCTAAAAATAACCGGTATCTATGTGATTTCCGGAGTCTTGATAGGTATGATTGGCGGATTTGTGATTGGCAGATTGAAAATGGAGAGATATGTAGCTAGCTTTATTTGGGATATTAAAGCCAAAAAGCTATCAAAAGAAGAAACCAAAAAAATTCCTTGGCAGGAGGTAGCTAAAACCGTATCCCATGAAGCCTGGGGAATAACTAATAAAATAATGTTATACGTTCTAGCCGGAGTAGCAGTGGGCGGTTTTATTCATGGATATGTCCCGGAAGGATTTTTTGAAAAGTATTTGCAAACTGCCGGATATTGGGGAGTGCCTTTAGCTGTTATTCTGGCTGTGCCTCTCTATTCAAATGCTAGTGGAGTTATCCCGGTTATTCAATCTTTAATCGCCAAAGGTGTCCCAATTGGAACCGGTCTAGCTTTTATGATGGCTACTGTTGGCTTGTCACTGCCGGAGGCAATGATACTTAAAAAAGTTTTAAAATGGCAATTACTTGCCGCATTTTTTACCGTAGTTACCATTGGCATAATTATAATCGGCTATTTGTTTAATATAATCTTGTAATGTATCACACTATCACGAACATGAAATTCCAAAAAATTAAAACTTATACATTTATAAAAATATAATAATATGAATATAAAAAATACGTATGATCTATTAGTCGTTGGAGGAGGTCCAGCAGGAACCCCGACTGCTATGGAATACGCCTCATTATACCCACACAAGAAGATCCTCTTGATTGATAAACTTGGAAAACTTGGTGGTGAATGTTTGTTTGAAGGCTGTATACCCTCAAAGATTCTTTTAAGATCTGGCAAAGAATATGTAGATAAAAGTGGAGCTACTGATTTTGGTGTAGAAAATCCTCAGAAAAAACCAAAATTACTGTGGGAAGAGGTGGTGAGAAGGAAAGTAGATATTTTAGAGAAAAGAAGTAACGCCGCTCTAGAAAAATTACAGTCTTTAGAAAACGTTACGTTACTAAAAGGAACGGCAACCTTTAGAGATAAAAATTCTGTACGGATTGCATTAGCAGAAACGAATGAAGAAAAAATAGTAACTTTTGAAAAAGCAGTTATTGGTACCGGTTCCAGAACATTTATTCCGCCCTTTAAAGGCAATGGACTTGATAAAGTGTGGACTAATAACGAATTTTTCAGAGATTTAGAACATCCAAAAACACTCACTATCGTCGGCGATGGTCCAATTGGCATTGAGCTTAGTCAAATTCTGGCAAATTTAGATGTCAAAATAAATTTGATTGGGAATAAACGTTCAATCTTACCGATGATCGATAAAGAATTCTCCAGACTGGTTTTAGAAAAAATTCAAGCCAATAAAAATATTAACCTCATTTTAGAGGCCACTGTTTCAGAAGTTAATTTTGATAACAATCTCTTTGATGTTGTTTACACTCAAAATGGAGAAGTGAAAAATATCAATTCTGAAAAGGTTTTAATTGCTACGGGCAGAACACCAAATGTTGAAGACTTAGAGTTAGACCGGGCGAATGTTGCGTTTGAGAGAAAAGGAATAATCGTAGACGAGTATCTTCAGACAACGAATAAAAATATTTATGCAGCCGGAGACGTGATATTACACGGCCCTCAGTTTGCGCATACCGCATCATACGAAGCGCATATCGTGGCGCAAAATCTCT
>Ga0114931_10000361_pt1 | contig 54075 bp, 54 predicted proteins | sample 2SBtaG_FD_89579 | JGI IMG/M metagenome (GOLD analysis project Ga0114931, IMG submission 89579) | Deep subsurface microbial communities from Kolumbo volcano to uncover new lineages of life (NeLLi) - 2SBTROV14_V59a metaG | ecosystem: Environmental > Aquatic > Marine > Volcanic | place: Kolumbo... | reverse complement strand
AGGTCGCCCTTTTTAGAGTTTCCGTTTTCGCTACCGGCCGCTACAACCGTAACCCGAACCCGCCGGGACAGCTCCTCCGCGAAATCCGCAACAAAACTACCAGCCGCCTCCGTTCCCGGTTTACCGTCGGGATAAGACGTCGTTACGAGGGCGATATGGCGCATTCAGGTCTGTTGCTTATGACTGTCAAAAAAGTTGCGGCAAGTATAGCGAACAACGGCTAGCTAACGCTTTGGCGTTGACACATCGATCTCCAATGGTTTGATCAGGGCACGGAGAAGACCCGGTCAATCTCACCCATCACATCCGGCGTAAATTTGTCAACGAATTGCAATGCTTTCATATTCTCATGAACTTGCTCAACCCGGCTGGCGCCGGTCATTACAGTACTCACACAGGAATTCTGCAGGCACCAGGCAATGGAAAACTGTGCGAGGGTCGCACCCATATCCGCGGCAATGGGCTCCAATGCTGCTACTTTGGCAAGACGGCTCTCGTCGGTGAGCTGTTCGCGCAGCCATTCGTAGCCCTCCAGAGCACCGCGACTATCACTCGGAATACCCGCATTGTATTTTCCCGTTAGCAGGCCCGATGCCAGCGGACTCCAGGTTGTCGAGCCAATGCGGTGGTCTTCATAAACCGCTTTGTACTCTGGCGCAAAGCGGTGGCGCTGGAACAGGTTGTAGACCGGTTGCTCGACGACGGGTTTGTGTAAGTGATGTCGCTCCGCGATTTCGATAGCGCTGACGATAGCGCTGGCCTCCCATTCCGACGTACCCCAATAAAGGGCCTTACCACGCTCGATAATGTTATGCATCGCCCAGACCGTTTCTTCGATGGGCGTCGACGGGTCCGCGCGGTGACAAAAAAGCAGGTCGACATAGTCTGTGTCGAGCCGCCGCAGCGAACCGTCTATCCCCTCGAGCAGGTACTTTCGATTCAATGTGTTTTGCTCGTTAGGACCCTCGTGCAGACCCCAAAACAGCTTGGTTGAAATGAGATAGCTGCCACGACGCCAGCCAAGCTTCCTGAGTGCCGCACCCATTACCTCTTCCGATTTTCCAGCTGCATAGGTCTCGGCATTATCGAAAAAGTTAACGCCGGCATCGTAGGCGGCAGACATCATTTCCACCGTAGAATCGATCCCGGCCTGAGTATGAAACGTCACCCACGATCCAAGTGACAGCTCGCTGACCTGTATACCTGCCTTACCCAGATGGCGGTATTTCATACGGATTCCCTGGCAGCCTCAACGCTTGCGTAGGTTGATACACAAAATGGTACGCAGTAGGTCAACATTATCTTCCAGTACATCACAGGCAGCAGCTCACCACCGATTAGTACGTCACCGTAGTTAATGGCAGTCAACAAGGTTCCAACGATGATGCCCACTTTAAAGCCTCGCGATAAAATGTCCCGTCGAACCGCCAGCTTGAACCACTCAGTCATCATCATCCTCATCATACACTTGCCAATTCACCAACCGCGCAAGAGCTTGCGGGCTGTGGACCGTAAATGGCCCGCACACTTTGGACACATTTCTATTGCAGATCTATAACAATCTTTCCGCGGGCATGTCCTTGTTCCGAATATCGGATGGCATCGGGAAGATCACTCAATGCGTAACGCCGGTCAATCACCGGCGTTACGATACCCGCCCGCATGAGTTCGCCGAGTGTCGCCAGATCATCTTTACGTAGCTCAGCCAATATCATGCCGAATTCCTGCTCCACGAACGGCGATATCAACAACGATTTAACCAGACCTCCCACCGGTCCCAGCCAATCGCCTTTCGGCCCGCCAACCATGACCAGTCTACCTGCAGGCGTAAGGGCCCGCCTGTTCTCTGATAAAGAATGATTACCGACCATATCGATGATGAGATCGTAGCGTTGCCCGTTCTGCGTGTAGTCTTCGTGTTTATAGTCGATGACGTGGTCGGCACCGATCGACCGAACCATCTCAAGATTTCGTGTACTGCAGACCCAGGTCACTTCAGCGCCAAATGATTTGGCGATCTGCACTGCAAAGGTGCCCACGCCACCTGAAGCGCCATTGATCAGGACTTTCTGACCCGCTTCAATTTTTCCGTGATCACGAAGTGCCTGCAACGCCGTAACGCCCGCAATAGGCACTGACGCCACCTGCCCGAAGGTGACGCCGGCCGGTTTCGTCGCAACAGCCCGACCCTCACGAACGGTCACGTATTCAGCGAAAGCACCGCTGCTGGCGCCGAAGACTTCATCTCCCGCCTTGTATTGTTTAACGTGCTTGCCGACAGCCTCAACCGTCCCGGCAAAGTCCACACCGAAACGAGTGTCACTCGGCGCACCGATACCCGTGAGCAGACGCATGAAGTAAGGTGAGCCTCGCATGTAGTGCCAGTCCAGAGGATTTACGGATGCCGCGCGAACCTTGACCAGCACTTCGTCGTCGGCAGGTAGCGGCTTTTCGACCTCGACAAACTCCAAAACTTCGGGTGAACCGTAGCAACGGTAGCGGATGGCTTTCATCAACGCCACGTCGCCAGAGATTGTTGGCGCCGGACGGCAGTCTGAGCTGTGGCTAACCACCAGCGCCAGTATTGACACGGAAGCTACCAGGAATGCCAGCAGACCCACCGCAATTTTGAATGCCAGCTTCATTGCCTATGTTTGCTCCTTTTTCAATCTCTCAATCAAGCGCTGGCGCTCAATCTCCACACTATCACCGTTCCCGTAAATGAACATACCCGATGAATAATTAGCTCCGTAAGACAACACGACATTTACCGTTTGAGCAATCCCCACCAGAAACTCCTCATCGGTCAGTGTGCTAAGTGGATGTATGAATGCACCCCAAAGAGTGCCCTGTGCCAGGGCATATCGTGCGTCGAGTGCCGAATCGAAATTTGACTGCATCATGCGCGTCAAATCTTCTTCGAGTAATTCATCAGCCGCGACAATTGGAATGATGATGCGCATGCGATCCGCCGCAACGTCATACACGACAACCGTCTCCAGTCCCTCAACATGAAAGAACCATGATGTGCCCTGGAGAATCGCTTCGTCGTCGACACGAAGGATCAATTCGCCAAGCCTGTCGGCGGTCATTCGTTGTGCGATGATTTTACCAGGAACCTCTGCTCCGTCGTCTTGAGCGACGCCGATTGCTGGTGCCACAAGTAGCAACAAGACTACCGGCCCACTCAGAGTCCAGAACGATTTTTGATTCTGCATTGGCTAGCTCTCCCGGTCAGTCTTCCTTACTTCAATGACTGCCAGCATAGCTCAAACTTCAGGCACAATGCGGGTAGCATGATTTCGCGAACACCCTACGGATTTCGCCACACGACCTCGATCATCTCATCGAGACCGGCCTCGCGAAATTTCGGTGGACCATTCTCGATGTCGTCATAAGCATCCACGCGCTGCAATCCTGGCCAGTACGCAAGAATCTCCTGTTCCGGTACCGAAAACGGTGGACCGGCTGCGATCGAATCATCGTACTCAAGACAAATGATCATCTGTGCGGCATCCGCGCTGAGCAACGACTGTGTATGCGCAACATAGGCGGGACGCACATCAGCCGGCAGTGCAATGAGTGCACCGCGATCGTAATGTGCATCGAATGGGCCTGCAGAAAACTCAAAGAAATCACCGCAATAAATCGTGATCGAACGATCTTTTGCCACGTATGCGTCCAGCGTACCGTCGATTATCGAATACTCCAGTTCGTTCTCATCGAAGAATGCCTTCACAGCAATTTCCGACAACTCGACGCCGATGACCTCATTGCCCAGCCGCTCAAGCCAGAGCAGATCCGGGGTCTTCCCACAAAGTGGCACGAGAATGCGCTTTTTGGATACAGTCCAGTACTTTTTCAGGCCAGAATTACCTTGCGCCTCATGCCATCCGGTTTGGCCTTGCTGCCAACGTTCGAGCCAGTGGTCTTTCATTGATCGTTCACCTCGATACCAGGCACTAAATATGCCTGACTTCACACGTTTATTCACGCCTCACGGCAGCCGACGAACGCAGAATCCGGACTGGCCCAAAAGACGGCCAATTACTGGTATGCTCACCGGGACCGTTGCACGTCAGTTGATTCTTGGGAAATTTGCGCGTGAATTGATGCGCTAAAACCTCGGAGCTCCATTATGTCTTCGTCGAACACTCATTCTGTTTCAGTCCTATGCCTGTTGCCGCTTCGATTGTCAGTCGGTTTGTCGTTCATTGTCGGCGGACAAGCCAAGATCGCCGCAGGCAATTGGGGTGCGGGCTACGAATCAAGCTTACGCGAATTCGTGACCGCGAATCTTGATAACGCTTACACCTTTTATCGGCCCATCCTGGAATCGCTGGTGCTGCCCCACGCCGGCAAATTCGCCGTGCTTTTGGCATGGGGTGAAATTCTTGTTGGCGTTTCCGTATTTCTTGGCTTGTTTACACGCTTCGGTACGGCTGTCGGACTGTTCATGATCTTGAATTATACGTTTGCAGTCGGTCTCGGCGTCTGGGTACCCAACCTGGAGACCTTGTTTTTATGGGCGATGTTGACCCTGTTTCTCAGTTCCGCCGGCCGGGGAATGGGTGCTGATCAGGTGCTTCGCAGCCGCAAAAGGATTCGACTTTTTACCTAGCTGCGGCTATCCCTTACACCAACGCAAACGAATTCCTGCTAGCGTTGGCCGAGATGTTACTAATTTTTTGAGGTGTATTGCCATGACCAAAGAACTCACTGAACTTGAAAAGAGCCTGCAGCAGACCAAGAAGCAATTCCTGACGACCGCCACGCGCGCCACGAAGGAACTGGATCGGCAGCGCAAGCGCCTTAGGACAGAGGTTTCTCGCGCCAATGCGCGCGCCAAGCGGTCGCGGCTTCAGCTGCAGAAGAAGGCCGAACGATTGGCGAACACGACTGCTGCCAAGAGTAAACGCGAACTCAGAAAGCAGATCAACAAGCTGGAAAAAGTACTCGACGGTGCGAAGAGCGACGCCGCGCAACTGCGTAAAGACCTTGTACCCGTGATGGACGACCTGACGAATGCTCGTAATCACCTGAGCCACGCCCTGCGGATAGACCGGGCACTGGCGAGCATCCAGCGGGAGCTGTCGAAGAAATCGGGTGCCAAGAAAAAGGTCGGCAAAAAGAAGGCGTCCAGAAAGAAAGTCGCAAAGAAGCCCGCCAGCAGAAAAAAGACGGCGAAAAAGAAGGTCGCCAAGAAAAAAGTAGCAAAAAAGAAAGTGGCAAAAAAGAAAGTGGCCAGGAAAAAAGCGCCGAAGAAATAGGCAGCCTGACGGGAAGTAGAATTTCCCGTGCTTTAGCGTAATTGTATGGGATCGCCGGCGCGCCTCTGTGCGTCGTTTACTATATTAGTAAAACGTAATATACTAGCACTCACTGTCGAATAGGAAGCGCGCTGGGGAGAACGAAAATGGCCAAAATCATCGTCATGGGAGCCGGTATCGGCGGCATCTCGCAGGTTTACGAACTTCGAAAAGAGCTCGGCAAGGAACACGATGTCGTTCTCGTCGGTGACTCGGACCGTTTTGAATTCACCCCGTCCAACCCTTGGGTGGCTGTCGGCTGGCGAAAGCAAAACCAGGTCACTGTTGACCTGCCCGACACGATGCGAAAACACGGGATCGAGTTTCACGGTGTTGGTGCAAAACGCCTGCACCCGCAGGATAACCGTGTCGATCTCAACGATGGCACCACCATCGACTACGATTACCTGGTCATCGCAACCGGCCCCAAGCTGGCGTTCGACGAAGTTGAAGGACTCGGACCCGACGAGGGCTACACGCAATCCGTGTGTAAGACCGGGCATGCTGCGACCTCATTTGTCGATTTCCAGAAACTGGTCGATAACCCCGGCCCGGTCGTCGTCGGCGCAGCCCCGGCGGCGTCATGCTTCGGTCCGGCCTACGAGTATATCTTCATGCTCGATACCGAACTCAAGAAGCGCAAGATACGGGACAAGGTGCCAATGCACTTCGTGACACCGGAACCGTACATCGGCCACCTGGGACTCGACGGCGTGGGCGATACCAAAGGCCTCATGGAATCGGAGCTGCGCGACCGCCACATCAAATGGACGACCAACGCCAAGATCACGAGGGTCAGCGATGGCAAGATCGAATTCACCGAGATGGACGAGGACGGTAATGAGAAAAAACAACACGAGCTGCCGTTCCAGCACTCAATGATCCTGCCGGCATTCAAAGGGGTCGATGCCGTGATGGATATTCAAGGTCTGACCAACCCGCGTGGCTTTATCGTGATCGACGACTTCCAGAGAAATCCTACTTTTAAGAATATTTACTCCGTTGGCGTTTGTGTCGCCATTCCGCCAGTCGAGCCAACACCGGTCGCAACCGGCGCACCGAAAACGGGTTACATGATCGAATCGATGGTCACGGCGACCACCCATAACATCGCTAAAGCCTTGAAAGGTGAAGCGCCCGAAGAGCGTGGCAGCTGGAACGCCGTGTGCCTTGCCGACTTCGGCGACTCCGGAGTTGCGTTTGTCGCCCTGCCGCAGATTCCACCGCGCAATACGAACTGGGCGTCGCGCGGCAAGTGGGTGCATCTCGCCAAGATTGCGTACGAGAAGTATTTCATGCACAAAGTTCGTGCAGCGAAGACCGAACCGTATTACGAGAAGACGATCATGAAGCTGATCGGCGTAGAGCGGCTGAAAGAATCCAGCTAGTCGGCATCACGCATTAAAAAGCAGGCGCCTGGAAATCGTCGCTTGCTGCCGGACTGCGCGTTGCAAGGAGCGTGTCATTACAGAAGACCGTTATTCGATTGCCGATAAGACGGTTGACGATGTCGTAACCTACGTTCACGGCATCCGGCCGAATCTCGGCCAATTCACGCAACAACTGCTGCAGGTTTTCTTTGTCGGTTTGACCATCGGCATGCAACGAAACGTTGTACCTGCCCTGGCGGAGACCGAATTTGGCGTACCGGTGGGCTCCTTCACATTGTTGATGGCATTTGTGGTGAGCTTCGGATTCGTCAAAGGCGCGATGAATTTCGTCTCGGGTCGCATCTCCGAAAAAGTCGGGCGCCGCAAGGTTCTTATCTGGGGTTGGCTCGTCGCGCTGCCAATCCCGTTCATTTTTCTATACGCGCCATCGTGGAACTGGATCGTCGCCGCTAACGTGCTGCTGGGCATCAACCAGGGCTTCACCTGGTCAATGACGGTGACAAGTAAGCTCGACATCGTGCTACCGGAGCAGCGTGGCGTCGCCACCGGCTTTAACGAATTTGCAGGCTACGGTGGCGTCGCACTCGCCGGGCTTATTACGGGCTATCTTGCGAGCGACTTCGATCCACGCTGGAGCCTGTTCGTGTTCGGGTTGACCGTCATCTTGCTGGCCCTGGCATCTGCGCTGCTGTTCACGAAGGAAACCGTGCACTGGGCGCGAGCAGAGTCGGCGGCGCACAAGGCTGGCAGCCATGCCGGACCGCGACCTCGCTTTCCGGCAAACGTATCCGAGCATCCGTCGACCAAAGAAATATTCACGCTGGTCTCATTCCGGCACCGGACCTTTGCTGCCCTCTCCCAGGCGGGATGCGTCGAAAAGTTCGTTGATGCGCTGGTCTGGGCATTTTTCCCGGTATACCTGCATGCAAAAGGCCTGTCCCTCATCGACATCGGCTGGATCGTTGGCGTGTATGGCTTCGTCTGGGGCGGCAGCCAACTCTGGACAGGCCCACTTTCAGATGCCATCGGGCGCAAATGGCCAATCGTCATCGGTATGTGGACCTGTGCTGCAGGGATCGCGGCGACGCTCTTCGCGGACGGCATGGTCGAGTGGTCCATAACTGCAGGCATCACCGGCATCGGCATGGCGCTTCTCTATCCGACGCTGATTGCAGCGGTCGGTGACATTTCACATCCCAACTGGCGCGGCTCCAGCCTCGGCGTGTACCGGTTCTGGCGGGACCTTGGCTATGGCATCGGCGCGTTGGCGCTCGGCGTGATTGCGGACGCCTTCGGGGCCCTCGAGCCCGCATTCTGGTTTACGGCCGGCGTCATGACTTTGTCCGGGCTGTGGGTTGTTTTCGCCATGGATGAGACCCTGGCCCGCATAAACCCACAAACAGGCGATTGACGGACACAAAGTTGCAAGAAACCAGTCAGAAACGGATCTATCTCGACAACAACGCGAGCACACCCATCGATCCGCGAGTCGGTGCAATAATGCACGAGGCGATTGCGGATGCCTACGGCAATCCATCAAGTCCGCACTGGGCCGGGAGGTCTGCTTTGCTAATGGTGAGCAAAGCACGGCACCAGGTCGCCGATCTTCTGGGTTGTAAACCGAATGAGATCGTTTTCACGAGTGGTGGCAGCGAATCGAATAATCTCGCCCTCAAGGGCCTGTTTTATTCGCAGCGCCGCGCGCAGGCACACATCATCACTACCGCGGTCGAGCACCCCGCGATCGTTGAACCCTGCCGATTTCTCGAACGACTGGGTGCACGAATTACCTGGCTGCCTGTGGATGCAACGGGTCGCGTCAATCCGGATGACCTTCGGCAGGCCATCACCAACGACACAATCCTGATCAGCATCATGCACGCGAACAATGAGGTTGGCACGATTCAACCGATCGAGGAGTGTGCGACGATCGCGCGTGAGCACAACATTGCGTTGCACACCGACGCTGCTCAATCGGCAGGGAAAATTCCAACCCGGGTTGATGATCTCGGTGTCGATTTACTGAGCATCGCCGGGCATAAGTTGTATGCGCCCAAGGGGATCGGTGCGCTCTATATACGCGATGGAATCGAGCTTGAGCCGCTCATCCACGGCGCGGGACACGAAAATGGCCGTCGTGCCGGGACCGAAAGCGCGCTGCTAAGCTCAGCGCTTGGCGAGGCCTCTCTGCTTGCGAGTGACCTTTCCGCCGTTCGCGATATCGAGGCGCTGCGTGAGCGCTTCTGGTTAATGCTGCAGAATGCTCTCGGTGATCAAGTTGTGCTTAACGGGCATCCCGAGAAGCGATTGCCGAACACGCTCAACGTCTCGTTCCCGGGCCAGGTCGGTGCCGGGATTCTTGAAAAAATGCCTGAAGTCGCGGCTTCCACCGGGTCCGCCTGCCATGCAGGACGCGTGGAACTATCACCCGTGCTCGCGGCGATGGGTATATCAGCCGAAGTGGGTGCCGGCGCCATACGATTCAGTCTGGGCCGGACAACAACTGCAGCAGAGATAGACACCGTCACGGAGCGGCTCATCGATCTGCTGGCGCATGCGTAGATTTGCGGATAGGTAGGACGAGCCTCGTCGCATAGACTGCGCAAACCGCCACTGAGGAGACCGGAGTTGTCATTAACTTCACGGGAACGCGTACTTAGCGCTATCCATCACGAGCAGCCCGATCGGGTACCGCTGGTCATCGGTGTCAGCAATGCCACCGGCATCAAGATGAGACCCTACAAAGGTATCAAGAACATCCTGGGCGTGCGAGCTCCGGATAACTACATCTATGACTGGCCTGAATTGGGAACGGCCGAGATCGACGAGGAGACGATGTGCCGGTTGCATAGCGATGTTCGTGGCGTACTGGACCTGGAGCCCGAAGCGGTACGAAAGCGGAATCAAAAGCGTGCTCCGCACAGCGACTATGTCGATTCCTGGGGCAGCGGACAGACTGAAATCGGTGAAGACGACTGGTTTCCCAGCGTGCATCCACTGCCTGACGCTCGAACCACAGACGATCTCGATGCCTATGAAGGTTGGCCCGACATGAGCGACCCTACCCGTATCGCCCACGTGCGTGACAGTGCCAGGCGGCTGGCTGAAGAGAATCAATATGCCATCCTGGCGACACCCTGGCTGTTGTTTCCGTTTGAGCGAGCGTATGCCATGCAGGGCATGGAAACTTTCCTGCTCAACATGGCCAGGGATGCGGATTTCGCGCGTGCCTTGATGGAAAGAATTGCCGTCTATTGCAAGCAACTGATGGGGCGTTTTCTCGAAGAACTGGGAGACAACGTCGATATCATCAAGATCGGCGATGACCTGGGCACGCAAGCGAGCCTGATGATTTCACCGAAGATGTACCGTGAAATCCTCAAGCCGATCCATGCCGATTTCATCAGTTACATCAAGGCCCGGACGAAGGCCAGGGTTCTCTTTCACTCTGACGGCGACGTGGCTCCATTGATCGATGACTTCGTCGAGATCGGCGTTGATATTTTGAATCCTATTCAAACATCGGCCGGATCCATGTCGGATCTGCCGTCACTGAAGAAACGACACGGCAAAAACGTCGTTTTTTGTGGCGGCATCGACACGCATCGTATCCTGCCCTACGGCAGCGCCGCTGAAGTGCGCCAGGAAGTGAAACGTGTCATCGATATTCTCGGCCCGGGCGGCGGTTGCATGATCGGTGCTGTGCACACGGTGATGAACGATGTTCCTCCGGAGAACGTCCTGGCAATGGTTGATGCCGTCGAGGAATTCGGCCGTTATTAAACTGGAGCCTTGTTTTGGCGGGTTACATCTTCGATCTGCTCGATGTAAGACTATCCGCTTGGCATGCTATCGCCATTCTCATCAGGTACAGCGACGAGGTACCGCCAAATAACATGCTGCTCATTAAGTTTAGTGTTCGATTAACTATCGGCGAGAGTGTAGCCAGTTCCAAAGGAACGCCGAACCTGGTTAGCAAGAAGATTAAGGTCGCGTCATACGCTCCCAAACCCATTGGTAACGTGGACGCAATGCCGGCAAAAACACTGAGCACCCCGATCAGAAAAGCATCAAAATGATTGATTTGAAAACCCAATACTATGAATATCGCCAAGTGCCTGAGACCGAACCCAATAACATCAGCAACTATGATAGTCGCGGATAAGAAGATTGTCTTTGTTGGGATTCTGAACTCTCTTTCCAGCAGCGGTTTTACAATCTTGTACAACAGATGGCGGCCCAGATACGCCACCAGAAGCAAGAGGCCCACACCAATAGCGATCAGATGGAGATGATTTGATAGATAGCTGAAAGGAAGTAGATAGACCGCACATCCCGCACCGAATAATCCCCAAATGGTCAGGTTCATCGAACCATCGACAGCCAACACGTACACAATGCGCTTGACGCTTAGACCCAGATACTCTTTGACCAGATAAATACGAGTCGGCAATCCCAGCTTGAATGGCATCGTGTAGCTGAGTAGCGCTGTCGTGGACAACACGGCGAATACCGCGGCAAATTTTCCATTGTACTGTGGCGATTCAGGCGATTTTCGACCGGTATACAAGTACCATCTCAGCGGTTCAAAAAGAAAATGTAAAAATACGAAGAAAATTGCGATGATGATAAAATGCGGTGCCTCTCCGCTCAGGAGCGGCCGAAAATTCATACTGGGGGAAATCGCCGGGACGAGGACGAACAAGGACAACAGCACGGTTGCTATTAGCCCTACCCGGATCATCCCGGCCTTTTGCAAGAGTTTCATGAAGTGAAGTCTACGCTGACGATTGTCGTGTGTCGTTAGACAGAGTCCACATATTAAGGGTACAGCGTGTCAGATAATCAGGAATACAAACAGTTTTACTCTGCTGAAGCAGGCGTCTACGAGAACACTCGTTACGGTACAAGCTACGGCAGTTTGTTTCGCGAGCTTCACTACAAAGTGGTTAGCGATGTCTGCGAAACCATTCCAGGCGACGCACTGGTCCTGGAGGTGGCGTGCGGCACTGGACACACTACTCGATTGCTTAACTCGCTTGGAATATCCACTATCGCATGTGATCTGACACCGAACATGATGGTGCAGGCACGAGACAGTATTAGTTCAGGTGAGGCTGTTACGGACTTCATTCAAACCAGCGCGTTCAATCTGCCATTTGCGGATAACACTTTTGATTTTTTGATTTCCACGCGATTTCTTCACCTGTTCGAAGATGACGATCAAGACCAGCTAATGCAAGAATTCGCCCGAGTACTGAAACCCGGCGGAACAATTCTGGTCGATCTCGACAATCTCGTAGCACGCTGGTTTTACGCTATTCCACACTTACTCTACAACATCATTCGGTACCGGCGATTCGCGCCTGATTCACACTACAGTTCACCAAGCCGGGCGAGATCACTATTGACCAAGCACGGATTCGATGCACCGAAGGTATTGGGTATCGGTGGCTGGCATCTCCACTTCGTGAAACTTTTGTCGACGAGCCTGGCATACCGGTTTGGTCTCCGTCATCGCTTTCCACCCTATCGAATTCTTGCCGAGCAATTTGTTATTGTCGGCCAGGCCAGGCAGGAAACCGCTTGATCTCAGTTGTTACCCAGCATTTCGCCAACCCGCCAGACGTGGTATTCAGCCGGTAGAATTGACCATGAAAGTATTAATGGTAGGCCCCAAGATTTGTACGCCCTGGTCGGAAGGTCGGAAGAAGTTTTTTCGGGATCTTTGTCAGGTTACAACAGAGAGATGGGATGTATTGGCGTTCATCACTGTCAATAAGGGCGAAACGGCAGATCTCCCGGTAAGAACCGAAGAATATATTTGCCGTAGCGGTTCGCAGCATCTTATTCATATACGCAGTCACCTCAGGCACGCGATCCAGGTGCATCAGCCCGATTTGGTATGCCACCTCCCGTTCGGTGCATTCTCGGGCTTGCGGGGTTTGGCGAACATCTGGTCGATCAGGTATGTCGAACGGCTATGTCGGCGCCTGTCAGTTCCCTGCTGTACGCTCATGTACTCGCTGACCAAAGAAGCTGATACCTGGTTTCATCGCTTTGCGTTGAAAAACGCTTACCTTAACCAGCACAGCGCCGCAAAGCGTACTGTACGCTTCGGCGTGAACCTGCCTGCGGTTGACCCTGGTTTTTCTCCGCACGAACCATCGGACGAAAAATCCATCCTCTTCATGTCAGGAGAGGCGATCGAAAGTGACGAAAGCTTCAAATATGTAATGGATGTAAGAGGCCTCAGGCTATTACTAAGAGCGGGTGAGGAATTGCAAGAGCGCGGCTATCGCTTAATCGTCGCCGTTCCATTCCTGCAAAATAAACGGCTACGACGAAGAATTGCGTCAAGCGATGACAATCATTGGGCACCAGAGTCAATTGAGTATCTCGATGAAATCTCGATTCCCGAAATTTTCGATCGTGCACGCTTGTTTGCTTTTCCTTACGGAAATGAAGAGGTCCAATTCGTTCCAACATCCATTATTGAAGCGATGCACTTCGGGGTGCCGGTCATACTTCCGAGGCTAAATTTCTTAGCCCCATTTTACGAGTCCGAAAGTCGATGTCTTACGTACAACAGTGGCGATATCGGTTCATTCTACGATGCAATCGAGGCAGCTCGCGACACAGATTTGCTCAACTCTATTCGCAAACAGGCAAGTAAATACATTGAAGAAGAGTACAACATACTGAACTCAGTCTATGACCTCGAACAAATATATCGTGATAAAAAGAACGCTTATCGCAATTGACCCGTAGCAGCGCATCAATTACCAACTAACTGTTCAGACGAATCCGATTACACGGCAAAATTATGAGTGCGCGACTTTCTCGACAGAGAAACCGCCGTGTAACCTGGGCACACCAAGCAGTGGAAATAAGCCGAAGTTTTCCTTTTGAATTATCCTGGATTCCGATAAGCCTTGCAGATGCGAGCCCAGTTCGTCGCTCGAGAAATAGTGAACGAAGCTCCCTCCAGTTGGCGAAAGGTTCCTGACTCGCGTTTTCTTCCTAAACTGAATCAATATGTTATCGCATGGTTCAATAACAATCAGCCGACCACCAGGAGCCAACGCATCCCAATACCGGGCAAGATTTACTGCGACCTCATCCGGTGCCACGTACATCAAAACAGTAACAAACAAAATCACATCAAACTGTTCTGTCGGGACGTATTCCTGAATGCTGGAAGAAGCACAGTCGCCCAGATTCCGACGAAACTGTTCGGCAAATTCGTCACACAATTCTACCCCCTGAAATTTGACAGCCGGGTGAACATTTTGAATCTCTGCTGAAATGCGCCCATACCCGCAGCCCAAATCCAGAACGTGCCGCGGTGATTGCGGAAGTTGGCTCAGAATGAATTGAATATGGCGGGCATGAATATAATTGTTTAGAAATTCCGGAAAGTTCTTGTAAAGTACAGACCTCTTAGTGTTGCCCAGGGCACCATGCCGCTGTTTCCAGCTTTCCTTGAGATCTGAATTTCTTCTGTGCATTGCACTGGCTTCCAATCACCGCGATTATATTCCGAAGCAGACACCGAATCGTGTCAGACCAGCAACACCTTCACCGCATTCGGGTAGATGTCAAATAGTATCAATAGGGTACTGACAAGTTAAGTATTACGCCCGAAATCGGCGCGAACGATTCGACAGGGGGCACAGGCCTGATTCAACTGCCGGACGCGACCTGATTGGGAATTTTGACCGAACACGTTATTTTAGTATCTGCAAAATCAAGAGAAACGTTATGCCAGAAAAACTTCCAGTATTTCGCGCCGCTCGACTGGTGGGTGTGTCGCGCAATTCGCTACAGAAAAAGATCCGTCAGGAAAGTGTCAGCACCTTCGAGGGGACAATCAGGGTTGCTGATTTGCTTAGGCTATACCCCAAGGCAGACCTTAGTAAGGATAGTGAATATGAGCGCGTTCAAAATATCAAAGACACTGCATTTGCCTCGCGCGTACGGGAAACAGTACTACCTGATGCTGACACTCTGGCCCGCCGATTATCCGATCTGGGTCATACTTTGGTTGAAACTCAAGTCCATTTGTCGCAATACACTATAGTTCTGGAACATGTGACGGAGCGACTATCCGAACTTGAGTCCGCGAAAGATAGCCAGAAAATCATTCACGAGCTATTGAACTGGATAAAGAGCAACATTCCAGCAGCTGAAAGTATTACGAGCCCTGAACAGGAATTGAAAGCCCACAATATAGTATTAGGTATTATGTCTGCCCATATAAAAATCCAACCCAGCAACCATGAATTTTGGCTCGAAGGCCAAAACAGTATTTTAGAAGCCGCTGTGCGATCCGGACTATCGCTGAATTACGGATGTACAAGCGGCAACTGCGGGTTATGCAAGGCACGAGTTGTCAGTGGCGAAGTGCGAAAAATTCAGAATCACGATTATGTGCTGAGCGAAGCTGAAAAAAACATGAATTATGTCCTGCTCTGCTCCTGCACAGCCGTTTCGGATCTGGTCATTGAGGCCCTTGAGGCCAGGGATGAAAATGATATTCCATACCAGCAAATAACGACCAGAGTAAAAATGGCAGACCAACTCAATGAAAATGTGCTGGCGTTACATCTGCAAACACCTCGCATACAACGTCTTCGTTTCCTTGCCGGACAATCGGTCACATTCACTTTGCCGGACAACAAGACGATCGATCTACCGATTGCAAGCTGCCCCTGTGATGATCGCAATCTGCTTTTCCATATCCCTCATGATGAAAGTAATGCACCCGAAACTTTTGTAGGCGATGGACTGGCCAAAGGAGACGAGGTCATAGTCACAGGGCCTCATGGCCAGTTCCTGCTGAATGAAAATTCCGGACGCCCGCAACTGTACATCGCCTACGGAACGGGATTTGCTCCGATCAAAAGTCTGATTGAGCACGCCATGGCGATCGACGAAAATTCCACCATGCATTTGTACTGGATTGTCGATCAGGAAGAAGACCTGTACCTCAATAATCTCTGTCGGTCATGGAACGATGCCCTGGATGATTTTCACTACTACCCGACTATCGGCGGAGATATCTCGCAAATAATCAAGAATGAACAGATCAATCCAATTGAGTGCGATTCATATGTTGCTGGCACGGAAGTACAGATAAGCGGGGCAAGAAAGTGGCTGATTCAAAACGGATTGATTAAAGATCAGTTATTCACAAATAGCCGAAAGTGAAGTGTAATCAACGTACCGGAATCGGCTTGATTATTGCCGGGCTACCGGTGTATGAATACTTCCGCATGCAGGGTGACGCGATGGTGAACAATGACAATCCGGCCGCGACGGATCCGGAAGACGGTGGAATCCGGATTCAGGAAGCGCCGCACCTGATATTATTGCTGCCCTCGACCGACAACATGGAAGTGAGACCCTCATGAATGTCAGCTTGCTGCCCACGGCGTTCTTGCCATTCCTTGTCCTCGCCGCCTGTAACGGACAGGACGCCGCGCCTGACCTTGACATCAGAGCGAACGACAGGGTTTTCATTAATGGTCGCATCTATACGGCAAACAAGGATCACGCTTTCGCGGCGAGCATGATCATCCGCGACGATGAGATTGCGGCAACCTATGGCCCAAACGTCGTCACTAACGAAGCCGTGCCGGATGGTGCTGAAGTCGTCGATCTTCACGGCCACCTCGTCCTGCCCGGTCTTCATGACGCACATCTGCACCCCATCCGCGCCATGCCGCTCGATATTTGCAGCCTTGAGGATACGCCCTCAACGCTCACCGAGATCGCAGCCTTTACAAGCGACTGCACCAGCAAGCCCGGCATGTCCGAGGGCGAATGGCTCGGGGTGCTACTCTGGAATTTCGCGGCGGGCAATCAGCCGGGTGATGAGTTTCAGTCCATCCGCGAGGCGCTCGATGCTGTCTCGACAGAAAAGCCAGTAATCCTGCGCGGCAGCGACGGACACCATTACGCCGTCAACTCCGTTGCGCTCGCCCGCGCGAAGAACGCAAATGGCGAGACCGTCGGCTTCACGAAAGAAACGCTTGCGACCGAGTTCACCGATCTCGCGCCCTATATCGGCGTCGATGAAACAGGCAAACTCAATGGCCGCCTTACTGAAGATTATGCGCTTGAAGCCATCGGCGGCGAAAATATCCTCGATTCCAGTATCGCGAAAGCCCGCGACAAGCCGGAGTTGATGATGGAGGTGACACTGCCCCGCGGCATTACGTCGTTCCTCGACGCCGCCGCCGAACCCCGCACCCTGGACATATACGACGAGCTGCGTGCGAAAAATGAGTTTCACGCCCGCGCACATCTAACACTTTATTTCGATCCTGGCGCCTATAGGGATGAAGCGGGCACGGTGGATTTTGATGCGATTATCGCCGAGGCCAAAACGATCCGCGCTAAATATGCGCACGACCCTCTGATCAAAGCAGATTTCCTGAAACTCTACGCAGATGGTGTACTGGAGGGCGATCCCCTCACCGACCCGCCGACGCTTCCCAATGGCGCTTTTTCACGCAATTACTTACAGCCGATATTTGCATGGGATGAAGCGGCCCAATGGGTACGCGTAGCGTCTTATGTGGACACCGCTAGCGTGCTTTGCGTCGAGACTCGCGCCGCCATCGCCGCCCATCAAATGCCGGACATCACATCATTCAAGATGGAACACGGTTTTCATCCCCAGCAATGTCTCGAAGCCAATGGCGTGCTGCAACATCCTGAAGACGTCATCATGGATTATGTGCGCATCGGCGACGCGGCCGGCTTTACTTTCCACATTCACGCTATCGGCGACCGCGCCGTTGAAACGGCTATCGACGCGATCGAGGCGGCACGACGGAAAAATGGTGGTGACAACAAGCACATCATCACCCATTTGCAAGTCGTGCGCCCCGAAGATATTGCCCGCTTCAAGAGCAATGACATATACGCTTCATTCACCTACGCCTGGGCAACGCGGGACACGCAATATGACGCGACAGTGATTCCTTTCATCGACCGCTCAGACGGCCCGGCCGGCATGTACGATCCAGATGGATATTATTACCGCAATGTCTATCCGGCGGCGGCGCTACGCGATGCCGGTGCTGTCATCATTGCAGGCTCGGACGCCCCAGTGGATACGAAAGACCCGCGACCGTTCGTCAATATCGAGGGCGCCGTGTCGCGAAGCATTTTCGATCTGCCACCGCTCAATGAGAAGCAAGCAATTTCCATCTATGAGGCCGTCGACGCCTACACCATCAACGCGGCGAAAGCGCTGCAACAGGATGCCATTGCTGGCTCGCTCGAACCGGGCAAGAAAGCCGACTTCATCATTCTCGATCAGGATATCTTCGATCTCACTGCAAGCGGACAGGCGGCGCAAATCAGCGAAACAACAGTACTGGAAACGTGGTTTGGCGGCGAGAAGGTCTATGCCTCGTCGGAATAACCGCGGGTCTGCTTCCCGGAAATTCATCCGCATTGATTTCAATCGAACTTCTTAGCGGGATCGGTTCGTAGCCTCAATGGCCGCCGTAACCTGCTAAAAAATAACGCCTAAAAGACGGCGCTCATTGACGAACTTTCGGTACGTTGCACAACAATGCACAACTGGTGTCGGAAATTTGTCGGAACACCGACGAATGATTCAGCGGACTACGCGGCGTAATTCCCGGCTAACAATCCAGCACATGCGCCAATTACGGTCACGGCAAGCGTTACAAAACTCGGGACAACGATCAACCGCTGACCTTGCGAGTTATCAGCTCAACGAGCTTGCTCCCGAATAACGACGCTACGAGCAAAGCCAGAATAAACATTGTGATTGGCCGCTCGAGAATGTAGCTCCACTGTCCGCCGCTTATCTGGTACGAGTAGATAATCGAGTCTTCTGCCATACCACCCAACAGTAACCCGATGACCGCAGCCGGCACAGAGAAGTCGTAGCGCTTGAAAAGCCAACCAACAAACGAGAACACGAGCACCGTCGCGGGTCCGCGCAGGTCACCAGTCAGCCCGAAGGATCCGAACGTGGCCAGCGCAAGCACTGAGGGCACAAGGTAAGTCATCGGTACTTTGATTACGTTGGCGAGCAACGGAATGAAGAGGAGACCGAGAGCAATCAGCAAGAACGCCTGGCCGAAGTTGGCAATGATGATTGCGTAGACAATATCCGTCTGTTCACGTATGAACTGCGGCCCGCCCGTGATGTTATGCATTGCAAATGCGGCAAGCATTACCGCGGTTGCGCCACCGCCAGGTATACCAAGAGCCAGTAACGTCGCCATTGAACCCGCTTCAGACGTGCTGTTTGCAGATTCAGATGCAATCACTCCACTCGGGTTTCCTTTACCAAAGCTGTCCGGATCGTTCGAACGTTTCTTCGTCACCATATATGAAAGCAGGTTTGCTACTGACGAGCCAACTCCGGGAATCGCGCCCACAAAAACACCTATAAGGCTGCCACGCAGGACGATCCATGGGTGCCGGAATGCGCTCAGGAATCCGGAAAGAATCTTACGAACACTTACCTTACGAGCAGAACTGTCCTCGACCAGGTAATCGGACAACGTCAACTTGAACAATTCGGAAGCTGCAAACATGCCGATCATTGCCGGAATAACCGGAACACCGTCCAGCAGATAAGCGCTACCGAATGTTCCCCGCGCCACACCCGCCTCGCTATATCCAATCGTACCAATTAGCAAACCGAACAGTCCCGATATCGCGCCTTTAAGAACGCTGCCGCTGCTCAAGCTGCCGATTAGTGAAATTCCCCAAAGGATTACGGCGGCCATCTCCGAAGGGCCGATCCTGAGTACCAATTCGGAAATTGAGTCGATAAGCAAGAGCAGAATTGAGTAGCCTATGATCACGCCAAGGCAGGAAGCGCCGAGCGCTATACCCAATGTAGTATTGTGCTGACCGTTTCGCGACATCGGGTATCCGTCAAATGCAGTCGCAATCGCTGACGAAGTGCCGGGAATATTCATCAATATTGCAGGGATGCTGCCGCCGAACCCGCCTCCCGTGAATATAGCCGTCAGGAATAGCATCGCCTGCATGAAATCCATGTATAGCGTCATCGGCAGGAAGATCGCCATCGCCATCGATATCTGCAAGCCTGGGATGGCACCAAACGTGAGTCCGATCAGGAGACCAGGGATAACGATCAGCCACGGAGTGATGTCCGTGAATAGCAGCACAATCGCGCTTTCGAATGCGGGGAAGTCAATCAAGCCAGGCCCTAGTACGCTGAGTCCAACAGTAGCATCGGCATTGGATACGGCAACATCCGAGCGAAGAAAAACGACAAGAGAAATCCAAAGAAAACTGAATAGCCGACTAACCACGGCCACCGCCGCTCGCCCTGCCGCCACAGGAACATCCCAATAAACAGCGAAGTACCGAAGTCGAATCCGAGCCAGGCTAGCGACAGTACATATCCCGCAAACAACGCCATCGCCGGAAGCACAGAGTTGAACGGTTCATCAGATTTTTCCTGGTGGTCCGTACACGTGACGCTTACGCCCATTTGGACTACACAAAGAAGCAACACAATGATCCCAACCGGAAGGACAAATATCAGGTTGAGGATTTGCTTCGAAGCTCTGACCGCATCGTACAAATACAGACCTACCAGCACCGCTATTCCGGATAGTATGATCACGTCCGCATTTCGCCGCGCCAGATGTTTCTGCTTCTGTGGCTGCACAGTGAGTCTATTCCGCTAACAAGTACGAGTAGTCTTTCAAGATACTGAAAGCTTCTTTCATCATGACTTCGGACTGCTCGGGACCAATCCATCGACTACCGATCGAAGCTGACTCGAGCAAAGTGGCAAGCTCCTTGGTCTCAATCGCCCGCTTTATCGCCATAGCCAGTGTCTTGAATCGCTCAGGAAAGTCCCTTTGAAACTCTGCGGAAGTCGCAAAGCCACGAATCGAACCGGGCAAAACAGGAACGTCCAGTCCGGTCGGAGCCATTGCTTCTCCAAGCGTCGGCGCGTCCCACTTCGGATTCGGGCGATCGCTGACGATTGCCAGCGGTCGAATGTATTCCCGAATGCTTTCAGTTCCCTCTGCGCTGATTACGATCAGGTCCACGACATGCCCTGCTACTGCGGCACGCGGCATTCCGCCGTCGTTATAAGCAACGAGATTGAGATTTTCCTGCGGAATACCGCTGATCTCCAGCAGCAGCTTCACCATCAGGTGACCACCGGAACCGCGTACGACAGCAGCCCTTACCGTTTTCGGATTTTCGCGAACGTCTTCTAGCAATTGCGGGAGACTTGTGTACTCGCTTTCCCTGTTCACGGCGATCAGGTCTTCATCGAACCACTGAAAATTCAGGTAAGCGAAGTCGTCGATCGAATAGTCCGCATTGCCCTCGAGAATCGTGTTCGTCAAGTACGGCGAAAAACTTGACGCGAATACAGTGTATCCATCATTCGGTTGGTCAAGGACATAGTTGGCCGCAAGTAGCGTGCCGGCGCCGCGTTTGTTGATCACCTTAACCGGCTGTCCCAGTTCTTCAGCGACGTAGGTTGACATTGCCCGGGTCATCCGGTCGGCGCTTCCTCCAACGCCGAATCCGACAACAAAGGTAACGGGTCGTTGCGGATAATTGTCAGCAGAAACGGGCAGCGCAAGTGCAACCGCAGAGATTACGAGGAGGCGCCTGAGGTTCTTTATCATTCTTTCTTTACCTAAACTAAAAACGGTCGAACGAGCATGCCTTAGTCGCGGTCTTCGTTATCAAACAGTGACTTCGACTCGCAAAGGATAACGTCGAATAGCTTTCAAAATGGTTTCGGCTCCCGCGCGGGAGGAGAAATCAGTACAAGAGAACGGACGTTGGTGAGACTTCTTCGAACCGATCCCATTAACGCAGGCGTTTTACTTTAGTCGTCCGCCCGGACTGTCCAATGCGCAGATCGTAGCTGCCAAATACGCCCTGTGAAACGGTGACATCAGCGGGCAAATCTTCAGGCACCGACAGGTAGCGTGCCTCAAGTTGCTGCCAGACCTGGCCATTTCCAAACTCGAAAATCCACAGTCTTTGCCTGTCCTTGTAGGCATGGACCAACTGCATCGTACTTTCCTGGTCCGACTCGTGGGAGTCGCCTTTCGCCAGGTACTTTTCACCGAGTTGAGCATCGGTATTTGGGGTCTCGGCAGACGCCCCCGTATCCGCCGGCAACGCCGTGGTTGAAGTTGCGCGTTTGGAATTTGCCGCAGACTCTTTCGCGATGCGGTCGTAACAATGCAATCGCGATGTATCGTCGACAATCCCCGAGCAGTCCGCTATTTGTTGCAGCGTATTGCTGTCTGCCCGGGACACCTGCGGCTGAAACAACCAAAATGCCGCCATAGCGAGCATGGCGGCAATACATCCCGGGAATAGATAGCTGTTGGTTTGTCCGGTTGAAGCAGGGGAGTGCATCATAACTATTGCCATGGTAACACTCCCCTCTGTGCCGGTTGTTTTGGCTATGGCTGTTAGAAGGATTGTTTCAGGCGCAGGTAGACGACCCGTCCTCGCGGATCATGCACCTGACTATCGAACGCCCGGCGCCCACTGGCACTTGCGCGATCAATTGCCGGTGGATCTTCATCGGTCAGGTTGTTCACACCAATGGTGAGGTCGGTCACGCCGCTACCTATCAGGCCATCTAAGGACAGCATGTACTGGGCATCCAAAACGGTCTGCGAATCGATATCTGCAAACGCATTGCCAGGGGAGCGATCATGGTAGCTACCGATGTAGCGTGCCCACAGGCTGAACGCATGCTTGTCATTGCGCCAGTCAACACCGATATTCAGGCGTGTATCCGGTACTGAACCTAACTGGCCGAAGGAAGCATTCCTGTTATTGACACCATCAAAGCTAGGGCTGCCATCTCCCGGGTCGATGTCGTAGGAGGTGATATAAGTCAGGTTGGCATTCAGTCCCAGCTCGCCCCCGAACACGCCGTCAACGCGATAGTTGCCGGACAGGTCGAATCCGTCCGCTTCGACGCCACCGAGGTTTGTGAAGGAATTGACGACAGAGACGACCTGGCCGTTGCTGTCTCGACCAACTCGTGGATCCGGCGCATATTGACCGTTGCTGCATTCATTGATCAGAATGGACGCAGCGGACTGACCGGGGCCTATCAGGTCTTTGTAGTCGTAGTTCCAATAGTCGAGAGAGCCGGTGAATGATTCGTTTTCGAACACCACACCGAAGTTGAAGTTGGTCGCTGCCTGCGGATCCAGATCGCCACCTAGCGTCGTTGTAGTTACGTTGAAAGTGTCGGTCACGCCAGTATCACAGGCACTGCCAGGACCACCGGCGAATACCGCAGAGGTAATCGGGTCCGCCAGTGATCCGCCACCGGCGGCGCCGGCAACGTTGCGCACGGAGGGTGCCTGAAATGAAGTGCCGTAGGAACCGCGCAGCTGTACGCTATCGCTGACCAGCCAGCGGAACCCGATTTTCGGGTCCGTAGTATCACCGCCTTCATTGTTACCGTAGTCCTCGTAGCGAACCGCGGCCTGCAGTTCGAGCGCGTCGCTGAGCGGGACAATGACTTCACCGTAGATCGCATAGACATCCTGCGAGGCATTGTTGATGGAGAAGACAAAATCTTCAAAAGATCCCTGTTGGAAGGTCTGGGAGCTGTCTGCAATCTCGCTGTATTCTGTTTTTCTGTACTGGGCGCCGAAAGCAGCCGCTACGGTGTTCCCATTCAGCTCGAACAGGTCGCCGCTGAGGGTTGCCTCCGCTACCTGCTGGTCCGACTTGCGAACGAAAGTTCGGAACGCGGCAAACTGGCCAAGGTCAGTTTCCGTTAATGGACCGAAAATAGTGTTGCCAGCGGTGGTCACGCCATCCTTTACGGAAATGGCGGTCGGGTTAGCCCAGCCGATACCAAACGGGTTCCAGCGCCCGCTACCAATGGCCTCGCGGAACTTGGTGGGGTTATAGTTGCGGGGCTGTACATCCGTCATCAATGAGTGTGCGTACATATACGATGCGTACAGGCTCCAATTTTCGCTCAGGTTGGTGTCGAAACCGAGTGCCAGGCGACTGTTCTCGAAGTTCTTTTTGATGTCCTCGGCCAGCTTACCGTCAAAATTAGTTAGCGGCCGGCCTCGGAAGATCACGTCGACAGCGAGACTGGGGTCAGCAGCCACCGCTGCTTCATCCCAGACGATGCCGCCTGCACCGTCGGACACAAAGTAGTTGAACGGATGATCCGCTGGTACAAAAAAGCCGCCATCGTCGAGTCGGATATCCATCGGCGCGCCACCGATAATGTCCACAACCTCGTTGCTGGAAAAACTGGCTTCGGCAAAAACCCTGGTATCTTCCGAGAGGTTGTAATCGAATTGGGCAAACGACTGTAGACGGTCCTCATCACCAATCAGTGCGCGCTGATCGAGGAAGATATAGCGGCAGTTGGTGCCGTCCGCGAACGTATTGACAAAGCCGCTCATCGCACCGGGTTGCCCACAGTTGGCATCAATTGCGGTGCCACCGGTGCGCTCGTAAAAGCCGTCACCATCCGGGTCGATTGCGGCGTTATAGCGTCCGGCACCCGTTGAAGAGTCGAACAGGTTTTCCGAAGGAACAAATGATCGGCCGGCAGAGCGCTTGACCAACCAGTCGTATTCTCCACGAGCCCCGCCGTCCTGACTATAGTATTCGGCAAAAATGGAGAAATGACCATCGTCGAAAGCATGGCCAAAGCCGGCGTTGACGCTATAGGCCGGATTGACGTCGTTGTCGCGATATTCGCCTCCTATCTCCAGACCTTCGAATCTCGAGCGGGTGATGATGTTGACCACGCCACCTACCGCATCGGATCCGTAAGTCGCAGAAGCACCGTCTTTGAGCACCTCAACACTTTGGATCATGTTGGTCGGGTACTGATTAATGTCTGTGAAAAAGAACCCCTGGGAGGTGGAAATCGGCGACAGACCGGCCCGCCGCCCGTTGATCAGAGTCAACGTACCACCGACGCCCAGACCACGCAGGCTGAATTGGGATGTCCCCTGCGCCTGGCGATTACCTGCCAGATCGGAACCAGCGTTGGACGGCAGCACCTTTAGAAGATCCTGCATCTGCCCCACGCCGACGGACGCGATTTCTTCCAGTCCAATCGTTTCAATGGGCGACGGCGTTTCAAAGTCGCGGGCACGTCGAATGTTCGACCCTGTGACAACGATTTCTTCGAGCGCGTCTTCTTGCGCATAGGTGATGGCGGGCTGCAGGCTGGTGATCGTAACAGCTGCTGCGGCTAATGCGGTCGTGGCAACACGCGCTCTGTTCGTGATGGTTTTCATAATTCCCCCTCCGGGTTGATCAGTATCTTGCTGGCCCCAACAAATTACAGGGGCACATTGACGACCACCGAAGTCTAGTTCAGGAATCTTTCAGAAAGCTTTCGGCCAGCAATTATTCAGGGGGCAGTTGGCTTGCACTTACTTAAAGCCGAACGCCGTAACGTTCAAAGATCCAGTTGACGATCCACTGTCTCGTTTCATCCGAAATGGTCGTGCGCGAGCGCAAAAGTTCGTTAGCGTCAGCGCCACTCAGCATGGGTCGATGGCCCAACTTATCGGCGACGGAAGCACTAAATTCAGGATCATTAATCATGCGTGTGGCTGCACCATCGTAAGCTGCAATGATCGAGTCGGGGGTGTCTTTTGGGATCACGAGCAATTTCAGCGATCCGTAGCCCGCACGGTACAACGATATCCAGGCGTCCCAGGCCTCACCTTCAGGTGGTGACCCGTGTACATACTCATACGCTTCCGCAACATTGGGAAGTTCCGGAAACATTGGATCGCGCACGTAATTCAAAGACTCATCAAAAGCCCCTAAAGTAAACAGCGGGACGATTTCACCGCGAATCTCCTTCGCTTTCAGGTAAGTCATATAAGCAGCCGTAGTCTGAAAATCAGTATTGGCGTCGCCCCTTTCGAACAGCGCTCTTGCACGGTCGCGTCCCCGGATACCGAATATCGAACTGGCGTTTATGTCTAGCATGTCGAACGCCATCAACACGAACAGGTCGTCGGAGGCAATACCCAGGCTCGCCAATACGACATGTTTGTTCTGTTTCTTGACGAACTCCTGGATATTGTCAACTCCCATCTCTTTGCTGGTGTAAATGACAGCACCTGCCCGATAGGCAAGCCAGGCACGCCATTGGCTGAAGTCGTAGCGCACTCGCTTGTCCCCCAACAAGTACGCAAGCTGATTGGAGGAGGCAGTTACCAGTATTGAATGGCCATCGAGTGTCCCCTCCTCGGCATAAATGTTCGCGGCCGTAATGGCTTGTCCTCCGGGGGCGTTGACAATGCTGATTTCCGGATTGCCCGGCAAGTAGCGGCCGAGGTGCGGCGCAATTGAACGCACCCAGGTATCAGTACCACCACCGACCGAGTAAGGGACGATGATCTCGATAGTCTGACCACGGAAATCGACCGACGACTCCGCTAACGCGGACTTCTGTGGCGACGCGGCAAGCAGCACCAGCCCAAGGAACAACATGGTCGTTGATTTTAGTCCGTCAGACTGAATTGTCCCGAAAGTGAATCGCGCATTTCGCACGGTTGCTCGCCTGGCTTCGACAATCCATGGCTGAGCCAGTCTGGAGATTGTGGGCATTGGTAGACTAAGATACGGAAACAAAACTCAAAGGACAGCGTAATGCGTGCATTGATCATAGAAGATAGCGACGATATCGCCGAGTGTATCATCGAATCGCTGTCTCAAATGGATATTGCAAGCGACTGGTTCAAGGAAGGGCGTTTCGTAAAGAGCGCATGTCACCAGGTCGATTATGATGTCGTCATCCTTGACCTAAACCTGCCTGACGGCGACGGACTCGAGGTCTTAAGAGGATTCCGGGTCACGGGCGGCGAGGCTCCCGTACTGATTATTTCTGCTCGAATCTCGGTGGCGGACCGGGTTGCCGGCCTGGACCTCGGTGCCGACGATTACCTAGTGAAACCCTTTGCGCTTAACGAATTTGAGGCACGTATCCGAGCGCTGCTGCGTCGCGAATTCGCGTCCAGCACAACAAATGTAGAGTTTGGTGACTTGTCCTTCAACACGTTGACCCGGGAGTTTTCTGTCCACGGCGAAGCACTTGAGTTGTCGGGAAGAGAGCGTTCCGTGCTGGAATTACTTGTCCAGAAAAATGGAAATGTTGCCAGCAAGAAACTTATCGCATCGCACATTTATAATTTCGATAGCGAGGCGAGCACTTCCTCGATCGAAATTTACGTGCACCGCCTCCGCAAGAAACTGGCAAGATCCGGAATCAAGATCAGTACCAAACGTGGGCTTGGCTATGCCCTGGCGCTAGACATTGGCGACTAGTCGTTATAGCACGCTCAAGGGGCGCCTGCTGGCATGGTTGCTGATTCCGCTCGTCCTGTTGTCAGTCGCTCAGATGGCGAGCATTTATTCGGAAACACGGAAGACCTCAACCGAGCTTTTCGACAAAATGCTGGTGACACTCGCGCTTAGCATTTCAGAAAACGCGCTCGCATCGGAAGGCGACTTGTTGACTGTTGATCTTCTGGAACTGATCCAGCGGACAACCAACGATAAGCTGTATTACAAGGTGCTTGGCCCAAGCGGCGCCTTTCTCGTTGGTTATCACGATATGCCAGAGCCGCCAGGGGGCTTGAAGCAGATCAACAATCATATCGAACTGTACGATGCCGAGTATCTCGGCCAGCCTGTGCGAGTAATCGCGGTGTCGCAATTCTCAGAGCGGCAATCGATTAACGGATGGTCAAGTACGTTTGTCGCTCAAACGCTGCAGGATCGGAATGACTATGTCGCGAATGCTATCAGCGATAATTTTTTGCGATTGATACTGCTATTTTTGATAGTGACTGTTTTCCTCTTGATCGGAGTCTCGCGAGCCCTTCGACCGATGAAGAACTTACAATCGGAACTGGATGCACGGGACATTAATGATCTGACGCCACTTCATACCAGGCGTTTGCCACGTGAGCTTGGTGTGCTTGCCGAAACCATCAATGATCTTTTCGACCGACTGGAGCATCAGATCCAACTGACCAAACGATTCCTGGAGAACGCATCGCACCAATTGCGAACCCCTATTGCCGCGTTGACGTTACAAAGCGATCTCGCGGTTCGGTCAGCAAAATCCGAAGAATCGCGCGCGACTGCAACGAAGATGAAGAGGAACATCGATCGGGTCGCGCGGCTTGCACACCAGCTATTACGACTCAGTTACTCGGAGTCGAGAGCATGGAAAGATCTAAAGGATCAGGACCTCGACCTCGCAGTCGTTGCTGAACAGTCGATAAAGGTGTTTCTGTCCGACAACCATCGCGCTCAGGTAATCCAGTCTCTCGACACGGCGCCCGCCACTGGCAAAGTGGAATTACTGAAGGAAGTTGTGAGCAACCTGCTCGAGAACGCGCACAAGTATGCGGGGACGGGCAGCGAGATACGTGTTTCGGCACGTACGGAAAACGATCGCTCTGTTCTTGAAGTATGCGATAGCGGCCCGGGGATTCCCAGGGAGTTGCGCCTGCTTGTAACCGAACGTTTTTTTCGTGCGCAAAATGACGAGGACGGTTCGGGGCTTGGGTTAGCGATCGTAAAGGAAATCTTGATTGAGCATGGTGGCGAGATGGAGATCAGTTCGGGCGAGGATGGCCGCGGCACATGCGTTCGCTGCTGGCTTCCGATGATGAGTCCCGGCTCCACACCGCAAGGAGGATGATTTCACACTCGCCTTAACTGCCAGGCTCGTCCGGGCCCTACTCGGCGAAAACATCAGTCGCTTCTTTCTTGTTCCGATAACGAAACTGAGTGAGTACTGGCATCAACAATGTAATCAGCGTGATTACCATGATTGTTGCGGTCATTGGGCGCTGCCAGAGGAACGCCCAGGAGCCATCCCAGATCAACAAAGCGCGGCGTAAGTTGTCTTCCATCATGCCGCCGAGAATGAAGCCCAGCAGCAGCGGAGCTAACGGGTAATCGAGTAATCGGAATACCACGGCAATCACGCCGAAAATTACCATCATCGTGAGATCAACGGTGTTAAACGAAACAAGGTAAACGCCGATGAGCGAAAAGAACAATATGATCGGAGTCAGCAGTGGCCTGCGTATGTCCAACAGTTTAGAGATATAGGGGATCAGCGGTAAATTGAGGATAAGAAGGACGATGTTCCCCAGATACATTGAAATGATCACCGCCCAAAAAATGGATGGGTTGTCCACGTAGAGCCTTGGTCCAGGCTGAACTCCATACGACAGTAGTGCACCCAGCATTACCGCGGTCGTTGCGGAACCCGGGATACCGAGTGTCAATAATGGAACAAACGATCCGGTCGAAGCTGCGTTATTCGCCGCTTCAGGGCCGGCCAGTCCGCGTGGACTGCCCTGACCAAACTCGGCTTGCTTTTCCTTCGGAGCCAGGTTCCGCTCCATACCGTACGACAGGAATGAGGCGATCGTTGCGCCAGCACCTGGAAGAATGCCTACAAAAAAACCAAGAATCGATGAACGTGCGACAGCGGGTGCGATGTCCCTGGTGACCGCCCTGTTGAGTTTGAGTGAGCCAAGCTTGCTGCCGGACAAATCATCGGAGGCTGGTTGCTGGTTTTCATCACCTCGCAGTACAACGATCAATGCCTCGGCCAGCGCAAAGGTCGCCATTGACAGCAGCAAAAAGCTGATGCCATCGTAAAGATCCGGCATCCCGAATGTGAAACGCTGAATACCCGACGGGTCCTCGCCGACGGTCGCCAGCATTAAGCCAAGTAAGGTCATTAGTACGGCCTTAAGCACCTGCCCCTTACCGGAAAACGCGGCGATGGCGGTGCAGCCGAACACCATCAATGCAAAATAGTCTGCTGACTGGAAAGTCAAACTCAATTTCGCGAGTAGTGGCGCGAAGACAAATAGCAACACCGCGCCCGACGTGCCACCGACGAATGAACTGTACGCCGCAATGGCCAGGGCCTTGCCGGCCTGGCCATTCTGTGCCATCGGGTAGCCGTCAAAGGCCGTAGCAACCGCGCCTGAGACTCCGGGTGCGTTGATCAGGATCGCAGAGGTAGAACCACCAAAGACCGCACCGTAGTAAACACCGGCCATCAGAATCAGGCCCGACGCAGGATCAAATCCGTACGTGATAGGAATCATAAGAGCGATGGCAGACACCGGTCCCAGGCCCGGCAACATGCCGATAAACGTACCGGCAATGCAGCCCACCATTACCATCATCAGGTTTACCGGCGTGAACGCCGTAGTCAGCCCTGTCAGAATTCCCTCGATCACTCCAGACCTCCCGCAATGACGCGAAAGAGGTTTCCGCTATCGAGATAGAGATCGAAGAGTTGGGTCAATACAAACCACATAAACACGCTCAAACCGGCTGAAACTGACATGCTCAACCAGATATTCCGCTCTCCAAGCACAAAAAAACCGCCGAACAGAAAAAGAATGGTCGCTATCAGGAAGCCGAGGAAACTGAATAAGAACGAGTAAGCGAACATCAACGCAGTGAGTAGCAGCGCCGGTTTCCAACGAAACCCAGCTATCGCGCTTGAAATGCTGCTTGATTTGCGTGAAAGGGCAATTTGCAGGACGCAAAAAAAGATAGTTGCGATGGCAAGCCCTGTCGGCAGCGTTCGCGGCGTGAAAATCTCATCTCGCGCAGTCGGGTCCAGAGGAACCTGAGCGGCTTGCGTCAGGTAAAACAGCGAAAATGCCAGAAGCAACAGCGCCCCGACTCTATCTCGATTATTCAGCACGTTCATTTTTCATTGCCCCCTAACAGAATCGGCATTCGTGCTGCCGTCTTATTGCTTCATTCCCAGCTCGATCATCAACTCGCCGAGCACGTGTTCCTGCCGTCTCAGGAACTTCCGAAAATCGTCCCCGGAAATACGCAGGTTCGACCACCCGCGACTGACGCGAATCTCCTCCCATTCTTTGGTTTGATACATCCGATCCAGCATTTGGCGAAATTGTTCCTGACGGTCCGGTGGCGTACCTGGCGCGGCGAAAAATCCCCGCCAATTCGTGAATTCGACATCGATACCTTGCTCACGCAATGTCGGTACATCCGCCGCATAATCCACCCGATCACTGGCGGTAGTCGCCAGGATGCGCACCTCCCCCTGGGCGGAAAGCGCTATTGCTTCGCTCAAACCCGTTGACAGGAGCTGCGTTTCGCCGGACAACAGCCCTACCATCGCCTTCGCACCGGCGTTGTAGGGGATGTATCGCAGTTGCCGCGGGTCAACGCCCGATTTCTCGAAAGCCAATGCGGCCACCAAATGATCCATGCTCCCGCGAACCGAACCACCGGCTATTTTGACATTCCTCGCGTCGCGCCTGTAGTCCTCAATCATTTCGTGCCAATTTTGGTATTTTGAGTCCGCCTTCACGACAAACGCCCCATAGTCGGCGACTACGGTCGCGATCGGTACCAGGTCACGGTAGGTCTGAGGGAATATTTCCTTGAGTGCCTGGAGAACCACCGGTGTAGAGTGCAACAGCAGGGTATTCTTCTGTCGGTCGGCAGTCTCGATCAAGTAGGAAATTGCCTTGTTTCCACCCCCTCCGGAAATATTCTCGTACGACGACGTTTCAACGATACCGGACCGCGCAAGTGCATCGCCAACTCCGCGGGCCGTCGTGTCCCAGCCGCCGCCGGCACCTCCCGGGATGATTATGTGGATTCGCTCAATTCCCAATGCCGACTGGAACGACAGCAGGAGAACGAATGCCAGTGACAGGCACTTGCCGTAACTCAGAAAATACATAGCCTTACTATCTGGATTTATGACCGACAATAATATCCGCGCTACCTTGCAAGTTGCTTTCAGATTTGTACTCTGCTGTCATTTCGTTATTCGATTCGCCGAGGTGAGGACGATCTTCGCCATTTATCCAGCCAGACGATTGATGCAAAAAAAAGGCGTCCCATGGAAGGACCCCTTTTGAGCGAACAGATGCAGGTCAAGAACTCGAGTATCCGTCAATCTGGCATTTGCAGAACGTTCCGAGCACTTTCCAATACGACATCGGTGTCTGCTCCGAAGGGACGCGCCAGTACGCTGATCACCTCTTCAGCGGCGTAGATTCGACGTCGACCGTGGCCACTGCGCTCCCTTACGACTCCAGCCTTCTCAAGCCGATTGATGCCGTCGCTTGCCGCCTGCAACGCCTCGCCGTACTCAATACGTCTCGCCTCGACGTAACTTGATAGATATAAGGGCAATCTACCCGCAGCTACCATTTGTAACGCCCACAGCATTCGGCCAATCCGACCATTGCCGTCGCTAAACGGATGTACGGCTTCGAAATGTGCATGACCGACCGCCATGCGAATAGGTAAGCATGCCCATGCCGGCGTCTCCAGGCTCAATGACTGAATCGTCGGACATCCACTCGAGCACTTTGTCAAGGCAACGCCTGCGAAACCGGGGTCCTTCTGCATCACGTGCTTGTGCAGATCGCATAGAAATGCCAGCGTCAGCGCTGCCAGACCGTCAGATTTGACGGCTTCGGCGCCGAGGGTCAATGCATTTGCATAGCCTCGAACCGAAGCTGTCGTGGTTGGCGATATTTCATGGCCGCCAATGACTGACGGAGCAGCAGATTCTCAAATGCCAGATCGCGCCTGCTCCTGGTCGATGAAATCAACGACTGCACGATGATTTGTAGCCATTTCGTCATGCCTCCACGTTAGCGAGACAGCCACAACAATGCGAACAAAATCAACGCAGACGAATATTCAGGAGGGGCACTCGTTGCATCAACGCCGCTTGGCCAGATCCGCTAGCCTTGCATCGATTTCCGATACGACGCTGCTATCGGCACCATGCGAGGCAACGAGTGCTGCCCTGCTTTTCCGAAGGAGGGAATCGGCACGCTCCAGGTCACCGAGAGCCACTAGCGTCGATGCAAGAATTCCCCTCACCACCGCCAGTCGCCAGTGGTTCGCGGGCAACGCCTCGGTCAGCACCGCGACGGCAGCTTCTGCGTGTGCGTTCGCAGATTCTGGCTTGCCGGTTGCGAGCAATCCCCTGGCAAGATTCGCTTCGATCAGCGCCGTATTGGGATGGGACTCACCGAGTAAGCGCTGCAGGGTCTCGAACGCTGCAGCGAACAGTGCTGTCGCCTCGTCAGGGCGTTCGGTTTCCAGCAGCAGAGTGCCAAGATTATTCTGACTGTAGGCTACGGAAATATGATCGTTGCCGTAGATTCTCGCATGTAAAGTCAACGACTCGCGCAATAACGGTTCCGCTCGAACGTAGTCTTTCTGCTTGAAGACCAGGGCCGCGAGATTGTGCAGACTATTCGCCGTCTGCGAGTGGTCCGGACCGTATACCGCCTTTCGAATCTCCAACGCCCGCAATAACTCCGATTCCGCTTCCGCAGGACGCTCCAGTTCGGTCAACAACAGGCCGAGGTTAGCTCGCGCAGTGCCGACCTCCGCATGATTGGGTCCCAAATGACGCTCTTGTAGCTCAATCGCCACACGATAATATTCTTCTGCCAGCACCAACTTGCCGTTGCGTCGATAGACACCCGCGATATTCTGCACGCTGGTCGCCACTTCCGAACTATCACTTCCGAATAGCTGGCGTCGCATCTCCAGAGCGTCGCGATGTATGCTTAGCGCCCGATCATAATCTCCACGCGCCGCGGTGAGCTCACCAAAATTGTTCAAAATCTCGGCGTACAAGCCAGACAGCGATTGGTTATTGGCATCGAGTTCCGCTAACGCGCTCTGGTAGTAGGTCTCCGCTTCATCATAAGCGTTCGTTTGATAAGACAGCTTCCCTAATGCGTTCAGCGTTTCGGCTGCGCCGTCTCTGTCGGTATTCGAGCGCTGAAGTTTCAGCGCACTATCAAAGTTCTCTTTCGCCGCCTCGAACTGACCGAGACTCAAATATACCTTGCCAATAGTCTGTAACAACGAAGCCCGAATGTCGTCCGGCTGGTCCTGCTGCAACGCCAATTGCCGGGCACCCATATCGACGATTTGCTGGGCGGAGGTTTCACCGGCTTGCGTTTTCACGGGATCGGCAAGTTCGAACAGCCCAGTAACAAAACTTGTCACCGCCTCAGCATGCCGTGCTTCCTGCTCAGCATGATGTCGTTGTATCAAGGCAGTCGCCGCGAGCCCCGTCGCCAGCAGGGTCAGGCACACCATGGTACCGACGCCAAAGCGCCGTAGTCGTCTATGCCGCATCGCCATATTTCTTGATACATCTACAAATTCCTGCTCTGCTGCAGAAACCTCGGCCGTCTCATCGCGAAAGACCTTTTCGGCTTCCTGTAGCGGCCCGCTCGACAACAAATACGCGGGTGATCGCTGATTCTCTAACCAGGTGGAACAAGCCGCACGTAAACGTGCTGCCAGAACCAATACTTCCTGGTTCAACTCCAATACATCGCGTGCACGCCACCAATGTCGAAACACTGCTTCGTGAACAACGGATACGATTGCGTCGCCATTGGCTCTGTCCGCAACAAACAACCGGGCTGAAACGAATTGGTCAACGAGTTCTGCCCGCTGGCGGTTGGTCGCGATATCTTGCATTCTCGGAAATCGTCGCGAAAACCGGGAGTCACGTAGCCCAGAACTACTCACCAGTTTGCTCAATACAAACGGCAATTCCTTTTGAACTGGCTGTGCTAACGACAAAAATACTTGCTCGGCGCGTCGCCCTGTGGCCTGTGCGAGCCCACCGAGCTTGTCATAGGCGTAGTAGGTCAGCACGTTATCCGATGTACGCGCAGCATAAAGCTCATCGAGGACAAATTGCAGTTGTGGAAGCACTTCCGGGTGATTGACCGCGTAGGCCAGCAAGGTGTCATCCAGCGAGATACCTTCGGTGCGATGGCGTTCAAACGTCAACCCCGCGAGCTGCGCCGGTTTTCGAATGATGTGCCCAAGATGTGCGGCTCCCGGACTCTCCACGTCGTATTGTCCATATGGACTCTTCATGGCGACCAGCGACGGAGAATTCATTAGGTCCTGGTAGAAATTGCTACGTATTCCGGCGACAACCCAGTAACGCCCGCTGCGAGTCAATTCGTGCAGCAACTCGAAAAAACCTTCGCGCTGCTCAACTCTTGGATCGCTGAGCAATGACTCAAGCGGATCCAGAACAAGCAATACCCGCGTCTCTAACGGATGATCGCGATTGTCTTCGGGCAGCAGAGAAAGAAATGTGTCGACTTCGGGTTCAGCACCCGTTTGTGTCTGTTGTTCCGTTGGATCCAGGTGCAGCGCGCTAGCGACTTTGGTGAGCAGCTCGCTGGCCATCGAGTCGCGATTCACCACTGGTAAGCAATGGACGACGTACCATTTTGCGGCGAGGCTACCCTCATCCATCCGTTCGAGCGCGGGAATAACCCCGGCAAGAATAAGGGACGTTTTACCGGTTCCGCTTGGTCCGACGAGGACCATGAATCCTCGGCCTCCGTCACTTTGCTTCTCAAGGCCGTGAAGAATAGCGCTAACATCAGCGGATCTGCCGAAAAAGACCGGCGCATACTCAGCGATGAAGGAATGAAGACCGCGATAGGGCGATCCGAGATTCCAGGAACTGTCAGCCAGTATGCGAATACGCTCAACTGCCGCTGTTAAGCGATAGCCTTTCCGCGGAACCGTTTCAATTACCTCCGCGCTTGACCGCGTAAGCAGCTGCCGTAGCCGGGATATCGCATTGCCAAGCACAGCGCCATCCACGAAGCCGCGGGGCCAACCGGCATCGAGCAATAGCGCTCGCGGTACCACGAAAGGCGCGTTGTCAACAAGGCACTGCAGAACCAAAAGATCCTTCGGTCGAATACGTCTTGTTTCGTCCCCGCATCTTAGTTCCAACCGATCTACATCAAGCACCCAACTGTTTATGCGAAGCAGTGAATCTGATTCGGTTTTTTCCATGGCTCTGTCAATATTAGCAATGCCACGGTCAGGTTACTATTTTTTCCAGGACTTATTCAGCTCATTGAGGAGAGCGGACAGGTTCGCCTTCACCGTCCGCTCTCGCGCCTCAGCCGTTCTTGTTGCGCCGGAGAATGCTTTCGAGCTGCCGCTGGACTCTAGCGTTGCTGACCAGACCGCATCGCCAGCAGTATCAGTGAACCGATATGTCACCGTCATCTTGCCCGTGTATTGCAACAGCATGCCTACGTCCTGGCCTTGTGACCGAACGACAACCTCCAGGTTGAGGTCCCCCTCTCCGAGGTCTACTGAAGAAAAGAAACCACTTCCAGTCAATGTTTCGACAACAGCAACGTGGATTTGCTCTTTGGTTGCGTAAGAGGCACCCCCCCAGACCGACTTCTGCTCGCCGCGGACGGAAACGGTCCGGATATTCTCACCCGTTTGGAGTGACAATCGTGTGTCGGTATCCGGAATCATGTTTGTGGGACTCGGGCCCGCACAACCGCTGATAGCGCCTATGCAAATGATGCTTATGGCAAGCCTGGCGAAGCCTCTCTGTCGAACATTACTTTGCAGCATTGGATTTCCCTGTTATTACTGTTTAGCGGTTTTCAAGAGTTCCTGGCCCTGCGGTTGAAACAACAGATCGTGGAACAACAAGTCGAGTGGCTGAGCACTCTCCCAATTGTCAGCCTTCGCCGGATTTCCAGCGACGGTCACGGCGTTCGACCAGGCCAGCTTACCGCTTTCAAGATCGATCAATGCCCCTTCATATACGCGGCCGGATATTTTGCTACCGGGAACGAAAACGGCGTAGTAATCACCGCCAAGGCCAGCGGTAGCGAGTCCCGTCCCCATCCCGACAATGAACCGGCCAATGCCGGCTACCGCATTGAGCGCACCAGTGCGGCTAGTGCCAAGCGCACCAAAGAACAAGACGCTGCCGGCATTGCTGCGATTTCGAACAATTCCGCCAGCATGCCGGAACACGGACTCTGAAATTCCATGGCCTGCGTCCGCTTCATCGGCCGCCGCTCTTTCGAACGCGTAGGAGCTGATGACCGTCAGCGCATCGATATATTCTTTATCCGTTGCTAGTTGGGATTCGACTGCAAGCGGCTGAGGTTGCTCGGTTACTGCCTCGCCTATGCTATCTGCCGCCGGTATCAGGGTCACGTCACCATGCCGGGCACCGCAGATCAAGGTGGCCTGCTCGCGGATTATTATGCCGCTGTCTTGCAGGTCTCCCCGTAGCTGTTGTTGCGAAATCACCGCACCAGTCTTGGACTCACCGATCATGAAATAGTCGCCGCCGCCGATACCATCGCGCTGCAGGCAGACATCGATCAGTAGCGCCACACCCTCGCTGCGTCCCAGTGTCGGATCATGCGTCACCACTGTGCTCGACGGCGGAGCCGCGGTGCATCCAGCCAATATGGCGGTCAGAAAACAGATAAGGAGAGTCGCTTGCAGTCGTTGCGTCACCGGGGAACTCCAACCATTCGAAATTGAGTATCGAAACTGCCAGTCATAGGCTACGAAAGCCAGAGCCCCTGCATAACGTTTTCCTAACGTCTAGCCAATTCAGCTCCAGCGCGAGTTTCGCTGGATTAGACTGACCCTCACAGTCAGTGGAAACCCGATGGACCTACCACCGTATCTAATCGCATTAGGCATTTCTAGGACTTGCGAATTAACCGCAGCGCTGATCATCTTTTGGCGCTTCAGATTTTCGCCGACCGGCTTGCTCGGTGTATCGGCGTTTTCGATCTGGTTCCTGGCTGGCTCAACAGAGATGTTCGGCATTTACCTGGGCTACTCACAGGGCCGCTTCGAGTTCTCGGAGATGATCGGTCGAATCAGGCCGCTGCTGACAGCAATGGAGCTACTAGCCTACACGATGCTATTCTTCTCACTACTACTCGCCCCGACGACCGCTCGCTACCGCCTCGGTGGCAAGCGGGCCCGCTAATATGTTCATCGCGATCACCGCGGCGTTCGTGACTACAGCGCTCGCTTGCGGGCTGGCAATGATGTATCGCTTTGGCAAAACACGTGCGGGAGTCGTCGGCAGTATCGGGTTTTTCTGGTGGGCTTTTGCCGGTCTGTTTCGTATTGCGAGTTATGTTGCGCAATTCGACATATCCTCACTGAGCGACTTTTTCCAGATCACTTATGTGCTTGGATTCGCATTTATTATCTACGCTTGGGCCACGATACCTATAGTTACCGAGGCAGAATCCACTCCTACACCAATGCCGACGGTAGACCGACCACGCATCGTCACGATTATTGGTTCGCTGCTTATAATCCTGGCTATCATTGGGCTACTCGCGCTCGTCTATGTTGGCATTCTAATTGAGTTGAACAGCCGCAATATGATCACTTTAGGAACACTCGGTCTGGGTGCAGCTATCCAGGCCGGCATGGGTATCGGCATTTTGGCGGGTATGAATTGGGTGCGTATTGCCTATTTTGTTATTGCTCCGGCCTCTATCTTGATTGCATTCGCCTTTGGTCGCTTGTCATCAACGAGTGTCATTCAGATCGTGATGTTCGGCGTTGCTGCATATTGCCTTAGCCGCCCTGCTGCTATTGCATATTTCCACGGTGGAACAGCACACGATTCCTTCACAAAGGGCAGTATCACTTAATGTTGTTCGATACAGTTTTCTTATCAGGAGCTTTTATGAAAACACTCATAGTCACCGCGACCATAGCATCGCTAATGATTGCGGGCTGTGACCGCAACACGAGCAACGAACCAACCAGCAACGAAAATACTGGTGTAACAGCCGATGGCTCCACAACATCGCCCGAGACAACACTTGGGAGCGAGAAAAGTACACCCATCGCGGCAGACCAACCAGCAGCACAGCTTATCCCGGAAGACATAAAGGCCGACTCAGTACAGGTCAGCTACGCGGACAGCACAATCATTCTCGGCGCCATTGGCGGCCGACCTTTTGCAGCTTTTGATGGCAATGGCGAAGTCACAAAGCTTTTTGCATTAGGGCCAGTAAAGGTCTGGATATTCAAAGAGATAGATCCTGAGAACCTGGATTTCATGAAAGATGAGTACGGCGTGGAAGTTGGCGGCTCATATCTGGAGACTGGACCGGAACAGTTCAAATTTATTCGCCACGTTGATATTACTTTATCCGATGAAGAGTTGGCCAAAGAATTCGGTATTGAATAAAGCCTGACTGTGTCTTTTAAACCCTGTTTGTACGCTGTCATGATTTGCGCTGCGCTGTTGGGTACCCGTCCAGTGACGGCAGATGACGCGACGGCGAAGCTAAGCAAGCTTTCCGAAACCATGGGGGCAGCAGACATTGTCGAGGTTCGTCAACTGCTGCATGACGGAGCAGACGTCAATGTCAAAAACAAAAAGTTCGGCGCAACGTGCCTTCTACGCGCAGCACAGAACGGAAATGCAGACATAGTCGCCCTGCTGCTGGCCTCAGGTGCCGACGTCAACTTAGCTGACGACATTCTAGGCGTTAGCCCCCTGGCGATAGCGGCCCGAAATGGCCACGCTTCTATTGTCGCAAGCCTGATCGCTGCGCAGGCGGATGTTAATGCGACGGGCAGTGGAGGTACAACGGCACTCAATGCCGCCGCAGAGCGTGGTTACTTAGCGGTGGTCAATCAACTGATTAGCGCTGGTGCGGACGTCAATATCCCGGATCAAAATGGTATCGTGGGTCTGACCTTCGCGGCCCAAAATGGCCATTTCGAAGTGGTGAGTGTGCTGTTGAGAGCAGGCGCTGATGTGAACTCGACTGAAAGCCACGGCGCAACCCCCCTCATTCTGGCTTCGCAGAACGGCCATTTAGACATTGTCACTGCACTTATAAACGCTAAAGCTAATGTTGATGCCAGTTTGGTTAATGGAATGAGTTCACTTCACCTCGCGGCACAGTACGGTTACGCAAATATCGCTGCAGCGCTAATAGACGCAGGTGCCAATGTTCTGGCAACAAACGCTAAGGGCTTTTCCGCACTCGACATCGCCAAACAAGAACGCCACATCGATATTGCCAGAAAACTTGCGCTGGCCAGCTCACCGCTATAGGTATTGCCCAATAGAATAAACAGAAAATTTCTATCACCAATCGAGGAGTAAAAAATGCGACTTGCTTGTTACGTTTTGTCGACTATTCTTCTATCCGCATCCACTGTCGCTTTTTCAGATGAGATCCCAAACTATGTATTGGAAGCGGCCGCGAAAGCACACATTGATAAGGTACACATCACCACAGCAAAAATTAAATCGATCACGAAGGATGGAGATAAGATCACCCTGGAATTCGATGGTTACGCAGAAATCGGTTCACAAAAAACGCAACATATGGAAAAAGAAGTTACCTATTTTGAACCTAGGCAAGAGGGTGAAGTAAGACTGATCGATCTCCCAGAAGACTCCAAAGAAGTACGAATCTACTGGGGATATGGCGTGAGTAATTTCAGCAAAATACTTGCTTTTGAGAAAATCCGATAGCGAAGTAAGAAGTGGCTTGTACGCCATAACGGTCGCGCTCCGACACTCAGTGTTCATACTGGGGGCCTCCATCACGAAGACCAGCACGGTGTAAATTGGCATCGAAAATTGACCCACATCAGCCCCAAAGACCAATAACTTGCGCGGCGAATCGGCGCCGAAACCGGGTCAAATGCGGACGCCGATTTACAGGCACGAGCCTCTGCCTCGGCATTGTGCTTCGGTGGCAGCTGCTCAATTTTCCTTTGTAGTGGTGTGCCCATGACAATACCTCTTCATTTATTCACGCGATCCAGCTTTGTCCTGAAGCGCCTGTCAGATTAGCAGGCTCTCGAGATTATGCCATTGGCCCTCGCCCGAGTTCCGCCGCTATGTCCTTCAACGAGATCATGAGATGGCGGTCGCTTGCCGTTGATGGCCGAAAACCCATTCGCGCATAGAACCTGGCCGCTTCCTCATCCAGTGCATGTACCAGAACACCTTTTACCCCGATGTGCTCGCTTGCTTGCGAGATTCTCAGGACAGCGTCGCGCAAAAGTGCCGGCCCAACACCGTGTCCCTGAAGATCGACTCGCACGGCCAGTCGGCCGATGAGTGCCATCGGAATCGGATCGGGCGCGTTCCGCTTTGTCTTGCCGACCGCGTCGTGACGACGAACTGATCCGGCACTAACTGCGTAGTAGCCGACCACTTCACCGGAACGATTGCAGATTACGAATACCCGTGAATCTCCGGCCATATTGCTCTTGAGAGCCCGGTTTTTCAGCCAGTCATCCAGTGACTCTCGCCCGCAGCAGAATCCGGACGCATCATGGTCCCGATTCAGTTCCTCAGGCTTGGTGAGTCTATCCGTCCTGGAGTCAGTCGATGACATTCAGTCCCAGGGAGCAGCGGCATGCAGAAGTTTGTTGAGGGCGGCATTCGGTTCCGGGTCCGCATCCAGCGCAGACAAAAATGCGACAAATTGATCGTGGTTCAGGTCAAACTTCGTTTGATCCGCTTCCGCCATTTCAGCCTCTTTGAGAGCAGCGTGCAGCACGAATTGTGACGCATTGACCCCTCGCAGGTCTGCGCCTCGGTTTATGCGTTCCTTTTCCTCCTGCTGGAGGCGAAACTGCATGACTTTTTCTGCGGTAGCCACAACGTGTCTCCTGTCTCTCTAGCTCGGCTCTGTCGGCCATGCGCCAAGTATGGAGTGTTGTAATGACATTGTCAATACATATATTCCGATCCGAGACCCAGTCTGATCGATGACACCGTTACCAGTCTTGTAAACATCAGTCCTGAGGGCCTCAGGCCGGTCGATGAACTTTGAGCCAGTCAAACGCACCGGGCGTCGCCTGCCAGACGTCCCGCATTTCCTGCCGATACAGCCACGCCTGATCGTCCCCACCCATGCGGACTCCAACAGGATCCAGTTTCGGTTTCCTGAGCCGTTTGGCCAGCAGATACCGCGGGATCTTTGGCAGGTCACTGACTGCGCCCTGGATGGCCGCAAAGTTGGCGCGCCCGGAGAGATTGATTCAGATCGCCTTAGGGCGATCTTCACCCCTGCGGGGCGCCTGCGGCGTCTAAAACGCTGACGCGTTTTATCGAACAGCAGTTCTCATCTTCATCCACACACCCCAAAAAACAAAAAGGCCCCGTAAAGGGACCTTTTGGTTTTTGGCGCGCCCGGAGAGATTCGAACTCCCGACCGCCTGGTTCGTAGTTGGGTCATTAAACTGTAACTTGTTGTTAACTAAGAGAGACTGTTGGGGCGTCCGTTGCCTACTCTGCACCACAGTGCATAACGTTGCATCATTCATTCACGCAAAAGTCCCGCAAGTATTGCTGCACGCCCGCTACGTCATGATGCCATCGCTTCGGTCGTCGATGACTACGTGATCGTCTCCGGCCAGCGTTGCTTGCCGTGGATCACACGCAGGATTATCAGCTGATCATCGTTGACGGTGTAAGCGATGAGATACGGCGTTCGCTTAACGACCCATTCGTAGGTGCCCGAAATGCGACCGGGTCGTCCAGCTCGGGGTTGCTCAAGCAACAGGCGGGTGGCGGCGGCGATGCGTTTAGCAACTGCGTCCGCCGCAGCTGGGTTGTTCTCTGCAATGTAGTGAAGCGCATCGCTAAATTGGGATAAGGCGCGGCTAGTCCACTTCAGTTTCAAGCTGCACGCCCCATTGTGCGAACGTGTCACATACCGCCTCATCACTGGCGAATTCGCCCCGACGGGCTTCGGCTAAGCCGGCCTCAATCTCCTGGCGTACGTATGCCTCGTACGCGACGTCTTTCCAGGTTGCCGACTTAGGCAGTTGCTCCGCCAGCGTGTGCAACGCGTCTTTCAATGTGGCCTCGGATGCCATGACACTCTACTCCAATGAACACACTTTAAGCCTATCAGGATTCATCAAAGGATTCAGGACACAAACAGGGATTCCAGAGATAGAAATTTAAGCGCATTCATCACCGTTTGATTGCCTGTTTCCTCAAATCTCTGCCGACTCTCTGCTTGCCAGTTGACCCATGCCCTGAATCTATGGCCAGTTGATGGGTGTCCTCATTCTGGCCGTGATGTCTAACCGGCAGCAGCCTGACCACACGCGCATTCGAAAACACACCCAGGCAGGGTTATCCCCTAAACGAATGCAGGTATTGGAACCCGTCATCCGTCAACCGGCCGAGGTCTTGATCGATCAGATGCTGGCAACCGGTTCGCCCGCTGAGTGGGTTGGCGCAGTCGGCAACCCACTGCCGGCAGAGACCATTTTTCGGCTCATCGGTTTTCCGGATTCTGACGACGAGCAACTGAAATTCTGGACCAACAACCGACTCGCATTTACCTGGGGAAAAACCGACAAGAATTATCAAATTCAAATCGCAAAAAACCTGCTGGCTTATTGGCGCTATGTCGCCGCTTACGTCGAGATGCTACGCAAAACTCCAGCCGACGATTTCACCTCGGAATTGCTCGCCGCACACGCTGAGAATCCGGACGATTTACGCTATGACTAAGTGCAGTCAATTATTTACGGGCTCTCATTCGCCGGCCATGAAATTGTAAGAAACCTGATCAGCAATATCTTGCTGTGCCTGTTGGGTGAGCGTCAGAATTGGCAGGCCGTGTGCGAAGACCCATCGCTGATCAAGCCAGCCATCGAAGAAGTGCTGCGCTTTAATTCAGAGCAAACCAGTTGGCGCAGAATTACGGCGTGTGACACGGAATTCCATGGTTACCGACTGCCCAAGGGTACACCGGTATTCATATCGCTCGCGGCCGCGAACCATGATCCGCGAAGTTTCTAGAAACCCGACCGTTTCGACCTGTATCGGAGTAACGCGGACAAGCACATCGCCTTTGGCCGCGGCATCCATATTTGCATCGGACGCCTGCTTGCAAAACTGGAGCTGCGCCTGGTTCTCGAGACCCTTATCCAAAAAGTGCCATCACTGCGACTGGTGATCGGCCAGGACCTCAGTTACTACCCGAATTTCTCGTTCCGTGGGCCAAAAACTTTGTATCTTTGCTGGGATGAGGCGTGCGACACTACGGATTAGCATCTGACGGGATCGTCAATGCTTGAGTAATCCCGGAGCCCAAAATCATGGCATCAGAGAGAAATTCAGTAACAACGTCATCTCAAGCGCACGCCGCAAGTAATCAATGCAACCGTTTATCGAAAAATTTTTCAGTGTATCCACACTCTGATTCCATCTGTTTTCGCATCTTAAAGGTAAAATGTAATGATCGAAAAATTATTAGGAAAACAATTTTTTTGTTCTTTTATTTTATTAGTTCTTGTGTCTTTGAACGTTTCTGCTCAGGGTCTGACAGTTTCCGGCGGATCGACAAAAAAATGGACCTATGAGGGCAAAGAATACAAAACCGTTTTCCATAGTACAGGGATTATATCCGGCCCGGATCACATGCTTAGTACCGCCAGAATGTCAGGTGTTGGTGAGATACTTTATTCAGAAGACGGAAAAACCCGTATGGTGACCAGCGATGAAATTTCATCGATTGACGGCGATACGATAACAATCAATTTGTCAGGTGATGTACGCCGGTTCGATTTGGATGGCGATACCGTAATTTGCAAACAGGATCACTCCATTCGTGGTTCCGATCTGACGATTGGAGACATCGTGGTGGTGAACTCTTACCCGGATCGAACGAATGTCACATCCGTGCGGATCGGTCCGTTACTGGTTACCGGTCTCATGTCCGGAAATCTGAAACCCGTGGAGTATACGTGCGGTAAATTGAAGCCTATCGCCTGGTGGGAATTTTGGAAGTAACCGTTAAGTGCTGCGAGTTTACTCGGGGTTTAGCCCCGCTATCGTGGACGCATCTGCATCGAGCATCGCAAAATCGACTTCAGTTCAGTGTTTGCCGGGCAGACCGTGGGCATCCGCGAGGTTACCGACCAAATATGGCTGGTCAGCTTCATGCAATATGATTCAGGATTCTTTGGCAAGCATGAAGGTCGGTTTCTACCCGGCCCTGATCCCTTCGCCCCGAACAGAGTGTTAACTATCGGTGCGGAACAAGGTGTAAGCCATGTGACCGGTTAACACCTTCGAAAAATAGCGCGCCCGGAGCGCGTCTTGTTCGGCGGAATCAGTCATTGATTAACTCTTGCTGAATCGCTAGGCGATAGATTCGATGTGACCGATCCTACTAAGCGCCTCTTTCAGAATCGGCATACTCGTCGCGAGAGAAAGTCGTAGGTGCCCGGGCGCCCCAAACGCTGTACCCGGGACAGTGGCAACACCGGTTTTCTCCATAATTAACTCGCAAAAGTCGACGTCACTTGAAATGCCCAGCGATCTCTCAATGGCACCCTCAATGTTTGGAAAAGCATAAAACGTTCCTGCCGCTTCAAGGCAACTGTACCCTCGAATCCGATTTAGCGCGGTAACTACGAAGATGCTTATCCATGATCTGATGTGTCAATCAATTAGGTCACTACGCGAACGCTAGAACTGCTCGCGATATCGATAGTAGTAAGCCGAAACATCCTCATCTGGGGAGTGGTTGGTCATAAGGCTGACACCTATCAACGTCAAGAGATTGATGGACATCCCAGGTATTACAGCATTAGTTTCGAAAGGGTTGCCCAAGGCTTGCCATGCAATAGCAACAATTGCCGCGATCGCCATACTTACGATGACGCCAATCGTAGTTGCCCGTTTCCAAAAGAACGCGGCCAATACTGGAAAAAACAGAATCGACGCTGATATCGCCTTGGCGTAGACAGTTATCGTCCAAATATCCTTCACGGCAAACGCAATAATCAGTCCTGTAGTCGCCATGAACGCCGTTGCCCAACGGAGAATTACGAGGAGTGATTTTTCTGTACTGTTCGGGTTTATCCATTCGGTGTAAATGTCTTTCGCTATGCTAGTCGCGCCGCTAAGGAGAAAGGATGTCGCCGTCGTAAGTATCGCCGAGAACAACGTCACTACGAATAGCCCCGCAATCTTGGGAGGCATGATTTGTGTCACTAGAGTGCTGTAAACCATGTCAGGCTTGGTATCGAGCGGTAGTAGTTGGCGTGCGAATACACCAATACATACCGTCAGGATCGTCATAATAAATACAATTCCGAAGCCAGTGCTGACAGCTCCGACCGCAATTCGCCTCGATTTGGCAGCTGCCATTCGTTGCCACGTTGTCTGGTAAACGAACGATAGCGGCCCAAATATTAGTAGCAGAGACAGCCACTCTCCGAATGTAATCGCGAATGGATCAACTATTTCAGGCGCGGAGTTTCGGAGTGCTTCGGAAACGCCACCAAGCTGTCCGGCGGACAGGACAAACAGCAAAACGACGCCAAAGAGTATGATCACCATCTGTACAGCGTCAGTCCATGCGACGCTGAACATCCCGCCGGCCATGGTGAAACCAACACAAACAGCAAATCCGATTAGCATACCAACTTCGGACTTGATTCCAAAAGTCGATGCCATGACCGAGCCCATTCCCACGAGTTGAACCGCAAAGAGTGGAATCAAAAACATCAAACCGATCGTCACGGCAGGCAGCAATGCGGCCCATTTGCCAAAACGCTTCTTGAACAATTCGGGAATTGTATAGAGCTTCAACGCGCGAATCGCGGAAGCAAGCAGTACGGCAGCCAAAACACCGAACAAGACATAGCCGACATTCCACGTAAGAAAAGACAAGCCGGTGGAAAAACCACGACCGGATGTTGCAATAATCGCGAACGACCCGGACGCGGTCGCCATGATTGTTCCACAGATAGGAAAGAAGCCCAATGTACTGCCAGCGAGTACATAATCGTCGGCATCATTGACCTTCTTAGAGAAATAGTAGCCAACTCCAATCATTATAACGAGGTACGCAATGAGCCATGTTAGATACATTGTTCTTCCTTCACTGCATTACCGGTTCGAAGTCGGGGCTAGTTGCGATCGGAGATCGTCAAACTCTGTGAGCCAATCTCGACGCCATATATTCTTGACATCGGACAGCGCCCAACATCCATCAATTCCATTGACAATGCACTGTTTGACGTCGTCCAGTGTGAAATCAAAGTCTTCAACCAGGCTGCGATAACAATTCGTCGCATCAGTCAAGTGCAATTCCGGGTCATCAGTACCTGGAATAATTCGTATCCCAGACCGAAACATGCCACGCAGCGGATGCTCGTTGCGCCACTTCGGTGTGTTACCACCGAATTTTTTCCAAAAATGACTGTTACTTGGCACCACAGTAAAAAATACGCCTTCGTCTCTGCAACGTGCGGTTAGTGCCTCGCTGTCAAGCACCGAATACCCGTGATCAATTCGATCGCACTGCAGCAAATCAAGTGCTGTCTCAAGGTTGCGCCAAGGCATCTCCCACTCACAACAATGCGCTGTTAATCGAAGCCCGGCATCCTTTGCAATACGATAGGCCTTCCAGAATAATTCCGGTGGGGCGTCGTGTTCCCTGTAGTCCATTCCAATTCCGATGACTTCAGGATGCGGGTGATTGATAACTTCTTTCACCATTTTCGTAGCATCTTCCGGGCTCCGTTCGCGATTGATACCCGGAAGGAGTCGCGTGACAATTCCGAACTCGCGCTCCGCCTTACGAAACCCCGCTAACAGGGACTCCGTTGCGTCGTTGTATGGCATCGCAACTTCGCTGGGATTCCATGTCAATTCCTGGTAGCGCACCCCGTTGCTACTCGATGATTGACCAATCTCGTAGGCAACGCGGAACAGGTCGTCGTGCTCGCGCATCAAGCTATAGAGCGTCCCAAGGGCATAAACCGCTCCCTTTGACTTCTCGATGTCTCTTACGAAATAGTCGTCAACCTCTGACTGGCTCAGTCCACAATCGTATTTACAACTGAGATCAAACATCGTGCTGGGACTGACACCGCCCATCAAGTGATAATGGATATCGACCTTCGGAATTCTTCTAAGGAACTCTTCTAGTGAAAGCACCGAGGTCATGATCGACTCGCCATACTAGGCAATTTCCCATTTTCACATGGATCATTCGCACTAGGGTCGCGCTGCAGAACAGCGAGCAAGGCAGAGATGTCTTTCGAAGTATCTATGGTCTGCACAATATCGCGGAGCTCTTGTGCATAGCCGTCTGAATAGACAGTGCCAACCAGACTATCGAATTTTTGATCAATTTCGGCGCTTGACATCCGGTTCTCCGGGCCACCCTTACCTCGGCTGACCGGTGCAAGTCGCCGGTATTCTTTGCCTGCCGTGGTCAATACTCGAACAGTTGTTTCTTCGCCATTTTCGACATTCGACAAGAAGTGTACTTTTTGCGCCAATGCCAGAACGTCCGGGTTGCCTAACCAAGGTTTTCTGTAAAGGTCTAACGTGGCACTACCCTCGATGAGGGCCACTGCCAAGCTGTGCGGCATACTCATTTGCGCGGCCAATCGAGTCTCCGGCGTGGCATTGCCTAGCTGATTTCGTTGTCGCTTGGTACAAAAAACCTCCAAACTTTCCACATCATCTGGCCTCAAGCCTTCACTCTCTCGCAAATCAAGTATTACGTCGATTGCGGAGTGTATTCCTCTGCAGCTAGCATACGGTTTAATCCCTGCTTTCATGATTCGATAGTCGTTGTCGAGCCCTTCGGTGACAGTCTTAAGATCGGTGGACGTTGGCGCGTACAATTTGAAGAACCCGCCCCATTCGGCGTCCAGAACATGAGCTGGACCCGTAAACCCTGCCTGCGCCAGATACGCAACCATTACACCGGTTTCCGCTGCACGGCCGGCGTGATAGCGCTTGCTCATCGAACCGTCCGCCAGAAAAGCCCACGTACCCCCTGTAAAACTTCCTGCTAGCCCGAGGGCATTGATGATTTCGGTCTCGTCGAGCCCGATCATTTTGGCTGCCGCCGCCGCGGCTCCCAGGCTGCCGCACGGTCCGGTCGAATGCCAACCGCCGGCATTGGCGGCTGCATAGCCACCACAGCCATCCATGAGTCGCTTTGCGATGTCATATCCGACAACAATCGATTCAAGTAGGCGTTTACCGGAAATTGACCGGTCTTGCCCGGCGAGTGCGATAAGCGCGGGGATTACTACTGCACCGGAATGATCAGCTCCATTAAAGTCATCGAGCTCAAGAGCATGCGCAAGGATGCCGTTGTGCAGCGCGGAGAGGCCTGGCGGTGCCGTCAGCCCGGTGCCGATGAGTACTGAATTGCCGCCGGCGGTACCGTACGATTGGCACGCTCGTAACGTTGCTCTCGCTTCCTCCGTCTGAACGCCAGCAATCGCAACACCCAGTAAATCCAACAAGAGGGTTTTTGCGTAGTCAACAACCTCGGTTGGTACATCATCGAAACGTAGTTCGTACGTGTACTTCGCCAATGCGGAAGATGGACTTAGTGGCTTTCTCATGACAATCCTGCTTCGTAAGGATACCGATCCGGGTGACGGATTAGCGGAAAGCCGATTGCGTCCCAGCCCTCGCTGAGACGCACCGGCGCCTGCCAGTTTTCTGTCTAGAACGAAAGCCTAGCCGTCACACCATAACGCATCGGATCGCCGATGTTATTCAGGATAGCGCCGCGAAACGACAGGTCAAATCCGTCAACAAAATACCCTTCGTCGGTGAGATTTTTACCCCAAACGTTAACATCCCACTTTTCGTCTGGCGACTTCCATCCCAACGATGCACCTAACAATGAATACGAATTCTGAGCAGCAAGCGGGTTATTGTCATTGGTGAAGAACATATCGTCTTTGAAAGTCACCGTTCCTTGTGCATAGATCACGCTGCCACTCGCCATTTGGTGCTCGTAGCGCAATACACCACTTATGCTGTATTCTGGTGTCAGTGCGGTTGTATTTCCGCTCCGGTCGACGGTTGTGCCTCGCGTCGTTTGAAGAAAATTGTCAAATTCGGAATGGATGTATGCAAACGCTCCTTGCGCATACCAATTATCGCTGATATTCCACGCCAACTCGATGTCGGCACCACGTATAGTCAATGCTGCTGCGTTCGACAAAACTGATAGGTTGCCGACGGCTCCGCCGCCATTGATTTCCGTAAAAACCTGTTTGTCTTCATAGTCATAGTTGTAAATCGATGCATTTATTTGCACGCCGCCGTCGACGAATGTCGACTTAACGCCTACCTCAACACTAGTAACAAATTCCGGTTTACTAATATTGAAGTCCTCAGGTCGGCTGAACGCACCGCTGTTCGGATCACCACCTTTGAAGCCTCGCGCGACGCTTCCCCAAACATTGACGTGGTCATTGATGTAGTACTGGGTCCCGATTTTGCCGCTGAACTTTAACCAGTCTCGTTGGCGATGCTCGTTCAGGAAGTTAATGCGTGCTGGATCGATATTTGCCAACGCGTATTGACGAGAAACACGAACGTCTGTCCCGGGGAACGATGGATCGACGTTGTATTCGAAGCCGGACGCGGTACCATCACGATCATCATAGGTCAATCGTACCCCGGCGCTTACCGACCATTGATCGCTGACATTGAATGTAGCGTCGCCGAAAATCGCTGCCGTTTCTGTATCGATGTCTTGAAGTCGTGCCGCAGCAATGTTGTTCGCGAATGAACTATCTGCCGGATTACTGCTACGAAGAGTACTGCGAAAATAATCCAGGCTGTCCTTGTAATAATACGCCCCGACTAACCACTGGCCCCAGTCGGCGTCGTTTGATGCTAGCCGCAGTTCTTGACTGAACCCGTGAAAATTATCATCTTGATTGGCTTCGGAAAGAATGCTACTTCCGCTGTCATTATCTTTGTGAAGGTCGCGCATCGCGTCGTTGTAGGCCGTAATCGACGTGAGCGTCACGGAGTCAAAGTCATAATCGATCGTCATTGATACGCCAGTATTTTCGGTGTCTTCCTGACTTTTGAAGTTTTGCGCTACCTGTCTAATGCCGCCACTGTTAGCAAAACCATCACGGTCAACACACTGTGTGCCAAGCATGCCTCTGTCAGGAAATGGACAGTTGGCTCTGAAGCCATTCGCAGCGTCTGCCGGATCTTTCGTTCCCAGCAATTTTGTCGGCGTCGCCTCGCCGTCCGTTGAGCTGTAACGCGCGGTGAAGTCAAGCGCCAATCGATCAGTCGGTTGGAAGATTAGGTTTACTCGCACGCCGGTTGCGTCGCCGCCGCCAGTATCACCTGTAAAATCTGGACCGAAATTGTTATAGGCGCCGTCGTCCGTACTGTGCGCAACCGCAATTCGAGCAGCTGAACTGTCCGATAGATCAAATCCAATCGCGCCCTTGTAATTTTGCTGCCCAAATCGACCAACTGTCGCGCCGAAGTTTCCTTGCACACCTTCGCCCGGAGTCGCTTTCTTGGTTACAACATTGATTAAGCCGGCGGTCGTATTTTTACCCCACAATGTCCCCTGGGGGCCTCGAAGCACTTCAACACGCTCGATATCGGACATAAGTGGTGTCACTGCGAACGGAGCTCCTTGATAGACGTTGTCTAAATAGAAGGCAACCGGACTGCGCGAACCGGTCTCGAAATCACTATTGCCAACACCGCGGAGAAACAAGCTAGGCTTGCTTTTTGCCGTTCCTTCCCAGGTCAGTCCGGGAACGTTGGCCGCAAGCTCGTGCATGTCCGAGAATCCGAGCTCTTGAATATGATCGCCGCTGAAGGCCGTGACCGACAAAGGTACGTCCTGCAAATTTTGTGCTCTTTTTTGGGCCGTGACCGTGATCTCTTCGATCTCCACGGCCGACGCCTGTCCGACGAAAAGTTGCAGAATACCGATCTGCGCAACTGCGACTATGCGTGCCGCGAGATTGCGACGACTCTTTGATTTTTGTGACACCCGCATGGTATTTGCCCCACTTGTTGATTCGTGCTTCGATACTACGTGACCAACACGTTTCTGATAAGTGTACGAAGGTAAACAACACGTTCCCGATTGTGAACAAGTTATCGGCGATCTTAAGTGTACTTCGCGACCTCAGCTTCGAGCGCATCCATCACCAGATCGACGTTACCGGTAGTCGCGTTCTGCCCCATCAGACCTATTCTCCACGCTTTACCCGCGAATTTTCCGAACCCTCCGCCGATTTTCGATGTTCTTTTCGTTCAACAACACCGTGCGGACAGCTACATCGTCCGGAATTTTGACCAGCGTCAACGGTGCGAGACGAGATCCCGCAGCAACCAGCAGCTCCAAATCACAATCAATAAGTCGCTTGTACAGATAGTTCGCAGCCTCCAGGTGTCGGGCCCAGCGCGACGACAATGTTTCATCCAATGCTAGCCGAAGCGCCTCGTCGATAGCGAACAGGTCGTTCACTGGTGCCGTGTGGTGATAGGCGCGCGACCTATTTCCTGATTCGTAGTAGTTCATGAGCAAACTGATATCGCAATACAAGCAAACAGCGCCGGTTGCGTTTCTTTGCCTCCAAAACCACCGCCCATACGCCGGCAAATAACGATTACATCTTTGGCCGAACGGCCCGTCGCATGTGCGACCTGATGTTGAACCTCGTCCGGGTGTTGTGTAGAGCTGTACACTATCAGCCCACCATCGTCCTGGGGTATGGCCATCGCGATGTGGCCCTCGAGGTAGAATTGGTCTTGTCCACCCAGGGTAAGTTGATTCGTGCTTCGATGCGCTGCCACTGCAATAGCTGCATTGACGTCCCCGCGCCGCATAGTCTCAGTCGGCACCACAAATGATTCCGCACGGATTGCCGAGTCCGTGTCCAATATGGCAACCAATTCGCCATACTTGATGTTCGCTTTGGCGGCTGCCGCTAGCGCAATGCGATGTGAAGTCGCCGCGACTGCAAATATTGGCTGCCCCACGTATTCGACGAGATCAGAAGACAAAAGCGGATCATCGTCGACAACGGCGCCGAAGTTGTTATGGCCACGTATGTCCTTGTGCGTCATTACGCCCATGACACCGGAGGTTGCTGTTACCTCATCCAGATTGATTGATTCGATCCGCCCGTGCGCCACCTTACTACTGCCAATTGCTACGTGAAGTAAGTCGCGCGGCTCCGGAATATCGTCTGTATAGATCGCTCGTCCGGTTACATGCAGACGAGCGCTTTCGTGACGAATCTCTCTTCCGATTGACTCTTGCGAAGTATTGTTGATATTGCGCCTATCGACCACAGCGGTATACCGATTGGTCTAATTCATTACTGCAATCATGCAAAAATCGGCGCAGCAGACTTTTGCAAAGGTGCGTCCGGTACTTCGCTGACGCTCTCATATCATCCAGTGGCGAAAACTTCTGTTCCAGAATCTTGTAGGCCGTACTTAACTTCAATTCATCCAATATGCCGCCAGTCAACAGGGTTTCGCAGAGCGATGCGCGCTTGATGGTCGCCGCAACGCCACCGTACACGAGACGTATGTCTGTAATGACCTTGTCTTCAACTATCACGCATCCCGCGAAACAAGCGGCCGATATATCCTGATCGAAACGCTTCGATACCTTGTAGGTCGCAACCCACTGCTTCTCTTTTGGTTTAGGAATCCGAATCTTTTCCAGAAATTCACCTGGCTTAAGATCCGTGATTTGGTAGTCCAAATAGAAGTCCTCCAGATCAATCTCTCGTCGAACGTCACCACAACGAAGTAACAACGTTGTGTCCAGTGAGATTAACACCGGCATAGAATCGCCAATCGGTGACCCATTCGCGATGTTGTCGCCTAATGTCCCGGAGTTTCGAATAGGAACACTCGCAAAGCGTGAAAACAATTCGTTGAGCGTTGAATAAAGAGCTTCGATCTCTGGAAAGCATTGGGAAAGCGTAACGGCCGCACCGATTTCCAGATGCGTATCGGTAACCTCTATCTCCTGTAATTCCCGGGCGTTGCCGGTATAAACGATCTCATCCAACGTACGATGTTGCTTGGTTACCCAGAGACCTACATCGGTACCTCCTGCCAGCAAGGTCGCTTGAGGAAGTTCTTGTAGTACGTTAGCAAGCTCATCTGACGATGTTTGGCGAGTGAAAGGTTCGGCGCCCATTTACATGTGCGAGCATGCTTGGTTGCCGAACATCCTCCGATACACCGTCTGTTCGCTGTTCATCGTTTTGTAAATCGGCTACCCAGAATTGAGGTATGTCCATTTTTGGATAGCTGTGCATCGTCTGCGCCGCCTCAATGATTGGGCGGTACCCGGTGCATCGGCAGAGATTTCCGGACAGCGCGGCGTCAATAGCGCTGCGACTTGGATTAGTGTTGTTTTCGTACAGGGCAAACAATGAGACGACGAATCCTGGCGTACCAAATCCACATTGCGAACCATGACAATCCACCATCGCTTGCTGGACAGGGTGAAGCGCCTCTCCTTTCTTCGACAACCCTTCGACCGTTATCAACTCCTTGCCGTCCAACGTTGGAACAAACTGGATGCAAGCATTGATGGCTTTGACTT
>Ga0114931_10000360_pt1 | contig 54092 bp, 48 predicted proteins | sample 2SBtaG_FD_89579 | JGI IMG/M metagenome (GOLD analysis project Ga0114931, IMG submission 89579) | Deep subsurface microbial communities from Kolumbo volcano to uncover new lineages of life (NeLLi) - 2SBTROV14_V59a metaG | ecosystem: Environmental > Aquatic > Marine > Volcanic | place: Kolumbo... | reverse complement strand
GTGACCGCTAAATTTTTTAGATTTGTTCATGGCTGTTTTTGTTGTGCAAAAACAAAATAACCATAAGAAGTTCAAACTAATCGTTTGAACTTCTTTAAATATTTTTATCGGACACTAATGTTTGTAAATCATTTCTTGGAGGTTGATTAGAAATGTTACTAAGGTTAGTTTTATTACTTTTTTGAAAATCACAGAAAAAAAGCAAACACACAATGATTATTAAATAAATATTTTTCATTTAGTATTTTTCAAGTTGGTTACAACAACCGTATAAACAACGTCTATTATTTATTCGCATTGTACGTTTGTACTCTCAAATATAATGTAAAATAATAGAATTTTATGCCTTGTTTTCAAAAGGGCTAATAAGTAAGGCAGCTAGCACCACAATAGAGCAACCAATAACATTGTACCAGAGATAAGCAATTTCTTGCACCTCTCTTCCTAACAGGAACGAACCTATTTTTTGTCCAAAAAAGAATAATATAATTACGATGGTCTGCCCAAATAAAGCCGCAGCAAAAGTGGCTCTTCCTTTTACCTTCTTTAAGAAAAAAGCGATTAAAAATATTCCTAATATAGTTCCATAAAAAAGTGATCCAAGAATGTTAACTAACTCTATTAAATTTTCAGATAAATATGCAAAGAAGGCAAACATTATAGCTAAACACCCCCATATAGCTGTAAGTATTTTAGAAACAATTAAATAATGTTTTTCAGAATGTTCTTTAGTGTTTAGCCGTTTATAAAAGTCTATGGTTGTTGTTGTTGCGAGGGCATTTAGCTCCCCAGAAGTTGAAGACATTGCTGCAGAGAAAATTACAGCCAATAGTAATCCTATTAACCCCATAGGCAGGTAATTCATTATAAAAGAAAGGAATACATAGTCAGAATCTTTTGATTTGTTGTCAGGAACAGCTTTATTAACTAGTTCTTTAGCTTCATTTCTGATATTAAGTGCAGTAGCTTCGTTTTCTCTAATTTTCTGTATTGAAGTATTTATATCGTCTTGATTAGCTTCACTAGAGTTGTAGTTTTTAGCTAAGTACTCTAAATGAGATTTTTTTTCGTTGTATATAGCCGAATAATTAGCTTCAATTGATTTCATATCTTCAGAGTATGAAGTTTCATGAACTTTAGAGATGGCATTTTGATTAAACAAAACAGGATGTTCTTGGTATTGAAAAAATACAAAAACCATTACACCAACCAACAAAATAAAAAACTGCATGGGTATTTTTAAGATGGCGTTAAACATTAATCCCATTCTACTTTCATAAACAGAGCTTCCACTTAAATATCGCTGAACTTGAGATTGATCTGTACCAAAATAGGAGAGCGCCAAAAAAGTTCCTCCAGTAATTCCAGTCCAAAAGGTATAACGCTGATCAATATCTAAAGAAAAATTGACAACATCTAGTTTCCCCATTATTCCTGCTATTGAAATGGCATCACCGAATGATACAAATTCGGGAAGTTTGTAAATGATAATGAAAAATGCAATGAACATCCCAGACATGATTACACCCATTTGCCATTTTTGAGTTAAACTAACTGCTTTTGTTCCTCCTGAAACCGTATATATAATAACCAATATACCTATTAATAAAATAGTTAAACTTAAGTTCCAACCCAAGGCAGTAGAAAGAATGATGGCTGGGGCGTAAATAGTTATTCCGGCAGCTAATCCTCGTTGAACTAAAAATAAAAAGGCAGCTAACATTCTGCTTGCTATACCAAATCTTGATTCTAAATATTCGTAAGCAGTATATACTTTTAAACGATAGTAAATGGGAATAAAAACAGCAGAGACGATAATTAAAGCAATGGGTAAGCCAAAGTAGTTTTGCACAAACCCCATACCTGATTCATAAGCTTGCCCAGGAGTGGATATAAAAGTAATAGCACTAGCTTGAGTAGCCATAACAGAAAGACCAATGGTAGTCCATTTCATTTCATTACCACCTCTTAAATAATCTTGTAAATTGGCATTTTTCCTAGTTTTCCATGTGCCGTAAGCTACAATAAAACCAAGAGTTCCGAGCATTACTATCCAATCAACTATACTCATTAGTTATAGGTATTGGTGATTATATAAAATAGTATAATTAGAAATGAAAGAAAGCCCAACACGAATAGGTAAAGGCTTTTCCAATTCTTAAAGAAAGGTGGTTTCTGGAGGTTCATAATTTGAGAATGATATAATGATTGAATGATATAATGATTGAATGATATAATGATTGAATGATATAATGATTGAATGATATAATGATTGAATGGTATAATGATTGAATGGTATATTTTAACAATTTTATTGGCTTCAATTAATAATTCTTTTTTCAGTCATTTTGTTACCATGTTTTATTCAAACATTATTTACTTCAATCATTCCCTCATTGCTTGAAGGAAACAATGTTTGCAAATAGTTTAAACGCTCCAGTAACTCCAGCGGGTAATTCTCTAAAAAAAGAAATTCCTGTGTATATGAAGGAGCCATTACCATAGTTAGCTACTAACAAACTTCCTTTAGTCATTTCTTCATTAGGGTCGTTCCATCCCAAAATAGGAGTGTATCTCTCGTCCCACTCATTAGGGAAATATAAGCCTCGTTCTTGTACCCAGTTTTCAAAATCTTTATCGGTGATTTTATTAGGGAAATTGAGTATAGGGTGTTCAGGGGCTAAAAAAGTAGTTTTTGCCTCTTCTACAGTTACTCTATCTCTAGATAGTTTTAAAGGGTAAGGAGCTATTATTTTGGAATTTACTCTTCTATTAGTGTTATATTGAACAATGTAATTACCACCGTTTTTAATATATTCCATCAACTTATTATATAAATTCCCCATATACTTATTGGTGTTGTATGCTCTAATTCCACAAACAATAGCGTCATATTGCTTTAAATCATTATTTTTAATACTAGCTTCGTTTAACATGGTTACATGGTATCCTAATTGTTCTAATGCGAGAGGAACTTCATCTCCAGCACCTTTTATGTAGCCAATTTCTTTTCCTTTTATTGCTACATCAAGACGGACTAATTTCGCTTTCGCTTCAGGTAATAAGGTTTGAGTTGAAATATGATCATACTCAATTGTAATCAAGCTTTTTACATTTTCTTGAATATTACTAAGTAATACAGTAACTTCTCCAACATTTTCATTGTTGGGAGGAGTAACATTAAAAACGAGGATTTTCTCATCATTTTTCTTTTCTAAATCATAGGGTATTGAAGCAGGTTCTGATTTCCAGCCTTTTGGAAGTTGTAATGAAGCAACTCCTTTTATGTTTGATTCATGAGTTTTTAAGGTTACTCTTACTTCTTTTGAGTTACCTGAAGAAAAGATATATACGTTGTCAGATATGTTTGCAGTAATTTTTGGCAAGATAACTAATGGACGATAGATTTCCCCTTTAACCCTATCTGTCCACTTAAATGTTACTGGACGTTGAACAGGAAATGAAACTCCATTTAATTTAAACACATATTCGGCAGAAATTGCTGGATCATTTTCAGGAATACCTATTTGTGTGGGATCTTCAACATTAAAAAGTCCTTCGTACTTATTGTTTAGCCAGTAAGGGTTAGATAGGTTGGAATTGTTGGTTGAAATAGAGTGTGTGTAAATTTGTGGGGTATTGTTTTTTAGAATAACATTTAAACTACTATCATTTTCTGCTATTTTAATAGCGGTTAACTCTAATTTTAAGTTACTACGATTGATAATGGTACTTTTAAGTTGAATGTTGTTTCCTTTAGCAATACTATAGTCTTTAGCCGTAATTTCAACAAATAGACCTAAACACGATTCAATAATGTGCTGTAGGTTTTTAAGTTTTATCTTTTTCCATTTTACTGTGTTGGGAAGATTATTAATTAATTGATAAGTTTCTATAAGTGCAGGTACAATTTCTTCTGGGCTTTCAGGATTGTAATCGCTGTTCGCTTGAGTAATTAATTCTTTAATCTTTGTTGTGTTTTTAATTCTGTTCCATGACACATCAATACCATCAAAAATAGAAGACTGAAAAGGAGTTCCTTTAACTAATTTTAAATACTCTAATTTACTTCCTCTTTGTTTACTTGTTCCAAAACCTTGACTTTTATGCATTGTTCGGCTTTCAGCAGCTATTTCTGCATACGATTTTCCTAATAAAGTGTTATAAGTTCCTATGTCAACAGTTATATATTTATCAGGAGATTTTTTTGCTTTTTCAGGAAGCTCCTTATCCCACCAAGTACTAACGTTAAGAAACAAACGTTTTGGTTGCCATATACTAACATGTTTTAATTGTTCAGGGTAAGCTTTCGGGTTTGCTGCTAAATCAAAGGCTTCTTCGGCTAGTATTGCTGAAGCGGTGTGGTGGCCGTGTCCAGCTCTACTGGTAGGAGGGAATCGAGTAATGATTATATCAGGTCTAAATTTTCTGATGGTCCAAACCACATCAGCTAATACTTTGTCTTTATCCCATTTTTGAAAAGTTTCCTCTGGAGTTTTTGAGTATCCAAAATCTACTGCACGAGTAAAAAATTGTTCTCCACCATCAATTTTTCTTGCTTCTAGTAATTCTTGTGTTCTAAGCACCCCCATTAACGCTCCTTTTTCTGTGCCAATTAAGTTTTGACCGCCATCTCCTCGAGTAAGAGAAAGGTATGCTGTTCTTGCCATTTCTTCATTAGCCATGTAAGCAATTAGACGAGTGTTCTCATCATCGGGGTGTGCAGCAATATATAACACACTGCTTAGTTTGTTCAGCTTTTTTAAGGCTAGTTTTATTTCCGAAGAATTCAGTTGTTTTTGTGAAAACAAGAAGAAAGACTGTAGAATAAAAAGAAGAGTAAGGAATTTTCTCATAAAAATAATTTTGATGAACAAATGTAGTAATTTGAAAAGTAGATTCCCTTTAAAAATGATGAGCGGTTGATAGCTCGTTGAATTATTTTTATAAGAGAGAAGCTATTTATTAACTACCTTCCACTTAGATAGCTTACTGAAGAAACTAATTTGAGTAGTAACAAACCCCATTGATTTAACTACTCCATTAATAAAAAATGGAATAAGAGATGGTCTTGTTACATCAATAAACAAGCAATTACGTTTTTTATCACTTAAGTTAAATGATTGGTGAATTACGGTATCATCAAAAATAAATAGAGGTCCATCTGTTTTCCAAGTATGTCGAATGTCGTTTACATCAAGATATGCACGTTCATCAACATCTTCATCAATATTAATAAGCACTCTAATTCCTGCTCTCAACCATCCAAAATGTTGCGTGGTTTGACTTTGAGGGTTAAAACTAGAAATACCAATGGTTAAAACACGTTTAAAAGGAGAATGGAATAGTGGACATGGGTAATCATTATCAACATTAAACCCATACCACTTGTAAAAAAGCATAGATCGTTCACTTTCACTTCCTAATTGTTCCAAAGAGTCTGTTAGTTGTTTATTTGGAGATTGTTCTAGAATAGTTTTAATTTCTTCTTGATGTTTTTTAGGTAAATCTTCTAATTGATAAACCTGCTTATTAACATAAGGTAAACACAAGATATCAATAAGTGTATTTAAAGGGCTAAACAACCAAGCTAAAGATCCATTTCCCAAAAAGTATTGTCTAAAAACAAGTGCTTTGTTTTTGTTTTTTTGGCGAATAACATCATAAAACCCAGTAACAAGAAACAATACTGGTAAAGGCCAATAGAAATAAGCAGCAATACCTAAAACAAGTATTCTGATAGTGAGCCTTTTAATTAATTTTTTTGCCGTCATAGAAACAAAAGTAATACTTTTTGTAAAGATGTTTTTATAGTAGAAGAAAATTACTCCTTACAAAGTAGTTAAATATATTTATGATCTGTTGTGCATTTTGACAAAATTCTGTCAATTCAAGTGAATTTCACTGTTGAAAAGAGTGAAATTAGTATCGAGAATAGGAATTTTGGTATCTAAACTAGTTCTCGATACAATTTTTCGTTCCTCAAAATCACGAACTGACAAATCATTACTGTTTTTATTCAAAATGCACAACGGGTATTTATGAAATAAATAAGGGTTTAGATTAAACTAATTCAAGAATTCCTTCTTGATGCAGGGGAACAAACTTAGTGTGATTATTCACATGTATTTCATGTTTGTTTGAATGATGTATTGGGCATAAAGGAATGATGTAAATATTATGGTCTCCATTTGTTTTTTTTACATGGGTGCCAATTAAATTTCCACAGCATAAACAACTGCGTTCAGCACAATATAGAACAGGTTCTTCGCTGTATTTCTTCCAATACTTTAGCCAGTTTTCGTAATGATAATTTTCTATTGAAGCCCCATCAATGACTTTAATTTTTGCCATCATTTTGATTTTAGAAAATAAAAATAAGTATTTCTATGTAAATATCAAATCCGTTTTTTAACGGAGAGGAAGAGGTATTTTTAACCGCAGGTTTCTTTTGTGTTCGCAGGTATGAATTTAACAAAATTGTTAATCACCAGTTCGTCTTTACTTTTGCTGTGTTCACTGCATAGTGGAATGATGTACCAATTTTCATCGTCCTCAATTCTCTGAACATGGGCGCCTACTAAATGAAACATTTGTGTACATCTAATTTCAGAACAGAAAACGGAAGGCTTATGGTTAAAGTTATTCCAATGATTTAGCCAGTTTCCACAGCTACATTCTTTAACTGTAGTTTTAATATTTTTAACCTTAATGATACCTGGGTTTGTTGTTTTTTCTTTCATCTTAATCAATTTATATCCATCCTTTCTTTGAGGCATATACTACTATTCCGGTTACCTTGGTAGCACCAATTTTTTCTAATATATTGTTTTTATGTGTTTCAACAGTACGTTGACTAATTTTGAGTTGAGTAGCTATTTCTTTGTAAGAAAATTCTCGGCAAATGAGCTGAGCTATTTCTTTTTCCCTATCAGTTAACTCACTATTTTCTTTAAAGTCTGGATTGATGTTTTTATTCTGAACCAAATCAATAATCATTTGATTAGAAACATGCTCGTTAAAATAAAAATTGTTATTATATACTTGAACTATAGCTTCATGGAGTTCTTGTATTGAAGCACCTTTTAAAAGGTAGCCTGAAGCTCCATTTTGTATAAATTTTTGAATGGTGTGTTGATCATCATACTGAGAAATAATGATGACTTTGGTTTTTGGTTTATGTTGTTTTAACCAATTAGATACTGCAATACCATCTATTCTTGGCATTTGGTAGTCTAATAGGATAATATGATCCTCTTTATAAGAGTTGCAAGAGTAGTGGTTTATAAAAACCTCTCCATTTTCAAATTCATTTATAGTGTCTACCTCATTAAATGTATCCAATATCTTTATTAACCCTTTTCTATAAAGGTTATGATCATCAACTAAAGAAAGACGAATTTTCATGTTACAAATCTATATGTTATAAATCCTTCTATCAATCCGTTTAAAAACGGATTTTAATTGGATTGGGAATGAAGAGAAAAAAAATGAATTCTTCGAAACTACTTGTTAAATAGATGGATTTGGTTAGTATGTTCCCTAGAGATAAATACGTAATTAAAAAAATAAGGTTTTAGTTGTGATATCACCCCTCGTCTAAAAACTAACATATTCCGATGAATAATTTTGTTTTTTTAACACAGTTTAAATAAAATACCATTTGTATTCTGTTTTTAACCATTTATGTATTTATTACTTATTAGCTCAATATTTTATTCTTACTTTCGCTCTCATTATATATGAGAATAAAAGAATTACTTATGAAAAAATTATTACTGTCTTTTGCTTTATCCTTTGTGGTAGTGAGTATTCAGGCACAGAACAAAATTGAATTTGAGCAATATCAGCTTAAAAATGGAATTAATGTTATATTACATGAGGATCACTCCACTCCAATTGTTGCAGTGACTGTGTTGTATCACGTAGGATCAAAAAATGAAAACCCTGAAAGAACAGGATTTGCTCACTTTTTTGAACATCTAATGTTTGAGGGGTCTTCAAATATTGATAGAGGAGAATTTATGAAAACAGTTACTTCTAATGGAGGTTTTTTAAATGCAAACACTTCTTTTGATAGAACTTTTTATTTTGAAGTGTTGCCGTCAAATCAAGCAGAATTAGGATTGTGGATGGAAGCAGAAAGAATGCAAGATTTGAAAGTAGACTCTATAGGTGTTCAAACACAGAGAGAGGTTGTGAAAGAGGAGTTTAGACAACGTTATGACAACCAGCCTTATGGTACTTTTTTGCCAGAAATGTATAAAAGAGCATTTGAAAAACATCCTTATAATTGGGTGGCTATAGGGTCTTTAGAGCATTTAAATAAAGCTAAAATAGATGAGTTTGTAGAGTTTTATGACACATATTATGTTCCTAATAATGCAACTATATCTGTTGCTGGAGATATTGATAAAAAACAAATTAAAAAATGGATTAATAAATATTTCTCAACAATCCCTAGAGGAACAAAAGAAATGAATAGGCCTAAAATTGTTGAGCCAATCAAACACAAAGAGATAAGAGACACGGTGTACGATAACATTCAATTGCCAGCAGTAATGTTAGGCTATCATTCTCCAGCACAAGGAACAAAAGATGCCTACGCGGTAGATATGTTGGCACAAATCCTTTCTCAAGGAAATAGTTCAAGGTTACAAAAGAATATTGTTGATGACCAACAAAAAGCAATGGCTGTGGGTGCTTTTCCGCTATCTTCAGAAGATCCAGGTTTATCATTAATGTATGGTATAGTCAATATGGGAGGAGATATTCTCGATTTAGAAAAGGCTATAGATATGGAAGTGGAGAAATTACAAAATGAATTGATTACAGAAAAAGAGTTTCAGAAGTTGAGAAATCAAATTGAAAACGACATGATTTCAAGAAACTCTAAAGTGGAAAGAGTTGCAGAAAGTTTAGCAGATTACTTTGTCTATTATGGGGATGCTAACCTAATAAACACTGAAATAGATAGATACATGAAGGTGACTAGAGAAGATGTTCAACGAGTGGCTAAAGAATACTTTAGAAAAGACAATAGAGTAGTATTATATTATTTACCGAAACCTAAAGAAGAAACTAAATAATTAAAGATTATTTGAAGTAAAGAGGTGATATTTAATCTAAGAATTACTTCAAAAAACAATAAATAAATAAAGACATGAAAAAAATTGCAACATTAATAATAGCGGTTACTATCGTTTCGGGTGTTTTTGCTCAGAAGTTAGATAGAAGCATAAAGCCTTCAGCAGGACCTGCACCTGAAATTAAGTTAGGAGAAATTAAATCATTTACATTAACTAATGGACTAAAGGTTTTTGTGGTAGAAAATCATAAGCTTCCAAAAGTATCCTTCTCTTTGTCATTGGATATAGATCCAATAGTTGAGGGCGATATGGCTGGTTATATATCAGCTACAGGTTCATTGTTAGGTAGAGCAACTACAACTAGAACAAAAGAGCAGTTAGATGAAGAAATTGATTTTTTAGGAGCTACATTAAGCACGGGTGCTCAAGGAATTTATGCTTCTTCATTAAAAAAACATCAAGATAAATTACTTACTTTAATGTCGGATGTTTTATTGAATCCTGTATTTAAACAAGAGGAATTAGATAAGATAAAGAAACAAACTATTTCAAGTATTGTTTCAGCAAAAGACAATCCAGATGCTATAGCAAGGAATGTTCGATCTGTTTTGATGTATGGTAAAGATCATCCATATGGAGAGTTGAGCACTGAAGAAACAGTTGAGAAGATTACGCTTGAAAAATGTAACGAATATTACGCCACTTACTTCAAGCCTAACGTTTCTTACCTGGCTGTAGTTGGAGATATTACAGTAGAAGAAGCTAAGCTGCTAGTGGAAAAATATTTTGCTACATGGAAAGAGGGAAATGTTCCTACTCATGAGTATAAAACTCCAATAGCACCTCAAAAAACTAGAGTTGCTTTGGTTCATAAAGAAGGAGCAACACAATCAGTAGTTAATGTTACCTATCCTGTTGATTTAAAGAAGAATAGTGCAGATGTTGTGAAAGCGAGAATAATGAATGCAATTTTAGGAGGTGGTTCTACAGCACGATTGTTTATGAACTTAAGAGAAGGGCATGGTTATACTTATGGTGCTTACTCTTCTTTAAGGTCAGATCAGTTAGTAGGAAATTTTAATGCGAATGCTAAGGTTAGAAATGAGGTTACTGATAGCTCTGTTACTCAGTTTATGGTAGAGTTAAATAGAATAGTAAATGAGAAAGTAACAGAAAAAGAATTGCAGGATGTGAAAAATTATTTGAGTGGTACTTTTGCATATTCATTACAAGATCCACAAACAATAGCTCGTTTTGCTATTAATATTGAAAAATATAAATTACCTAAAGATCATTATGTTACTTATTTGCAGCAAATTGCAGCAGTTACTGTAGATGATGTTCAGGAGATGGCTAAGAAATATATTAAGCCTAATAATGCTTATGTGTTAGTAGTAGGGGATAAATCTGTTGCTAAAAGTCTAGAGCAGTTTAGTGCAGATAAAAAAGTAGAGTTATATGATAATTACGGTAATGAGTGGAAGGAACCATTGAAAGCTGCTCCAGAAGGAGTGACAGCAAAAACGGTTATTGATAATGCTATAAAGGCTAAATATGGGTTACCATTAGGTAAAGGATTATCTAAAAAGTTGAAAAAGATAAAAGATGTAACCACCAAGATGGAAGCTTCTATTCAAGGACAATCTATAGAAATTGTACGTTACCAAAAAGCACCTAATAAGTTTTCTCAAACCATGCAAATGAACACTCCAAATGGACCAATGGTTGTTCAGAAACAATTATTTAATGGTACTGTAGGTAAAGAAAGTAATATGCAAGGAAGTAAAGATATAGAGGGGGAAGAGTTAGAAGCTCTTAAGTTAAGCTCTACATTATTTTTAGATGCCAAATATGAAGAATTAGGGTTTAAGTTTGAATTGTTAGGAGTTGAACCAGTGGAAGGTAAGGATGCATACAAAATTACCTCTACTAATCCTTCTGGAGAGTCAGAAACAGAATGGTATGATGTAGCATCAGGTTTACAAGTGAAATCAGTTAAAAGTCAGGATGATGGAAGAGGAGGAATGATTACCATTGTTACTCTTTACTCTGATTATAAAGAAGTGGGAGGGATTCAGTATGCTCACTCTATGAAACAATCATTTGGGCCACAATCGTTAGATATGAAAGTAAAATTGATAGAGCAAAATACTGGTGTTGAAGATGCTGTTTTCGAATAATTAGTATTTATTTCTTATAAAAGAAAAAGCTCCGCTTAATGATTTAAGTGGAGTTTTTTTTATCTATTCTATTCGGATTTCTTTAATAATCTTATTAGGAATAGTGTTTGTTAAGAACTCTACAAAACACTGCTTTGTAGAGTTTTTAGGAGGTTCGTAGTTTAATGTGAGGTAGAGTGGTTCTAATACTGGAATTTCTCCTTCAGGTAGTTCTACAGAGAAACCTTCACAATCAAATATTGCTCTAAATATTTTGAGAGGAGCTTCTCCATTATTAATAATTTTAAGTTTCTTTTCTGTTTCTCCTGTAGCAAATCGAATAATGGTATCTCTAAAAGTCAATAAAGGTAATTTTTCTAGTTCGCTACCATCGAATGCTACTGCATTTGTATCATTGGCATCTATGGCAATAATCTCAATCTTTCTTTCTAAAGCAGCTTTAGGATGATACACAGAATTTCTTAAATCTTTAACATCATCACTAATGCCTTTTTGGGATTGGTATTCTCCAAAAGGAATTTTAATAAATACTAATTGAGCTCCATTTTCAGCGGTATTATTGATATAGGGAAGTAGCTTTCCATTTTCATATTCGCTCAGGTAATTGATTAAACTAGAGACTCTCCGCAGCGTAAGATTTACGTTATAATCTGATTTAGTTAGAGGACTTGCAAACCCTTTTATGGTTAATGTTATTGTTTTTCCTGCTTCTAGCTCTTTTACCAATAATGGAGTAAACATCTTTAAGTTTTCAGCTCCCTTATCGATATGTTCAGAGAATAGCTCCTCAATATCTAACAAGGCATCTTCTCTGTCATTTCCTTTTAACCCTTTAGCGTATTCTCTTCTGTATTCTTGGTATAACCTTGTGTATCCTTTATAAGTAGTTATGTAATTTAAGTTGGTAATGGTGTCTGTGGTACGAGGATTGGGATGATCATTATGAAAATAGAGACGAACAGGTAAGTAGCGATTCAATTCCTCTAAGGTGGAAAACACTTCAGGTACGCTGTCGGGAATGTTTGGTATTTCGTAGGAATATATATCGTTACAGCACGTTTCTCCTTTTTTTGTGTATGATCCTATTCGGTTTGATGTGATTAGCGCAGTATTGTTGCAGATGTTGTAATAAAAATCGTTGGTGCTAGTATTAATTGGGTAACCCATATTTTGGGGGGTATCAAAACTATTTAAATCGGAGTGAGCTTTAAAAACATCAAAACCTCCTAAGCCTTCATGCCAATTTGAACTGAAGTATAATGCAGTATCTTTTACACTATAAAATGGAGTAATTTCATCTTCAATTGAATTAATGTTTCCCCCAGCATTAGCAGGTTCCCTAAAAACGTCATCCTCACCCCTTAAAGAGTACCATATATCTTTCATACCCTTTCCTCCGGGTCTATCTGAAGCAAAAAACAATACTTTCTTTCCATCAATTGTTGCAACAGATGGTTGAGTGGTGGTATAGCCTTCTATGTTTATATTTTTTAATTCCTGAGGAGTTTTCCATTCACCATTCTCAAGCCGTATAGAATAAATTTTACATTTAAAATCTCGAGTACATTTATTGTAATAAAAAATCTTTTCTTCACCATCAAAGTAACCATTAGCAATGTGGTAATTAGGTTCGTTAATTTTCTCTTCTAATTTTTTGTCAGTATTCCACAATTCACCAGTCTTACTTCCTTTAAACAACCGAACTAGGTATAAAGAAGTATCGGTAACAACATTATTTTCCTTCATTTTTTCATCTCTCAAAGAAGAATAAATGATGGTTGAATCATTTAATAGAGTTCCTCCTAATTCACTATCATAGGTGTTGATACTACTTCCCATATTTTTTATATCAAGAGGAATGGAGTCTTTCATAATTTCAATAGCAGTATCACATGCTTTAATTTCTTGCATTACTTTCAAGTAATGATAACTTTTCCTGTCTTTAGAGAAAAAGCGTTTAGATCGTTTAAAAGATTTTTTGGCATCGTAATATTTAGCATTGTATTTGAGCATCATAGAATACCAAAACGGAGCCATAGGGTATGTGCTTCCTCTATCTTTTTTGTAGATGTAATAGTATTTGGATTCAGCTTTAGCATAATCGTTATACATCCTCAAGGATTCAGCGTATTTATAAACAATATCTATATAGGTAGAATCAATATCCAATGCTTGTTTATACCACAAAGAAGCGCCATAATAATCACCATATTTTTCTATGAGCAAGTCTCCATTTCTTTCCAAATGTTTTTGACTTTGACCAAAGGCACTAATTGATGAAATTAGAATCAAGACTAAAAATAAAGAGATATGTTTTAGGTTGGATTTTTTCATTTAAATATAATCAGGACAAGCTTTATATCTTCTAAGATCGGGTTTATAGTTTTGGATGATATAAATGATAGCGAATTCAAATCCACCTCTATAATTACTGGCCACATTTAAATTAGAAATATTAAAATCATAGCTTACACCAAAATGAAAATCGTTATAATCAAGCCCAACAGTTAAATAGCTGGCATCGGCATTTCTGTACCAAATACCAGCATAAAGTGCTTTATAATTACCATTGTTAAGGTGATACTTTCCTTGTCCGCCAATAATAATTTCTTTGAATTTATGTTGAGTTTGAAAGAAGAGGTTAGGTAATACATCTATTTTATCATTCACCATGAATAGCCCGTTAGCATGGAATACATAGCGCTTTTGAAGTTGGATGCCTTGATCATTAAAAAAGGTTTGTTTGGGTGTAAATAAATTAAATATAGCAATTCCAGCGCCTACTGATTTTCGTTGAGCAATTTTATAACCCCAACTAACTCCAGTATGTAAGTTTAAGTAGGTCCTCCCATTATTATTAAAGGTTTCTCCATTACTAAGAGAAGCATCATACTGAGATCCATTGTATTGATTGTCAAATTGTAATTTATCGTAATTAATACTACGATTTGTAAATGTAGGTTGTATGCCGAAGTTAATATGCTGAGAGGAGTCTTTAATGGGTAGAGTGTATACACCACCAACGGCAATTTGAAGTGTGCTGAAATCAGAATCTCCTGCCTTATCTTGATAAATTGAAAGCCCAGTGCTGAGAGGAGTGTTGTAAATGTTTTTAGCATCTGCAGATAAACCATAAGTAACGTAAGGAGTAGTTACGGAACTCCATTGGGTTCGTTGATTGCCAACAAAACGAAATTCGCCATTAAAATCACCAATTAAAGCAGGTGATAAATTGAGAGGAGAATTATAAAATTGGGAAAAATGGATATCTTGTCCTTTTAATAAGTTAAATGTAGAAAGTAAAAAGTAGAAAGTAAGAAGCGGGAAATAAGAAACAGGAATTTTAGAAATGTATCCTGATTTTATAATATTTATAAGTCTTTTAACTTTCAACTTTATAAACTTTTAACTAACGTATAACCGTAATATTTCCTTTTTTAAAATACTCCTGTTTATCAATACAAGTAACAGTTAAATAATAAACAAAAACAGCAGGTTCTACCAACTCACCTTTATAAGTACCATCCCAACCTTTATTTTGTTTATCAGTTTCAAATACGAGTTCTCCCCATCGGTCATAGATTTTTAGTATCATTTTTTTAACATTATTTCCTCTAACATAAAGCACATCATTTTCACCATCAGCATTTGGGGTAAAAGCATTGGGAATAAACACATCAGGTTCCCCGCAAATAGATTCATAAACGTATACAGTTACTCTTTCACTGAAAGCGCAACCACTTGAAATTTCTGTTAGTACAAGATTATATGTTGTAGTAGTGAGTGGGGTAGCAAAAGGGTCGCTAGATGTGGGGTTGTCAACAGAGTGGGGAGGGATCCATTGATAAGTGTATCCATTATTAGGCAGTATATGTAAATACGTTCCTTCTCCATCAAATAGGGTGTCTTTATCTGACCAAACATTAATAGAATCTTGATTGGTGTTGGGCACGAAAACAGTAATTGAATCGGTGTTGGTACAGCTAGAGTCGTTTTGAGCAGTAATAATAACATGGTAGGTGGTGGTGGTATCTGGATTCACTAAGGGAGTAGGGGAGTTAGCTCCACTGATTATTGATAAAGTAGGAGTCCAGCTGTAATAAATTGGAGTATTAGATAGATTATTAATAGATAGAGATATATCTTGAAGGAGGCAGTTTGCAGTATCCTTTAATTTACTTATAGGGACTTTGTTTAAAACTAAAAAGCTATCAATATTAGAGCAGTTATTACTGAAGGCGCGAACATAATACCAAGAGCTATCAGGAGTAAAAACTAATAGAGTGGAATCAGATAGGTTAGAATTAATTGTATCAGAGAATTGATTGTTAGATGACCAAATGAATGAGTTTGGTCCTCCTGTTGTTGATACAGACAACAACGTAGAATCACAGGAGTAAATGGTGTCTGCACCAGTTATAGCTATTGGTGCAAAAACAGTAATAGTTTGAAAAGCTGTGTCAACTGTGTTACATATAGAATCGGTTATTAAAAGAGATACATTATAAACTCCTGGTGTAGTATAGGTGCGTGTAGGGTTAAATTCTACGGAAGTAGTATCTCCGTTTCCAAAATTCCACAGATGAGTACTACCATTAACACTAGAGTTTGTAAATGTAATTGTTAAAGGGGCACATCCTTGAAAATTATCTGTAGTAAACAGAGCTTTTGGTTCAATTTCAAAATCGAATTTAAATACCCCATTATTACAGTTGTTAGAATAATTCACTCTCCCATCATAGAAGGGGGCTGTAGTTGGCCAAGCACCAGGTGTTACGGGGAAATCTTGATTTCTACCACAACCTGCACACACAGATTGATAAACCACTCCGTTTTTATCAAACCGACTTGTTCCTCCATCTACATGTTCAGCACTTGCTATTCCTCCAAAGTAGGTGCCATATAATTGAGATTGCGCGTCCCTTTCTAAGACAAATAAGAAGAAATCAAACCCATTAGGAGAATTAGGTCTAAAAGCATTGGACGTTGTTGGCATGTTGGTCATTGCTGGTCCAGTGAGTATATCTCCGCCCCAACCAGATACATATACATTCTGACAACGGTCTACTAAAAAGGCGGAAGGAGAGTAGTTGACTCCAAGATTTCCATTTCCAAAAGTAGTAGAGTATAAGATGCTATCTAAATCATTATTTAGTTTTAAAATAAAAGAACTTCCTGCACTGCTATAGGTCGAATTAATTACGGGGAAAGTTCTATCGGTTTGCCCTACAGTATATACAGATCCGAAGCGATCTAACTCAATAAAATAAGATTGATCATATCCATTGGTTCCCAAAAAAGTGGAGGCCAATAAGGAATCTCCCGTGTTGTTTAATTTGACTAAGAAGCCATCCGTTACACCTCCTTGATAGGCAGTATTGATAGAGCCTGGGGTGATGGGAAAGTCGGTAGATACCGTTCCTCCGGAAGCATAAACTACTTCATTACTATCAACTTTGAGGGAGTAACAAGCATCTTTATCATTTCCACCAATATATGTACTCCATAAGAGGTTGGATAAATTAGCATCCAGTTTAAATATAACACCATCTTGTTCTCCGCTAATGGTATCTTTATAACTGTTTATTGTAGTAGGGAAATCATTCGATAAGGTGGTGGACGCAATATAACAATCATCATCTTTATCCAACATAATTTCTCCTCTAAATTGATCGCCATAATTATGTTTTAAATAAGTATAGGACGAAGGGTTAGAAATATTGTAATTAATTCCATCATTTTCACTTCCTCCAATATAAGTAGATGCCAATAGTTGAGAGCCATCAGCACTTAATTTTGCAACATAAATATCAGTTCCATTATTGTAGAAGTAAGTACCATTGTTGTAAAAACCCACAAAAGCCCCCCCATTAAAACTAGAATCATAAGAGTTGGTGAGCATTGGAAAATCTTCTGAGCTGGTTACACCGTAAAAATACAATTCATCATTGCCATTGGCAATCATACTTTGAACCGTTTCAGTTCCAATACTATCTGTTCCTCCCCCGATATAGGTAGAATAAATAAGTTGACTTCCATCTGGAGAGTATTTGGTAATCACGGCATCAGTAACACCATAACGACTTCCGTTGGGATTAGAAGTTGTGTCGTATGCTCCAAGAGTGGTACGATACCCTATGTTGAATGCCGTTCCTCCAGAATACAAGCTGCCATCACTTCCAGGTGTAGCCGTCATTCCAAAATTATCAGCAATAGAACCAGACTGAGCAGCAAATATTAATACAGGATCAATAATTAGAGGCAGGTCTTTATTGTAATCATTTGTTATTTTAAATGAGACTTGGTTTTCTTTTAAAATGAATTGACAAGGAACCTCTATTTTTTCTTCATCAATAATTTGGTAAGCATAGGGTTTTTGCTCAATTACTTCGTTCACAGAAGTGGCAATATGCAAATTACCTATTTTGTCTATTTGAATTTTGTCAACACCTTCATAATTGAATTTTATGTCTTTAATTTTTCCTTTAGGTTGAATAATAATATCATACTTAATGTTACTTCCAGATGAATAAAGTTGGAGGTTAATGTTGGGGTAAAGATTGCTGTATTCGATAAAGCTATATGCTTTTACGTGAGATTTCCATTTGCTTTTGTCATTACCCAAGATATAGTTGTAATATTCTGTAGAAGCATATTTTGATGATACTGATACATTGGGATTCGAATGAATAAAATTCATTTTAAATGCATGAAACCTTAAACGAGGAAGTGGTTCATCAGTATTTGTGTGATTGTATGGGTGTAAATTAACTTCGTTGGCATTGTAAAAATTATAAGTAAATCCATCTTTCTCTATAAACATGGCTCCATTATTTAAGGTAGCTTTATATAAAATGGGAGTAGTCCACTGTCCTTTATTTTTAATAAACTGAATACCGTTAGCAGCATTTAGCGTAAACGAAATTAAAAAGAGAAGTATGGTTAGTAATTTAGATAGTAATCTCATATATAAAGTAAATTTAACGATAAATGCTTGTTTAACAAAACTTGCTGTATTGTTGATATTAAAATCATTTATTTTCTTGTAGATTAATATTAATGTATTTACATTTGAATTTTATTTAGAATGAATCTAAATAAGATGATAGATATCTTAATAGCTAATAATAACTCAATTAGTGCTGAAGGCCTAAAAACTATTCTCCAAAGTAAGTTGGGGAATAGGGTGTTGGGTATTGTTAATTCGATGGAGGAATTGTCAGAACAATCCAAACGGTATTTTCCTAATCTAATTGTTATTGATTATGCTTCTGAAGGCTTTGGTGTTGATGCTATCAAAAAGATAAAGACGATATATAAGGATACAAAAGTACTTGCTATTACAGAACAACTTCCTAAACAAACGATACATACAGCCTTAAAAACAGGGGTAGATAGTTATTTGTTAGATGATTGTTTGAAACCAGAGATTATAGAAGCAATTACTGAAACAAACGATGGTAAGCAATTTTACTGTGGACATGTAATTGATATTTTAGGAGAGGGGGAAGACAATGATTTGATAGGTTGCGAAGGAATAAGTTTGTCCGAAAGAGAAATTGAGGTTATCAAATTAATTTCTGATGGGATGACCAATAAAGAGATAGCAGATAAAATTTGTTTAAGCACACATACAGTAAATACTCACAGAAAAAACATCATGAATAAGCTGGGAATTAAAAATACTGCAGGTATTGTTATCTATGCAGTTAAGGAGAATATCATTAAAGCCTAATTTCTTTTTTTAACCCACATTATGTAATAAAAAATCTATTCCTGTTTGAAACCACTTCAAAATAGATCACTTTGTTACATTTTTAAGATTAGCCATAGTGGTGCTATGCTGAATCTTAGAAAATGTCATATTTTATTGTAGTCTTAAACCTCATTACGAAGTTCTATCGCATAATGCGGGTTTAATTAAAAATACCACATTTAAGGTATTGTTTCTTCCTTCTTCCCAATCTACTTTTGCTTCGTTATTTATAATTAGTCTAAATAAAAATAAGATGAAAAAATTAATTTTAAGTGTTGGAGCAATAGGGATGTTATTGGGTTCACTATCAGCACAAGTAATTACTACAGATACAACAACAAATCAAGCATTAAACTCGGCTCAAAACATAATTAATAGTGATAAAAAAATTACTATAGGTGGATACGGGCAATTGGATTATAACCAAAAAATGCAATCAGATGCACGTTCTAATGGTGTATTAGATGTACACCGGTTGGTGTTGTTTTTAGGATATCGTTTTACAGATAGAATACATTTTGTATCTGAATTAGAATTTGAACATGTTTATGAGGTGGGTGTTGAACAAGCATTTATTAATTATCGCTTAATGAAAGGATTAAATTTAAGAGCAGGATTAATGCTAATTCCTATGGGAATTGTGAATGAATACCATGAATCCACTACATATAATGGGGTGGAGCGTCCTGCGTTAGATAGCAAAATTATACCAACCACTTGGAGGGAAATGGGAGCAGGTTTTTCTGGCAATATAGATAATCTCGCTTTAAAATATCAAGTATATGCTGTAAATGGAGCTATGGGCTATAATGGTGGTGGAAAATTTAGAGGAACAGATGGAATTCGTAAAGGGCGGCAACAAGGAGCAGAATCTAGTATGAGCTCTCCTAATCTAGCAGCTAAAATTGATTATTATGGAATTAAAGGATTAAAATTAGGTGCGGCAGCATATTTAGGAAATACACAATCTACTTTATATAATAATTTACCTAATAATGATACTGCCGGTCTGTTAGCTCAGGCAGATTCTTCTGTTGTAGGAATTACCATGTTTGGTTTTGATGCACGTTATAAATACAAAAACTTTGAAGCGAGAGGACAAGTTATTAAAGCTTCTTTGTCGAATACTGCCCAATACAATACATTATCAGGAAAAGATTTAGGAGCTTCCCTCTTTGGTTATTATGGAGAGTTGGGATATAATGTTTTAAGTTTTTTTAATAAATCGGCAAAACAACAAATAGTGTTGTTTGGTAGGTATGAGTTTTATGATACCCATGATAAAGTAGAAGGAGACACCCCTAAAAATGAAAGCTATGCTAGAACAGATATTACAATGGGAATAACTTATCACATTACTAATGGAGCTGCATTAAAAGGAGATTTCCAAATAAGAGATAACAATGCAAAAGGTAATAAAGCGTATAACCAAGTTAATCTAGGTGTAGCATTTTGGTTTTAAAAATAGTTTTAGTTAAATCCACTTTACCTCTTGGACAATTTGTTCAAGAGGTTTTGTAATTTTGTAAATAATGAAAAAAATAGGGATTTTAATAATAGTAAGTTGGTTTATTTTTGGTTTTGGATTGTCTAAACAAGCTCAAAAAAAGATAAACAAAACGATAGCTGCTTTGTGGCCAGAAAAAGAAATTCAAAAAACACCGATACAATTGCCTCAAGAGTATCGAGGGGATAGATTATTGAAACTAGAAAACAAATCAACAAATGAAGGATATGCTTATCTTTCTCAAGCTGCTAGTCGTTCTGACAAGATAGATTATATGGTAATATTTAATCCAGACTTATCTGTTCTTAAGGTTCAAGTATTAGTTTATCGTGAAGACTATGGGGGAGAAGTAGGTAGTAAAAGATGGTTAAAACAGTTTGTTGGAAAGTCAGGTGGTGAAAAAATGAAATTTGGTCATGATATTCAAAATATTTCTGGAGCAACTATATCTGCCCGCTCCTTAACCAAAGGGGTTACGGAATTATCTAAAAATATAAAAGAATTGAAGAGTAAAGGATTACTTTAATGGAGTTGCATGGTAAAATACATACGCTACCCAAGCAGGCGAAATTATTAATAGGTGCTTTTATTATCACACTAAGTTTTGGGTATTATACTGGATTGAGGTTTGTAATGGAAAATACCAATAACACAACTCAAGGTATTGAAGAACATTACTTAGGAAATGAGGATGATGAGGATGCGGATGAGATGAAATTTAGAAAGTCAGAAAAAGAAATTATTACTACTGTACACAATCATGTTGTAAGTATGTCATTAATATTTTTACTACTTGGAGGGATCTTGTTGTTAACATCACTTCCTCATGCTTTAAAGAAGGTGTTAATTGTTGAACCTTTTTTATCAATTATTTTAACATTCGGAGGGATATGGTTGATGTGGAGTGGTGTTCTTTGGCTAAAATATATAGTAATGTTTTCAGGAATGCTTCTAACATTAACATTTACTGTTGCTGCTGTGTTGATAATGGTACAACTATTTAAAAAGAGTTAGTTTATTTTAATAATCCTTTTAGCTCATCTACACTATTTTCAAATTCAAATACTGACTCTAACTTTCCGATGTTATCAATATCAAAGATGTGAGGAAGGATATACTTAGAGAAGTCCAACTTTGTGTCTTCGTATTGAAAAAGGGGGATTAATTCCATAACTTGATCAATCCTAATACATAGAGAGTCATGGTCTGAAATACGTTCCTTTATTTTTTCAAATTTGCTATCGTCTATCGATTGAGCATTGATAATTCCTTTGAATTCAGCTAATTCTTCTGGCTTAATAGGCCACGGACAAGTTATTACACCTTTGTAATTTTCCAATTCATAATAACTGTCAAAAGGAGGGGTGTAAGTGGTATCTTCAGTTGTAATGGTGTCTGTATTGTTTTCTACCACTAATTGTTCTCCAGTGTAGGTAATGAGCAATTGTTTTTCCTCTTTAGGCAAAAGTTGGTTGGGGGTAATTTTCTTTAATTTAAAATCTTTTGGCGTAACCTCGAAAAAATAGGCTAAGCCATTATCTATAACGTAGATGTTCTTTTGTAATATGCTAGTGTCGTTTTCAAATTCAATTTTGATGTTGTAATACTGTTCTCCATAAAGGCTTACACTAAGATTATTGATGTATTCTTGATGCTGTAGTGTGTTGTTAATACTTAATCTAAATGAATTATTTCCTTTAAAAATAACGTTAGAAGTCTGAGCGAAATTAAAGGAAGAAACGAAGAGTAGTAGAAGGGTAATAATTTTCGGTAATTGATTTTTGTAAAAAGTGTCAGTTCGAGCGGGGTAGATTCCGATAGCCATCGGAATTATCGAAATTGTATCGAGAACAGCTTTTTGAAGAAAAATCATTTGTTCTCGATACAATCTCAAAATAAATTTGAGATTACTCGAACTGACATTGATTTTTACATTCATGATAAAGGCCTTATTTGCTTATCTAAACAAATCATTAAACTGAAAAGTATCTTTTAGGCGAACCCCTTTTTCAGTGTTTTGTACAGTACAACATTCACTATTAATGTCGTGTTCTAAAAATAAGATGTACTCCTTGTCGGCAGCCTCTTTCAAAAACTTACCTTTTTCATCTAATGTTAATAATGGACGAGTATCGTACCCCATAACATAAGGCAAGGGAATATGTCCAGTTGATGGTAATAAATCTGCCATAAACACCACTGTTTTTCCTTGGTATTTAATGTGTGGAATCATTTGAGATTCTGTATGTCCATTGGCTATTAAAATATCGAAGTAATCAAAACCTACTTGATCTATGAACTTTAATTGACCAAACTCTTGCATAGGAATAATGTTTTCTTTTAAGAAAGAAGCTTTTTCTCGTTGATTAGGAATTGTTGCCCATTCCCAATGCTTGGAATTACTCCAGTAGATAGCGTTTTTAAAAGTTGGCTCATACTTGGTTCTATCTTTATTCCACTTTACACCGCCACCACAATGATCAAAATGCAAATGGGTCAAGAAAACATCTGTAACATCATCAGTAGTAAAACCTAATTTATTGAGATTACCCTCTAAAGAATCATCACCAAAAAGATAGTAATAACTAAAAAACTTTTCGTTTTGTTTGTTTCCCATCCCATTATCAATGAGCATTAAACGATCTCCGTCTTCAATGAGCATACAGCGCATACTCCAATCGCACATGTTATTGCTGTCTGCAGGGTTGGTTTTTTGCCATAAAGATTTGGGAACCACTCCGAACATGGCTCCACCATCTAATTTAAAATTACCAGTGTTTAAAGGGTATATTTTCATTGTTTAATTAGGTTATTGTCATCCTGAGCTTGTCGAAGGATAGATAATTAATAATTTCAATTACAAAAATACATAAAAAGAAAAGGTATTTAATGTGAATAAGTCTTTCTCCATGGTAAATAGACAGATTTCAATTTCAGTAAATCGATTAAATAAAATAACATTGTGCTGTTGAAAATTGAATTTTCAACATGTATTTTAAGAGAGGATAATACTTAAGTTCGTTGTATGAGAGTACATTTTATAGCTATAGGAGGTAGTGCTATGCACAACCTAGCCATTGCACTGCATAAAAAAGGATATCAAGTAACAGGCTCTGATGATGAAATTTTTGAGCCCAGTAAAGGTAGAATTGCTAAACACGGATTACTTCCCAAAGAGTTTGGATGGTTTCCTGATAAAATAAGCTCGGAATTAGATGCTATTATTTTAGGAATGCATGCTCGAATTGATAACCCTGAACTATTGAAAGCACAAGAGTTAGGTTTAAAAGTGTATTCTTATCCTGAATACATTTACGAACAAGCTAAAGATAAAATAAGAGTAGTAATAGGAGGGAGCCATGGTAAAACTTCCATTACTTCTATGGTGTTACATGTGTTAGAGAAGTGCAATAAGAAATTTGATTACATGGTAGGGGCTCAATTGGAAGGTTTTGATACCATGGTGCAACTTACTGATGCTCCAATAATTGTGTTGGAAGGTGATGAGTACCTTTCTTCACCAATAGATAGAAGACCTAAATTTCATTTGTACCACCCTAATATTGCTTTAATTAGTGGTATAGCTTGGGATCATATCAACGTATTCCCCACTTTTGAAAACTATGTAGAACAGTTTGCAACGTTTATCACTTTAATTGAAAAAGACGGGGTATTGATTTATTGCAAAGCAGACCCTGAGGTTAATAAAATAGCATTGACCACATCTAATCCTGATATTGATAGAATTGCTTACCAAACACCCGAAAATAAGATTGAAAATGGTGTTACTTCTCTATTGGTAGAAGGAAATGAAATTCCTTTAGAAATATTTGGCGATCATAACCTTCAAAACCTAAATGGAGCACGATTAATTTGTAACCAATTAAAAGTTACTGATGAACAATTTTATGAAGCGATACAAGATTTTAAGGGAGCATCTAAACGGTTAGAGCTGATTGCTAGAAATCAAAAGACAACTGTTTATAAAGATTTTGCCCATTCTCCTTCTAAATTAAAAGCGACTACACAAGCCGTAAAAAAGCAATACCCCAACCGGAAACTTATTGCATGCATGGAGCTGCATACTTTTAGCAGTTTAAATAAGGAGTTTTTAAAAGAGTACGAAAATAGTATGGCCAATGCAGATGAAGCTTATGTGTACTACAGTGATGCTACTTTAGCGCATAAAAAGTTAGCAGCAATAACTCCTGAAGAGGTAAAAGCTGCTTTTGCTTCTGATAATGTGGTGATTTATAACAATTCTGATGAGCTGTTCGGTATGCTGAAAGAAAAGAGTTGGGATGATAAAGTACTCTTATTGATGAGTTCTGGAAATTTTGATGGAGTCAACTTAAATGAATTCGGGAAGGGATTGGTGAAATGATATGATTTATATCCGATTAAGTTACGTTTTATTACAGTGTCTTTTTTTCTTTCCATTTAACAAAAGAGAATCATCAGGGTCAAATTCCTTGTAAGGCTCTATTGTTAATTTTCAAAACTTTTCTCAAAGAATCCCTTCAACTAGATAACCACGTACAAAATGAATGGCAGCAACACACAAAACAGTCAAAAAGTTAAACCCGTTAGCAATCCAAATGCAATATAACAGATGTTGGGTGTAGGCTATTTTAATATTTGCTTTTTCAAGTCCATTCTTCCGTATAATATTCTAGTAATTTCAATATACTCTTCATCTATTTTTCTATAGAAGATAATATGTTGATTTATTCTTGCCCCAAGTAACCCTTTAGTAACACCCTCATAGGTTTTTCCTAAGTTTGGATTGCTAGCAATATCTTTACAATTTGAAATCAACATTTCATAATAATTGTCAGCTTGTTGTTCTGACCATTCTTCAAATGTATATTCCCAAATATTAGTTAAATCTTCAACAGCTTTGTTGGTTAATTTATATTTTGCCATTTAATGCTTTTTAGCTTTTAATGACTCTAAATGTTTTTTAGGATCAAAATTGTTAGCTAATCCACTGTCGATACCTTCTTGAATAGAATGTCTTAAAGCAACAACTTTGCTTTCTTCCTCTTCTAAAAGTCTAAGTCCTGCACGAATAACTTCACTGACATTTTTAAATCGTCCTTCAGATATTCTGCTTTGAACAAATTGGTCAAAATAATTCCCGAGTGATATGGATGTGTTTTTATTCATGATAATTGATTTTATGTAAATATACCAATAATTGGTATAAAATCAAAATATTCGTAATGATTTACAACAACAACTGTATGTTGCGTTTTATATAGTTGTTTAATAACTACTAAACTAATGAAATTTTGGAGATGATTCAATTTGCTTTTAACAAGTAAGTATGCAAGTAGTTCGCTGTCCGAAGCAAGGATGCAACTTGCAAAACTCTTAGATAACCACCTGCAAAATGAATGGCATTTACTTACAAAATTTTCAAAAACTAAAACTGCTCGCAAGCAAAATGCAATATACAGCGTGTTGGCATTTCGTTATGTTAGAACATGCTACTTTTCTTTTTTATCGAGTTTTAATAAATCTAAAGGATTAATTACAGGTAAAAAGTATTTGTCTTTATATACTGTTGGGCTAATTTCGATTGCTAATAAGGCTCTTGAATGAGTGTAAGCAATACTATACCATTGAATTAATAAATCATTAGGTAAATTGTAAACATTTTTTTCTTTATCAAATGTACTTTCTAATCCATCTACAAAATAAACAGTTCGACCAGAATGTTCAACTAAGAAAGTTTTATCTTTTGTTTTAATAAGTTGTGTTGAAACATCAAGAGTGAGTGTCGATTCATCTTTATTTATGTTTAAACTTACATTTACATTTATTCCTAAATCTTCTTTTGAATTTAAGAGGTTAGTTAATTCATTACTATCAATATCTGTAAAAGAAAATTTAGTAGTATGAATTTTCAATATTTTATAACCTAATTTAATTTCCTTGTCTTTAGCCATTTTTATAACGCTAGTTGTAAACTGTTTTCTCTATGAGAATTAATAGGTATTATTTTTCCCATTTTAGTATTTTCGATAATGTTAGATAATTGATTCGTTCTGTAATGAATGAATAATGTTTTTATCTCACTTACCTTATTCTCTCTTTCAAGATAAGTTTCCTTGTCTTCGAGTTTGAAATCAGGAAATTTTCCAATTTTTAGAGCTATTTGAATGATTTTATCAATACTGAAATTTATCTCGCCATCATTAAGAATTTGAGATACACGTCCAGGACTAATATCTAGATGTTTGGCTAAATCTTTTCTTTTCATGTTATTTTCTTCCATGTAAGATAGAATAGCTTCATATAAATAACCATTTATACCTTCAACCCAATATGAAGGTTGATTTAAGATTTTTTCACGAATATTTTTATTTACATTCATTGTAGTAATCTTTTATTATTTTTTTGACTGTTTTTATATCCTTATCTTGATTATCTTTCACTCCACCAGTAACAATTACTCGACCTGTCTTTTCTTCATGAAAGAGATAAATTCTAATGATACCAGATTTAGCTTCATATAATTTACATTTTAAACCGTGGTCTTTTAATTCTCTAAATTTTGTTTTTGGTCTACGGTTTAAGTTTGCTGTGTCTTCTATTATTCTTAATGCTCCTGCCAAGTTATCAAGTAAATTGCCATCTATTTCAATTTCATCAACGAATGATTGAAAAACACTTTTTTTATTTTTACACAATTCCCAAACATTCATTTTAGTGATGTTAGGAATGTGTGGGGACAATATTAACGAATATTTCGACAAAAAGTTTAGTTATAGCTAAAGTATTTATTTTTTTCTAAATCAAAAGTAACAATTTCATATTGTTTATTCTATAAAATAGTTATATGAAAACTCTCCTTTTCAGTAATAATTAAGTATGAGATTTAAAATGAATGCCAACGACAACTGTATGTTGCGTTTTTTCAGTTTATTAATAGCACCAAAGTAATGAAATTTTGTAGATGAAACAAAGAGCAACACATTTTCAGATAGGGAAGAAGTTCGCTGTCTGAGGCAAAGATGCAATTTGCAAAGCTCATAAATAACCACCTGCAAAATGAATGGTATTTACCTACAAAAATTTCAAGAAACTAAGCTGTTCGCAAGCAAAATGCAATATTACAGCTTGTTGGCTACTGTTTATTTTAAGTTTATCAAAAAATCCTTATCATTTCTCCATTTTATCCAACCATATTTAAAATATTTTTTTTGATAATCTATAGCAAATATATCTTCGTTGTCATCAAAACATCCTTCGCCATTTTCAGGAGTGATTTTTAGCCAAAATCCTTTTGTTTTTATTGCTTTTAAACATTCTGGAGCATCAAAGTTGATAGTCTCTGAATTTTCTTTTGGTTTCTTTCGTATTAGATTTTTTTCTTTTTCTAGTCTTGAGACCCAAATTGTGCCTGAAATATACTGTTCCCAATTGTAAAAGTTAAAACTGTTAATTGTTTTAACTTTTCCATAGCTATTAGTGTATGTTAATTTAATGTTCTTGACCCAATATTCTAAATTGTTTTTTATTCGAACTTTAAACCATTCCCCTCGTTTTTCAACACAAACCATAACCATTCCAGAAAAATGATATAAATCCAATGGATTTAGTTCTTTATTTACTTCCCAATATTTATCTTCTCTTGAATTAATTTTATATGTTTTTGTTGGATTTAAATTTAATGTAGTTGTGTCATCATATAAATTAATCTGGTAGTTGGTGCTGTATTTGTTTACTATGTAATCAGGAATACCTTTGGCAGAAACAATTCCAATTCCATATTTATCTTCAAATACTTGAGCAACTGCATAGCTCAAAAACATTAAGTTCAATATTGTGATTAATAATAGTTTCATATAAATAGTAGCCAACAACTGGGTAAACACAATTGTATTTATCCGCACTGTATATTCTTCAAATGTAAGAAAAACTGTAAAGACTATAAATATTGGGTGGTGTTGCTATTTGATGTTGATTATACGTATAATCTACGGTTAATTAAGTGGATAAATTGATGAGAAAATTAACCACAAAAAAAGCGTAGAGAACTCTACGCTTTTTTATCTAGTAATAATTGTCTTAATTGATAGTCGCTACAATTTGAACTTCTGCAGAGATGTTCAGTGTAGTTGTAATAGGATCAGTATTAGCAGTAATGGTTACGTTTTTGTTTTGCGCACCTTGTTGTTTCCCTGGACTGTAAACTACTTCAATTTCACCAGTTGCACCAGGAGCAATAGGTTCTTTAGGGTATTTAGGTACCGTACAACCGCAAGATCCTTTAGCATTTTCAATAATTAATGGTTCAGAACCTGTATTGGTAAACTTAAACACTTTTATGTTTTTAGTGTCTTGGTTTATTTTTCCAAAATTATGATTGGTTTCAGCAAACTTCACGGTAGTTTTTGCTCTTGTCTCTGAAGCTAATTTTGGCGCAGCAGCCTGCTGCACAGGTGTGTTAGCAGGAGGAGAAGCGATTGGGTTAATTACATTGTTGGGTGCTGGGTTGGCAGCCACATTACTTTGAGGTGTAGGACTGTTAGAAGAACTACTGCTAGAGCTTCCTCCATCCATAAAAAATGTATTAACAATTAAGGTTAAGGCAATTACACCTATTAATCCAATTTTAATATTCTCTTTCATTTTCAAGTGTTTTTAATTTTAAAGTAAAAATACAAATCTTATTTATAAACTAATTTTTCTTTTTTAAAACTATTTCCATTAATCTCTTCAATGGCTTTAGCTAATGCATCGTTCAATTCATTGGCTATTTCATAAAAAGCTGAAGTATTCCATAAGTTACGTGCTATTAAGGCTTTTAAACGAATAATCATTACCTTTTTAGAAGTATTGATGTCATCGTCATTTCGTTTCACATCGTTCGCTTCTGCATAAGCGATAAAATCTTCTAATAATTCTTTCTCAGCATCAAACCCTGCTTTAAACTCCTTCACATTTCTGTATTTTTCTTGTAATTGTTGTCTGTGATCATCCATGTATTTTAACGCATATTCGTTTAAAATACCTTTACGGCTTACCTTTCCAAAATAATCAGAAGTAAAGGTAGTGTCTATTGGAACAAATACATCTGGCATAATACCTCCACCGCCATACACAGTTCGTTTGCTATTAATGGTTTTAAATTTTAGAGAATCAGGGAAGCTAATGCTATCTTGATTCATAAACTCACCATGGTCGTAACGTCTTGTAAATTCTTTATAATATTCTTCTTTTCCGCCATCATAAGGCCGTTGTATACATCTTCCAGATGGAGTATGGTATCTTGCAACAGTTAGTCTTATAGCAGATCCATCAGGTAGGCTAAAAGGCTTTTGCACCAATCCTTTACCAAAAGAGCGTCTTCCAATTACCAACCCTCTGTCGTAATCTTGAATAGCACCAGCTACAATTTCTGAGGCAGAAGCAGAGCCTTCATCAATGAGTAAGACTAATTTCCCATGTTCAAATCCACCTGTAGTACTAGTGTAGTATTCTTGTTTAGGGTTTTTCGCTCCCTCTGTGTAAACGATTAATTTTTTATTAGCTATGAGCTCGTCTGAAAGTTGGATAGCTGTTTTGAGGTAACCACCACCGTTTCCTCGTAAATCAATAACCAAATGTTTCATGTTTTGCTTCTTTAATTGAGCTAAGCCTTCTTTAAACTCAGTAATGGTGTTTTTAGCAAAACGATTTACCTTAATGTACCCAATTTCATCATTAACCATATATGATGCATCAACACTATAGATAGGTATTTTGTCCCTTGTAATGGTGAAGTTTAATATGTCTTTTACATTTCTTCTTTTGATACCAACATTTACTTTAGTTCCTTTGTCGCCTCTCAGTTTTTTTTGCACATCGCTGTTCTGTAAGCCTATTCCTCCTATATTTTCTCCATCAACGTCAATAATTTTATCTCCGGCCAGTAAGCCTACTTTTTCAGAAGGACCTCCAGCTATGGTAGCTACAACAATTAGTGTGTCATCTAAGATGTTAAATTGAATACCAACCCCTTCAAAATTACCAACTAATGGTTCGTTCATTCTTTCCAATTCCTTTTTAGGAATATAAACAGAATGGGGGTCTAGCTCTTTTAGTGTAGCGACAATGGCTGTTTCCACCAATTTACTTTCATCAGTAGAATCTACATAAGCATAGTTGATGTATTGAAATAAAGCATCTAATTTTTTAATCCCTTCAGAAGCTACGTATTGAGCAGTAGATACATGAGTAATAAAAACGAATAAGAAGAAGAGAGAGAGTTTGTGGTAAATTTTCATAGATGCTATTTTAATAACAAACTTAATTAAAAAGAAGAAGTAGAGATGTTAAAATATTATAAATGGTAAAATTTCTAAAACTCAACGTTTAAGGATTTAATTGCTGATTTTAAAGAAATTAATAACTCTTTTTTATCATCAGTTTCATTTTCTAGCGCTTCATCTAAATCATATTCAATGTCCATAATTTCATCTTCATGAAAAGTGGTTTCAAAATTATCAATAACAGTTAGCGCCTCTACGGCTACCATATAGTCTCCAGTAATGGCTTGTTTTACTAGGAAAGAAAGGTGTTCGCTGGCATCTAATGCTGCTTGCCATAATATAGAAATTAAAAATGCTTTATGGCTGTTATTAGTTTCTTTTTCAATAGCATTAATGATGGGTTGTGTGGCGTTTTGATCTTTTAAATCAAACATAAAAGCGGTAACTTGATTAACTACTTTTTCGTTTTTAGATGTTTGGTGAAGATTAATTAAATGTGGTATAGCTTCTGGTTTTCCGTGCTTTCTGAGTTGTTTAATAGCAGTTAAAACTTCTGCTTCTTTATTAGAAGACAAGTTTTTGATGATGTTGTTAAACCGTTTGTCTATTTTTTCTTGAGCCATTTTTCATCTAAAAGAAAAGAGGTTGCTTAAATAGTTTAAGTCAACCTCTTTAGTATTATAAAACAATTGATAATTAATAATAGATTAAACGTCTAACTTTTGCAATGTATTTAGCTAAACGAATTACTTGTTTGGTGTAACCAAATTCGTTGTCGTACCACACATACAGTACAATATTCTTTTTATCGGGCGATACGATTGTGGCATTACTATCAAAAACTGAACAGCAGGTGTTACCAATAATATCGTTAGAAACTAATTCTGGATCAATTTCATATTTAATTTGGTTCACTAAGTCTCCTTGTAGTGCAGCTTTTCTTATTATTTCGTTAACATCTTCAAGTGTGGTTTCTTTGGCAACATTTAGGTTAAGAATAGCTAAAGAACCATTTGGAGTAGGAACCCTAACCGCATTTGCAGTTAATTTATCTTTTAGGCTCGGTACTACTTTTGTTACTGCATTTCCTGCACCTGTACTAGTGATTACCATATTAATGGCTGCAGAACGACCTCTACGAGGTTTTTTATGCATGTTGTCCAGCAAGTTCTGATCGTTAGTGTAGGCATGAACGGTTTCAATATGTCCTTTTACAACGCCTAAAGAGTTTTCTATGGTGTATAAAATAGGAGCAATGGCATTGGTTGTACATGATGCTGCAGAATAAATGTCATCATTTTCTAAATTCAATACATCTTCGTTAATTCCATAAACAATGTTAGGAATTTCTTTTCCTGGTGCAGTTAATAGCACTTTGTTTGCACCTTTTGCTTGTAAATGTCTAGATAACGCCTCTTTATTGGTGAAAACACCTGTGTTATCAATTATTAAAGCGTCTTTTATTCCATATTCTGTATAATCAATATCTTCTGGATTTTTAGCTTCAATCATTTTAACAATTTGACCATTAATGATTAATGCATTGTTTTCAAAATCTTCCTCTACAGTACCTTGAAATTCATTATGAACAGAATCATTTCTAAGAAGAGCCGCTCTTTTAGTAATAGTGTCTTTTGTTACAGTTCTAGTTACAATAGCTTTTAATCGTAATTGCTGACCTTTACCGGCTTGTTTTACTAACTCTCTAGCAGCTAATCTTCCAATTCTACCAAAACCATATAGTACTATATCTTTTGGAGTTAAATTATGATTGGCAATATCTTTAAAATCAGCTAATTTGTTAGATAAGAAATCAGCAACATTGCTAAAATTATCTTTTTCTAAATTCCATTCTCGAGCTAATCTTCCAATGTCTAATTTAGAAGGAGCTAAATCAGTATTAATTAATTCTTTAGCTAAAGCAGAAGTATCATGAATACTAACTGGATTGTAAGCAATAGTTTTTGCTTTTTTATGCAAGTTCAATACCTGAGAAACACTCTGGTCAACCAAAGGGTTTCTAAACAAAACCAATTCAATCGATTTTTCATACATCAAATGTCCTATTGAGCTGATTAAGTCTACTGCTGCTTTTTCATCACTTACGTATTGGTTGAGTTTGGCATCGTAAGCTGCTCTGTTGTTTTCTAACACTTCCATTGTTTTTTTATTATCCTAAATATGATTTTAATAATTTACTTCTTGATGTGTGTCGTAATCGTCTAATTCCTTTTTCTTTTATTTGACGAACACGCTCCCTTGTTAATTCAAATTTTTCTCCAATCTCTTCTAATGATAAAGGGTGGGGGATTCCTATTCCGAAAAATAGTTTAATAACATCTCTTTCTCTATCCGTTAAAGTAGATAAGGAACGATCAATTTCTCGTTGTAATGATTCGTTAATAAGTGTAATGTCTGTTAAAGGAGAATTATCGTTAGATAAAACATCCAATAACGTTCCATCTTCGTCATCTCTAAAAGGAGCATCAACAGATACATGTCTTCCAGATATTTTTTGAGACTCACTTACTTTCTCTTTGTCAATTTCCAAACAATCTGCGATTTCTTGCGCAGAAGGTTCACGCTCAAACTCTTGTTCTAATCTTGAAAAAGTTTTATTAATACGATTTAAAGATCCTACTTGATTTAATGGTAAACGAACAATTCTTGCTTGTTCTGCAATAGCTTGTAGGATAGATTGTCTAATCCACCAAACTGCATATGAAATAAATTTGAATCCTCTAGTTTCATCAAATCGTTGTGCAGCTTTAATTAATCCTAAATTTCCTTCGTTAATTAAATCAGAAGTGTTAATCCTTGATTTTGATATTGTTTGGATACAGATACAACGAAACGTAGATTGGCTTTTACTAACTTTTCTAGAGCTACTTGATCGCCTTGTTTTATCTTTTGGGCTAATTCAACTTCGTCTTCTGCGGTTATTAGGCCTTCTCGACCTATTTCTTGTAAGTACTTGTCTAAAGATGCACTATCACGATTAGTGATAGACTTGGTAATTTTAAGTTGCCTCATAGTTAGTTTTAAGTTAGTTAGTGTAGGGTAACAAAACTATCCAATTTTTTAAAGCAAGTCAAGTAAGAAAATGCAGGGGAATGCATTTATTTTTTTTATCGAATTAATCGATTGATTTATCTTAGGTAAGAGTGTTTTCATGATTAAAACCAGAATAAAAAAATAAGCACTAACAAGAAATATTAGTGCTTATCTTGTTTGATTGTACAACTTTTATTTTAAACCAAAGCCATAAAATTCTCTTCTTCCATTTTCATAAATACCTTCAACCAAAACACCGCCTTTTGCTTTTTCTATACTAGCTATGAGTTGTTTTGGAGAGTTAATTTTTTGGTGATTAACTTTTGTAATGATAAACCCTTCTCTTATTCCTACACTCCTTAATTTTCCATTATAAAGTTGATCTATTTTTGCACCACCATCTATTTTTAAATTTTTCAATTCTTTTTTACTGACTTCAGTAAATTTAGCTCCCAATTTTTTGGATACACTTTCTGTTTTATGAGAGATAAGTTCCTCATTTCCTTTATAATTTTTAAGAGTAACAGGTATTTTTACATCTTTGTTGTTACGGCTAACAGTTACAGTAATTTTATCGCCAGGTCTAAATTGACTCATTTCTTCTTGTAATTCAGGAACATTATTAATGGTTTTGTTGCCAATTTTCCTGATGATATCTTTTTCTTTAATTCCTGCTTTTTCAGCAGAGCTTTCGGCTGTTAATCCACCTACATAAACTCCATTCAAATTATTGGCACCTAATTCTTTAGCTAACGCTTCACTTAGGTTGCCAATATTTACGCCTAAAAATGCACGTTGAACATTTCCAAATTCTTTTAAATCTTTTACCACCTTTTTTACAATGTTGGATGGAATAGCAAAAGAGTAGCCGCTGTAAGATCCTGTAGGTGACTGGATGGCGGAATTAATACCGATTAACTCTCCTGTAGTGCTAACTAGTGCACCACCGCTATTTCCTGGATTTACAGCAGCATCTGTTTGTATAAATGATTCAATGGCAGATAAGCCATTGTAAGGATCGTTTTTTAGTATGTTAATGTCTCTTCCTTTTGCACTAACAATTCCAGCTGTAACAGTAGAAGTTAGGTTGTATGGGTTTCCAACAGCCAACACCCACTCTCCAATTTTGATGTCGTTAGAATTCCCATAAGAAACAAAAGGAAGTTGGTTAGCGTCAATTTTCAATAGTGCTAAATCTGTTGAAGGATCAGAACCAATAACTTCGGCTTCGTATGTTTTTTTATTGTTGAGTGTAATGGAGATGTTGCTGGCGCTTTCAATGACATGGTTATTCGTAACAATATACCCATCATCAGAAATTAATACTCCAGAACCAGATGATTTTTTTATTTGAGGAGCCTTGGGGTAAGATGATCCATAGAAAAATTGATAAAGAGGATCAATAGACTGTCTGCTTTCTATCTCTGTTTTAACGTGTACTACAGCGTTAATGGACATTTCTGCAGCATATTCAAAACTAGTTGCAGGAGAAGGTGCTGTTGTTTTGTTGCTGGCTAGGTGAGTTAATTGAGGAATTGGCTGCTCTTCAGAGATCGTTACTTTGTTTTGATCTTTGAATGTTCTATCTATTGCTATTGCTGAGAAGCCACCCAGTAATGCAATACCTAAAGCGCTTGCTAGGAGTTTAATTGTTTGTCTCATATCTATCGTTTTAAAGTTATTTTATTACAAAATTTCTTTCAAAAACGTAATAAACAAAGAGGCTAGTGTATATTTTTTGTTAAAAAATGTTAATCCTTAAACAGTTGATTGGCAATTTTCCAGAGGGCATCTTTAGAGTTTGCTCGAGCTACAATCTTCAAAGGTTCTTTTTTTACAGGGTGAATTAATTCAATTTTCCGAGCATGTAAGCAAATGGAAGCGTCTGGATTTGAGCGTGAAGCTCCGTATTTTAAATCCCCTTTTATAGGAGAATTAATGGTGGACAACTGAACTCTGATTTGATGATGTCTTCCTGTTAAAGGATTGATTTCTAATAAGTAGTAATTGTCAAATTGATGTTTTACTTTAAATATGAGTTCTGCTTTTTTAGCTTCGTTTTGCTCTTGCCTGTAAGCTATAGATCTATTCTTTTGATGATTTTTTTTAAGGTAGTGAATTAACTTCCCTTCTTGTTGTTCAGGAGGGTTATTTACTATTGCCCAGTATGTTTTTTGTATTTCTTTATCATGAAACATTTTGTTTAAACGAGTTAATGCTTTGCTTGTTTTCGCAAACAACACTATCCCGCTTGTTGGGCGGTCTATTCGGTGGGTTGTTCCTAAATAAACTTCACCAGGCTTATTGTATTTAATTTTAATGTATTCTTTTACAATTTCACTTAGTGGCTTATCTCCAGTTTTGTCTCCTTGAACAATGTCTCCAGATCTTTTGTTCACAGCAATGATGTGGTTGTCTTCGTAAAGAATTTCAATATTAGGAAGTTGGCTCATTTAACGATTACTCTATGTCTTCAAAATTAACACGTATGTTCCGGTTTATTTCTTTTTTGTACTTGTTTTTTCCTTGAACAACTAGTTTTTCTAGATACATTCCTTTTTCAGGTACATCTACATTTAATTCATACTTCCCTGGAGGAAGAATCATAATATAGCCTCCTTTTTTTTCATTTGCTTGATAAATACCATAAAGCTCTTCTGTTTCTTTGTTAATTACTTCAATAGCAATGGGTAGATTAAATAAATTAGAATCACTATCTAAAACAAATCCTTTGTAGGTGGTATAAGAGGGATCAGTGTCTAGAAAATTGATGCGATAAATATCCAAATCACCCTCAGCATCTTTTCGATGAGTGCCAACGTAGGCATACTTTTTATTTTTACTGAAACAAATACTCATATTGTCATCACTATTGTTAATCGGGTAACCAATATTTTTTGGAGTCGACCAGTCTTTTTTAGAGAGATCAAATTCAGTTTTAAAAACATCATATCCACCCATAGAATTATGCCCTGTAGAAGCGAAATATAAATCGTAGCCATTGTTACTTAAGTAGGGGTAGCAATCATCGTATTTAGTGTTAATTGTTTTTCCCATATTTTTAGGTTTAGCCCATTTACCATTAGGCAGTTTTTTGCAGATATATAAATCTTGCTTTCCGTATCCTCCAGGTCTGTCACTTGAGAATATTAGGTAGTCTTCATTATTAGAAATGGTACCTGAAATATGTTTGCCAATCTTAGCGTTTATTCCATCCGATTTTATTTTAATGGCCTTTTTGTAAGAAGATCTACTTTTAGTTGATATTTGAAGATTGTTTTTACTATTAGGGTTATTCACGTAATAAACCACTTTCATTCCATCTTCAGATATTCCGGCAGTTTGCTCATTTCCATAAGAGTTTGGCATTCCCACAGATCTTGCTTTACTCCATTTTCCGTATTTGTATTTTGAGTGATAAATATCAGCCGTAAAATATCCTTCTAAATCATATATTCGTCCTGTGGTACCTTCTCTTCTTGTGGTATAAAACAAAAAACTTTCATCAGGCGTGATTAAGGGGAGGAATTCTTTTCCTATAGAATTCACTCGTTTTCCTAAATTTTCAAACTTAACATGAATAGGGTTTTTAACTAATTCTTTAGCATTCTGGCACATCTCAATATTTCTATTTGCACCAGCTATCAACTCTTCTTTGTTCCCTATGCTAATGTATTTTTGATATAACGCGATAGCTTTATCATACTTATTGGTTAGGTGATAAGCTCTTGCTAGGTGGTAAGAAATCTCTAAAGGTGGAGTAGATGATGAGGGTATGGACTCTAATGTTTTGATTCCATCTTCTTCTTCATAGGTGTAAACTAGGCAAACACCAAACCTATATTTAATTTTTAAATTTGTTAAATCATTTTTATATATTGATCGATAGAGTTCTTTAGCCCTTTTATAGTTAGCTAAATCGAACATCTTTCCAGGGTTGTCAGATATTTCATAGTTTAACTTTTGGGCATTGGCACTTGAATAAAATACAATTACCGTAAATATCAATATGCTACAAAAGTTAATTTTCATACTAAACAATTAAAGTGAAAAGAGTTTTTAGTATTGCTCCTTTTCATTAGGGAAGTCAAGCGATTTTACATCGCTAACATAGGATTCAACAGCTCCCTTAATTTCCTCATATAAGTTATGATACCTTCTTAAAAACCGAGGGCTAAATTCATGGGTTATGCCGAGCATATCGTGCATTACCAATACTTGCCCGTCAACGCCATTACCAGCCCCTATGCCTATTACAGGAATAGCTATTTCTTTTGCTACTTTTTCTGCTAAGTCAGCTGGAATTTTTTCTAATACTAAAGCAAAACAACCAGCTTGCTCTAGTAATTTTGCATCAGCAATCAAGGTTTTGGCTTCTTCTTCTTCTTGTGCTCGAACAACATAAGTTCCAAACTTATAGATGGATTGTGGTGTTAGTCCTAAATGTCCCATAACAGGTATTCCTGCGGAAAGAATTCGTTCAACTGATTCCAAAATTTCTTTCCCTCCTTCTAATTTTACGGCATGAGCACCAGATTCTTTCATTATTTTTATAGCTGAAGAAAGGGCTTCCTTTGAATTTCCTTGGTAAGAACCAAACGGAAGATCCACAACAACAAGTGCTCTTTCTATTGCTCTAATTACTGAAGAAGCATGATAAATCATTTGATCCAAAGTAATAGGTAGAGTAGTTTCATGTCCAGCCATTACATTAGAAGCGGAATCTCCAACTAAAATAACATCTATACCAGCACTGTCAATAATTTTGGCCATAGAGTAATCGTAGCTAGTTAACATACTAATTTTTTCTTGTCGCAACTTCATTTCTTGAAGCACATGAGTGGTAACTCTTTTAATATCTGATTGATGTATTGACATGTTTGCCCTTTGTTAAGTTTAATTACCGTTTATTATTAATTATTGCCATTTGTGTAAATGGGTACTCATCCAAGCTGTAAATTTATGCTTGTTTTAATTAAAAAAGCTATTTTTGTTATAATTAAAGCCCCCTAAAACTATGAAAAAAATAAACTTTTATCTATTTATTACTCTATTATTGGCTTTTTTTTCATGCTCAACAGATATTGAGGTTAATGCTCCGTATGAGGATATCACTGTTGTTTACGGCATGATTGATCCAGCAGATAGCATTCATTACATAAAAGTAAATAAAGCATTTATAGGGGCTTCAAGTGCAATTGATTTAGCTGCTGATGCAGATAATTTTAATTATGCTAATGGTGTTTTGGAGGTGACTGTGGAAGAATATAACGAAGAAAGTTTGCTTAAAACACATGTGTTAACTAGGGTTGAAGATGAGGTGATAAAAAATCAAGGAATATTCGATAATACAGGGAATGTTCTTTATAAGTTTATCGATCCTGCTATAAATGAAGCGAATACTTATAAGTTAAAAGTTGTAAATAAAGAGTTAAATAAGGTGGTAAGATCTGAAACAGACATTGTTAACAACTACAAGTCAGGAGGAAATATTAGAGGGTTTTCATTTTATGCAAATGATAGTTATTTTACTCAACAGATTACTTTAGTGGTAGGGAGTAATGTTGGTAGAGTAGAAGCGGTATTAAATTTTCATTATACAGAATATTATACCACGGCATCGGGATTGCTTCCAGTCGAAAAAACAGTAGTAATGCCTATAGGAGAAAAAGAGGCAACATCTTCTACAGTCACTGAATTACTGGAGTGGGAAATGAAAGGAGAATCTTTCTATCAGAAAATTGAAACTGCCGTACCACTTCCTTCAGAAGTGCCATTTTTTTCGCATAGACATGTAAACGATATTACTATTGATTATAAAATTGCAGGAACAGAGTTGAGTACTTTTATGAAAGTTTCGGCACCATCTAACAGCGTAAATCAAGAAAAACCTAACTATACTAATATTGATAATGGAATAGGTATCTTTTCATCTCGTACAACTATGGTGGATACTCCTTCTGATGTGAGCCCTTCTCACGCTGTTAATATTACTCCAGGATCTATAGAGCAGCTTACAACCTTAGGGAGAGGGTTTTGTTTTGGAGCAGCTTCACCTACATCTACTTTTGGATGCACACAGTTATAATCCTTTAACTGTCGTATTGTCACTTCTTTGTCAGTCTAAAAGGGCTTGAAATAGCGCTTTCCTGTCATTATTTCTTTTAAAATACGTAATTGTTCTATGGCATGTTGTTTGACTATTGGTTGTCAGTTAAAAAAGTTGAATTAAAATTTAAAATACATAATCATGGGAAAAATAATAGGTATAGATTTAGGAACAACCAACTCGTGTGTTTCTGTTATGGAAGGAAACGAGCCAGTTGTAATTCCTAACGCAGAAGGTAAAAGAACTACTCCCTCTATCGTAGCATTTATTGAAGGTGGAGAGAGAGTTGTTGGTGATCCTGCAAAACGTCAGGCAATTACTAACCCTCATAAAACAATTTCTTCAATTAAAAGATTTATGGGGAATTCTTTTGATCAAGTGTCTGATGAAATTAAAAGATCATCATACAAAGTAGTTAAAGGAGATAATAATACTCCAAGAGTGAAAATTGATGACCGCTTGTATACTCCTCAAGAAATTTCAGCAATGATACTTCAAAAAATGAAGAAAACTGCTGAAGATTATTTAGGAACAGATGTGAGTGAAGCTGTAATTACAGTTCCGGCTTACTTTAATGATGCGCAAAGACAAGCAACTAAAGAAGCTGGGGAAATAGCAGGTTTAACAGTTAAAAGAATAATTAATGAGCCCACTGCTGCTGCATTGGCTTATGGATTGGACAAAAAAGATACAGATCAAAAAATAGCAGTTTTTGATTGTGGTGGAGGAACACATGATGTTTCTCTTCTAGAACTTGGAGATGGTGTTTTTGAGGTGAAATCTACAGATGGGGATACACATTTAGGAGGAGACGATTTTGATCATGTAATTATCGATTGGTTAGCAGAAGAGTTCAAAAAAGATGAATCCATTGATTTAAGAGAAGATCCAATGGCTTTGCAACGTTTAAAAGAAGCTGCAGAAAAAGCTAAGATTGAACTTTCTAGTACTACTTCTACAGAAATTAACTTACCTTATGTAACAGCTACAGCTTCTGGACCAAAGCACTTAGTGAGAACTTTAACTAGAGCGCAATTTGAAAAAATGGCAGATAGTTTAATTAAAAGAACAATTGAGCCTTGTAAATCTGCTTTAAAAAGTGCTGGTTATAGTACGGGAGATATTGATGAAATAATATTAGTTGGAGGATCAACAAGAATTCCTGCAATCCAAGAAGGTGTGAAAAAATTCTTTGGTAAAGAACCATCAAAAGGAGTTAACCCTGACGAAGTTGTTGCTATTGGAGCAGCTATTCAAGGTGGTGTTTTAACAGGAGAAGTGAAAGATGTTTTATTGTTAGATGTAACACCTCTTTCTTTGGGTATTGAAACAATGGGAAGTGTAATGACCAAGTTAATTGAAGCGAACACTACCATTCCAACTAAAAAGTCTGAGACATTTTCAACTGCAGCCGACAATCAACCAGCGGTGGATATCCATGTATTACAAGGAGAGCGGCCAATGGCAAATGATAACAAATCATTAGGAAGATTTCAATTAACTGATATTCCACCAGCACCAAGAGGAGTTCCTCAAATTGAAGTTACTTTTGATATTGATGCGAATGGAATAATGAACATCTCTGCTAAAGATAAAGCAACTGGCAAAGAGCAAAGTATAAAAATTGAAGCTTCTTCAGGTTTAAGTGAAGATGAGATTGCTAAAATGAAGAGAGAAGCAGAAGAGAACGCAGATGCTGATAAATTAGCCAAAGAAAATGCGGATGCGATTAATCAGGCAGATAGCTTAATCTTTCAAACAGAGAAACAACTGAAAGAATACGGAGATAAACTACCAGCTGATAAGAAACAACCAATAGATGATGCTTTAGCGGAATTGAAAAAAGCGTATGAAGCAAAAGATCTAGAAGGTATGAAAGCAGGTACTGAGAAACTAAACACCGTATTTCAGGCAGCTTCTCAAGAAATGTATCAGGCACAACAAGAGGCAGGATCAGGTCCTCAGTCAGGTGATGATGCGGAAGCAAGTGCAGATGGAGGAGATGAAGTAACGGATGTTGATTTTGAGGAAGTAACCGAAGACGAAGAAGAAAAGAAATAAATTTTCTTTAACATCATAAAAAAAGCCCTGAAGATATTCAGGGCTTTTTTTGTTTTGTCTCGTCATTGCGAGGGAGGAACGACTGAAGCAATCTTTTTAGAATTGCTTATTTTTGAGTGAAAATAATTATGCAACATATACATATGTTGGCAAACATGACAAACTAGTGAAGAAAATCAGGGTAATATCGCCATCGACATCCTTCGAAGTGTTTTCTGACTACAATTTTGAACGTAGTAAGGAACTCTTGAAAGCAGAAGGTTACGAAGTTGAGTTTGCCGAAGATTGGAACTCTAGAAAAATGGACGAGGCATCAAAGGTGAAAGCAATCCATGATGCGTACTCCGATAATTCCGTAGATATAATCGTTTGTTCGTTTGGAGGAACCCACTCGGTAAGCCTAGTTGACAAACTCGACTACAGTCTAATCAGTCATAAGCCTAAGCCCTTTGTCGGTTTTTCCGATATTACTGTACTGCTTAATGCCATTTTCGTTAAAACAGGAAACTCCACCTTTTACGGTCCTTTGTATTTCACCTTGCAACAACAATTTGAACAAGCTTTCACGTTCAAATACTTCAATAGAGCAGTTAGTGGCGATAGCGGTTATGAATTGGGTAAAGCGAAATCAGTTCAAGACTATGATTACGCCCCAGGCAGTGCATCAAAGATCAATGAATACTGGGTGATAAAACACGGAAAATCGGAGGGCATTACGGTAGGTGGGCATATTCCTACCTTCAGCTTACTTCAGGGAACCGAATACTTCCCAAACTTGAGAGATAAAGTGCTTTTACTTGAAATGAATGAATTGGACGAGGATTATACAATTGACATGTTTTATCGATTACTAAAGTCTTTGAAGATGCAAATCGGATTTAATGAGCTGAAAGGAGTTTTAATTGGTACGTTTCATAGCAGAAGCAAAGTCACCTTCGAAATGCTATCCGAACTTTTAATTGAACTAATGGGAGAGGCTGAAATTCCGATTTTGGCCAACTGTAGTTTCGGTCATACAATTCCTTTCGCAACAATTCCAATTGGGCTACCTGTAATGATTGAAACCAACGGTGAACCAAAAATCACGATTTACCAACAAAACCTAAAGCCAACTGAAGTATGGCTTTAGCGAGACCGTTAACTCCTTACTGATTACTGATCACTATTTACTATCCACTAATTTTGTAACTTCACCCTATGCTCCAAGAAAAAGCCTTAGCCATATTAAAATCAGGAAGAAACGTTTTTTTGACGGGGTCTGCAGGAACGGGTAAAACCTTTGTCCTCAACCAATACATTACTTATTTAAAGGAACGAAAAATACCTGTAGCTATTACAGCATCAACTGGTATTGCGGCAACACATATGAATGGAATGACTATTCATTCATGGGCAGGAATAGGGGTGAAGGAGCATCTTACTCAAGGAAACTTGGTGAGCATGAAGTCTAAAAAATACCAGAAAGATCATTTAGAAAAAGTGAAGGTGTTAATTATTGACGAGATTTCCATGTTGCATAAAAATCAATTAAACATGGTGGATCAGGTATTGCGTTATTTTAAAGACAACGATCTGCCCTTTGGAGGAGTACAAGTGGTGCTGTGTGGAGATTTTTTTCAATTACCTCCAATAGGACATCAAGGAGAAACGAGCAGGGATAAATTCGCTTTTATGTCGGAAGCATGGGTGAATGCTAGCTTAACAGTTTGCTACCTTACGGAACAATATCGACAAAGTGATAATGCATTGAATTTAATTCTAAACGAAGTACGTAATGGAGGAGTTACTGATGCTAGTTTTAATGTTTTAAAGCAAACTGAAGTCAATAGTTTGGACGATGAGAAGGAGTTAACACAATTGTTTACGCATAACTATGATGTTGACCAAATTAATACAGAATACTTGCTACAACTACCAGGTGATTCCAAGGAATATAAAGCAAAGACAAAAGGCAACAAAAAGTTGGTGCAAACGCTTAAAAACTCTGTGTTGGCTAAAGAAGAGATGCTGTTGAAAAGAGGGGCTAAGGTGATGTTTGTGCGCAATAACCCTGAAAAAGGTTATGTGAACGGTACTTTAGGAAAAGTGATGAGCTATAGTGATAAAGGATATCCAATGGTGAAAATATATAATGGTAAAATTATTACTACAGCACCTGAAGATTGGAGTATTAATGATGATAACGGTAAGACTTTAGCAACCTTAACACAAATTCCTTTGAGATTAGCTTGGGCTATAACGGTGCATAAGTGCCAAGGAATGACTTTAGATGCCGCTGTAATTGATTTGTCGAAAACTTTTGAAAGAGGGCAGGGCTATGTTGCATTATCACGATTAAAGAAATTGGAGAACTTGCAGTTGATTGGGTTAAACGAGATGGCTTTAAGAGTTGATAGTTTGGCACAAAAAGCAGATACGCGGTTTCAAGAATTGTCGGTTGATGCTGATAATGCTTTTAAAATGGATGATTTAGAAATAGAGGCACCTCTATTTGTAAAAAAATGTGGAGGATTAACCAATCCTAAAGAGATTACTAAAAATAAAAACCGCATCAAAGAGAAAGCGAATAAAAAACTTTCTACTTATGAAGTAACACTCATTCATTTAAAAGCTCAGAAAAGTCTTGAAGAAATTGCTGAGCTAAGAGGGCTCTCTAGAGGGACTATAGCCGGACATTTGATTAAAATTAGAAAAGATCATCCTAAAGAGGACTTAAGTTTTTATGAGCCTACTCAATCAATAATGAAACAAGTAAGGGAGGCTTACAATCAGCAACCTAAAGGTGTTCCTGTTAGCTTGAATGCTATTTTTAAAGGATTAGATGGTAAAGTAAGTTATGATGACATTAAACTTGCTATTGCTTTTTTAGAAAAATAATGTATGTATGCTACATTAATTCTGAATAACCATCTTTTGTGTGGTTTTGTTCTTCGCATTCTCTATACTAACAAAATAAACTCCATTAGCAAGACTAGAGATGTTGACTTCAAATGTGTTGTTGCCATTTCTTACCTCTCTATTTAAAACCATTATTTCTTTAGCCGATATATCTGAAATGGTAATTTTTACATTACTATTTTCAATTGTGTTAAAATTAATGTTTACTTGTTGGTTTGAAGGGTTAGGGTAAATTTGAAAGTCAAATATTTCTTTTTGAGTATTTTCTATGCTGTTAGGACAGTTGTTGTAGGCTGACCATTGCGAAAAGTTGTATGCTCTTACACGAAATTCGAAAGCTTCTCCGGCTGAATGTACAAAAGTATCTAATGTATGGTTTGGACCAACAGTGGAGTAATATTTCCAGGTGCTACTTGTACTATCTCTACTCCAAATTTCATAACCATCTTCAGAGCTAGCGTTATCTGTCCAAGATAATTCTTTTTCCGTACTGGAAATACTAGTTACAGTTAAGCATGTAGGAGCTGCTGGAGCTGTTGGGACAGGCATAGCATTCACAACATCTCCACATAAGGAACGAGCAGCTTTAAATTTAAAATCCCTATCCGGGTTGAAAGGGTCGTCCGTCAAGCCCCAACATCCATATCTGGTGTAAGGAGACCATAATCCAAACTGACAAGCGAGTGTTCCTCCATTATCAAAAAAAGATTGAAAATTAGCGTACTGTTCTGTTGCCATTCGTGCATCACGGTGTTTTCCTATTTCAACAGGGAGGTTGCTAGTGCTACCTATGTTTCCATGTTCTTGTCCTTCATAGGATACACAAACACCAGGTAGCTGCCATGTGTTTGCATTTTTAATGTGGTCCAATAAAGAACTCACATCTGTTGAATCATCATAGTGTTTCATAATAGAAGTATGGCATTCGTTTAAAGCCTCTTCAATAGTAGCTCCTGTTCCACTGTAATAAGTAGAGGGAGCTGTAGCCCAAATGTAATCTTTTGGTGGGCCAAAGTTGTTTTGGATGTAGTTTAAGTGTGTTGTGGTTCTACCTATCCAACCTTGTTGAGCTCCTAAAACTACTCTGACTTTATTATTGATTACTGAAGCACCATATACATTTTTAAATAAGTTGGATATTCTTACCACGTTTCTAGCATAGTTTTCATCGAAGCTGATTCCTAGGTCAGCAGCTTCATCTCTTACCCAAAAATCAGCTGTTTGATTATTAGGGTTCCATACTTCATTTCCATATTCTACATAAATGTTGATATTGGGGTTGAGTTCGTTTTGTAGTTTTGTGGCCAAACTAGTAACATAGTTGTCATCTACACTAACATTTAAATTAATCCATATATCCTTTTGAAGAATGTTGGCTAATTCTATTACATATTCCCAAGACCAACCTTCCACTTTTCCATTTACACCTAGCATATTTCCTTGATTGGCGTCTGTTGGTAGCTTTCTGTTTGCCCAGGTGGATAGTGCGGGAAAAGTAGCAGCCCCTTCCCATACATTGTTGAGGGTATAATACCTATAACAAGCAAACGAGGCACTTGTACATAAATTAATATATTCTGTAGTGAAGGTTTGAGTGCTTGTTAGCGGATAGCCTGGACGGTTGATTCTTAATTTAGAAATACCACTATTGGTGGAGCTTGATGAAGTTTTTTTTGTGTTGGTAAAATTCATTTGCCAAAAAATACGTCCATTATTGGTGGGAGGAACAGTAACATCAAAAGTGGTGGTATTATTTCCAGAATTATAACTTTGATTACTAATTGTTGCTCCAGGAGCTGTAACAGTTGCTTCGCCAATAAAAGAGCATTGATAGGTTCCACTTAAATCATAACGATATTGCTGAGGATCATCAGCAGGACCAACCCATTCAGCAACAAGCCTCCAATCAAATATTTGTGTAAAGTCAGAATCCGGCCATCCTTCTGCATCTGTAGAGGTGATGTTTGTAAAACGAGACCCTTGATCCATTACATTTACAAAAGCAGTTCCTCCAGAAAGGTTGACCCCCATTTTACCTTGTCCAAAATGCTGAAGGGATAATACTACTAAGATAAAAAGAAATATAGTTTTTTTTGAGATAGAGGAAGATAATGTTGTTTTCATGGTATTAAGGGCTGTAAGGTTGTGGAATTAAAGGGGGAAACTTAAGAATTCTTTTTCTCAAATTCTTTTACAATATCATCTAATGATTTTCCTTGTAATGCAATAGACTGTTTAGCACTTTCTACGAAGGGATGATCAGGATATTTTTGAATAAACTCTTCGTAAGTTTTAATGGCTAATTCGTCTTCATGTAATACGTCACCAATAATCATTGCTTTATAAAATAGAGCTACAGGAGCTTTTTCATGATTGGGATCTCTTTCTAATAGTTGGTTAAAGTATTTTATAGCTATGTGTGGTTTATTTAATGCTTTGGCGAGCTCACCTGCTTTAAACATAATTTCTTTAGAATCGCTCTGAAAACTATGGTGAACAATGTATTGGTCATAAGCATTTAATAATTTGTTGGCATGTTCTATGTTTAGTTGAGTGCTGTCTTGAAATAGTAATTCAGTATACTTGTCCATTTCCGCTTTACGCTCTTCGTAAGTGTCTATAACATTCACTTCTTTAGGAACAGTTTCTATTTCTATATCTTCATTGTTAGTGCTAGAACAAGCTACAAAAATGCTTGTCAAAATTAAGAGGCTACTAATTTGTTTCATTACTTTTATTATTAATGTTTTGCTTTTACTAGCGGGAATTTCATGCGATACCCTACTTTTATATTTCCTTTAGCAATATCGTTTAGTTTTCCTTTAATTAACCTTTTTCGTAAAGGATTAATTCTATCGGTAAATAAAGTTGCTTCTATGTGATCATATTCGTGTTGAATAATTCGTGCGGAAATGCCATCTAGCTTTTCTTCAACCAATTCAAATTTTTCGTTGTAATATTCAATCGTTAAGTTAGGTTCTCTGCTCACATCTTCTCTTATTCCAGGAATACTTAAGCAACCTTCTTCAAATTTCCATGGAGTTCCATTTTCTTCAAGAATAATAGGATTGATGAAAATTCTTTTAAAATCAGCCAATTCAGGATGCTCACCTTCTTCATTAAAACCAGAAGCATCAATAATAAAAAGTCGAATAGCTAAACCTATTTGTGGAGCAGCTAGCCCAACACCTTTTGCAGCATACATGGTTTCAAACATATCTTCAATTAAAATGTTTAAATCAGGGTAATTTTTATCAATTTCTTCTGTTTCCTTTCTAAGAACAGCGTCTCCGTATGCAACTATTGGTAATATCATAGTACAAAATTAGCAATATTTTTTTGTTCCTTTGCAGCTTTAAAATGATGCTATGCTAAAATATATCTTATCTGTATTTATACTATTGTTGCTGTCTTGTGGAGAAGAAGAACATAAAAAACAAGAAATTAAAGTAGAGGGTTTAGCTCAAGGAACTAGTTATCATGTTACCTATATTACTTCCACAGGTATTAATTACCAACGTTCTATTGATTCCTTATTGATTGAAATAGATAACTCACTTTCTACTTATCAGACACGCTCAGTTATTTCTCGCTTTAATCAGTCAGATTCAATTCAACAAGTAGATGATTTCTTTAAAGAAGTATTTATTATGGCTAAAGAAGTTTATCAATTAACCAATGGAGCTTTTGATCCGACTATTGCTCCAGTAGTAAATGCTTGGGGATTTGGTTTTGAAAATATAAATAACACAGATTCAGCTACTATAGATAGTTTAATGTCATTTGTTGATTTTAATGCTGTACACATTACTGATTTTACAGTAGTTAAAGAGAAATTAGGAATTATGTTAGATTTTAATGCCATAGCTCAAGGATACACAGTAGATGTGTTGGCTAATTTCTTGAAGGAAAATGGAATTAACGATTATTTGGTAGAGGTAGGAGGTGAGTTGATTGCTGAAGGGAAAAACATAAATGACACTTTATGGAGGGTAGGAATAGACAGACCAGTAGCAAACTTAAAGCAAAGAGAGCTGGAAGCTATTATTCATTTAGATAATAAAGCTTTAGCGACATCTGGTAATTACCGCAAATTTTACGAAAAAGATGGGGTTAAATATGCACATACGATTGATCCTCAAACAGGCTACCCAGTGCAACACACATTATTAAGTGTTACAGTTTTAGCTGGTAATTGTGCTTTGGCCGATGCTTATGCTACTGCTTTCATGGTGATGGGGTTAGAAAAAACTAAATCATTTTTGGATGATAATAGTGAGTTGATGGCTTTATTAATTTATGAAGATAAAAACAAAAAATTTAAAACTTATACAACGCCTAATATCAATAAAATAATAGAGTTGAATGATGAATAAATATAGTTATATGATTTAATTTTGTCGCTGAATTTGTTTTTGTAAGATTTATTAAGAAGATTTGTACGTAAGTAATTTAATTAAAAAATAAAATTTAAAAGAAAGAAGATGGAAGGAACAGAAAAAAATGAGAACAACAATGATAGGAGAGATGAAGTATTTTCTAAAGCAGTAAGAGCAGGGAAGAGAACTTATTTTTTCGATGTAAAGGCTACTAGAGCTGAGGATTATTATTTAACTATTACTGAAAGTAAAAGAAAATTTAACAACGACAGTCAAAAATTCTTTTTTGAAAAACACAAATTGTTTTTATACAAAGAAGATTTTGAGAAGTTTACTGACGGATTAGAAGAAGCAATTAATAAAATTAAAGAGTTAAGGCAGAGCAGGGAGAAGAAGTAGTTGAAAAAGTAGCTTCTGAATTTACAGATGTTAGTTTTGATGATTTAGGTGGTAATACTGCTGAATAATTAAATAAATGAAAATAAAAAAAGGCTCTCAATTTTTTGAGAGCCTTTTTTTGTAGAAGATATTATGAATGCATTTCAATTTCAGAATTCATAATGTCGTTCTGTCTGTTAATAGATTCAATATGGATGTTAGTTAGCACTTTAACAATAAACTTCTCATCCAATCCTTTTGCTTCACCCTCCTTAATGCTTGTATTCAAAATTTCATCCCAACGGTTGGTTTGCAAAATTTTAATGTTGTTATTTTTCTTGTACTCACCAATTTTATTAGATGTTTCCATTCTCTTAGATAATACATCGATTAGTTCACTGTCTAACACATTAATTGTCTGTCTAAGCCTATCCAATTCTGTATCTTCTCCTTTATTAGGGAGTTTACTTTTACGAATAACTAACTTATCTATAATCTCAGCTAAACTTTCGGGTGTTACTTGTTGTTTGGCATCACTTAATGCTAAGTCAGGTGTAATATGTGATTCTATCATTAATCCATCAAAATTCAAATCCAATGCTTTCTGAGAAACTTCCAATAAAGTGTCTCTTCTTCCACAAATATGACTAGGATCGCAGATCATGGTTAATTCTGGGTAGCGGTGTTTCATTTCAATTGGAATTCTCCATAATGGCGGGTTCCTGTAGTGTGAATCTCCGTATTTTGAGAACCCTCTATGTATTGCTCCAACTTTTTTTACACCTGCTTTTAAAATACGCTCTATACCACCTTCCCATAAAGCTAAATCAGGATTAATAGGGTTTTTTAATAATACTGTAATATCAACTCCTTCAAGTGCATCTGCTATTTCTTGTACAGAAAAAGGGTTAACAGTTGTTCTAGCTCCTAACCAAAGAATATCTACATTATGACGTAATGCTGAGTAGACATGTTTTACATTGGCTACCTCAACTGCAGTTTTTAAACCAGTTTCTTTTTTTGCTGTTGCTAACCATTGTAAGCCTTCAGCTCCAACTCCTTCAAAACTACCAGGTTTAGTTCTTGGTTTCCAAATTCCCGCACGCAAAACATCTACCTTTCCAGTATCAGCTAATTGCTTGCATGTAGTAACTAATTGCTCTTCAGATTCGGCACTACATGGTCCGCTTATAATGATAGGACCTTTTTTGGTGCTCATTTCATCGTTAATTGATTTAATATTTTTCATGATTTAGTTTTTTATTATTTTTCTTATTTCGTTTGCTTTTTTCATACTATTAATAAGACCTTCAGAATTATTTTCTTCAATGTCATTTTTGAGTTGTTCTAAATGTTCTATATAGGCAGTAATTGCTGGTAAAAGATGTGTTTTATTTTGCATTACTATGGATTCCCACATTTTAGGAGAACTTTTAGCTAGTCTAGCAGTGGAAGAGAATCCACTCCCAGCTAGGTTAAATATGTTTTTTTCATCTTTTTCCAGATCTAATACCGTTAAACCTAGTGCAAAAGAAGATACGTGAGATAGATGGGAAATATAAGCCAAATGTTTGTCGTGCTCTTTTGGAGGCATAAAAACTACACTCATGCCAATTGTGTTAAACATTTTTAGAGCAATTGATAAGGCTTCATCTGTACTTTCGTTCTTCTCACAAATCACTACTTTTTTATTGTCGTACAAATCATTGATAGCAGATTGTGGACCAGAGTTCTCTGTACCAGCAATAGGGTGTGCAGCTACATATTGTGCTCTATTTGGGTGGTTGCTCAGGTGATTACATAATTCTCCTTTAGTAGAGCCTAAATCAATAATTATTTGCTCGTTGTTCATCAAATCTAAAGCGGAAGAAATAATTGTAATACTTGCTGCAACGGGAGTAGCAACAACAATGATATCTGAAATAGAAATAGCTTCCTCAAGCGGCTTAATTTCATCAACTAAGTTTAACTTTAAAGCTTCATCACAATGTTGAGTGTTTTTATCAACACCTATAATATGATTACTAAATCCTTTTTGCTTTAAAGCTAAAGCTAAAGAACCTCCCATTAAACCTAAACCTATTATAGTTACTTTCATATTCTATTTGCTTTAATTCTGTCTATAGCTTCTTTAAAAACAGCTTCTTTTGTGCATAATGATATTCTGATGTATTGATTTCCTGTTTCTCCAAAAATTATTCCTGGTGTAATAAACACATTGGCATTGTAAAGAATATTGTCTGCAAAACTACTAGAATCTACAGAATCATTAGGTATTCTTGCCCAAACAAACATACCTACCTGATTTTTGTTGTACTTACAATTTAGAATATCTAATAATTCCCAAGCTAATTTTCTTCTTTTAGCGTAGGTCTTATTAATCTCATCATGGTATGATTTGTCTAAACTTAATGCTTTAATAGCAGCGTGTTGTACAGGTAAAAACATACCTGAATCCATGTTGCTTTTAAATTTTAATATTTCGTTAATGCGGTCACTCTTTCCAGAAATCCACCCTAACCTCCACCCAGCCATACTGTGTGATTTACTTAGTGAGTTTAATTCTAAAGCAATCTCCTTAGCTCCTTCAATTTGAAAAATGCTTGTAGGGTTATCGTTTAACGTTAAACTATAAGGATTATCATTGCATACCAAGATGTTTTCTTTTTTTGCCAATTCTAACAATGCTTTTAGTTTATCCAAATTAGTTTGAGTTCCTGTAGGCATATGAGGGTAGTTAACCCAAATTAACTTAGTGTTTTCATTAATCAAAGATTTAATGTTTTCGATAGAAGGCTGCCATCCATCTTCTTCTCTTAAGTGGTATTTAATTATTTTTCCTCCAGCTAAATTAGTGGCTGAAGTATAAGTAGGGTAGCCTGGGTCAGGAATTAAAACTTCATCACCAGGGTTCAAGTAAGTCATGCTTATATGCATTATACCTTCTTTAGAACCAATTAAAGGTAAAATCTCATTAGTCGGATCAAGATCAACTCCATATATAGTGTTTTGCCATTTCGCTATTGCACTTCTTAAGTCGGGAGACCCTTTGTAGCTTTGGTAAGCATGATTGTTAGGGTTTTTAGCAGACTCAATTAAACTTTCAATAATAGAATTGTCAGGAGCTAAATCAGGGCTACCTATACCAAGGTTAATAATGTTTTTACCTTGTTTATTTAGTTCTTCTATTTCTCTTAATTTCTTAGAAAAATAATATTCCTTTACTGTGTTAATTCTGTCGGCTGTTTTGATGTTCATTTCTCTCCTTTTTTGTAATTCCCTAGAACAATTATGTCTTGAATATAGTTTTTAATTTCTGACTTTGTGTTTTCAAAACCTTGGTATTTGTCGTATTCTAAATCCAAATGAAAATAATATTGCCAATCAGATCCAGTAATAGGGAAAGATTGTAGCTTTGAAAGGTTAATGTTGTTTTTAGCAATAATGTCTAATACTTTAGCTAAACTTCCTTTTGTATGCTTTACAACTATATATACAGAAGACTTGTTAGTGTTTTCTAAATCTTTGTTGTGCTCCTTACTCACTACTAGAAAACGGGTGTAATTTTTTTTGTTGGTTTCTATTGATCTTTCAATAACTTCCATCCCGTAGATGTCAGCAGCTAAATCACTTCCTATAGCAGCTTTGGTAGTATTATTACTATTTGTTGCTAAATTCTTAACACTTAAAGCAGTATCTTCTTTTTCAATGAGTCGAATTCCATTCATTGTTTTTAGAAATTGGTCGCATTGGTAGATTGCCATAGGGTGGGAGTGCACTTCTTTAATTTGGTTGAGTTTTGTTCCTTTAGGAGCGATAAGATGCTGGTCAATTCGCAAATATATTTCACCAATAATTTTTAGTTCATTGTCTTGAAGTAGCCTGTAGTTTTGAAGTAGACTACCAGCTATAGAGTTTTCTATGGCCATTATTCCCAAATCACATCCTTTTTGATTATGAACATTATGAACTAGTTCATCAAATGTTAAACAAGGCAATACATCAACACGATGATTGAAATATTTATTGGCTGCAATTTGATGAAAACATCCTTCTATACCTTGTATTGCAATTCTCATTCTACTTTTGTTTAAAAAAAAAGCCTTTCCATTATGGAAAGGCTTTTTCAGTTTTTATATTTAATTATAACATCACCCTTCCGTCCTGTGTTTAGGATAGCTAAAAAAGTAAGTGTTATAAAAAGTTGTTGTCATTATTTTGTCTTTAACGAGAGCAAAGGTAAATAAAAAAATAACAAAACAACTAATTATTGTGATTTTTTCATGTTTCAGTCCAATCCCGTCCTAAACGATTAAAAAGTTTTAAAAATAGAGAGAGGATTTAAAGTATCTCAAATTACCTTTGAGTTGTACAACAAAAAAACGCTCTCTCTATGTCAAACATAACCTTATTTGG
>Ga0114931_10000359_pt1 | contig 54108 bp, 48 predicted proteins | sample 2SBtaG_FD_89579 | JGI IMG/M metagenome (GOLD analysis project Ga0114931, IMG submission 89579) | Deep subsurface microbial communities from Kolumbo volcano to uncover new lineages of life (NeLLi) - 2SBTROV14_V59a metaG | ecosystem: Environmental > Aquatic > Marine > Volcanic | place: Kolumbo... | reverse complement strand
TCGATGCCACCGGCCGGTTGGCGGTGTCGATGCAAAGGGATCACCCACGCGCTGGCAATATCCCGGACGTGACCGGCCCCCGGCACAGAACACCCAAATCCTACGACACGAACGACAAAACCGGAACCGGATTTCCATCAGAGCGCCCAAGATCTTGTGTACGCCGCGAGAGATGGTAGGAATATGTTCGGACTTGTTGCGGATCCTGGCCAATGTTCGGCGAGCCTCGGCCCCGATAACATGCCGCCCCCACACCTGTCCTGATCTGGACCCAGCACCGCATCCCGGAGCCCGATATCGATGCCCACCCCGCTCACCGGCGAACTCACCATCGCGCTCATCAGCGATGTCTTCGACGACACTGATCGCGACAAGGCAAAGTCCCGGCTGATCGCCAGGCTCGAAGAGGCCAAAGCGCAAGGCGCCGAGCTGGCCTGCCTCCCCGAAATCCCTTGCAACCCCTGGTCACCCGCCACCAAAACGCCACGCGATGACGACGCCGAGGAACCCGAAGGCCCCCGCCACACCATGATGCGCAGCGCCGCCGTCGCCGTGGGCATCGGCCTGATCGGTGGCGCGATCGTGCGCGACCCCGGCGCCCGCGTCCGCCAAAATACTGCCCTGATCTTCGACGCGAACGGCGAATGCCTCGCCCGTTACGCCAAGCTGCACGTGCCCGAGGAGCCGGGCTTCTGGGAATCGAGCCACTACGAGCCGGGGGTCGAGGCCCCCAGGCGGATCGACGGGTTCTCCCTTCCGATCGGTGTGCAGATCTGCTCGGACAACAACCGCCCGGAAGGCGCCCACCTGCTCGCCGCGCAGGGCGTCGGGGCCATCCTGGTCCCGCGGGCCACGGTCGAGGGGTTGTACGAACGGGTCTGGAAAACGGTCTGGCGGGCCAACGCCATCGTCGGCGGTATGTACATGCTCTCGGTCAACCGCCCCAGACCCGAGCAGGGGGTCGAGATCGGCGGCCCCAGCATCGCCGTCGCCCCCGATGGCGAGGTCATCCTCGAATCCCGCGAACCGGTCACGGTGGTCACGCTCCGGGCCGAGGCGATCGAGCGAGCCCGACGCGACTATCCGGCGTATCTCCCGGTCCGATCGGATATCTACGCCAGCGCGTGGAGTGAGATCGAGCCGGCGCCTGCGCACGCCATCGCGCACACCTGAGCCGGTGGTTTTCCCGGTTTCCACCGGGACACCCAAATCTAGGGAAAAAGCGGTATCGCCCCGAAAGTCCGCTTCCGGGGCGGCCGATGTCTGACGCGCACGCAATTAGCGCTCTGTGCCGCCCGGCTTCCTGTTCGCGCCCGGCGGATGCGCCCGTCACCGGTCCGACGCCAGCAGGCGCCGGGCGCCGTGCAGGTGACGACACACTTCGCTTGACGTCCGTCAACGAGCCGGCAGACCCGGTCGTGAGGCGGTTTCACACGGTTGGTTTCAATCATTCCCAGATCTGGAGTATCGAAATGTTTAACAACAACATCCCCTTCGGTTTCTCGAACAACTGCGGCCCCGTCGGCTGCTCCCCGTTTAGCTGCTCGCCCTACGACTGCCTCGGCGGTTTCAACAGCACGCCCTTCTCCGGTTGGAACAACGGTGTCTACGGCGGCGTCTTCGGCGGCGTCAGCAACCCCGTCTCCTACTACGGCTTCAATGGCATCGGCGGCGCCACCGGCTACGGCTTCCCCGGCTACGGCTTCAACAGCTTCAACGGCGGCATCAGCAACTGCTCGCCCGTCGGCCACAACTACAGCATCCCCGGCTTCAACTGGAACACCCCCGTCAACGGTTTCAACAACGTGAACCTCGGTGGCGTCCCCTTCGGTGGCCTGGGCATCAACAACTGGAGCCAGCTCGGTCTCAACAGCCAGTTCGGCCTCGGCAGCCAGTTCTCGCACCCTATGTCCACCGTCAACCCCTTCTACGGGGTCAACCAGGGCGTGGGGTTTCCCGGTCTGAACTCGAACTTCGGCTCGACGGGCTACAACACGCCCTGGATGAACTGGGGCTCCTGCTTCCCCGGTAGCTCCGTCAACCAGTTCGGCGCCTGCTCGCCGATCTCCGGCGTCTCCAACTGGTTCAGCTCCCCCTGGATGGGCTACGCCTACCCCGGCTTCCAGCAGGGCAACACCGTCAACAACGGCAAGTCGCCCATCGGCGCCCCCGTCAACGGCCAGTTCATCCCTACCGGCGCCGTCCCCTACGCCCCGTTCAACGTCCCTTTCCAGACCAACGGGTATGTTCCCGCTGGGCAGGGCGTCAACTGCGAAGCGGCCTGAGCCTGACGACCACAAAGACACACGCCCCGGGCAACGAATGCTCCGGTCGTGAATGACGGCACAGTATGTTTGGCGAAGGGCGATCCTGGGAGGGTTCGCCCTTTGTCGTGCGCTCCTGCGACACCGCTACCCGGCTCTGGCGGCGCTCCATTGGTGGATCAGCAGCGCCGGCACGTTCGCCGGATCAAGAAACGCCGTCGCCAGCCGGTTCCAGTGCGCGTGCCGACGCCCGTCGGCGATCCCGCCATCAAAATGCCCGAGGCGAACGATCTCGCGGTGCTTGAGCCCCGCGTCTGTCCCCAGCGCGTTGTACACCGCCGCCGCCGCGGGCGCCGGGACCACGTCATCGCGCTCAGCCAGCTTAAAAAGCGCCGGGATCCGAACCCGCCGAGCGTGGATCGCGGCGTCACAGACCGTCAGATTCTGCACGATCTCGGGTTCCCGGTCCCGGTGCAGGTTGATCCAGTCCATCACCTCCGCGCTGATCCCCATGCCGCCACGGCGCTGGTGCGCCAGCCGCCATCGCCACGCGCCCATCGAGGGCAGCCCCACCGCGATCCGATCGATCAGACCCGTGCCAGAGAGCCGCGCCGCCGACAGCGTCGCAAGCCCGCCGCCGAACGACTCCCCGTGCAGCATGATCGGAGTCTCGGCGCCGAACCGTTCCCGTAGCGCCCGACATGCGCACACCACGTCGGCGACCGCCCCGGGCAGCGTCCATGTCGCCAGGTCCAGGAGTCCGTGACAGAACCAGCCGGATTCGCTCCCCTTGAGATCCCCCGTCTCGAACCACGACCCGGCGAACCCGCGCACGCGCAGTTGCAGCGCCGCGATCCCCGCCGCCGCCCACGGGTTGGCGTCGTCCAGCGGCGCCGGTTCGTACCCGTGCAGCATCACGACGACGCCAGCCGGCTTGACGACTCCCTCGGGCATCAGCAGCCGCGCCCCGATCGTCACATCGCCCATGCTGGTGAGCGTGTGCGTCACGCCCGGATCGCCCGAGGCCGACGCGTCGCCCGAATACTCCGTGAGCCGCGGGCTGAGCATCCGGATCTTCGAGTCCCACGCCGACCAGAACGGGCCGTGCTGGCGAGACAGCGTCGGGTCCGCGACGTACGACAGCGTCGAGATCGTCGTCATGGAAAAATCGGTCGGCTCGGAGAGCATGGGGAAACAGGGTACCTTGTTCCTGATGTCGCGTGATCGGCGCCCGCAAGGGTGTATGGTTGTTTCGATGCGAGAATCCATCCTCCTGTCACAGATCGCCGCCGCCACCGCCGGCGGGTTTCCGGGGCGCCCGGACATCCTCGTCGGGCCAGGTGATGACTGCGCCGTCATCGACTCACCAGCCGGCGACACCCTCCTGCTGACCGTGGACCAGCTCATCGAGGGCGTCCACTACCGCCCGGGGCGGCCGGTCGACGAAATCGCCGCCGCCGCTATTGGACGAGCGGCCTCCGACATCGCCGCGATGGGCGGCTCCCCCCGCTTCGCCCTGGCCGCCGCCGCCTTGCACAAGTCGCACCAGCAGCAACACGCGACCGATCTCTTCAACGCCATGGCCCGCCGCGCCGAAGCCCTCGGCTGCCCGCTCGTCGGGGGCGACCTCGCCATCACCGACGCCCCGACCACCCTCACCGTCACCGTCATCGGCGCCCCGCACCCGGGCCGGGGCCCGGTGCTCCGCTCGGGCGCCATGCCGGGCGATCTCGTGTTCGTCACCGGCCCGTTGGGCGCCGCCCGCGCGTCGGGCTGGACCCTCGTCCCGGCGCCAAGGCTCGAGCTCGCCGCGCAGCTGTGCGACGCGCTGGGCGGTGATCTCCACGCCATGATCGACATCTCCGATGGCCTTGGCATCGACGCCGCCCGAATCGCCGAACGCTCAAGTGTCGCGATCGAACTCGACGCGGCCCGGATCCCGCTGGCGCTGGGCGTCGGCTCCTGGACAGACGCCGTCGCCTCGGGCGAGGACTACGAGCTCTGCTTCACCACCTCGGCCCCGCCGCCAAAATCGCTTGGTTGCGTTGAAGTCGGCCGCGTCACCATCGGCGCCGGCTGCCGGGTCGCAACCCCGGATGGCGAGTCCGTGGACGCGGGCGCCATGGGCTGGGATCATCACGCATGATCGACATCCGGCACACCACGACCGACGAGGCCCGGACCCACGCCCTGGGCGTCGCGCTGGGTCGGTGTCTGCGAGCGGGCGATGTCGTCGAACTCATCGGCGAACTCGGCGCCGGCAAGACCCGCCTCGTCCGCGGCATCGCCCAGGGCGCCGGCCACGACCCCGACCTCGTCTCCAGCCCGACCTACGTCCTCTTCAACGAGTACCGATCGCCCGGCGCCGAGACCATCCTGCACATCGACGCCTACCGCATCGCCAGCGCCGACGAACTCCATGACGCCGGCTACGACCACGTCAGTCCGGGCGCCATCGTCCTGATCGAGTGGGCCGACCGCCTCAATGGCGCCCTGGCGGGCGACATCCTGCGCATCGAAATCGAGCACGCGCCAAGCGACAACGACTCCTCGCGAATGGTCCGATTCACATGCTCCGACGCGCTCGGCGCCCGCCTCGCGCCGGCCATCAATCCGGGTTGTACGACATGAACGACAAGAAACCGCCGGCGCCACCGGCTCCATGTCCGATCTGCAAGACGCCAACCGACCCCGACGCCCCGACGGCGCCGTTTTGCTCATCCCGATGCCGGCTTGTTGATCTGGGCAAGTGGATGCGCGAGGACTACGTCATCTCCCGCGAACTCAAGGACACCGACCTCGACCAGTTGGAATAGCCGCTTCGGGTGGTTGCAACACCGGGCTTACCCGTTCTTCACCTGCGCAAAGATCTGGAGCTTGTGCCCCTGCGCCTCGAGCCCCAGCCTCGCACAGATCGCGTCGCGCAGCTCGATCAGCTCGGGCACATCGATCGTCACGATCTCGTCCGTGTCCACACGGATCAGCAGGTCCCGGGGCCTTCGCCCGTAGCAGAGCTGGTAGTGCGCCTGCTCCGAGTTGATCGGCGCCTCCTGGATGATCCCCGTCATCTGGAGCAGCTTGAGCGTGCGGTAGATCGTCGCCTTCGAGACCGGGAACTCGCCCTCGCGCAGCGCCGTCTGCAACTGGTCCGCCTCGAAAATGTCGTCGATCGCGATGATCGCATCGAGGATCTTCGCCCGCTCGGGGGTGTACTTCTGCCCGGCGTCCTTGAGCCGACGCCGGAACACCGCGCACAAGGGCTCGGTGATCTGGATCGTCGGGACGGCTTTTCTTGTTTCATCGGGCATCGGGCAAGTGTAGCGGCCCGATCTCCCCGGGCTCATCCCCAGGCTCATCCGCGGTTCACCGCTTCGATCGCAACCAGCCGAGCAGCCTCGGCTCGTCCCAGGCGTTGACGCACCGCTCGGGCGTCAGCCACCCGCGCCGGCCCGTCGCCACCCCGAACCGGAGCATGTCGAAGTTCGCCACCCGGTGCGCATCGCAGTTGATCGACAGCAGCGCCCCGCCCTCGACCGCCGCCCGCACGTGCGTGTCGCGAAGGTCCAGCCGGGCGTCGTTGGCGTTGATCTCCAGCGCGACGTTGTGCTCCCGGGCCGCGGCCACGATCTCGTCGATCACCAGCGGGAGCCCCTCGCGCTTGTTGATCAGCCGCCCCGTCGGGTGCCCGATGATGTGCACGAGCGGGTGCTCGATCGCCCGGAGCATCCGTTTCATCGCGTGCTTTTCGACCTGCTTGAGCGCCAGGTGAGGCGACGCCACCACGACGTCCAGCTCCGCGAGCAGGTCGTCCTCGTAGTCCAGCTTCCCGCCAGAGAGGATGTCCACCTCGCTCCCGGCCAGCAGCGTGATCCCGTCGATCCGCTCGTTCGCCTCGCGGATCGCCCCGATGTGCGCGCGCAGCCGATCGGGCCTGAGCCCGTTGGCGATCCCCTGACTCTGCGAGTGATCCGTGATCGCCAGGACCCGGTAGCCCCGGCGTTTTGCCTCAGACGCGAGCTCGTCGATCGTCAGCACGCCGTCAGAAGCTTCCGTATGCGAGTGCAGATCCGCGATCAGGTCCGCCGCCTCGATCAGCCGCGGCGTCTCGGTCAACTCCAGTTCACCCCGGTCCTCACGCATCTCGGGCGGGATGAACGGCAGCCCCAGCGCCTTGTAGATCGACTGCTCTGTTTTGGACGCCTTGGCGCGCACGTTCCGGCTCTGCGGCGCCGGCTCCCCGTCATCGGGAAAGAGGCCGTACTCGTTGAGCGTCAGCCCCATCTTCTGCGCCCGCTCGCGAAGCCGGACGTTGTGCGCCTTGGACCCCGTGAAATACATCCACGCCGACCCGAACGCCCCCGCCGGGACGACGCGCAGATCCGCCCGGATCGCCACCAACCCCGTTTTCCCGCCGAGTTCAACGCGGAGCTGCACCGATGATTTCGTCTCCCCGGCCACCAGCGCCCGCTCGACATCGGGGCCCTCGCGGAAACTCCGGGCGACGCGCCGGGCGGCCTCCCCGGTCGCGACCGCGAGGATGTCCAGATCCCCGATCGTCTCGCGCCCGCGCCGAAGCGAGCCGGCGATCTCCACGCGCTCGACGCCCTCAACGGCGCGCAGCCGATCGACGATCGACTCGGCGATCGCCATGGCGGCGCCGATCCGCGTCCGCCCCTGCGCCCGCGACGCGAACTCGATCGCCTCGCGGATATTCTCGATCGTCTTGGCGCCCATCCGCGGGAGGCTGGCCAGCGAGCCGTCCTCGATCGCGAGCGACAGGTCGTCGATCGATTCGATCCCGAGCTGCTCCCACATCGCCCGCACCGTCTTGGGCCCGAGCCCCTGTAACGCCAGCACATCAAACAGCCCCGCCGGGACCCGCGCGCGGAGCTTGTCCGCCTCCTCGATCCTCCCCGTGCGCGCAAACTCGCAGATCTTTTTGGCGATCCCCTTGCCAACGCCCTCGATCGCCACCAGCGATTGCTCGTCCTCGGCGATCGACCGCAGGTCCCGCGTCAGATCCTTGATCACCCGCGCCGCTCGCGCGTGCGCGTTGACCTTGAACCCGCTCTCACCGAGCAGCTCCAGTGTCTGCCCCATCCGCTCGAGCGCCTGCGCGATATCGGCGTTGAATCCCATCGGGCGAGCTTATCACGTTGGCGCCGACGTGCCGCCGATCAGCCCGCTCTCACGTCCGGTTTGGGCGGCCTGGTCACGATCTCGGGCCGGTCATCGGCGTTCGGTTCGTCCGACTCGGCCTGCTCGTCTTCCTTCACCTCGTAGGTGTGGATCATCTGCTCGACGAACCCATCGCGCTGCACCGGCGGGTCGATCACGTTCATCGTCCGGGGCTCGGTTTCGATCTGGTCCACCCGGGCCAGCGCCGCAGCCTCGACCGGCGCCCGGGCCGGCGCGTACAGCTCCACCATCTTCGATTCGATCGACGAGACGATCGCCTCACGCTCATCAGCGGGCGCCAGCAGCAACGCCGCCACCAGACGCCGGGCCAGGTCAGGCCCCGCCGGGCGGAGCAGCTCCACCAGCGTCCGGACGTGGTCGGCGGGGGAGGGTGTCGGCGATTTCCCCGGCCCGGCCTGCAACGGGATCATCGGCGCCTTGTTTCGCGTCTTGTTCGCCTTCTCGGTCATGGCTCGTCAATCCCTTCTCATCGCTGTGCGGCTCCATCCCGGCCCTGATCCTGATCTCGGAGACCGGCGATGCCGAGCCGGGCGAACCGCCGTCGACATCCGAAACACGCAGCCTCGTCTCCATCGTCTGTGTGAACACCTCGATCCGGTCGAGCCGGTCGCACATGTCCTCCATCCGGCACGCGATCGCCGCCATCAACTCGTTCGGGTCCGCGTTCGCCAGCGTGGCCGATCGCGCTTCCGAGCGGTCCATCGGGCCCCGCCCCGTCAGCAGCCAGTCCGCGTTCACCGAGTACGCGCTGACCAGCGCCGACAGAAACTCCACGCTCGGCGCCTGCCCGGACATGTACCGTCGCACCGTCTCGGGATTGTGATTCGTCACCTGACCAAGCGCCCGGAAGGTCGTCTTCCCAACCATGGCCTTCATCCGCTCGTGGAGGGCTGTCGATTGCATGACGCCAATCATGGCCGGGATTCGTTCGGGATGCAAGTCAGATCCCAAACAAACAATCTAACAACAGTGTTTGCACATGGTTACAATGCACAAATTTGTGCTTTCCCGCTCGGTTACGCCACATCTCCCAAGCCGAGTTCCACCCCGTACGCCTTGAACAGCCGCCGCTTGAGCAGCTTCTCCGTCGGCGCCTCGAGCCCGGGGGATCGGTCGATCCACTGGGCCGCGTCCCGCCGCGCCATGCCCAGCAGATCCAGATCCCGCGTCAGATCCGCGACCCGGAAGGGGGGCAGCCCAGACTGCCGAGAGCCGAACAGCTCGCCCGGCCCGCGGATCTCAAAGTCCCGTTCAGCCAGCGCGAATCCATCCGTCGTCGAGGCCAGCGCCGAGAGCCGGGCCTCGGCGTCCGGGGTCGTCGGTTCGCCGATCAGGAAACACGCCGACTCGACGCCACCGCGCCCGACGCGGCCCCGGAGCTGGTGGAGCTGCGCCAGCCCGAACCGCTCGGCGTGCTCGACGATCATGGTCGTCGCGTTGGGGACATCCACGCCCACCTCGATCACCGTCGTTGCGATTAACGCGTCGATCTGTCCCGCACGGAATCGCGCCATGATCGAGTCGCGCGTCTGCCGCTTGAGCCGACCGTGGACCGCCGCCAGCCGCTTGCCCGCTAGGGCGCCTTTCTCCAGCCGCTCCATCGTCGTTCGCACGTTCCGCAGCTCCTCGGCGTCCACCGCCGGGACGACGACGTACCCCTGTTCACCCTTCTCGAGCCGGGCGCGCAACGCCTCGTACGCGACCGCCGAGTCGCGTTCGGGCAAGACCACCGTCTTGATCGGTTGGCGTCCCGGGGGCAGGTCCGGGATCGTCGAGACGTCCAGATCGCCGAAGATCGTCAGCGACAGCGTCCGCGGGATCGGCGTCGCCGTCATCACCAGCGTGTGCGGCATCGAGTGTTCGTCACCCGCCTTCTCACGCAGCACCGCCCGCTGGCGCACGCCGAAACGGTGCTGCTCGTCGATCACCGCCACCGCCAGATCAGCAAAGCGCACCCCCTCGGTCAGCACGGCGTGTGTCCCGATGACGATGTCGGCGTCACCCAGTGCGATGCGTGCGAGCGCCGCCGAGCGTTCAGAAGGCGTCAGCGACCCGGTCAGCAGCTCGATGCGGACCTTCGAGCCGGCCAGCAACCCCGAGATTGATTCTGTGTGCTGCTCGGCGAGCAGCTCCGTCGGGGCCAGCAGCGCCGCCTGCTTGCCCGACGCCACCGCCAGGAGCATCGCGTACAGCGCCACGACGGTTTTCCCGGAGCCCACGTCGCCCTGGATCAGCCGGTTTGCGGGCGTCGGTTTGGTCAGGTCGGCGATCAGATCGTCGATCACGTTCCGCTGCCCCTTTGTGAGCGTGAACGGGATCCGCGCCAGGATCCGCTCCTCGATCTGCTCCGACCAGTCGAGCGCCGGCGCGTGCATCGTCGCCCGGAGCTGCGCCCGTCGCAGGTGCACACCCAGTTGCAGCATCAGCAGCTCGTCGTACGCCAGGCGCCGACGCGCGCGCACAACATCGTCCGTGCTCTGCGGCTTGTGCATCATCCGGTACGCATCGGCCAGCTCGGGCAGCTCTCGCTCCTTGTGGAAGTGGGGGGGCAGGTGGTCCTCGATCAGCGACAGCGCCGGCTCGAGGATCGCATCAACCGCCGACTCGATCGCCACCGACGACAGCTCCTCGGACGCCGGGTACACCGGGCGCAGGCGGGTCTCGGCGATCGCCGGCGGGTCGTCCGTCTCGGGAAGCCGCTCCCACTTGGGGTTGATCAGTTGCAGCGCGTTGTCGTTGCGCCCGGCCCTGGGGTGCCGCTTGGCATTGCCCTGGACAAGCAGCCGCATCCCGGGATGGATCTTGTCGCGCAGGTACCCGCCGTGGAACCAGATCAGGTCCAGCCGCCCGGTGTGATCCGCCAGCACCGCCCGGAACCGCGGCTTGCGACCCCGCGAGATCATGTCGGTGGCTGTCACCTCACCCCGAGCCGTCACGACGGCCCCGGCGATCAGATCCTTGATCGGCGCCTCGGCCTCCTCGCGCTCGTGCCGGTGCGGTAGATGAAAAAGCAGGTGCGCCACCGACGGGATCCCCAGACGCCGGAACGCCTCGCCCCGGCGCGGCCCGACACCCGGCACATCCTCGATCGGGGAGAGCAGCGTGATGGCGGGCTTGGTCGAGGGCATCGCAACAAGACGATACGTCATCTTGTTCGCCGAGTCTGAAATCGAATGACGCCGAGTCTGAGGCTCTGCGAAGGCTCGGATACGTTGTGCGCTGAATACTCGGATGTAATCGGAAGGCCAGCGACGTTCGATCTCCGAGCCTTCGCGGCGCTCAGGCTCGGCGACCGGCCCCTTCCACCCGGAACACACAATCGTAAATGACCCCGCCCCGGCGCCTGGCGATCCCGGTCTCCTTGATCGTCGCCACCCGCCATGATTCACACGAAAACGACGCCAGCCAGTTGCTCTCGAGCGCCCGGCCCATCCCGACGAGCACCAGCAGGTCCGCATCAATCGCCGCCTCGCACAGCGCCGGGGCGAGCGTTGTCAGGTCAATCAACGGCGTGTCCGTCCCCGTCGAGAGCACGCGCAGCTTCTCGTCGGCGAATATCGAATCGATTGTCCCGGCCCGCGCGCGCAGCTCGGTCAGCTCCTCGGCCGTCACGTCGTTGAGGACCGGCTCCTGCGACGCCGCCAGGATAACCTTCGCGCCATTTTGCAACAGCGCCCGCGCCAGCGGCAGGACGCCCAGCACGACATCCCCGCCGGCGTTGTCGACAAAGATCACCGCCTTGCGCTTGCCGATGAGGCCCGCCCGCTCGATCCCGTCGTACAGCCAGGGCCTCGCTTTGACGTCCCCAAGCAACTCGGCAAACCGGATCCCCGCGTTGTCGTGGAACCGCGCCGCCGTCTGGGGCGCGCCCATGTCGAAGAGGTTCCCCGCGAACACCCCCCGCGCCAGTTCCGCAAGCCTATCGTCTTCCCGAGTCCGGTCGATCGCCCCGAGCCGATCCGCCAGCTGCGCCAGGGCCGACTCGTTGGCCGCCCGCTTGACCGCGGCGAAGGGGTCCGCGACGCCGTGCCGGCGCAGCGCCCCATCGCGGATCCGGTCCAGCGTCAGGATGTTCAGCTCGTCCCCGGCGGCCCGGGGATCGTCGCGCAGGCGCTCGATCATCGCGTTGATCTCGATCCACGCCGCGTCGATGTCCCGCTCGCGATAGCCGCTGACGAGCGCCGCACGCTTGATCGCGGCGAAGTGCGCGTTGAAGAGGTCCAGCCAGTGCGCCCGCCCGGCGGCGTCGGCGAGCAGGTCCCAGTCGCAGGGTTTGTACCGGGCGGGGTCGATCAGCTGGGGCAGGGCGCACGGACAGGGCGCCGAGGCATCGCCCCGGCGCCCGTGGTTTGCAGGTTCGTTTCCGGTCATCGCCAGATGTCCACCCAAAGGTCAGGCGTCAGTCCGACGGGACGTTCAGCACCACGATCTCGACGCGGCGGCTGGCTTTCTTGGTGCTCAGGGGTCGGCTCGCGCCGAAAGCGGCGACGTACATCGACTTGTTGGGGATGCCCTTTTTGGCGAGGTACTCCTCGACGATCAGCGCCCGCTCGGCGCTGAGACGCTCGTTGGTCTTCCACTTGGACTTCTTGATCGGATCGCTGTCAGAGTGCCCCGAGATCCGGATCAACCGGTTGGCGTACCGCCCGGCCAGCACCGACGCGACCTCGTTGAGGGTCTTCTTGGCGTTGGACTTGAGCGACGCCCTGCCCGACGAGAAGAGGATGTCGCTCTCGATGCTCAGCAGCACCTCGCCCGTGTCGAGCACGGTCGAGGAGACACCCGCAACGCCCTCGAAGCCCGTCGCGGTCGACTGGCGGTTGTTCCCCTCGGCCAGCATCCGGCCGTTCTCGGCGCGGAGCGTCCGGTTCTCCCCTTGGAGCTGCCCGAGCTGGATCTCCTGCTCGCTGAAGAGGTCCTCGAGCTGGAGGTTCCGGTCCCGGAGTTCCTCGTTTTCGGTCATCAGGCTGGCGTTGGCCCGCATCGCGGATTTGTCGGCGCACCCGGAAAGGGGGGCGGCGATCACGAGCAGGGCGCCGGCGAATAAGAGTGTCCGTTTGATCATCGTTCCGTCTCCAGTTGCGATCGATCTCCATCTCGATCGGTGTGTGGTTCGGTAGTCCCGTGCGAGCAGACCGGGATATCGGCGATTTGTCAAGTTTCAGCGGAAAAAGAAGGGGTGGGCAGGTCTTCTAGATGGAAAGGGACCGGGTGGGGCGGCCTCACGCGGCCCGGCCTCCCGATGCTCGATGTGTTCGTTGCGTTCCTGGTGACAACCCGGTTGCGATCAGGCGAGAACGAGGGGAACTGAACAATCACCTGGTTCAACCAGGAACCGCCATTCTGATCCTCGCGGCGTCAGTTTCGGGCGTTTCGATGTGCTCGGGCGGCGTATTCCAGCTCCTGTTCGTCACCGGCTTCGAGACGCCCGAGACAACCGCCAGCCCGCTCGAGGCGATCACCTGGATGGCGTTCGACAACATGACCTCGGCGCCGTGGTCAGCGCGTTCGGGACAGCCTGCCCGTAACCGGCAAGCACCGACATCGGGTTAGAACCGGCTGCGGCGCGCCGGTTTTTTTCAATCCCGCCACGCCCGGCTCACGACGTCGCCGTCGAACTCGACGTACACCGTCCGCTCGATGACGTCCCGGCTCGAACCGTGCACGAGCAGGAAAACCGAGCCGGACGACTTGGTCACCTTCTTCGACGACCACTTCCAGATCTCGCGGCCGTCGCTGAGCTTCGTGCTCTCGGTCGGTTCACCCAGCACCGCATGGACCCACTCGCGCGTCGTCACGCCCGGCTCGATCTTCTCGACCGTGTCGACGCCGATGTACCGCCCCTCGGATTTGACATATGACGAGCCGCTGGCGATGCAGCCCGGGAGTGTGAGCAGGCTGATCGACGCGACGCCCAGGGCGCCGGCGGATGCTGCACGGTGGAGCGGACGGCGACTGTCGCGGCGGCTGATCTGATTCATGGTGAGTCTCCAGACGGGGGTGTGGGGGGGCGTGGGGGGGCGTGTGGGGGGCGTGGGGGGTGTGTGGCGCACTGACAGCGCTTTCCGTTCAACGATGTCGTACGGAACCGGCCATGTCTGATTGCAGGATTGTTCGTGTCCGAGCCCGCAAAGGGCCCCCGCATCGGCCCGTTACGAGCCCCGGCGGTGCTCATGCGCCATCGCCAGCAGGGTCGCCACCCGGCCCCGGCGGTATCGCTCGCTCGACCAGATCGAGGGCCGGAGCGGGGTTTCAGGAGTTTCCAGGCCAACCCGACCCGTGAGCAGCCCGTCGAGCGTGATCCCCTGGTCGCGTGGCGCGCCGGTGGCGGGCGCCGTCGGTGCGTTCGAGGCGTGGATCCGACGGATCGCCGGGGGGTTCGCACCGTCGAGACGGTTGCTTGTCATCCCATTGGCGCTGAGGCTCAGTCTTCCGTCGATGAACCCGAAGCCGGCATCCGGCCCGTTGCTCGGCCCGTGCGCGGCCTGACCCTGAGCTGGCGATTCGGGCGGGGTGAACGCCGGGGTGGTCACACGCATGGGCCCGATGAAATACTCCGTCCCGGCCGGGATCACCGGGAAGATGAACCCCGCGCTGGCCGCGTACTCCGACCTCGAAAAAACCGCGCTCAGCCCACCGCTGACGCGCATCAATCGCCCACTCTGGTCCGGCGCCCGGTAGAGCCCGCGGAAATCCAACGGCTGCCGGAGGTCGACCGGGATCAACCGGTTGGAGGTGTTCAGGCCGCCCAGATCGGCCGTCCCCTGGTCAACAGGCGTCAGCGCCAGCGGATCGTCCGTCCTGGCGACGCCCTCGGCGGGCGTGTCGACCTGCGCCAGGGCGGTCGCCGCCAGCGTGATCCCGACAAGGATGATCAGTGCAAGAGTCGCGGATCGGTTGACGGTTGGCATGGCTGCGGGCTCCTGTTTCGCGGATCAAACCTGCTGGACGATCATTGATCAGCGAGGGGCGTATCGGTTGTACGCCGGATGAAGGCCGCAGGATCGACCCCGGGCGCACGTTGTGTTTCCCCGCCCGAGCGGGTCAGAGTCCGGGCCCGGGCCGACTGCCGCTGAAGCCCTACCGCAGGCTGATCGTCAGGGTGATGGCGATCGTGGCGTCGGGTTTGTCCTCGGGGAGGTCGAGCAGCCGGTCGCCGGTGGCGCGCCACTGGTAGATCGCGTCGAGCAGCGGGCGGTCCACGTCCGGCTCGCCGCTGGTCTGCTCGATCACCGCCAGCGTCACCTTGCCCGTCCGGTCGAAGTGGATCTTCACCTTCGGGTTCCGGGGGCGGGCCAGCAGCAACGTCCGGTTGGAAAACTCGGGGCGGACCGTCCGGATGTTGAGCCCCTGCGCCGACAACGGCTTGCCCAGGACGTATTTTTTGACCGTCTCGTCGGTCTCCTTCGAGACGGCGTCGGCGTCCTTGTCCGAGTCGCCCTCGAGCTTGTCGATCGTCTCGGAGTTCTTCGACTGAGCGACCGGCTGCCGGGGCGACGCCTGCGCCTCGCTCGTCTCGGCTTCGGGCGAATCGGGAGATTCCGGTGATTCGGGCGATGCGTTCGCGTCTTGTGGCTCCGCGTCCTTTTCGAGGGCCGGGTCGAGCAGCGTCAGGAACGTCGGGTTGTCCGGGTTCTCGAAGAGCCGATCAAGCAGGAGCTCCTCGATCGTGTGCGCCGGCGTCCGGGTCTGAGTTTGAGTTTGGGTTTGGGTTTGGGGCGAGGGCTCGGTTGGATCGTTGGGTGTTTCCGGCGTTGTTTCCGGCGTTGTTTCCGGTGTGGTTTGTTGCGCGGTCGCCAGCGCCGGCGCCGGGGGTGACGGGGGCGCCGCGCGCGAAGCGCCGAGGGTCATCTGCGCCTGGTTCTGCTCGGCCGGCGGGGCGGTCTGTCGCCGGTACTCGTCGTAACCGATCCAGTCGACGGTCTGCGCTTCGGAGTGTTCGATGCCGAGGCGGATCTCGTTGAGATCGTCCTTGGCGGTTATCGCCCTGGTGCTTCCGGCGAGCAACGTCCCGTAAGAACCGGCCATCGCGACAATAGCCAGCGCGTGCACAAGGACGCTGGCGAGCGCTGCGATGATCAGGCGGGTTGGTTCAGTTCGCGGACGCATGGAACGATGATAGGACCGGCGTCCGAAGACGCCGGCGTCTGCAACATCGGCGCCATGAGCGAGTACAGATCAACGGCGCCGCCGGGGGGCAGCGCACCACTTGTAACCCGGAGAGCCCCGATGTTCCGTCAATCAACAGCCCTTTCACTCGCCTGTCTCGGAGTCGCCGCCCTGGTCAGCCCCGCCTGGGCGCAGCAGGAGCAGGCCGAGGAGGCCGTCAAGGCCCCCGAGACGCTCCGTATCGGCGACCCCGCGCAGGACCTGTCGCCCGAGATCCTCTGGATGCGGAACATGCTCGTTCCCGAGTTCAAGGACGACACGGTGTACATCGTGTACCTCTGGTCGCCCGACGCGCCGGGCTCGATGGGTTCGTTCCCGCAACTGCACGGCCTCGACCAGAAGCTGCGCAGCCTGGGCGTGGTCACGGTCAGCATCGCGATCGACATGGTCCCCGGCGGCTTCGAGCCGGTCGACGTGGTCAAGAGCCGAGCCGAGTTCATGGCGCACACCGTCGCCGAGGACCGCGGGACCTACATCAAGGACCACTGGTTCACCCCCACCGGGTACGACACGCTCCCGGTTGTCTTCGTGATCAACAAGGAAGGTGTGATCGCGTTCATGGACAACAAGCTCTCGCAGGTCGAGCAGGTGGTCGGCGCGGTGCTCGACGGGGCCTGGGACATCAACGCGGCGATCGCCGAGTTCGATCGCGTCCGCGCCCTGGAGGCGCGCATGGCGCCGCTGATCGAGGAGGCGACCGACGCGGCGAGAAAGGGCGACTGGTCGCACGTGGTCGTCTGCGCCGACGAGCTGCTCAAGGAGGATCCGGATCACTATTACAAGATGGCCATGACGAAGTTCATGCTGAACCTGACCAAGCTCAACAAGCCCGGCGACGCGTACGAGTGGGGCTACACCATCATCGACAATCAGATCAAGAACGACAGCGCCATGCTCGTGACCATGGCCGAGACGATCCTCTTTTCGCCGAACATCCCGTACCGGGACTACAACCTCGCCCGCAAGGCCGCCGAGCGGGCCGACACGCTCACCGACGGGCAGCTCGCGCAGGTCAAGAACGCGCTCGCCGCGTCGTGGATGGGCCTGGGCGAGAGCGGCAAGGCGATCGAGAACGAGATGGAGGCGGTCCGGTTGGCGCCCACCACCGAGACCCAACAGACCTACCAGAACACGCTGGATCGCTACCTGAACCAACTCCCGACCCCGTAAAACGCCCCGATCGCCCTCGAAACGGGCGTTTTGTCGCTATTTTGCGGACCGGCGCGAATCACCAAGCAGCGCCGAGAGGTATAACCTTCTGCGGGATCCGATCGTCGGCGCCTGCAAACAATGTTTGAACGGAGAACCAGATCATGAAGCTGACCAGGCTGATTAGCGCCGGATGCGCGCTCACCTTCGCCGCCATCGCATCCGCCGGCGGCCTGACCATCGGCGATCAGGCCCCCGATCTCGGGAAAGACGTCACCTGGATCAAGGGCGACTCGGTCCCCGAGTTTGAAAAGGGCCACGTCTACGTCCTCGACTTCTGGGCGACGTGGTGCAGCCCGTGTGTCCGTGCGATCCCCCACATGGACGAGGTCGCAGAAAAGCACGAGGCCGACGGGGTCACCGTCATCGGCGTCGCCATCTGGCCCAACGACCGCATGACCCCCACCGCCGAGTTCGTCAAGGACAAGGGCGATGACATGAGCTACACCATCGCCGCCGACATCAGCGGCGCGACAGCCAGGAAGTTCATGGACGCGACCGGCAGCAACGGCATCCCCACCGTCATGATCGTTGATCGTGAGGGCGTGCTCGCGTGGGTTGGCCACCCGATGCCGGCATGGACGAGGCGCTCGGGCAGATCGTCGCCGGCACCTACGACATCGAGGGCGCCGCCAGCGAAGGCCGGCGTCAGGCGGCCATCGCAGCCAAGACCAAACCGCTCATGGCCAAGGCCGAGGCCGCGTACGCCAAGGGCGAGTGGGAAACCGTGATCACCTCGTTGCAGGGTCTGGCCGAGCTGGATCCCGACGAGTTCGGCGGGTACGCGATCGAGGCGTTCAAGATGATGTTCACCAAGCTCAACGACGCGCCGCGCGCGTACGGTTACGCGAACAAAATGATCGCCGGCGCCTGTGTCGACAAGCCGGAGATGCTCAACGCCGTCGCCTGGGTGATCGTCTCGACCGATGAGATCAAGAACCCCGATCTGGATGTCGCGTCCAAGGCCATCAACCTGGCCAACAAGCTGACGAACAACAAGGATCCGATGGTCCTCGACACCCTCGCCACGGTGTACTACCTCCAGGGCAAGATCGACAAGGACGTCGAGACGCAGCGCAAGGCCATCAGCCTCGCCGACCCCGAGACCGCCAAGCAGCTCAAACCATCACTCGACAAGTACCTCGCCGCCGCCAACGAGGGCTGATCGCCCGAGGCGGGGAGTTCCACAAAGTTCGCGCTAAGCCCGGCTTCAACGCCGGGCTTTTTTTATGGGCCGCCTGAACTCGCGCCCGCATCCCCGCCCGAGCCCCCGCCCGGCGCCCCCACCAGGCTGACATCCGCGATCCCCGCCCTGGCAAAGCGATCGAGCACGCCCAGCAGGGCGCCGGCGTCGCACGACTCGTCCGCCGCGACAAAGACGATCGTCTCCGAATCCTCCGACCTGCGATCGAGCACCCGCTCGACGATCGCATCGAGCCCGAGCGGCTCGCCGTCGATCGAGGTGGCCCCCTCGGCGTCGAGGGTGACGGCGACGATCGCTCGCTCCTGAGCCGGGGACCCCGCCGAGATCGTAGGCAGCCGCACCCCGAGGATGTCCACCCGCACCATCACCATCATCGCGAACAAAAAGAAGGTCAGCAGCAGGAACACGACGTCGATCAACGGCGTCATCTCCAGGCGCATCGGGGGCGATGTTCGGCGGATCCGTTTCATGCGCCCGTAGCCTATCGCGCCCCGGACCTCCAGACCGGCCCGGGTGTGACCGATACACTCTCGCCGTGCCTTCGTCCGACCGAAACGAGTTCGCCGCGCTGATCGAGCGCCTCAGGAACGACCACCCGGGCGGGCCCCTCGTGGTCCCGGTCGGCGTGCGGCTGCTCAGCGACCAGCTCACCCCCGTGCTCGCGTACCGCCGGCTGGTCGCCCCCGACGAGCGCACGGCGCCGTCGTTCCTGCTTGAATCCGTCGTCGGGGGCGAACGCCAGGGGCGCCACTCGCTCCTGGGCGCCCACCCGATCGTCGAGGTCGCCGTTCGCCTGGGCCGGTGCGACATCACCGACAACCGCACCGGCAAGACGGTTACAACAACCGAGCCCGACCCGCTGGGCGTGCTCAAGGCCCTCTACGCCGACCACGTCTTCCACCGACCGACCGACACCAGCCTGCCCGGGTGCGTGCTCGGGGGCTGGTTCGGGTTCGCGGCCTACGACACGGTGCGATACGCCGAGCCCGGGAAGCTCGGTTTCGACACCGCCCCGCCTGATGACCGGGGGCTGCCCGACCTGCACTTCGGGTATTACGACCGCGTGGTGGTTTTCGATCATGTCGACAAGCTCGTCCACGTTGTCCGGCTCATCGAGGTGGCCCCGGGCGACGACCCGGGCGCCCGTTACGACGAGGCGATCTCCGACATTGACGATCTCGTCGCGCAGCTCGAGACTCACAGCAAGCCGCTGCCGGCGGGCCTTGTCGGACGCGCCGATCCGGAGACCGACCGGGCCCCGATGGCGTCGAACATCACCGAGGCGCAGCACCGCGAGATGGTCGAGCGGGCGAAGGAATACATCCGCGCCGGCGACATCTTCCAGGTGGTTGTGGGCCAGCGGTTCGAACGCCGCTCGCTCGCCGACCCGTTCGACGTCTACCGCGCGCTGCGCGCGGTGAACCCATCGCCCTACATGGTGTATCTCCAGGCGCCCGGGTGCATCCTCATCGCGTCGAGCCCCGAGATCCTCTGCCGCTGCCGGCAAACGCCCGGTGGCGCCCTGGCCGTCACCAACCGCCCGCTGGCCGGGACACGGCGGCGCGGCGAGACCGGCGCCGAGGACCTGGCCCTCGAACGCGAGCTGCTCGCCGACGACAAGGAACGCGCCGAGCACGTCATGCTCGTCGATCTCGGGCGCAACGACGTGGGCCGGGTCGCGGATCTGGGCAGCGTCCGGCTCGAGCGGACGATGGAGATCGAACGCTACAGCCACGTCATGCACATCAGCTCGACCGTCACCGGCGAGCTCCGCCCGGGCTGCGACGCGTGGGATGCGCTCCGGGCGGCCCTGCCGGTGGGGACGGTCTCCGGGGCGCCCAAGGTCCGCGCCATGCAGATTATCGATGAGCTCGAACCGGTCCGCCGGGGTCCCTACGGGGGCGGGCTGGGCTACGTCGGGCTCGACGGGCAGATGGACATCGCCCTGGCCCTGCGCACGGTGGTTGTTCCCACCGCGATGCGCGACCCGGCGACGGGCGAGTGGATCTACCAAATCCAGGCGGCGGGGGGGATCGTTGCCGATTCTCAGCCCGCGCTGGAGTTCGCCGAGACCGTCAACAAGGCCGCAGCGCTGGCGCGCGCAATCGAACTGGCGGAATCGGCGCTGACAAGCTAACCCAGCGCGCAGCGAACGACACGGAGCGACGAAGCCCGGAGCTCCGGAGCGAATGTCGTTCGGTCAGCTCTCGGCGGCCACCGTGTTCCGGATCTCGCCGACGATGTCCTTGAGCAGCGGGCTGGGGCGGAAGCCGACGGTGACCGACGGCTCGATGTGGATCCGCTCTTTGGTGACGGGGTTCACCCCGATCCTCGCGGCGCGGTGCTTCTTTTCAAAGGAGCCGAAGCCCGAGATCGTCACCTTGCCTTCGCTGTTGACGCCGTCGGCGATACAACTGAGCACGGTGTCGATCAAACGGCTCGATTGGGCTTTCGATTCACCCAGCCGGCTCGCAACCATTTCGATCAGGTCGCCCTTGTTCATGACGCGTCTCCCCGGTGAGAGTCAGGTTGATGATCGACGTTCCGATCCGGCCGGACGACGAAGCCACCTCAAACAACTCCGGGGGCCATCCAGCCAGCGCCGATCCACGAACATACCTCGACAGATTCCCCTGTCAATCGTCAAAATCGGAGGAAGTTTTCGGACTTATCCGCCTTTCTCCCCATGCCGAGCGCCGTAGAATGATTCCATGACCACGACCACCTCGCGTCCGGTGACAGTCACCGATGAGCGGACAGACACCGATCGACCCTGGCTCTGGAATGTCGTCCTGCTCGACGACGATGACCACAGCTACGACTACGTGATCAACCTGTCACGCAAGCTCTTTGCGCACCCGGTCGAGCGGGCTTTCGAGATCGCCAAGACCGTCGATTCCCAGGGCCGGGCCGTGCTCCTGACCACCCACAAAGAGCACGCCGAGCTCAAGCTGGATCAGATCCATTCCTTCGGACGGGATCGCCTCATCTCGGCCTGTCAGGGCGCCATGTCCGCCATCATCGAGCCGGCGGAGTTTGACAGCGACGATCAAAACCCCGGGGATCCCCCGGCGTGAATCCCCGGCCGCATCGCGACCGCCCCATCGTCGCGATCGCCGAGCCGATCGATCCTGTCTGTCTGGAATGGCTCGAAACGCGATGTGACTGCCGGGGGATGGAATCCATCGGATCCGCAGACGCTCTGATTGTGCGCACCGCGACCCGTGTCGACCGTGACCTCCTTGAACAGGGGCCCAACCTCCGTGTGATCGGCCGCGCCGGTGTCGGGGTTGATCACATCGACCTGACCGCGTGCGCCCGGCGCGGCGTCGTGGTTGTTCACACGCCCGACGCGAACACCGACGCCGTGGTCGAGTATGTCTTCGCCCAGATGCTGACCGCGCTCCGGCCCCGGCCCCGGGTTGATGCTCCGATGGACGCCGACCACTGGGAACGGCTCCGAGAAGATGCGGTCGCGTCGGGGCAGCTCGCCGGCGCCGTGCTGGGCGTCCTCGGGTTCGGGCGGATCGGCTCGAAAGTAGGCGCCGTCGCGAGCGTTTTCGGGATGCGTGTCCTCTGCTGCGACCTGCTTGAAATCCCGAGCGATCGGCGCGCCGGGGTCGAGCCTGTCGGGTTCGAGGAACTGCTGGCGGGCTCGGAGATCCTGACGATCCACGTCGACGGGCGGGCGAGTAATCGCGGCCTGATCGGGGCGCCGGCGCTGCGCTGTTGCCGGGATGACGCCCTCTTGATCAACACCAGCCGGGGCTTTGTCGTCGATGCGGATGCGCTGGCGGGGTTCCTCCGGGAGCACCCGAAATCGGCGGCGATCTGTGATGTGCACGAGCCGGAGCCGATCGGCGCCGAGAACCCGCTGCTCGGGCTGCCCAACGCAACGCTGACGCCGCACATCGCCTCGGCCACGGCGGGCGCCAAGCGCGCCATGAGCTGGGTCGTGCGCGACGTCTGGCGGGTGCTCGAAGGGCAAACGCCGGTGCACATGGCGCCGGCGGACCCGGCGCGTTCACTCGCGGCGGAGTGATTCGGCGCTGAGGAAGCGTTCCTCGGCCATGTCGTAGCGCTTCTTGGCCACGCGGATGAAGATCGCGGACATGATCGCCATGTTGGCGCCGACCAGGATCGTCGGGAGCCAGATGCCCATGACCCTGCCGTTAACGAGCAGCACGATCCCGGTGACCAACCCGGCGATGGAGACGCCAAGGAGCAGGTACCCGCTGGAGATGATGGCGCCCCGGTGCAGCCCCTTGGGCGCAAAGACGCCCAGGCAGGCGCCCCAGACCCCGGCTAGGGCCCCAAGCGAACCACCGACGACACCGATTACGGATCCGACATGTGCAGGATCAGACCAGTCAATCATGATGAGCCTCCTCTGGTGCGGTCTGTGTGTGGTTGGAATCGGGTGTTGCTACGCGGTGCAGATCGCGGACACTGCGGGCAGCAGACGGTGTGATCTCGCCCCGGCGGACGAGATCCGAGAGGAGTTCACTCATTGGCTCCGGCTTTCGGCCGTCGACAATGACACGGAGCCGTTCGATCAACTCGTCGAGCCGTCGGCGGATCGTCGGGTAGCTGACCCCGAACGACTTGGCCAGGGCCTTGAGCGACCCCGAATGGAGCGTCATCTCGGTAATCAGATCCTGATCCGCACGAGAGAGCCGGCAGATCGGTGAGCGGTCATCGTGATTGGGTTGGGTGTCGGGCATGGTGGGAACCAGTTCGTTCATTTATCGAAAGATTATTTGAAGAATACGCAAGGTAATTTCGTTTTGTCAATATATTTTTGAATATATTTTACTGTTATTGGCCGCAATCGTGGTTTTCACCCCCTCTGACGGGATGCCTACGCTTGGCGTATGCCGATTCTGGGAGTCAATATCGATCACGTCGCAACGCTCCGGCAGGCTCGACAGGGTCACGAGCCGGACCCGGTCCGGGCGGCCCACGAGGCGGAGTTGGGCGGGGCGGACTGCATCACGGTTCATCTGCGTGAGGATCGCCGGCACATCGGTGACCGCGACTTGGATCGGCTCCGGATCGCGTGCAACGTCCGGCTGAATCTGGAGATGGCGGCGACGGACGAGATGGTCGAGATCGCCCGCGAGCTGCGACCGCACGCGGTGGCGATCGTCCCCGAAGGCCGGCAGGAGGTGACGACCGAGGGGGGGCTGGACGTGGCCGGGCAGCGCGAGCGGCTCCGGGAGGTCGTCGCGGCGCTGGGTGATCGGGTGGGGACGATTTCGGCGTTCATCGATCCCGAGCCCGGGCAGATCGACGCGGCCCAATTCTGCGGGTTCCATGCGTGCGAGCTGCACACGGGCCCGTACGCCGAGGCGTTCTTTGCTGCGGGCGGAGATTTCCGATCCGAGCCGTTGGCAGGCGCCCTGGCGACGCTGTCGGACGCGGGGCAACGGATCGTCTCGTCCGGGATGCGGTTCAACGCGGGACACGGGCTGAACTACCACAACGTGATGCCCGTGGCTCGGCTCGACGGATTGGCGGAGTTGCACATCGGGCACTCGATCGTGAGCCGGGCGGTGTACACGGGTTTGCGTTCGGCGGTGTCGCAGATGCGCGCGTTGATCGATTCGGCGGCTGAATCCGGTCATTGACACACATGCGTAAAAACACGCAGTCCGCTATCGAGCGCCGAGGATTTCCACCGAGTTTCGATCGATTAAAGGGATTTTCGTAGGCTTGGATACGCGTATCGCCTAAGATGTCCCGACCCCACCGTGGAGCGGGTTTGTGTCGCGGATGCAACCCCCAGAGCGCGTACGAGTAGCCTTTATCGGACAGCCTCTCAGTGTGGCCGGGCTTTCGTTTTCGCCGGATCGGGCCCGGACGGGGGGAAGACAGGATGGACTGATGCCGAAGCAAGCTGCGGCGGCGTCCCGGCGGTCGAAGAAGACCGGCGGGCGCTCCGTTTCCAAGAAAAAAACCGCCCGGAAAGCCGCCACCAAGCCCGGCGCCGTCAGAGCGAGCAAACCTTCATCCGCCGTCAAAAAAGCTGCGGGCAAGGGTGGCAAGCCGCGGACCAAGGCGCCCAAACGGTTCTCGAGCTACCAATCCGCGCTCAAGCACCTGTTCGACCGGGACGACTTTGAGCGTGCGCGGGTGCGTCGTCTGAGCCCGGACGAGTTCAAGCTCGACCGGATGTGCGCCCTGCTGAAAAAACTGGGCGATCCCCAGTCGACGGTCCCCGCGGTGCACGTCATCGGGACCAACGGGAAGGGATCGACGTGCCACCTGCTCTCGACGGCGCTTCGGTCGTGCGGGTACACGGTCGGGCTCTTCACCAGCCCGCACCTCCAGGATGTCCGCGAGCGGATCAGGATCAACGGGCAGGTCATCTCCACCGGAGACTTCACGGGCCTGATGGCGAAAGTCGCCAAGGCCGCCGAGGCGGTGGAGAAATCCCACGGCGTCCCGACGTTCTTCGAGATGATCACGGCGATCGCGTTCATGCACTTCGCCGATGAGGCGCTCGATGTCGCGGTGATCGAGTGCGGCCTGGGCGGCCGCCTGGATGCGACGACGTGCCTGGAGCCGAGCGTTGTTGCGGTGACCTCGATCAGTCTCGATCACACGCAACTGCTCGGTGAAACCCCGGCGCTGATCGCCTGTGAGAAGGCCGGGGCGTTCAAGCCCGGCGTGCCGGTGGTCTCGATCCCGCAGACCGATGAGGTGATGGCGACGCTCAAGCAGGAGGCCGAGCGTGTGGGTTGTCCGATCTCGGTGCTGGGCGACGAGATCGAGTTCAGCTCCCGGTTCGAGGCGACCCCGAAAGTCGGGACGCACACGTGCATCTGTCTGTCGACCGAGCGCAGCGAGTTCGAGCATTTGACGGTGCCGCTGATGGGCGAGCACCAGGCGCTCAACTGCGGGCTGGCGCTGGCGGCGCTGGACGTGCTCCGCTCGCAGGGGTTCGACACGCCGGAGATGCAAGTCATTAACGGGCTTTCGGGGCTCACGATCCCGGGCCGGATGGAGCTGGCCCGGGAGCGGCCCCGCGTGCTGCTCGATGGCGCGCACAACGCGGATTCGCTCAAGGCGTTGATCCGGTCGATCGGCGCGCACATCCCGTACGATTCGATGGTGGTGATCTTCGGGTGTGGCGAGGACAAGGACGTCGATTCGCTGCTGCGAACGATCGCGCTCGGCGCCGACAAGGTCATCTTCACGCGCGCCCGGAAGAACCCGCGGGCGATGGATGCGGAGGAGCTCCAGCATCGGTTCGCCGAGATCAGCCCCAAGATGTCCCAGGTCGCCGGAACGTTTGCCGAGGCGCTTGAGCTGGGCGAGCGGGCCGTCAACAAGGGCGATCTGATCTGTGTCACGGGCAGCTTCCATCTTGTGGGCGAGGCGAAGCGTCGCCTGGCCGAACTCGCGCGCGTGCGGGGCTGAGCATTGCGCGAGTCCGGGGCGGGACGCCAGGGCTCGCGCCCGGGACAGGTCGCGGGTTCTGACATATGGTGTCGGTCTGACGGCCCCGGTCGGCGGGGCATCACGAGGGATTGGGCGCCGAGGCGTTTGGCATCGGTTCCTCGACGACCCGAGCACCCGGATGATCAACGAGCCTATGGCCAGCACCAACGACAACGCCCCATCGCCCACCATCGCGGCGCCGCCGAACCGATACAGCGGGGACCTGGCGCGCGGCATCGAATCGCGCTGGCAGGCCCGCTGGCAGGAATCGCAGATCTTCCGGACGCCCAACCCGGGCGAGGCGGGGTTTGCGCAGTTCGAGGGTTGTCCCAAGCGGTACATCCTGGACATGTTCCCGTACCCGAGCGGTGTGGGTCTGCACGTGGGGCACCCGCTGGGGTACATCGCGACGGACATCGCGGCGCGGTTTGCCCGGATGACGGGGTTTCAGACGCTGCACGCGATGGGGTACGACGCGTTCGGGCTGCCCGCCGAGCAGTACGCCGTCCAGACGGGGCAGCACCCGCGTGTGACGACCGAGCAGAACATCGAGAACATGCGCCGCCAGCTCCGGCGCCTTGGCCTCGGGCACGACGAGCACCGGAGCGTCGCGACGACGGACGTGTCGTATTACAAGTGGACGCAGTGGATCTTTCTTCAGATCTACAACGCGTGGTACGACGAATCGGCGGACAAGGCGAGGCCGATCGGCGAGCTGGTCAGCGCGTTCGAGTCGGGGGCCGAGCCGTGCGCGCACGAGGCGCACAACCCCCAGGGGCGGGCGTGGTCGGAGCTGGACGAGCGCACGCGGGCGGCGATTGTCGATGACCGGCGGCTGGTGTACCTGTCTGAGTCGCCGGTGAACTGGTGCCCGGCGCTGGGGACGGTGCTGGCCAACGAGGAGGTCACCGCCGAGGGCCGGTCGGATCGGGGGAACTTCCCGGTCTTCAAGCGCCCGCTGCGGCAGTGGATGATGCGGATCACGGCGTACTGCCAGCGGCTGCTCGATGACATCGAGGGTGTCGACTGGCCCGAGCCGATCAAGCTGATGCAGCGGAACTGGATCGGGCGGAGCGAGGGGGCGTTCGTCGGGTTCGAGGTCGCCGATCGTGACGAGACGGTCGAGGTCTTTACGACCAGGCCCGACACGCTCTTTGGCGCCACCTACATGGTGCTGGCGCCAGAGCACCCGCTTGTTGATTCGATCATGCCCGGCGCGTGGCCCGGGGGGGCTTCGGACAAGTGGACCGGCGGCGCGTCGACACCCGCCGAGGCCGTGGCGGCGTACCGGGCGCTGACCGCCGCGCGGAGCGACATCGACCGGCAGATCGAGGCCAAAGAGAAGACCGGAGTTTTCACGGGCGCGTACGCGATCAACCCCGTCAACGACGAGCGGATCCCGATCTTCATCGCGGATTACGTGATGATGGGGTACGGGTCGGGAGCGATCATGGCCGTCCCGGCGCACGACGGGCGCGATTACGAGTTCGCGACGCAGTTCGGGCTGCCGATGCGCGATGTGGTGTACTCGCCGACGGCGCTGCGGATCCGCGAGTTCACCGAGCTGGTGACGGACACGAGCGCGCTGCCCGAGGGGTGGTTCTTCGGGCTGTGCGACTTTGTCGGGATGACGACCACGGGCTCGTGCTCGGCGCCCGAGGCGATGGATCGCGTGCTCGGACAGCGCACGCTGCTCGCGGAGGTCGATCAGTCGGAGACGACCAACAAACCGGGGTCCGTGGGCGAGTCGCGCGGGGTGATCAGGGAGGTCTGGACCGAGGCGCTGGGGCATCTTCAGGACGTGCCGTGGGACGAGCTGGTCCGGCGGTTCCGCGAGGGGGATTACCGCAGGAACCGGGGGGAGGCGTTCACCGAACAGGGCGTCGCGGTGAACTCGCCGCCGATCGAGGGGCTCGAAACGCTCGAAGCGAAGCGGCGGATGATCGAGTGGCTCGAGCTCAAGGGGATCGGTCGCGGGGCGGTGACGTTCAAGCTGCGGGACTGGTTGTTCTCGAGGCAGCGGTACTGGGGTGAGCCCTTCCCGATCGTGTTTGATGAAGCCGGGACGCCGCACGCGCTGCCCGAGTCGATGCTGCCCGTCGAGCTGCCCCCGATGGAGAACTTCGCGCCCGAGGTGAACGAGGACGGTGGGAACGCCGACTCGGTCCCGGCGCCGCCGCTTTCACGAGCGACCGAGTGGGCGACGGTCGAGCTGGATCTGGGCGATGGCGTGCGGACCTACCGGCGGGAGCTGAACACGATGCCGCAGTGGGCGGGGTCGTGCTGGTACTACCTGCGGTATCTCGATCCGGAAAACGACGAGGCGTTCTGTGACCCGGCGGTCGAACGGCGTTGGATGACGACGAATGACGCCGACGGGAACCGGCTCCCGGGTGGGGTTGATCTGTACGTCGGCGGCGCCGAGCACGCGGTGCTGCACCTGCTGTACGCGCGGTTCTGGCACAAGGCGCTGTTCGACCTGGGGCACGTGTCCTGCCCGGAGCCGTTCCAGCGGTTGTTTAATCAGGGGTACATTCAGGCGTACGCGTACAAGGATGCGCGCGGGGTGTACGTCGACGCCGAGCGGGTGGGGGAGGATCCGAACGACGACAAGCGGTGGTTGTTCGAGGGCGCGGCGGTGTCGCGCGAGTACGGCAAGATGGGCAAGAGCCTCAAGAACGCCGTGGCGCCCGACGAGGTCTGCGACCGTTTCGGCGCCGACACGCTGCGGTTGTACGAGATGTACCTGGGTCCGCTCGAGCAGTCCAAGCCATGGAACACGCGGGACATTGTTGGCGTGCACCGGTTCCTGCAACGGCTCTGGCGTTGCCTGATCGATGAGGAGACGGGCGCGGCGACCGTGACGGACTCGGCGCCCGACGCCGAGACGAACAAGCTGTTGCACAAGACGATCGCGGGTGTTCGCGATGATCTGGAGGGCTTGCGGTTCAACACGGCGATCGCCAAGCTGATCGAACTGACGAACCACCTGACGAAGCTGGGGTCGACGCCCCGGGTGGTCGCCGAGGCGATGACGTTGATGCTGTCGCCGCTGGCGCCGCACATCGCCGAGGAGCTGGCGGACCGGCTGGGGATGAGCGAGTCGGAGGGCGGCACGATCGCGTTGGCGCCGTTCCCGGTCGCGGATGCGTCGCTGCTGGTTGAGTCCCAAGTGGAGATCCCCGTGCAGGTCGGTGGGAAGGTCCGGGCGCGGGTGATGATGCCCGCGGACGCGGATGCGCAGGCGATGGAGTCGGCGGCGCTGTCGGACGCGAAGGTGCAGACGTTTCTTGCGGGCAAGTCGGTCCGCAAGGTGGTTTGCATCCCGGGCAAGATGGTCAACATCGTCGCCAACTGAAGCGCATCGCCCGCATTTTCGCTTGCGGGCTCGCTTGCGGGCGGGCGTCGCGGAACGGCTCAGTCCTGCGGGGCGGCGGGCTTGGGGTTGTCGAGCTGTTTGATGCTCGACTTGATGAGCGCGATGCGGGCCTCGATCTCGGTCAGGGCGGTGACGGCGGCCTGGAGCTGCTCTTGTGCGATGTCATCGCGCGTAACGATTCTCAAATACCGCTGCCGATCGTTGATGGCCTGGTCGAGCTGGCCCTGGAGGCGTGTCCGGTTCGCCTTTGGTGTGGTGTCTTGCGCGACGGGCGCCCGTTGCACCCGGACGCCGATGCGCGGGTTGGGCTGCCTGACGACGACTCGCGCGTTGTTGGTGGCGGCGATGTTCCGCTGATTCGGGGCCGAGGCGCGCGAGCGGAGCAAGTGGAACAGGGCGGCGCCGTTGTCGGGAGAGCCACCCGCGCCGAGCTCCGGCGCCTTGCGTACGGGGAGGTTTCCCAGTGATGACCGGGCGCCGTCGACGACGCAGCGGAGTGGTGGGTAGGTGTCGGGCGCGTTGAGCCCGAGCCGCGCCTTGCGAATCGACCACGCCGCCTTGACCATCGCCGGGGGCGGGGGCGGGTTGTTGAGCCTGGAATAGTCACCGAGCGGGACGCGGACGAAGCTCGGGCGCCCGTCGCGTTCGATGAGCAGCTCGAGCTCCTCGCCCGGGAGGTGCGAGATGATCGTGGTGCGCACGCGGTCGCCTCCCCCGGTGGGGGGGAGCTTGTAGCCGTCGACGACGCGGATGATGTCGCCGGGTCTGAGTGTCGCCGAGCACGGGAAGCCGGCGAGCACCTTGTCGAGGATCACCGGGACCTGCTGGACCTGGTTGTTGACGCGCCCGGGGGCGGTGAAGCCGACTCCCAGGGCGGCGCGCGGCGCATCGATGAACCGGTCGCTCAAGACGGTTTCGAGGCGGATGATTTGCTCGGGCGTGAGCTCAGAGGTCGCCAGCCGCTTGCGGATGAGCGGTTCGAGCTCGCCCGGGAAGACCTCGAGCTGCTCGGTGGCCCGTTCGCGGTCGGCGAAGACCGGGGCGGCGAGCAGGTCGACGAGCCCGTTGATGCGCGATTCATCCGGCGACTGCGACCACGCGAGCGAGGTCGCTGCGAGCGCAACACCGGCGGCCAATACCGGGATGGCGTTGTGGCGCAAGCGATGGCGGTGGATCGAGGGGGGCATCTGGTGGGCTCCGGTGAGGCCGGGGGGTGCGGTCCTTCTCGACTTCACTATACCAGTGATTACTCGGCGTTTTGCACCTGTTCTTTGATTCGGTCGATGGCGCCCTTGATCTCGACGGCGCAGCGGGACAGGTCAGCGTCCGAGGACTTGCTGGCGAGGGTGTTGGCCTCTCGGAGCATCTCCTGGGTGAGGAACTCGAGTGTCCGGCCCATCGGCTCGTCTGAATCCCCGGTGACGAGCAGCTTGAACTGCTCCATGTGGCCGCTGAGGCGGGCGATTTCCTCGGCGATATCGCTCCGCTCGGCGTAAATCGCCACTTCCCGGATCAGATCGCCCGGTTCGACGGCCGCGCCGACGTTCTGGAGCATCTTCTCGACCCGGCTCCGCAGGCGCTGGTGGTACTCCTCGACGACCTCCGGGGAGCGTGCTGCGATGATCGCCAGGCGGTCGACGATCACGGCGTGGTGCTTCATCAAGTCCTGGGCGAGGGCCTCGCCCTCGGTTTTTCGCATCGTGATTAGATCGACGAGAGCCTCGCTGAGCAGGTCGGACAGGGCGTGTCTCGCCCGGTCGTGGGCGGCCTGGTTATCGGTCGGCGCCTGGAGAACACCGGGCAGACTGAGCAGGGCGCCGGCGTCGAAGGCGGCCTCGCCCGACTGGATCTGCCGGACCTTGCCGAGCTGCTCGATGTACCTCGAGAGCGCCTGGCAGTTGATCTCGTGGGCGGCCGCTTCGGAGGTGTCCGAGCAACGCGCGGTGACCGTGATGGCGCCGCGGGCGAGCGTGCGGCGGAGGATCGCTTCGAGCGGCGCTTCGAGGCCCTGGAGGTCGTCCGGGAGGCGTATCGAGGCCTTGAAGTATTTGTTATTGAGGCTCCGGACTTCGAGGAAGTACTGGGCGCCGTCGGTGTGCGCCGACGCCTCGCCAAAACCGGTCATGCTTCGGATCATGGCGCGGGGGGCTCCTGGGTTGGGTTCGTTGGCCCGGCTTGCAGGGTCCTGGGTCAGCCGCCGGAGGGGGTGTCGTTGGCGGCGGCGCCATCGGCGGTGTCTTTGGCGGAGTCATCGGTCGGGGGCTCGGCGTCCTCGGGGGTCGCTTCCGGGAGCGGGCCGACGGGGGCCTGGGCGTCGGCGTCGTCTGTTGTCGCCGAGGCATCATCGGAGGAGCCCACGACCACGGGCGGGAGCTCGATAAAGTTGGTGTTGTCCTCGGCCACGGAGTCGGCGGCGTTCTCCGAGGCGGCGGTCAGCGTTGGGGCTGGGTTTGCTTTCGGCGGCGCGATGGTGAAGTTGAGGAAGATCGCCGCGAGGAGGTAGAGGACGAAGATGGTGATGGTGGTGATGGTCAGGGCGTCACCGGTCCGGGCGCCGAAGGCCGTCTGCCCGGCGCTACCGCCGCCGCCCCCGAAAGCGCCCGAGAGCCCGCCACCCTGGGGGCGCTGGATGAGGACGATCAGGATCATCACGATCGAGAGGAAGAGAAAACCGACCACGAGCAGCGCGACGGCCCAGGTGGGCAGCGAGAGCGCGAGGGTCGGGTCGAGCAGGTGCAGGTCCGTGGTCATCTTCAGTCTGGCTCCGTCAGCGGGAATCCGCGGTGGTGGTCGGGGTGGTGGCCGATGTGCCGGCCGATTCTGAGGCGGCCTTGCAGATCGCGGCGAACGCCTCGGCGTCGAGCGAGGCCCCGCCGATGAGCCCGCCATCGATGTCGGGCTTGGCGAAGAGTTCGGCCGCGTTTGCGGGTTTCACGGACCCGCCGTAGAGGATCCGCGTCGCGTCGGCGGTGTGGTCGTTGGTGAGCTTCCGAAGGACGTCTCGAATCGCGGCGTGGGCGCTCTGGGCGTCTTCGGGAGAAGCGGTGCGGCCCGTGCCGATCGCCCAGACGGGCTCGTAGGCGATGACGAGGTTGTCCAGCGACGCCTCGGGGGCGCCGTTGAGCCCGGCGCGGAGCTGCCGCTCGTTGATCGCGTCGGTCTCGCCCGCTTCGCGCTCGTCGAGGGTCTCACCGACGCACAGGAAACAGGTCAGCCCGGCGCCGAGCGCCCTGGCGGTTTTGAGCCCGATGAGATCGTCGGAGTCGCCGAGGATGTGCCGGCGCTCGGAATGGCCGGTCAGGACGGCGTTGATCCCGAGGTCGGTGAGCATCGCCGAGGAGATCTGCCCGGTGAGAGCGCCGTTGTCGCGGTGGTCCATGTCCTGGGCGCCGACGAGCGCCGTTGAGCCGGCGGTGCGGATCGTCTGGGCGACACGGTCGAGATAGACGAACGGGGGGAAGACAGCGACCTGCGAAGCGCCGGCGTCGAGCGTGGCGACCGCGCTGGCGAGCGCGTCTGCCTCGCTGGCGGTGGTGTTCATCTTCCAGTTGCCGCCCACGAGGGGCCGCCGGGTCGACATGCGGATGCTCCTGCGTGCGTCCGGTTGGGGACGCCCGTGGATCGGGGTCTTTGGATCGGGCCGAGCCGGCTGGAGCCTGCTCGCGGCGCCCGGAGGGGGTGAGTCTATGCCCGATGGCGCCCCCCGGCGAACCAGCCGGGGCGTGGTTTGGATCCGGCGGGAGGCTGCCGGGCGCGGTTCCGAAAACCTGATCGGGCGGGCCAAAGTGAAGGGTTGATCTGTGTGGGTCTGCCCGGGTGCGCGGGACGCGCCGGGGGTGCGGGGCCGACAACCTCGTCATTGGGAGGCTGTGGTGATCCGTCGTCAAGGCTGCGCGGGGGGGGGTCGATGCCGAGGACGCCGGTCGGTGGGCCGGCGATCAACGAACGGATTCAGCCATCCATCCCACGCACGCACGGAGCGCGGCCCTGAGCCGAGCTGCCAGGAAACGAGGAGCCTTGCCATGACGACCCGAACGACCCACAGCGTCCTTTCTCGCCGACCGATCTTCATCACCGGCCTTGTCGCCGCTCTTGCGGCGGGTGTCGGCTCCGGCTGCTCGACGAGCGGGTCGAAGTACGGCTGGAACACGAACGCCAAGGCGTACGAGAACAACTCGATGGCCGCGATGTCGAACGCGCAGATCGATCCGAACGCGACGCATGGTCAGTTCGATTCGCAGTGGTTCCAGCAGCGGGCCAGCGAGGTCCAGCTCCCGGCGGTGTGGGTGAGCGAGGCGTCGCACGCGATCCACGAGATGGAGGGGCGCCGGGCGAACCTCGAGTCGGCCCGGATCACGGAGCTGGCCGGGCGTTCGGAGAAGCTGGCGTACGCCGACGCGCAGATGGAGCGTGCGAACGTGCGCGAGACGATCGGGTTCGCCGATGCGCAGTTCCTCCAGGACCGCTTCGACGCGAAGCTGTCGGAGATGGACGTCGTCGCGATGTCGCAGGAGCAGTCGATCGAGGACGAGGCCCGGTTCAACGATTCGGTGATCCGCACGACGACGCAGTCGCGGCAGGCGGAGTTCGAGAAGCTCCGTTCGGGGGCGACGGCCGACTTTGACCGGGCGCAGGCGCAGCACCAGCGGATGCTGGCCGAGCGCGTGGCGGTCACGGACTCGGGCTGGGCGACGATCGGCGAGATGACCAAGATCGCGGACATGACCGAGGCTCGTGCGTCGAGCAAGGCCAAGGCGCTGCGGACGTCGGGCGAGACGCTCAAGAGCCAGACAGCCGCCCGCGTCGAGGAGTTTTCCGAGCGGATCGCGAGCGAGCGTCAGGTGACCTCGACCAAGGTCGCGTCGCTGCGCGAGCAGGCGAGCACGATCAAGAGCCAGGCCTTCGCCGACGCGGACGAGCTGCTCGCCCGCGCCGAGACGATCGAGAGCACGGACCACGAAGCGCTGTACAAGATGACGATCGAGAGCGCCGAGCAGGCGTTCAACAAGGCGAAGGCGGATTCGGCCTCGCACCAGTCGCACGCCGAGGCGATGCTGTCGGAGGTCGAGGCCGAGCTGACCCGTCGCCGCTCCGACGCGGTGCGGTTCCTCGGGGTCGCCGAGGCGGACTTCAACAAGAACACGCAGGAGATCGAGACGATCCACCAGAGCTCGATCGCTGAGGTCGAGATGCTGCGGACGTTCAGCTCGACGCTGGAGCTCGAGGCGAAGGCGCAGTTCGTGGTCGCCGAGGCGCAGGCCATCGCCGGGGCCCGGTTCGAGCAGGCCACGCACGACAACGAGCTGGCGCAGAAGCAGTTCGCGGCGGCCAAGGCGGAGGCCGAGGCCGAGGCGACGCGGATGAACGCCCAGATCTCGCAGCAGATCGCGCAGCAGCTCGCCAGCGGGAGCGTGTCGCTTCCGGAGTTTGTCGACCCGCAGAACCCGATGTCGAGCTTCGAGGACGTGGCTTCGCCCGAGGGTGAGCCGGGCGAGATCCCGGCGGTCTTTGAGCCCGAGCACATCGCGTCCTTTAAGACAACGCTGGCGCGTGCGGCGATGATCAGCGCCAAGGCCGACGCGCTGCAGATGGCCGCCGACGCGGGCTTCGAGGAGGACACCAAGCGTCTCGACGCGTGGTGGACGCAGAAGCAGGCGATGCACGACCGTTTCCTCGCGGAGGCGGACGCGATGGAGCAGAAGGCGATCGCCAAGGCCGACCAGATGTCGGCCGAGTCGCAGAGCATGCTGACCGTCGGCAAGGCGCAGTACGACCGCGGGCTGGCCGAGGCCGAGGCGATCCGGAAGGACGCGTTCGCGCAGGCGACGGCGTACCGGGCCAAGTCGAAGTCGATCCGCACCAAGGCGGAGGCGAGCGCGACGCAGATGCTCTCGCAGGCGAACGCGCTGGAGCTGACGGGCGAGGCGGAGTCGAAGAGCCTGCAGGTGCAGATGGAGTCCGAGCGCGCCCGCGGCGAGGCGAAGGCGCGCGGGTTCTTCGCCGAGGCGGACGCGGTCGAGCAGAGCCAGCAGGCGGTCGTGGCGCAGATGCGTCAGGAGATCAGCACGTCCGAGCAGGTGCTCCGGGCCGAGCTGGCGAGGCTTGACCAGAGCGCCGAGAGCTTCATGCAGATCGCCGAGGCGACGTTCCAGGAGGCCCGCACGGTCGCCGACACGTTCGACGCCAAGACGAAGATCCTCGCGACGCAGATGCAGGCCGATTCCGAGGCGGACTTCCGCTTCGCGATGGCCGGCGTCGAGCACCTGCGCAACGTGACCACCGCCCAGGAAGTCGCCGCCCAGGCGCACGTCGATCGGGCGATCGCCGAGGCGGAGCTGCGCCGCAGCGGCGCCGAGTTCACGGACACGGTCCGCCGCGCCAGGATCGACGCCGACTCGCAGATCGCCTCGGCGCAGATGGACGCCGAGTCCATGAAGGCCGACGCGATGGACACCGCGGCGGTGGCGCTCTTCGAGGCGCGGATCGCCGGCGTGACGGCCGACCGTGACCGCGCGTTCGCCCAGGCGTACCTGAGCGACCAGGCCACGATCGCCCGCCGGAACCAGGCCGTCGCCGCGGCCAACGCGTACCGCGAGATCAGCGCGGCCGCGGTCGCCCGCTTGAACACGACCAAGTCCGAGTTCGAGCAGGCGGCGGACGTGAACTGGAACTCGCGTCTGGCGATCCCCGGCGCCCTGACCGCGGAGGACCTCGACGGCTCGAAGTGGCTGCTCAAGAACACCAGCTACGACGTTGACATCGCGGGCGTTCCGACGTTCGAGGACTGATCATTCTTGGGAATGATCCAAGGGATCGCGATCTGAAATGATCGCACCAGGCTGATGACAGGCAGGCCGGGCCGCTCGGGAGGAGCAGCCCGGCCTGTTGTTTTTTTGGACGGGTGTGGTGTGGCGTGGCTCTGCAAAGCCATCGTCACGCCACCCGATGCTTGCTTTATGGTAGATCGATCGGCCTTGACGCGATCATCGTCAGCGCTGTCTCGACGAGGGGCTTGGCGAGGACGATGAAGATGGTCGCCATTGCAAGGTGGGGGCCGTAGGGGAGGGCGGTTGGGGCGCGGTCGGCGTTTCTTTGGAGCATGGATAAAACCTGGGCGCCGATGACCCAGGCGATGCCGAAGAAGGGGGCGATGAAGAAGGCGAGGGTGGGGTCGATCCAGCCGAGGCTCGCGCCGACGCCGGCCATGAGATGGACATCGCCCAGGCCCATCGCTTCCTTGCCGAAGGCGATCGAGGCGGTGATGCGGATGAACCAGACCAGCCCCCCGCCGACGATCAATCCAAAGAGCGAGCCCCCGAGGGCCGAGAGCCACAGCGGCGGGGGCGACTGCCCGGGGTTGACTGCCGGCACGAAGAGGTAATACCCGACACCGGCGAGCGCGGCGGGGATCATCAGGAAGAGTGTTTCCTTGAACATCTCGCGGCGCGCATGGGGGTAGTGGATCCACGCCGGGTCGGATTCGTTGGGCTCTTCATCGGGGACGAGCCGCCGCAGGAGTAGGCCGACGAGCATGCCGGCGCCGACGCCGGCGGCGAGGAAGGCGTTGGTGGCGCCGAAGCGCATCCCGAGCGCGAGTCCGGTGAACATGCCGGCGATGATCGGCCCGGCGAAGAAGAGGGCGCGGAGGATGGCGCTGCCGGGTTCGGCTGGTGTATCTGGAGCGTGATCAAGCTTGTTGGGTTCGTCCGCCTGTTCCGGGGCGTTGTCCTGCGCCCACTGCTCGTAGTCGGCGAAGCTCTGCGGGAGCAGCTTCAGCCGGAGCAGCGTCGCGGCGATCACGAGCCCGACCCCGGCGCCGATCGAGAGGCCGATCAGCGGCCAGCCAACCACCGGGATGACCCACGCATGCGGCGAGTACCGGAGCGCGCCGTTGGAGCCCATCCAGAGAGCGCTGAGCGGGTGGACGAGCAGCGCGAACCCGGCGAGCATCCACGGGATCACCAGCGGGATGTGGAACGTCTTGGCGTCGATGAGCGTGACGGTGACGAGCGAGAAGAAGAGCGCGGCGAAGAGGATGGCGATGGGCCACGTCTTGCCGATCCCGCCCCGCGCCCACTCGGGTCGCCACGGCGTTGGGTCGAAGCCGACGCTCGCCAGCACGTGCGCATCGGTGAACCAGAGGAAGTACGTCAGCGCAAAGAGCAGCGCGACGGTGAGCTCGACGATGGGGTACTCGGACGAGATCGGGTTCTTGCAGTACCGGCACCTGCCGCGAAGGGCGAGCCAGCCGAAGATCGGGATGTTGTCGCGCCAGGAGAGCTTCGTCGAGCACTTCGGGCAGGCGCTCGGGGGCGAGACGATGCTCAGGCCCAGCGGGAGTCGGTAGACGATGACGTTGATGAACGAGCCGCAGATGCCGCCGAAGCAGAAGACGAAGAAGACCGAGGTGATCAGCTTCGACCACTGCAAGGTGGCGAGGGACAGTGCGAGCGTGGTGAGGTCTGGGGTAGTCATCGAGCGGGGCCGGTGGTCGGGTGCGGATGCTCAGGCATCGTCCGAATCGGGCTTGTCGGCTGAATCGTCGGCCTCGGTCAGCTCGATGATCTTCTGCTCGGCGGTGTCGAGGATCGCCCGGCATCGCCCGATGAGCTTGACGCCCTGTTCGTAGGCGGCGACGGATTCTTCGAGGCCGATCTCGCCCTGCTCGATCTTGTCGATCAGTTCCTCGACCTGCGCGACGGCGGTCTCGAAGTCGGGGGCGTTGGTCTGTTCGCTGGTTGTGGTTTTTTTCTTGGTCACGGGTCAACGGTACCAGAGTCCGCGTTGAAGAGGTGACGCTGCGCCGGATCGTGGCGCTGCCGGCGTTTACGGCGCCTTGGCAGGGGGGCCTGAGCGGGGATCGGGTCCGCTCCCTCGGCGCCGACAACGGTCGATTCGATGGCGCCCTCGGTGAACCGGGTGCGGATGAGCTCGCCTGGGGCTGCGTCACCAGCGGACCGCACGAGCGAGCCATCGGCCTTGGTCGTCACGGTGTAGCCGCGGGTCAGGACGCTGATGGGGCTGGCGATGGTCAGCTCGCGGTCGAGCGCATCGAGCCGGGCGCGGGCGTCGGTGGTCAGATCACGGGCGGCCCGGGTCAGGCGCTGCGCCGCGAGTTCGGGGTCGAACCGGTCGAGCCGCGCCCGCACGGCGCGGGTCAACTCGGCGCGGAGGCGGTCGAGCGTCGAGCGGCGCCGGGCGTAGACCGCCTCGGGCCGGACGCGCGCCAGGCGGGCGCTGAGGCGTTCGATGCGCAGCGAGGCGGCGTGGGTCCGGGCCAGCGTCGCGCGGCTCAGGCGCTGGCGGCGGTTGGCGTGGCGTTCTTGTTCGAGGCGGGCGGCGCGGGTGAGTGATGAGGTCAGGCGGGCGCGGGCGTGGTCGAGCTGATCGTGCAGCGCTCGCGCGTCGGGGCTGCACAGCATCGCGGCCTGCGTCGGGGTCGCGGCGCGGGCGTCGGCGACGAGCTCGGCCAGTGTGGTGTCGGTCTCGTGGCCGATCGCGCAGACGATCGGGACCGGGCAGCGGACGATCGCCTGCGCGACGGCTCGGGCGTTGAAGCACCAGAGGTCCTCCATCGAGCCGCCGCCACGGGTGCAGATGATCGCGTCGATGCCGAGGGATTCATGGCGGTCGCCGATGGACCGGATCGTGCGCGCGATCATGGGCGCCGCCCGCTCGCCCTGGACGAGCGTGTCGGCGATGGCGATCTCGATGGCGGGGCAGCGGCGTTTGAAGGTGTCGATGACGTCCTGCAAGGCGGCGCCGGTGCGCGAGGTGATGACGGCGATGCGCCGCGGGAAGACCGGGAGCGGTCGTTTGCGCTCGGGGTCGAGCCAGCCGAGCCGGCGGCACTCCTCGACGAGGCGTCGGAGCCGGGCTTCGAGGGCGCCCTCGCCGACGGGTTCGAGCGCATCGACGTAGAGCTGTGTCCGGCCCTGCCGCGGGAAGTGGCCGAGTCGCCCGGTGGCGATGACCTCGTCACCGGGCGAGGGCTGGAAGCCGACTCTGGCGGCGCGCTAGGCGTACATCACGCAAGAGAGCGTGGCCTCGTCGTCCTTGAGCGAGAAGTACCAGTGCGTCCGGTCGGTGAGCGAGCCGATCTCGCCCCGGACGCGGATGGCCCTTGGCCAGGTGTCCTTGAGGACGGTGTCGATCCGGCGGCACAGCGCCGAAACGGAGACGGGCCGATCGCGATCGCCGGGCTCGCCGGGCGGCTCCGTCTCGGGGGGCGGTGGCGGCGGGGCCATCTTCGCGGGGTCGAAGAGCGGGCGGGTCTCCATGGCGTCTCGGTTGATCTGGTGCGGTTTTCTCGGCATGGGATCGTCGTTGGGGTTGCAGAAGCGGGCGCGGTCATCGGTATCATGCCAGCAATGGGCCAGCAATGGGCCAGCAATGGGCCAGCAATGGGCCAGCAATGGGCCAGCAATGGCGACCCGGGTGGGTATCCGGGTCTTTGGTTGGACCGAAAATCCGCCGATGAAACCGCCGGTCACGCGAACGGGGAGGCCGAGTTGACGATCAAGGATGGCGAGTTTGACACCGGCTCGGGCTGGCGGGATCCGGGTATGGGCGGTGGCCCGCTTGGCGGTGGGGGCGGCATCGGTGGTCCCGGCGGCGGGGATTCCTTCCGGCGCATCCTGGGGCGGATTTTCGGCGACGCCGAGCACCCGCTGGGCTGGGGCGTGACGGTCGGTCGCCTCTTCGGTGTGCGGGTCCGTCTTCATCTGCTGCTGATTGTGTATGTCCTGGGACAGATCGCCTGGTCGATCCCGCGCGAGGAGCTGGGCGTCTGGTACATGCTGATGCTGATGGGCGGGCTGCTCATCACGCTGCTGATGCACGATCTCGGGCACGTGTCGGTGTGCCGGCGCCTGGGCGGTGAGGCGGACGAGATCCTGCTGTGGCCGCTGGGGGGCCTCGCGCCGACGATCCCCCCGGACGGGTGGAAGCCGGCGCTGCTCGTCGCCCTTGGCGGCCCGATGGTGAATCTGTTGATCGCGATCGGGACGACGATCGGGCTGATCATGGCGGGGTACGGGGATATGGCGCTGGTGGACCCGTTCCGACTGGGCAGCGCCTTCTCGCAGTTCGATCGGTACTCGGTCGCGGGGCTTTGGGCGCTGCACTATGTCAACCTGATGGTCCTGCTCGTGAACGTGCTGGCGCCGATGCATCCGCTCGACGGGGGTGAGATCCTCCGGTCGATCCTCTGGCGGCGGACGGGCAACGAGCACCGGGCGGCGGAGCTGACGGCGACGACGGGCATCGCCGTGGGCATCGGGCTCGGGGCGCTGGCGCTGGTGTCGGAGCGGACGCTGCTCTTCGGGGTGGCGGTGTTCGGGGTGCTGATGAGCTGGGCCGAGCGGCAGCGGCTCCGGCAGGTCGACGAGGTGGTGGGGGAGGCGTGGCGGGCGAGCCTGCGCGATGATTCGTCGCAGCGGGCCGAACCGCCCCAGTCGGAGATCCGTAAAGCCGAGCGTGCAGCGGACCGTCAGGCGGAGCTGGACCGGGTGCTGGGCAAGATCGCCCGGGAGGGGATGCAGAGCCTGACCAGGAAGGAGCGCCGGGTGCTTCGGATGGAAACCGAGGCCCGGAAGCGGGAAGAATAAGCGTCGGCGCCCGATCGGGAATCCGGCCATTCAACGCCGAGCGACCGCTGGGCCGAAGCAGAGGTTGGTTGCAAGGGTTTTCGGTTTTCGATTGAGCAGGAGCGATTCGGCGTATGGGGATCTATGACCGCGAATACATCCGGGTTGGGCCCAAGTCATCGAGCGGGCTGGGGTGGACGTCGGCGTGGTCGATCAACACGTGGCTGATCGTGATCAACGTCGGGATCTTCTTCGTGATGGCGATGGGTGGGAAGAACTTTCAGATCGCGATCGATCAGTGGGGGCACTTCTCGACCGCCAAGGCGCTCTTCTTTGTCAAGGGCGGGCACGTCCTCTTCGGCCTCGAGATCTGGCGGTTCGTCACGTTCCAGTTCCTGCACGCGAACTTCAACCACGTCTTCTTCAACATGCTCGGCCTCTTCTTCTTCGGGGGTATGGTCGAGAACTACCTGGGGCGGTCGCGGTACCTCGCTTTTTATCTTGTCTGCGGCATCTTCGGCGCCGTCATGTACGTCATATTGAACCTGCTCGGGCAGATCCCGGGCGCTCAGCACCTGCCGCTGGTGCTGATCAACGACCCCAATACGCCGCTCATCGGCGCCTCGGCGGGCGTGTTCGGTGTGCTGCTGGCGTGCGCGTTCATCGCGCCCAACGCCCAGATCCTGCTCTTTTTCGTCTTCCCGATGCGGCTGGCGACGGCGGTGTATCTCTTTGTGGGGATCGCCTTCGTCTCGTTGTTCTTCGGCTCGAGCAACGCCGGGGGCGAGGCGGCGCACATGGGCGGGGCGATCGCCGGGGCGTACTTCATCCGCCACACGCACCTGCTCCGTGATTTCTTCGATTTCTTCGGCAGGCAGACGCCGCCGAAGAAGCGCCGGAAACCGGGCGCCGGCCGAGCCAAGGCCGGGCCGACCACGAGGCAATCCAGGCGTGACGAGGTCGACGAGGCGGAGGTGGACCGGATCCTGAGCAAGGTCGCGACGCAGGGCCTGCACAGCCTGAGCGACAAGGAGAAGAAGGTTCTCCGGCGCGCGACGGAATCGAAACGGGGATGACGCCACGCGTCCGGGGCTTTGCTGGGTCGTGACGCATCCAGTCGCTACGCTCCGGGCATGTCCGCGCTTGCATTCGAGATCCTGGAACAATCCCCGAGCTGCCACGCCCGGCTCGGACGGGTGACGACGCCGCACGGATCGTTCGAGACGCCGGCGTTCATGCCCGTCGGGACCAAGGCGACGGTCAAGGGGCTGCTGCCCGGGTTGGTCGCCCAGACGGGCAGCGAGATCATCCTGAGCAACACGTATCACCTGCTGCTCCGGCCCGGGCCCGAGTTGATCGAGCGTCGGGGCGGGCTGCACCAGTTCATGCGGTGGAACGGGCCGATCCTGACGGATTCGGGCGGATACCAGGTGTATTCGCTCGGCGACACGAACAAGGTCAACGACGACGGGGTGGCGTTCAAGTCCGTCGTGGACGGCTCGACGATTCACATGACGCCCAAGCTTTCCATGGACACGCAGCACAAGCTCGGCGCCGACATCATCATGGCCTTCGACGACTGCCCGCCAAGCGTTGACCCGGCCACGATGAGTGACGCCCGCCGGCGGATGCTGACGACGAAGACGGGCAGCTTCGAGAAGGGCTACGACCACGACAAGCGGCTGACGCTGTCCAACGAGCGGACGATCCGCTGGCTGGAGCGGTGCCGGGAGTTTCACCGCGAGTCCGGCCGTGATGCGATGCAGGCGCTCTTCGGGATCGTGCAGGGGGGGACGGATCTGGATCGGCGGGACTGGTCAATCGATCGGGTGTGCGCGCTGGACCTGCCCGGGTTCGCCATCGGCGGGGTCGCGGTTGGGGAGGGATTCGATCAGATCGTCCGGGTCGTCGAGCATTGCGGGGCGCGGATGCCGGTGGACAAACCCCGGTACCTGATGGGCGTCGGCTACGAGCGGGATCTTGTTGCGGGTGTCCGGGCGGGGGTCGATATGTTCGATTGCGTCCTGCCCACACGCAACGGCCGGAACGCCAACGCGTTCACCCGGACCGGGCAGATCCGTCTCAAGAACGCCAGATTCGCCGATGACGATCGCCCGATCGAAGCGGGCTGCGACTGCGCGGCGTGCTCTCCGGGGCCATTGGAATGGGGTGGTCAGGCGTCGGAGGGGCGTCTTCCCGAGGGCGGCGGTTGGTTCAGCCGGGCGTATATTCGGCATTTGTTCATGTCGGACGAGATGCTCGGACCGTTGTTGGTGAGTTTGCACAATGTTCGCCACTTCCAGCGCCTGATGTTGGACATCCGGGTCGCAGTCCGGGATGATTGCTGGTTGGCGCTCGCCGAGCGCTGGCCGGTGGCGGCCGATGGTGTCGCCGCCGGGATCTGAACCTGTGCCAATCGGCTGCCGGGTGGTTGTGGCGACACGTTGTCGCGCGCCGTCGTTGGCGGTCGGGTGGTGTCGCGTCGCCTGCGCATCGGCGGCATGACTGTCGTTGTAACGACTTGATGCGTCGTCACTTTGGAGCGCTCGAAACGATGAGCACGGTGTACCTTCCGATGAATATGCAACTGAACACGCCGGCGCTGCTTGCGCAGGCGCCCGCGTCCGCGCCCCCATTGGCGAGCTCCGGCGGCGGCCCCGTCGGCGGAGAAGCGCAACAGCCGCTGGGTTCGACCGGCGCAAGCGGCGCCGCCAACGGCAAGCCAGCGCCGAGCCCGTTCGGGTTCCTGCTCCCGATCCTGTTGATCTTCGGAGTGATGATCTTTTTCCAGATCTTCGCCGGGCGCAAGGAGCGGCGCAAGCGGCAGGACATGCTCGGCGCGATCAGCAAGTACGACCGGGTCCAGACCGTCGGTGGCCTGATCGGCACCGTGCACGATGTCAAGGACTCCGAGATCACGCTCAAGATCGACGAGTCGACCAACACGAAAGTCCACGTCTCGCGCAGCGCGGTCCAGCAGGTGCTGCGCAAGGGCCCGTCGTCGGGCGGCTCCTCCGCGGACGCGTCCTCCAGCAAGAACGAAGCGCTCGAAGCGGTTGCCTCGTAAGAGCGATCAGACACCGGCGCCACCACACACCACCACCGCGACCGGGCACCCGCGCCGATCTCACCTGATCGGCCCGAACCGGCGCCACGAGACGAGTCTCCATGACACACCTCGGTCAGAAGATCTTCATCATCCTCGCCGTCCTGACGATCTGCCTGCTGGCGATCTTCCCCCCGGAGAAGAAGCTGCGCAAGGGCCGCGACCTCGCCGGCGGGGTGAGCCTCGTCTACAGCCTCGAATCGCTGACGGACAAACCCATCGATTCGAAGGTCGTTGAGGACACCATCGAGGCGCTCAAGGAGCGCGTCGACCCCAACGGCCTCTACGAGATCAGCTTCACCCCGATGGGCGGCGACCGCATCGAGATCACGATGCCCCTGCCCAACGATGAGGTGAAGGCGCTCAAGAAAACCTACGAGGATTCACTCGATGCGCTGGGGCAGCTCACCGTTGATGAGGCGAGCTTCGAGCGCGCCATGCGCGCTGATCCGCGCGAGCCGGCGCTGGTCGAACTCGCCGCGGGCGACCCGGAACGGCTCCGTCTGCTCGGGGTGGCCGCGGATATGTACGACGATGCGCAGGCGGCTCGGCTCGCGGTCACGAAGGCGCCGGAAGACATCGCCGAGGACGAAAAGCTGGCGTTGATCGACGCCGCGGGCGCCGCCATCGAGGCGTATCAGAACGCCAAGGCCGAGGCGCTCAAGCTGAGCGTGGACCCGAACGAGGTGGCGCAGGCGCTGGAGCTGCCCAACAAGGACCGGACACTCCGCGATGAGGAGACCGGCGAGTACATCGATCTGGGCAATCCCCGGCTGATCGCGCTCGACGCGATCAAGGCGCGCTCGCCCAGCGCCGCCGACCGTGTTGATGCGGTGGTCGCGGCGTACGAGGCGTTCGAGGCCAAGCGCCGGGGGCTCGACGACCCGGCGGACCTGATGCGTTTGCTCCGCGGCGCCGGCGTGCTTGATTTCCGCATCGCCGTCGAACCGGACGACCCGCTCGACAGCCAGCGGTACATCGACGACCTGACGGAGAAGGGCCCGACGGCCGCCGGCGACGACCAGGCGCGGTGGTTCGAGATCCACAACATCGAGAGCTGGTACAAGGACGTGCAGGGGCTGCGGTTCGTGCAGTCGAACCCGCGGGCGTTCTTCGCGCAGCGCGACATGATCGGCGCCGAACGCGACGGCGTGTACTACGTCCTCCTCTATGACTCGCCGAGCGAGCGGATCCTGGGCTCCGAGGGCGACTGGGCGATGGCGGGCGCGTTCCCGACGCAGGACGACCGCGGGCTGCCGGCGATCGGGTTCAAAATGGACGCGGTCGGCGCGAAGAAGCTCGGGCGGTTGACCGGCGACAACCGGAACAAGCCGATGGCGATTCTGCTCGACAACCGGGTGTACACGGCGCCGAACCTGCTGGCGCGCATCTCGCGCAACGGCATCATCCAGGGGCAGTTCACCAACGCCGAGATCCAGTACGTCCTCAAGACGCTCAACGCCGGTTCGCTCCAGGCGAAGCTGAGCGAAGTCCCGATCAGCCAGCAGACGCTGGCGCCGTCGCTGGGCGCCGACAACCTGTCGCAGGGCTTCTGGGCCTCGATCTGGGCGCTGTCGGTGGTGGCGGTCTTCATGATGTTCTATTACTTCGGGTCGGGTGTGATCGCGGTCATCGCGCTGCTGAGCAGCGCGGTGATGATCCTTGGCGCCATGAGCCTGGCGCGGGCGGCATTCACGCTCCCGGGCATCGCGGGCATCGTGCTGACCTTCGGCATGGCGGTCGACGCGAACGTGCTGATCTACGAGCGGATCCGGGAGGAGCTGACCGGCGGCGAGGATCTCAAGACCGCCGTCCGGCTCGGTTATGAGAAGGTGCTCTCGTCGATCGTCGACGCGAACGTGACCAACCTGATCGTCTGCTTCGTGCTCGGGTACACCGCCACGCAGGAGATCAAGGGGTTCGCGATCACGCTGGGCATCGGCATCATCGCGACGCTGATCAGCTCGCTGATCATCACGCGGATTATCTTCACGCTGCTGGTCGATCGCGGGAAGATCAAGTCGCTCCCGCAACTGCCGATGGTCGTCCCCGTGGTTCAGCGGGCGCTGAGCCCGAAGGTGGACTGGCTGAAGATGCGCGTGGTCTTCTTCCCGTTGTCTCTGCTCCTGCTCAGCGGCGGGATCTACCTGGTGTTCAGCCAGGGCAACGACATGCTCGACACCGAGTTCCGCGCGGGCACCGCGGTGACGTTCAACCTGGCCGACGGGAAGACCATGAACCGCCAGACGGTCGAGGAGGTCATCCACGGCATCGGTGAGGACGCCGGCCCCGACAGCCCGCTCTCGGCGATGCTCAACGCCGACATCATCGTCGTCGATCCCGAGCCCGATGGCGTGACATCGGACCGGTTCCAGGTCAAGACGGTCATCACCGATCAGCGCCTCGTCTCTGATTCAATCATCGATGCGATGGGCGACTCGCTGGACATCCAGCCCGCGCTGAGCTTCGTCGGCGCCAACTCGGTGTCGCTGCGCGATGCGCCCTTCTACCGGATCCTCGACGACTCGCTCGGCGAGGTCATCGGGCGCCCGGGGTTGCTCGACAACGTCTCGGATGAGCGCGGCGGCATTGCGTTTGTGCTCGAGGACATCACCCCGGCGCAGCCGCTGGACGACCTGGTGCGGCGCATCCAGACGATGCGCGAGGCGCCGGGCAACAGCGACTCGCTCCGCCGGCGCTTCCGCGTGATCCCGATCGACGGGACGAACAGCGCGGTGACCACGGCGGTCGTCGTCGCCAGCGACCCGGACCTGAGCGTGGTGGACAGCCCCGACCGCTGGACCACCGAGGTCGCCACGCCCGAGTGGTCGATCCTGCGCGACGCGCTCACCGAGTCATCGTCGCTCGCCGGTGTCCAGTCGTTCGACCCGGCCATGGCCAGGACCTTCAAGGCCAAGGCGATCGTCGCCGTGATCCTGAGTTTCATCGGGATCATGATCTACCTGTGGATCCGGTTCGGGTCGCTGCGGTACTCGCTGGCGGCGATCACGGCCCTGATGCACGACGTGATCGCGGTGCTGGGTCTGATCGCGCTCTCGGAGGTGCTGTACAACAACGTGCCCGGCTTCACCGCCGCGATTGGGCTCCAGCCATTCAAGATCGACCTGGGCCTTGTCGCCGCGCTGCTGACGATCATCGGCTACTCGCTCAACGACACGATCATCATCCTCGACCGGATCCGTGAGAACCGCGGCAAGCTGGCCTACGCCAGCGCCAAGGTCGTCAACGCCTCGATCAACCAGACGGTCAGCCGGACGATCATCACGTCGGGCACCACGCTCTTTGCGGTGCTGGTTCTCTATATCGAGGGCGGGCAGGCGATCCGGTCGTTCTCGTACGCGCTGCTGTGCGGCGTGATGGTGGGAACGTATTCGTCGATCGCCATCGCGGCCCCGCTGGTCTACTCGAAGAAGACCATCGCCGGGGGCGGCTCGACGGACCTCGCCGAGGGGCGTTCGACCGGCCACGACGCGACCCGGGAGCTGGCGGCGACCTGACCGATCGGGTCCGCCGTTCGGCGCGAGCCGGGGCGGGCTGACTTGCTCGGACGGGGACAACCGGAGAGGATCAGCGCATGGACAGCGGCGCATCAAGGCTGGTCATGGCCGCGGCGATGCTCGCCGGGCTGTGGATTGTCGTGTACTGGCTCACCCCGGCCCCGCAGCGCGACGGGCAGGCGCCGGCGATCACCTTCGGCGAGCAGCCGGCGGGGCTTCCCGAAAACGGTGTGGGCGGGGACGCCGGCGAGACGCTGCTGCCGACGATCGATCCGCTCGCCGAGCCCGACGCTGAGCCGGAGTCAGGGGACGAGCCGCCGGTGGCGGTCGCGCCCGAGCAGGCCCCGGTGGTGATCGCGCCGGCGTTCTTTTCGTACACCTGGCAGCGCGGCGATGATCTGGCCTCGCTCGCGGACCGGTTCTACGGCGACCCGGACCTTGCGATGGTGATCTCCAAGGCGAACCCGACACGCGATATGCGCCGGATCAGGCCCGGGACAACGCTGCGGATCCCCGAGGACCCGAAGAATATCCAGGGGCTTGATGTCGACCCAGTGACGGGTGAGACGATCGCGCAGGCGCCCGACGCCATCGACAAGGGGAGCGTCACGGAGTATGTCGTCGAGCGCAACGACACGCTCACGGGGATTGCCTACGCTCTGTATGGCAAGGCGTCGATGTGGACCGTGATCCGCGACGCGAATCTGCATCAGCTCAAACGCAAGGACGGCTCGGACATCCGCCCGGGGATGCGGCTCGTGATCCCGCCGCCGCCGGACCTGTCCACCGCCGGATCGAGATCGACAAGGAACAGCAACTGATGGCTCAAGGCGCCGGCGAGCGGTACATCATCACGGGCGGCGGGGGGTTCATCGGCTCGAACCTGATCGCGACGCTCCTGTCCAAGCGCCCGGAATCGGCGGTCCTCGTGGTTGACGACTTCCGCTCGGGCTCTTGCATCAACATCGTCGAGGCGTGCGAGCGCCGTGGCGTCCCGCCGTTCGGGGGCGACGTCATCGCCGAGCCCACCGGTGATCTCGACTGGGACGACATCATCGACGCCGTCAAGCCCAACGCGATCTTCCACCTGGCCGCGATCACCGACACCACGGTGCTCGACGAGCGGCAGATGCTCCTGGACAACGTCGAGGGATTCCGCGGGATGCTCCACGCCTGCGTCGAGAGCGGGACGCGGCTCGTGTACGCGTCCTCGGCGGCGACGTACGGCTCGCCGGCCGAGGGGTTCGACAAGGTCCCCTTCCCCGAGAGCGCAGGGGGCAAGCCCAACAATGTTTATGGGTTCAGCAAGTGGATGATGGAGACGCTCCACCGCAGGCTCAGCGCCGAGGTCGCCAAGCCGGGCGCGCGCACGCCGCACGTCGTGGGGCTCCGGTACTTCAATGTCTACGGCCCGGGCGAGGCTCGCAAGGGCAAGATGGCCTCGATGCCGTTCCAGCTCGCCAGCCAGATCATCGCCGGGAACCGCCCGAGGCTCTTCACCGGGGGGGAGCAGGCCCGCGATCAGGTGCATGTTGACGATGTCGTGGCGATGACCCTCGCCGGCGCCGACGCCGATGCGACGCCGGGCGTGTACAACTGCGGCTCGGGGCGGGCGACCTCGTTCAACGCGATCGCCGACGCCGTCCGCAAGGGCACGGGGGCCGACGAAACCCGCTTCTCGACGGAGTATTTCGAGATGCCTCCGACGGTGCGGGAGTTTTACCAGGAGTTCACCTGCGCGGATCTTGCGCAGGCCAAAGCGGGCCTGGACTGGGCGCCGCAGAAAGACCCGATCGAAGCAATCGAGAGCTACGCGGCTTTTCTCGCGGGCTCGAACAGTCGATAACCCAGCACTATGACCATCCACACCGCAGTCATGATCCCCGGCGACGGGATCGGTCCCGAAGTGACCGGCGCCGCCGAACGCATCCTCAAAGCCGCCGACGCGCCCGTTCGATTCATCGAACGGCACGCCGGGATTGCGGCGCTCGACCGGGGCGAGAGCGACGTGCTCCCGATGTCGACCGTCGACGCGATCCGCGAGCACGGCGTCGCGCTCAAGGGCCCCTGCACAACGCCCATCGGCGGCGGGTTCAGCTCCGTCAACGTCGCGCTGCGCAAGAAGCTGAATCTGTACGCTTCCGTCCGCCCGGTGCGGAGCCTCCCCGGGGTCAAGACGCGTTACGAGAACGTGGACCTGGTCATCGTCCGCGAGAACACCGAGGGGCTGTACAGCGGCATCGAGAACCAGATCACCGACGACGTCGTCGTCTCGATGAAAGTCGCCACACGCGATTCGTGCGAGCGCATCGCCCGATGGACGTTCCGCTACGCCGTCCACCGCGGAAGGAACAAGGTCTCCGCGTTCCACAAGGCGAACATCATGAAGCTCTCGGACGGGCTCTTCATCAAAGAAGCCAGGAAGGTTTATGAAGAGGAATACCCGAACATCAAGTACGAAGAGGTCATCATCGACGCCGCATGCATGCGCCTCGTCACCGACCCGACGCAGTTCGACATACTCCTGTGCGAGAACCTGTACGGCGACATCATCTCTGATCTGTGCGCCGGGCTCGTTGGCGGGCTCGGGTGCACGCCCGGGGCCAACATCGGCGACAACGACGCGGTCTTCGAAGCCGTCCACGGGTCGGCGCCCGACATCGCCGGGCAGGACAAGGCGAACCCGCTGGCGGTGATCATGAGCGCGGCGATGATGCTCAACCACATCGGGACGACCCGGAAGGACGAGAACGCGCTCGAGTGCGCGGGGCGGGTCCGCGATGCGTACAACCTGGCGCTGACCGAGGGGCACAAGACCCGCGATCTGGGCGGCGAGCTCGGGTGCAAGGCGTTTGCAGACGCCGTCATCGAACGGCTCCAGGTGAAGGTCGTCTAGCCCGGCGGGATCACCACGCGATTCCAACCGCGCGGTATCATGCCCGCCGTGAACTCCGAGCAGACCACCACCGACTGGATCATCCCCGGCTCCGGGGGCGAGCGGATCCTCGGGACCGCCCACGCGTGCGCCGCCGGTGAGCCCCGCGCCTGCGTCCTCGTCGCGCACGGGTTCAAGGGCTACAAGGACTACGGGTTCATCCCCGTGCTGACGGCGACGCTCGCGGCGACGCTCCCGGTCGTCGCGCACCGATTCAACTTCTCGCACTCGGGCATGGACGAGGATGTCACGACGTTCGGTCGCCCGGACCTCTTCGAGCTGGACACCTGGGGCAAACAGATTTTCGATCTCGGCGCGTGCATCGACGCGGCGGCTTCGGGGCGCCTGCCCGAGACACCCGCGGGCCTGCCCATCGCGGTGCTCGGGCACAGCCGCGGCGGGGTGACGTGCCTGCTGACTACCGCGGCGCGGTTCACCGAGGAGGCGCCGAACAAGCCGACGTGCGTTGTCACGATGTCCGCCCCAAGCCGCGCCAACACGCTGAGCGAAGACGACCGCGACATGCTCCGCGAGACGGGCTCGATCGAGACGCTCTCCTCGCGCACGGGCCAGACGCTGCACATCGGCAGGGCGTGGCTGCAAGAGCAGCTCGACGACCCGTACTCGTTCGACGTGCTCGCTGCGTGCACGGCGATCGGCTGTCCGGTGCTCGCGGTCCACGGCGAAGCGGACCCGACCGTCCTGCCGGGCGCCGCCACGATGATCGCCGACACCTGCCCCGACGGGCGGGCGCACCTGATCCTCAACGCGAACCACGTCTTCAACACACCCAACCCGGCGGACCCGCACGCGGCGCCGTCTCCGGCGCTGGCGGAGCTGATCGGCGTCGTGTCGTCGTTTATCTCGGCGCACGCGATCCGTTCGTGAGCGCCCAACGCCGGGTGTGGACGCTCGATGGCTCCGACGGCCTGCCTGTCGAGGGTGTGACCGAATCACCAGGTGGCGACAAAGCGGCGCCGTTCGCCATGATTCTTGCGCACGGCTTCACCGCGCACCGGGACTTTGGTTTTCTCCCGGCGCTGTCGGGGCTGCTCGTCGAGCGATACGCCGCCAGCGTGACCCGGTTCACGTTCTCGCACGCGGGGGTCACCGGGGCAGACGGGATCCGCGTGGACCGGCCCAATCTTTTCGAGCGGGACACCTGGGGGAAGCAGGTTTTCGATCTGGGGGTCGTCTTCGGCGCCGTTCGCGCCCGGACGCCCGCCCGGACGCCGGTCATCATCGCCGGGCACAGCCGGGGCGGCGGGGTGTGCCTGCTGCTCGCCGGGCGCCGATTCGCCGCCGATCAATCACCAGCGCCCGACGGGGTGATCGCGATCCAGGCGCCCGACCGGCCCGGCTCGCTCAGCGATGACGACTGCGCGGAGCTGGTCCGCGCCGGCTCGATGGCGATCACCGCGCCGATCACCGGCCAGCGACTGCGCATCGGCGCCGGGTTCGGGCAGGAGCGCCTGGATGACCCGGCCTCCTTCGACGTGCTGACGCTGTGCGGGTCGATCCGCTGCCCGGTTCTGGCGGTGGGGGGCGATCGCGACCGATTGGTCCCGGCGGTCTGCGCCAGGCGGATCGCCCGCGCGTGCCCGAATGGCGAGGCGGTCATCATCGAAGGCGCCGACCACATGTTCAATATGCCCGAGCCGCCGGTCGCGGGCGAGCACTCGGCGCCGGTCGGGGCGCTGTGCGAATCAATCGGCCGGTTTGTTCAAGCGATCAAAGCCTGATCGAGCCGGCGAACCACAACGATCAAGCCGCGTCGTCGTGGCGCCGTCGGGGTTCACGCGGTCGGTTCGACCTGTGATTCATCATCGCGCATCGCGGCAAGCCCCGCGCGGATTTTCCGCTTGGGCGGCTCCTCGGCGACCGGCTCCTCGGCGTCGGTCTGCTTGAGGGCGCTGGCCTTGAGCTTGCCGTCCTTGCCGACCTGATCGAGCTGCACCCGGACGCGCTTGGAGACGCCGCGCTCCTGCATGGTCACGCCGTAGAGGGCGTCGGACATCTGCATGGTGCGTTTGTTGTGGGTGATGACGATGAAGTGGCTCTCGTCGAGGAACTGGCGGACGACATTGCAGAACCGCTCGACGTTGGCGTCGTCGAGGGCGGTGTCGACCTCGTCGAGGATGCAAAACGGCGACGACTTGCTCTTGAAGATCGCCATCAGCAGCGCGACGGCGGTCATGGTCTTCTCGCCGCCCGAGAGCTGGCGGATGGCGCGCGGCTCCTTGCCCGGGGGCTTGGCCATGATCTCGACGCCCGATTCGAGCCAGTCGATCTCACCGGTCTCGGGGTCCGGCATGAGCTTGATCTCGGCTCGTCCGCCGCCGAAGAGCTTGCGGAACATGCCGTCGGGCCCGGCGAAGTTCGCCTGGATCGTCTCGAAGGTCTCCCGGAACCGGTCACGGCTGGCCGCTTCGAGCTGCGCGATCAGCTCCCCGAGCGTCGCGCGCGCCCCGTCGAGGTCCCGCACCTGGTTGGCGAGGTCGACGTTCTTCTCCTCGAGCAGCAGCTCCTCGTCGATCGCGTCGATGTTGACGTTGCCCAGCTTGCGGATATCGGTGCGGAGCGACTCGATCTCCGCGGCCACCTCTTCCGGGTCGATGCGCTCGACATCACCATGGGACATCAGCTCGTGGTAGTCGTGCCGCTCATCGGCCAGGTCGAGGCCCAGGTCATCGAGCGCGCGGGTCTCGATGTTCTCACGCTTGACCTCGACCTCGCGCTTGGAGATCTCCAGCGACTGCCAGTCGCGTTCGATGTGCGCGGCGTGCTCGCGTGCGGCGACCACGCGCACGCCCGCGTCGGCGACGTCCCGCTCGGCGCTCTGGATGTCGGCCTCGATCTCGCGGAGGCGGGCGATCGCGGCCTGGGCCCGCACGCGGGATTCCTCGATCCGCGCTGTCGCCGACTCGATCGACTGCTCGTGCTCGTCGAGCTTGTCACGACCCTGGCGCAGGTGCTCGGCGATCTCGTGGCGCCGGCGGCCGATGTTCTCGGCGTCGGCCTCGACGCGACCGAGCTCGCGCCGGGTCGATTGCAGTTTCTCGTTGTGCTGGCCCAGCTCGACGCGGATCGCCGTCAGTTTCTCGGTCGCCTCGTCGAGTTCGACCTGCGCCAGATCCAGCGCGGCCTCGGCCTCGTCGGCCTCGAGCGTCTGGTCGGTCTCGAGCCGCTGGAGCTTCTCGGCGCGCTCGGTGAGTTCCTCCCGGTCACGCGCGATCGCGTCGGCGCGCTCGGCGAGCGTGCGCAGCTCCCCGTCCAGGCGCGGGATCTCGCGGTCGATGCGGGTCAGCTCGGCCCGGAATCGCTCGGCGCGCTGCTCGTCACCGGCGATGGCGCGTTCGAGCCCGGCCTGCTCAGCGCGCTGCGCATCGCGGTCGGTGTCGAGCTCGGCGGCCCGGGAATCCATCGACGACAGGGCGCTTCGCTCGGCTCCGATGGCGACCTCGAGCCCGGTGAGCTGTTCGGTCAGCGTCGTCAGCTCGGCGCGTCTGGCGAGCAGCCCCACGCCGGCCTCGATGTTGACGGCGGGGGGGCCGGCGACGATCCGGCCATCGGCGCTGACGATCTCGCCGGCGCCGGTGACCACCGCATCCCAGAAGCCCGACGGGGCCGAGCGGGCGAACCGCAGCGCCTCGTCGAGCGTCCCGACGATCTTCATCGACCCGAGCAACCGGTCAACGACCGGGCGCACCGTCGCGTCGCAGCGGACGAGCGACGCCAGCGAGCCCTCGCGTCGCTGGCTGTCGGCGACTGTTGTCACGGCCGGTTCGATCGGCAGGATCGTCACCCGGCCAGGGAGCTGCGCCAGGGCGCCGCTGCCGGTCAGGGCCTCGAAGGAATCCACGACCAGCGCCTGGAGCGCCCCGCCCAGTGCCGCCTCGACGGCGTCGGCGCAGTCGGCGTCTGTCTCGATGAGGTCCGCCAGGGCGCCGACGACCGGCGCAAAGACACCGCCTCCGCCCTCGCTCTCGCGCTGCTCGAGCACACGCCGGACCGCGTCGCCCAGGCCGGTGCGGGCCTCGTCCATCTCCTGGAGCGTCTGCCGGCGGCTCTCGAGGTGGACGCGCCGCTGC